>JAABUV010000450.1_pt1 | contig 61833 bp, 65 predicted proteins | sample 5559971 | NCBI WGS metagenome assembly JAABUV01 (sample SAMN10711881, study PRJNA513362) | rock metagenome | isolation source: Antarctica rocks | place: Antarctica: Victoria Land, Knobhead nord | collected 2015-12-19 | reverse complement strand
ATCTATGATGAAGTTCAGTGACAATTTCAATATCTTCTCGATCACTTCAATGATCTTCTTCTACTTCAATAAAGAATTTCACCCTCGAATGAGTTTCGATTCAGATACGACTGACTACGAAACAACTTGTGAACGACTTGAAGTCAGAAAAGCAGATGATATTGTCATTTGAATGAAAGAGCTACTGAACTTCGACCGTCAACAATTGAAAAAGACGAAGCTGATCATCGAAGTTCAGATCAATAAACATAGACGAGACGTCATCTATGAAGTAGATGACTGAATTTGACTATCTTCTAGAAACGTCAAGACAACAAGATTCTGCAAAGATTTGAAAGATAAACAGCTAGATCTCTATCAAATCACTGTCAAAGTGAATATCTTCTATCATCTTCGTCTATCAGTCAGCATGAAGCATCTGCATTCAATGTTCAGCTCGAAGCTACTGCGATCGTATTCAGAAAACTCTCTATCAGAACAGCATTCAGAATTATTCAGATCAATCACTATCGAAGACGATGAACACTGAGAGATAGACGATATATTGAACTTCAGACGCTATCGAGATCGAATACAGTACAAAGTCAAATGAACAGATCTAGATAGAGATGACGAATGATACTATGTCGATAAAGGGAAATTCGATGACTCAGAGAAAGTTTTGAACGAATTTCATAAGCTATATTCAAACAAACCGCGCTAAATATCGAAATAACTATCAACAAAAGCGAGCAGATGAACTACATTCATGCAAACATGAATTTTCGAAGAAAAGAATAATGTTACGAGCGTATCAAGACTGAACAAGGCTGAAGCTTTAATCAATTCGCATCAGGTTTGACTCAAATATGATTCAGATATGACTCAGATATGACTCAACACTCTTTTTCTTTCTCAACATTCTTTTCTTTCACCAACATCTTGTTCATCTACATCATATTCTTCCCGTGTCACAAACACATCTCTTTCAGATCTAGCGCAGTCTCTGAACATTACATAAATAGAAGCTTTTGTATCAATCTTCTTCTGTATTCTTAATATTCAGTTATAGCTATCTTTAAAGATCAAACACTATCAATTCTGATCTTCATTGATTGTATCATCTAGGCACGATTCTGACAATGATGAGAAGAAACAAGATGAAATGAGAAAGAATTAAAGACAAAGACTGAAATGAAATGAGAATTGATGAAAATGCATTTTAATGTGATGAAGCATAGATGAAACTGAAATAAATCTGAGTCACATCTGAGTCAAATTTGAGCAAGATGTCTGAAGAACAAGACGAGATAAGACGCATTTTAACATGATGATGCACAGAAAATTGAAACACATTTGAGTCACATTTGAATCAAATTTAAACGAGATGTCTGAGTCAGATTTAAACAAAATGTCTGAATCAAATTTAAACAAGATCTGAGTCAAATCTGAGTAAGAAAAAGACAAAATGCAGTTTAATGTGATGATGCACAGATGAAACTAGAATACATCTGAGTCACATCTGAATCAGATTTAAACAAGATATTTGAGTCAGATTTAAACAAAATCTGAGTCAGATTGAGATTGAATCAAGATGATAAAGATTGAACTTAAAGTTCTTGACATTGACATTGAGATATCACACACGACAATACATGTGATTCTTCAGTGACAGAGTTGACGAGATGATATTCATTGAATGCTTGCTCATTATTATTCAGAAGATGAAAAGACTTTCAAGTAGAAAAGTGATCTTTTCAATTGATGTAATACTTGAGCAGAGATGAATTATAGCATCTATTATGCTTGAAGTTTAGTATGCTGTTTACATATCAGAATCTTTCATCATTCTTGATGACAATGAGTTCTCAAGATTTCTGACGTTGACTTGAAAGAAAGTCACTTGCAATATGATTTAGAAGAATGACATGAAAGATTGAATGAATTTTCATGAATGTTGAAAGATTTAACTCGATGATCAGAGAATTGTTTTCAAAGATACACTTGATCTTGAAGAAGTCAATGTTATGATCATTTAACTTGACAATGAAGCAAATGATGCTGAGATTGCAAACATTTAATCAGACTTCATCTTCAACGAAGTATTTAAAACAAGAACGACGAAAGAAATTGACATTAAATTCATAAATGATCTGAGCTATAAATATCTCATCACATAAATGCTCAGTTAGTTTCTTCATCTTCTTGATGAACTTTTTAACATTGATTAACTTGTTTCAAGCTTAAGATTTAAGATTCTTGAACAAAGATTCAGAAAACTTAAAGTTTAAATGTGAATTCTGACTCAAATTGATCAAGAAGAATGATGTTAAAGTGATTAATGATGATGCATTATTGATGATGAATTTGACTTCAGAAAGTCACTTAGCTCAGTCATTCTGCATGTAGTTGACGAAGACTCGAAGATAATGCTTCATGACAGCATTGATTTTTTCAATTTGATCATCGATTTCAGAATGATACATCATTGATAATTTAACATTTATCTTCAACATTTTACACATATGCTTTCAGACATTGAAGATGAATTGTGTGTCTTGATCAGACATGAAGAACTCAAGTAAATCATGATGTTTTCAAACATGAGCATAAAAGCAGTTGATGACTTCTTCAAATTTCATAGAAGTGATGAGAATTAAATGTCTCATTTTGATAAGATGATCAATGAAGATTAAAACATATTTATATGTGATATTCATGAAAATACTGAGTGATAAAGAATCTACATAGTTCATGAAAACATCATGTCAACAACGTTCAAGAATTGAAAGAAAATACAATCATTCTTAAGTTCATTGTTTAGAGAGTTTGAAACATGTGCACACGTGATAGTTTCATACGAAGCGTTGAACATACTTATAAATGTTTGATCATCAGTAGACTTGACTGATCAGTTCATAACTTTTTGCTCTTTCTGAATAATCATCAACAACATTATCATGAGCGAGCTGAATGATACAAAGACATAGTTTATCTGAGTTGAACATGTACTTTCTTTCTTGAAAGTACAGATAATTCTTGTGTTCTTCACACTCAATTAGAGAGATTTTGTTATGATGTCGTGCTTCATTGCAAAGCACTTCAATTATTTGAGCTGCGAATTTGTCATTGATTTCAATTTGCTTTCACAATGTCTGAGTGAAAGTGTCAGCAAAATCTTCATCAAGATTCAGAGTGTCTTAATTTAGTTGAAACTTGATGTCTTTAATGTTGAATTCTTCGATTTCTAGATTCATGAAAGTTAGAATTTGCAAGAATGCTGAGATAATTAAAAACAGATGTAACTGAACTAAATTTAAAGTGATGATTTGTGACTGAAGCTTTATGACTTTGATGTCGAAGACATTGAAAACGAGATTCTCAACAATATTGAAATCTAAAACATGAGTTTTCAGAATTGTCTGATGTTGATATTGATATCAAGAATTGAATGTATTCTTCTTTTTAAAAAGATCTTCTGAGCGACGTGTCAAAGCATTCAACTTATCATTGATCTTGTTGAAATAATAAGTGATGTGATAGTTAAATCTAGACAGAAACTCACTTCAATGAGCTTGATGATGACTCAACTGCTTAATTGACATGAAATACTCAAGATTTTTATGATTCGTGATCATCTCGACAGAATAGATAAAGTCTTCAAGCTCTGATCATCATTTCTCAAAAGCACAAACAATGATCATAAATTCTTTATCATAGATTTCGTAGTTACACTCAACTGAGTTATGCTTCTTTGAAAAGTAAGTGACTGAATGAAGAATCTCATTCTCATCATATTGAGAAAGAATGTCTTTGAACACATAGTTCAAAGCATTGATTTCTATCACAATCTTGTGATCTGAATTATAATGATGAAGAATAATCTTGAAAGTGAAGACTTTCTTAAGAATGTTGAATGCAATCTAACATTTTTGAAATCAGACAAAGAGTACATCTTTTTTGATGAGATGAGTGAGTAAGATAGCTATTCTACTATAGTCATAGATAAATCTTTTATAGAAGTTCGTGAAATCTAGAAAACTTTAAACGTCTTTAACATTGATCAAGATAAGTCAATTGACAATGATGTTTATTTTAGAAGAATTCATCTTGATTTCTTTGATGATGATTATCAATTCTAGATATGAGACTTAAGTGATGTAAAACTTGCATTTAATTATATTCATCTGAAGATCTGCTTCTTGCAGCTTTTGCAGAATGAGCTTGACATGAATCTCATGCTTAAGTTCATTGTCAAAATAAATCAAGATGTCATTCAAATAAGCTGTACAAAACTTATTTAAATGTTTATAAAGAGTATTATTGATGTACTTCTGAAACAAGATAAACTCATTACATAAATTGAAGAGCATGATTAAATACTTGAATAATTCAAATCAAGTGTGAAAGATAATGAGAACTTCATCTTCTTCTTTGATTCAAAGATGATTGAATGTGAAGATGATATCAAGCTTGATAAAGATTTTGACTTGACTTAAACAATTCAGCGTTTCTGAGATCAGAGACAAGAGATATCAATTCTTGACTGTGATAGTGTTTAAATCTCAATAGTTTACGCAGAAGTGAAGTTCTTCTTCAAGTTTCTTGACGAAGAGAACAAAGATGATTGTCTGAGAGCGACTGACTTGAATGAAATCTTTGCTCAGATTCTCATCTAGATAACGTTGAAGTTCTAGAATTTCATCATAATTCATGTTGTACAAAGCGAAGATTGAAAGTTGAGCATCTTTCTTAAAATGTATGACATGATCATGAACTCAATGCAAAAACAAGATATCGACATCTTTCTTGAAGAAGATGTCTAGAAACTTGAAGTATCTGAACGATAGAATTATGAATGAATTGACATTCTTGCTTTGTCAATAGATTTCAAGATCTTCTTGAGTCGTGAATGCAGTCAAATGAAATTTCTTTTTCATTTGATGAAGATTTCAATCATGATCTTTATCATAGATACTGTCTATGAAACGAGACGAAGACTGAACTGATAAAGTCGTGTGATGTGATTTTAACTCATCAGAATTTAAACTAGAGAACGAGATTGATTCAAGATTCAGAAAGTCATCGATTTTCTTTAAAGTGATGTTAAACACTTTAATATCTTTGTCACAAGTAACTTGATCAAAGCATTGAACTTTCAACTCGACTATGTCAAGTTGTATAAAAGATCAATCACATTGATATGCTTGAAAAACAATAGAAGTTCTAGAAAGAAAAGAATTTCAACACTTGATTTTAAAAGAGTATTCTTTTTGAATGATTTAAAGAATACGACTAAAAACTTCTTGTTTTAAACGAGAATTGAGATTGAACAAAGTTTATTTCTTGTGAATAAATGAGAAACTGAATTGCTTCTTCTGAGTGAATTGAGAACTAAATTACTTCTTGCAAGCAAACTGAGTACTGAATGATTTCTTTTAAACAATTCGTGAAATGAATTGCTTCTTTCAAGCGAACTGAAAGCTAAATTACTTCTTACGAGCGAACTGAGTTGAAGCTACTTCATTAGCTTCGAGCGAAACATCTTCTTCTTGTCGATTGAGATCATAGATCTTGACTGAGAATTGATAACAATGATTAAAACAGAAGAGAGAAGACAAGATGAGAATATTGTGTTTAAAATTGACATCAATGACGTGATCATGAAGTCATAATAAACTCATGATGATGAAGTACTGATTTAATTCAATGACATAGAAGAATAGTTTCTTGATATGTTCATTGAGAATCATTGTGAACTCAACGACATGAGTAATGTCATTAATTAAAGTGACTTGATCATCAATTTCTTGAAGTCTGCGAGAATGAATTAATGAATGTAGAGAAAGACGATGTTGTTGCGTGAATGATTTATTCATAAAGATATAAGCAGAGACATTATTATTAATCAGAGCGAAAGCAGAAACTTTAGATTGAGCTTGACGTAGAATACAGAATACTATCATGTGACTATCTTTGAATGTCAAATTGAATTCAAAGAGTTTCAAGACAGATTTGACAGAAAACTTTTTATATGATTGAAGTGAAGACGAAAATGTTGATGCTAGTAGACAAGATGATATGTATACAGATCTCTGAGCATAACTTAACTCAGAAACTAAACTTTTCTTGCAGACAGTGAGACTTCTTCATCTAGATTGACAACATCACAGTCATCAACATTCATGATGCATAGAGTGAAGAACTTCTTATTCAAGCATTTTTTAACAATTTTGCTCGAATGTTGCAACTTGCAGTAGTAGCACAGCTTTCACTTGTTGCAGATTTTCTTGATTTCAGAGATGATTAAAGTCTTATCTTGAACAATGATAATAATGAAGCTTAAATTCATTGAATCGTTGAAAGATGAGAGAAAAAGAGATGAGAATACTGTTGAAATGACAGTCACGAAAGTGATAATTCTAGAACTCAAAGAGTTACTAGTTGATGCAGAGACATTCTTGACTTTGACGAATGAAATGAAGAAAAAGATGAAACGAGATTGATGATGCTTAAGCTGTTGAAGCTCTTCATTGATTTTGAAGAATACTTGAACTCATTAATGAAAGATGAATGATCAAGTTTCATTGAAATTTCATCAGAAGAAGATGATGACTTAAGTGAAATAATTGACATTGCGCTTCAGACAATCAATCAATGAAAAATCTTTCATCAAAAAGTATTCTTTCTTTTGATAGAAGAGATTGTAGTAGTCAGCAAAGCTATTCATGTCTTACTTCAGAGTTTCGCGAAAATATAATCAAGCATCTTTCAATTTGAAAGAATTGTTGCAGCAATGATGCAACTTGTGTTGTCAATCTGCAAAGATGAGAATGATACAAAGATCATTGACTCTATATTAACTCATCAAATTATGAGTCTTCTTATTTATGATGAATTATGACTTGACATAAACAATCTTGATTCAATGAGAGAAATAATAATCATCATTTACGTTCATGTGCTGTATCAGACTTTGCTTTCAGACATTCAATTGATCTTTGTCTTTCTCATACTTAGATATATCGAGAAGCTTTTTGAATTTAATGAGAGTCAAGACAGCAACAGAGTTTGTAGAAACTTAAATGATAAGAAAAGATTAATTATGCAAAGTTTGTGCAATGATCTGAGCTATCATCACAAGAAACTGAGAGTTCAACTCTTGATAAACTGAAGAACTAGAAGTGATGAATGAGAATGAAGTGATAACATCATGTTGTCGAACTTGATTTTGAAGCTTGCGCATTACGCGAAAGATTTCAACTGAGTTTTCGATCATACTTTAAACGAACTGTTCAGCAGTATACTCATCGTTATTCAAGAAATGATGAGATTGCTTCATTTAAGCGAAAAGATAACTAGATGAGATTTCAATGTATGAAAATGTTGCAGAAAGTGTAGATTTTTTATAATGTTAAAGACTAGACTGAACTAGAGATTCTATCAATATAAAGAACTGATATTATTATTATTACTACTCAAGATGATCATGATCAACTTGAATGACCTGATAAAATCTAAATACAAGACAATACATCAAATAATGTACAAGATAAAAGACAAAGAATGAAAGAAAAGAACGAAAATTCAACTTTTATATACATGAATTGAGCAGAATCAAGACTAAACAATAGTTCTATTGACTTAAAATTGCAAAAGTTCATGCACACAGCTGAAATGATTAAAACAAAATTGCTGAAACTAGATTAAGATGATGATGATTAGATTAATGACTTGATTCATTGAATTGCAAAACAGATTCAATGAATTGAGATTATTTAAAATATCAATGATTTATGTTCTAAATTGAGTTGATGATCTGACATCATGACAAATATATATTATATATGTTTGAGCAAACTCAATGATCTCTGATGATCTTCAGAGCTAAAATTTATCTTGAAAGTCGCTCTGAAATGTTAAGCACTTTCAAATTTCAGAAACGTCAATATGAAGTATTGAGATCAACAAGAGCTGACTTTGATCAACTGATTGAAAGTGACTATCTTTGATGTCTTTTAAAGACATTTAGTATGTAACTAGAATGAGCTTCAATATATAAGCAATAGCTGTTGAATTTTCATCTTTCTAACAGCTGAATTTCATTCTTCAAAAGCTTTGCTTGACGAGCTGAAATAGCAACATCTCGATGAAAAAAGTAATTCAAATAACAATCTTTTATGCTCAATGTAATTAACATTCTATGCAGAATCTTAATGATGTAAATTCATGTATATGAATATTTTGAATCAAACAGAAATATCAGCAGAAATGCAGAAAACTTTAAAAACAAATTAATAAATGAGTTTTTAACACATGCTTCATCATCAATGATAGCAATGATTAATGTCATTTCATGTTTGAAAGAATTGATTTTGAAGTTCAATAAAGTAAGTTGCAAAAAGTTATTCTGAAAGATAATTAAACTTCTGATTAAATGTCATTGTTTGAAGTCAGATGTTTTATTTAATTGGCTTCATGTAAACTCACTCATGCACAGAAAGTTCACAAACATCAAACAAAATGATGCATGTCATGTTGTTTCTTCAATGATAGATTGATCAAATTGATGTAGTAATAGTAACAGTAGATTTCATGTTATAAATCTTTGCTTGCAAGTTTAATCATTATCTTGAAGTCTTTGAATTTCAACTATGATTCATTAAAATGTAAAATGATGAAATGTCTCAATCTCAATATCAAAATATTCAACATCAATGTGATGTGATCATAAATTAATAAAATAAAATTTAATGATCTTGACTTTAATCATTTTGTTCTTTAAATTCATTGATCAGCTAATTAAATTTGAGATTGAAGTTGAATATTTAACTTTGATGATCAAGAAGTAAAACATAAAGTAATTTCTTTTTGTTATATCATAAATATCTTTAATGAATATTACTAAATCTCAGCAAAGATATTTAACTGCTGAGTAATTAAGAGAAATCTTGCTGTATCAGAAGTTTAATGACTTACGTTAATTAATTGAAGTGTAGCTAACTGAGAAAATTCATCAGCAATAATATTGAACTTTACTTGAAAAAGCAAATCAGCAAAATGATTTTCATGAGTTGAAATTCACAAAGCATGTATGCAAATATCATGCACAGTCATCAGCAAGACTATTCATCATAAATGCAACATTATTTCTTCGTGCATGAAAATCTTGTTTATATCAATGATAATAGTTATGTTATCATTATATATAATGAGATTGCATTTTGCAAAAATGAAAAGTCATGCTGTTAAAGCATGAAGAACTATTATCATTTCTTTAATATTAATATGCTTGCTACTTAAATGAATGTTAAATCAATTAGAAAATGTTTAATTGACAGCTGATAATAAATTAAAGTAATGCAAATAATGATTTCTTATGTTGTGTAAATTAACAATCACAACGCATGCATCACAAATTTTGAAAAAGAGCACTATAAACAAGACAGAGTGAATCTAGAAGATGATTAAATGATAATAAATTGCATGAATTGCAGCAATGCTTATTTAAAGATAATTATGAGCAACGTTGATTCATCACAAGAAAACAAAGATGCAAAATTGAAATGCTTATGCAACAATGAAGAGAATGTTGCTAACATTATTGATCTACTAATAAAGATATCAACGTTAGAGAAAGAGAAGAGCAAAGATTATTCATGAAAAGAAATAGCATTGAAGCTGATTCAACGTCTTTGACTCGACTCAGAAGAAAAACATCATGCGAATCAAAATGCATTCATCACGAAGAATGTACAGAAACTGAAGACATTAGTTCAACTGCTTAACAAGCAGTTGCATATACAGAAAAGCATACGTCTTTCAATGAAAATCACGTTATGAGCGAACATGACAAGAAAAGAAATAGCGATAAGAAAGTAACGACTCAGAAACAGTCTGTCGTTGCTTCGTAAGAAATGAGAAGTCATGATTAAGATAATGAACAGAAAAGAAATAAAAAAGATACAGAAGAAGTCGATTGAACAGATTCTACAGAAAATTGCAGACATGTCAACAGATCAAAGAAATCTAATCATGTCACTTCGCAAGCTGAGTAATGATGACATTTTTCTTCACGCAGTTAGCTCAGATGCTCAAGCAAATCTGAAAAAGACTCAAATATGAGCAAAAGAAATCACGAGTTTGACACGTGTAGCACGTTGAATCTTCGTAATGCTGACATATGAAATATGCATTACAATAAACATGAATAATCAGAAAAAAATCATTAAAAGATTGATAAAAAATAATGTAAGACTTCATGAAGATCTGAAAGTTTTAAGAATAGTCTGACTTAAGAAGATAGCAAAGAGCGAAAAGATTCATTCATTGCTCATTGTAGAAATCACGATCAAAGCGATGATGAATCAACTAATGAATGTGAGCATGCTGAACTTGTATCAAGAATGTGCATGCAAGCTATTTGAAAAGAATTGTTGCATCACATAGTGTTTCAGATGTCACGAATTTGATCACATGATTAAGTTCTGCAGAAAGAATCAATGCTGCAAAAAGTGCGCAGACAAGCATCACATTGAGAAGTGCGTGATATCTTTGAATAGAAGACGTTGCATCAACTGCAACGAAAATCACGAATTCTGAAGATGCATCTGTTTCAAGTGATGACAGCAGATGAAACAAGCATTTGAAATTTATAGAAACAGATTGTTCAAATATTCTGAAATGTTTAAATACAATTGCACACTCTTCTCGCTGTTTCTGAACTTTTTAGATTCAACAAACTCTTTTGATTCAATGAAATTCTTGAGCGCAGCAACAGTCATGTTGAAAACACGCAGTCAAATCATTGATGAATCAGCTTGATAAATAGTAAAGATCAAGAAGAGACAAGTCAATCTTTTCTCTTACGTGAATAGCGACTCAGACGAGACAACATCTGAGCAGATTCAGAAACATTCAATCAGAAAGTGAGAAAGACTCTCAATAATCGAAAGCATATAAAGAGTCTTCTTATCACAGAGTCAACAACAGCTACAATTAACTCTATGATAAAATAATCTTTTCTACGAATTCTACAGTATAACATCAGAAAGTCATTAAGAATTTAAGAATCATTTTTAATTAACAGAAAAGTTCACGAATTTAACATAGTAGCTATACAGAAGCAAGATTGCAACAACAATGATTTACAGTCATTTAGCTCAACACACAACTTCTTTCATCTAGTGAAAAACTCGTCATCTCAATTATGAACATGCATATATGTTAACAAATATTTAAGATTCAATCAATGAATAGTAGAAACAATTGAGTCAGACATTTGCTTAATCAGAATATTAACTCGCAACATAGATGACAAAATGCAGACTTTAAGACTTTTAAACGTTTACAATTCATGCTCATTGTTTACTACATTCACAGAGAAATCTTCAATCATTTCTCGTTTGAATGAACTACTCAAGAATAACTGCAAACAACTGATCATAGAAGATTTCAATTTACATCATTCTCACTGAGAAAAATGAAGATGCTTCACTCATCATATGATGATTGATACTTTACTAAACATCATTACAAACGCAAGACTAAAATTATTGCTGAAATCAAACACTATTACTTGCGAAGCTCACAATCAATTTACGACGATTGATTTAGTCTTTAGCAGCGAGAAAATACAGTTCATGACATGCAAGTGCAAGATACAAATCAATTTGCATCAGAAGTTGAATCATCTTTCGATCATCACAGAGCTATGTTTATAAACAATCTCAGTGCAACTTTTGACTTAATGACTTTAAAAGAAAATGAATACAGAGACATTGAGTGCTTATCTGCAAATACATCTATCTTTGAAACATTCTTTAGATGACAAGATTATGATGAATGACAAAGTGTGCAAGATTATCAAAGTGCTACAAAAGATCATCAAGAAATTTATTTTCTTGACAAAGTCATTAAATTAAGTAAGAGACTTTTGAAATCAAAGCTGCTTTGAAGTAGTAATGAAATCAAGATGACTGCAAATTATATGAAAAATTTAAAATACATTAGAAGCGTGAAATGAATATCTGAAGCACAACGATCATAAAAACAAGATCATTCAACAAATGAAATGCATACACTTCAGATCACAAATGCATGAGCTGAGCGAAGCACTCAAATCAATATGATGCTTTGCAAAATGAGCTAGAATTGAAAGTCAGCTATTTAAGAAGCTTTCTCAGTTTTCGTCACTGAAGCGAAGCAACATTGATCATATGACAATGACGTTCAAGAAAAAAATTGAGATACTGCGAGAAAAGTTCTTTCTCTCATCTTCTTAAGCGAATGTCAATAACATCGCAAAATCATTCATATCTCTGACAGTTTTATTCAATTCACGCATCACAGAAAATGAAGTGAAGTAAACAATCAAATGAGTAAAAGCAGACAAAGCATCAAGCGCTTCAAATATTTCAAACAGAGCGCTTCAAGTGAGTCTTGCAGAACTGATCTCAGTACTAACGAGTTTATTCAACGCATGCATAATACACAAGTATCATTTGAAGCAGTTCAAAAAAGCTCAGACAATAGTATTACATAAATTGAAGAAAAGCGATTATATTGATTCAAAGATGTATCGATTCATTGCTTTGCTCAATATCATGAGCAAAGCGCTGAAATTAATCATGATCAAAAGACTGAGTGACATAGTTGAGACTCATTGCATGCTATCAAATGCTCAAATGAAAGCGAGATGCAAATGATTCATGATCTTGACGTTAAATTTACTGATAAATCAAGTTCACACAGTGTGAGACTGTGAAATCAAATATGTGATCTTCATGCTAAGCTTAAACATCATCAAAGCATTTAATCAAGTCTCACATGTCAAACTTTTACATACGCTGAAAATAAAAAGAATGTTAAGCTACATAATTGAATGAATACGCAGCTTTCTAAAGAATCAAAAGACGTCACTAATATTCAATTAAACTGATTGCATCGAGTCAAGTACTTGAGTTCAAGTCGAGTACTTGACTCGAAAAGTGTCAAGTCAAGTTGAAATTTTTTTGAAAAAGTGTCGAGTCGAATTGAGAAGTTGAACTCAAGCACTCGACTCAAAAACTCGACTCAACTCGACAAGATATTAGATAAATGTAAATAGCTTGATTGAACAGTCTACATGATTTTTCTTCATGACTTTCTATCATGTTTTTCCGTCATGACTCTCTATCAAAGTCAAACGATCTTCATGTTTTCTCATCATGTTTCTCGTCATGTTTCTCGTCATGTTTCCCTTCATGTTTTTCTTTATGTTTCTCGTCATGACTTTCTATCAAATCTTTCTATCAAACAGTCTTCATGATTCTTCGTCATGACTTTCTATCATGACTTTTCTTCATGACTTCTCTATCATGACTTTTCTATCATGACTTCTCTTCATGACTCTCTATCATATAGTTTTCATGTTTCTCGTCATGACTTCTATCAAAAAGATAATGCAAAAAGGTAATGCAAAAGCAAAAAATCGGAAAATTTTCTATATTTAGCTCTCTTGACGTCAAGCTCAAGTTCTTGACGAGTTGAGTTGAATTGACTCAATTTTCAGTCGAATCGAGTCGCGTTAAGTTGAAAATATGAGCAACTCGACTCAAGTCGAGTTGAAAATGTGAGCAACTCGATTCGAGTATGATTCGAGTTCAAAATGTCAATTCAAAACTCGACTTGATGATCAGTCTATATTCAATGAACAAATGAGTGACATACGCGAGATAAATGCAAACATATCGCAAAGATCTTTCATTTCATTGATTCTCTTTCTATTCTTCAACGCAAGTTTAATTGAAAAATGCAAAGCATTGAAAATTAAAATTGAAGTGCTTGACTTCATAAATGATATTAACATTCTAGTCTATGACAGATTCACTAAAGAAATTTGCAGAACACTGAGTAAAGCACATAATGTCTGCGCGAAATGAGCTTGCATTCATGACGCAACGTTTGCATCAGAAAAGTATGAGCTTACGCATTTCACTAGAAAATTGAACAGATTCAACATGATGATCAGCATACAAATAGAAAACTCAGTTATTAAATCAAAATCAAACATATGAATTTTAAAGATGCAACTGAACATGAAACTGCAATGAAACGCGCATCTTCAACAAATAAAGATGAATCACGTCATAAGAATGCTGACACTTAGTTATCTTGAAGTCTTCACATAAAGAGTTATCTTCACAAAAGCGAAATAAGTATACTCAGCAGTAGTAAGATCAGAAATTGCATTCAAAGCGTTAGTCTGACATCAGCGTGACAAGAAAGATAAACTGTTGAGCAAAGAACACAGATTAAAAACACTTCAGAATCAGACTCTGTATCATGTAACAGAAGCATTCAAAAGAGTAAACATTGAAACTTTAGAGACAGAAATATACACAAGTTTGTTACATGTTCATTTGAACATGTTACAAAACAAGATCATGCTACACAGTTGAGTCAATGATTGAATGCAAGAGATTAAACAAGCATGTAAATTAATACACGTTCATTTGATGAGAGTTAATCACGTCATTTCTTGCTTACTCGTCATTAAGAAAATAGTACTTCTGAATGTTTTCATTCAAGAAAATGTGAAGATACAGTCAAGATGCAGATGATATCTTTTCTTCTTTACGATGATTTTAACAAGCAATAACATCGCAATAGCGCAGTATCACAAAGATCAATAAAATCAACAATGAGAAAAATACAAAGAACACATCATAAACATTAACACAATCTCAGCACAAAGATTACATCTGAGCAATAAGATGATAAAGATGCGTGATGATTTTCAGAAAGCAGAAAGCATTCTTGCAATGCACATCAAAATCAAACGCATAGATCTGAATGCTTATTTGCACTCTAGAAACATTTCAGACATGAATAGCTTGCGATGCAACTGCAAATGAAGTCATCAGATGACGAAGCATGTACTCATGCATTGCTTGAACTGATTGCATTTGCAATCAAGAATGTTACAAGATGCTGACTTCTTAAACTATCAAATAATCATCATTATTACAAAGAATCTCAGAGCAGTAGCGAAGATGATAATGAAAACGAAGCTCTTGAAGCAATTTAAAGTGACTAGAACATTTATTCTTTAATGTGTAATCAATGCAATCAAATTTGATACATAGTTTCAAAACTTACTGTTTTAACTGCATGAAGTAATCATATAGACTGCGAGTTTTTTTTTTTACCTCAGAGAATTTTGTTCACTTGATACAAATAACATAAAGTTTCTCATGAGTTAATTTAATTGATGTCACAAGAATGTATGAGTTTATTATTATTATTATGATCAGCAATGAAACTCATCTGTACGCGATGCTGACTACGAATCTACTGTCTAACTACAGTAGAGTCTAAAGATTATCAAAAGTTTGAATGACATTGAGACGCTGCGTGATGATGAAGCGCTATGCGTTGATCGCGTGCAGAGTTTTTGCAATCGCGCAGATCTCAATAATCTCAATGCGCATGCTACAAGCAATCTGCACGCAGATGAGAAAGTCAAATAGAACGCAGAACTAGAAGAAAAATCGCTTATGAAAATCATTCGATTCAGTATCTTGTTGCTGCGTTCATGATGATGAGAACTGAGACAGAACATTCTTGCGTTTGATCTGTTGAGAATGATTAGCAGAAAGAACTTGAATCATGAACATTCTTTAAATCTACGTGCTAACTACGTATAAATCTCGTTAAGACTGCGTGTCTGTTACTACAACATGAGCAACTCATGAGTCTCATTAAGTTCAACATGAGCAAACTCAAAAGTTTCGTTAATATCATTTAACAGACGTTCAAACATAAGCATTCTATACATAAACGATACGCTGATGAAAAGACTTCATTAAGAGAAGAGAGACACAAGCGAGTTAGTAGAGAATTGATCAAACTACGCTGTTTGATTAAAAGTGTAACAAATGAACATTTCTGCAAGACATGATCAATCTGCAGAAGAAAGATCTTTACAAATAACATGAAACAGATGAGTTGCATGCTTTACAAGCGAAGTGAGCATCTGCAAGACGTGATATACAATGACGACAACTGTTGATCTTGAGAATCTCATTTCTTCACTGAACTCTGACTCTTGAATGTCTTGATGATAGAATCAATTTCTAGTCAAAGACATCATTTATATAGCTTGAAAGAACAGTAGCGCATGTTGATGTGATTAAAGAAGAAATCGACTGCGATACACATGCATATTGCTGATGAAATGTCTGCAACTCATGCTTAAGAAGTAAACTGTCGAAATCTGAGCAGCGAAAGATCTTGTTCATCTTGAACTGTGAATTTGCTGCGAGAAAAACTCTTTGAGTGATCTCTCGAGTCTAAGAGAAAAATCAGCATAGAGATTGTGTTTTATGTATGTTGCATGCAACGTATGCAACATATTTTCGATAGATGATACTCTTGAATCTCATCATCTTGAAAGACGAGATGAAGCAAACTATTCAACGAGTAAAAGCAGACAAAGCATCAAATGCATTTGAAATTTCGAACAAAGTTCTTCAGACAGATCTCACTGAACTCACTTTGATACTAATGAGTCTGTTTAACACATGCATAACTCATGAGTATCATTCAAAACAATTCAGAAAAGCTCAAATGATAGTTTTATGCAAATCAAAGAAAAGTGATTACATCGATTCAAAGATGTATAGACTCATTGTCTTGCTTGACATCATGAGCAAAGCTCTGAAATCAATCATGATCAAAAGACTGAGCAACATAGCTGAAACTCATCACATGCTTTCGAACACTTAAATAAGAGCAAGATGCAAGCAATTCGTGATCTCAGCACTAAATCTGCTGATTGATCAAGTACATGCAGTCTGAAATTGCAAAACAAAGTACGCGATTTCTATGCTCAGCTTAGATATCATCGAAGCATTCAATCATGTCTTGCATGTCAGATTGCTACACACTTTGAAAATGAGAAGAACATCAAGTTATATAATCAAATGAGCGTGCAGCTTTCTAAAGAACAGAGAGTTATTTCTGATATTCAATAATCAAACGAGCGCTATGCATCAAGTAGACGTCGACATATTGCAGAGTTTCTTTATCTCTTCGATTCTTTTTCTATTCTTCAACGCAAGTCTCATCGAGAAATGCGAAGCGCTTGAAATCAAGATCAAAGTGCTTGACTTTGTCAATGACATCAACATTCTGATTTAGAATAAATTCATCGAAGAGATTTGCATAATGCTGAATAAGATGCACGACGTTTGCAAAAGATGAGCTTGAACTCATGATGTTACATTCGCATCGAAAAAGTACGAGTTCACTCATTTCATCAGAAAATTGAAGAAATTCGACATGATGATCAGCATACACATAGAAGAATCAATCATCAAATCAAAATCAGACGTGCGAGTTCTAAGAGTTCAGCTGAACATGAAACTACAATGAGATGCACATCTTCATCAGATCAAGACAAATCATGTCATGAGAATGCTGACATTCAGTTGACTCAACGTTTTCATGTGAGATGCTATCTTCGCAAAAGCTCATCAAGTGTACTCAACAGTGATAAATCAGAAATGACGTTCGAAGTCTTGACGTGACATCAACGAAGTAAGAAAGAAAAGCTGTCGAGCAAAGAAAGAAGACTAGAAATTCTTCAAAATCAAGCTCTTCGTCATGTCACAGATGCATTCAAGAGAGTTAATATTGAAACATTGAAGATGAAAATTTATATGAACTCTCTGCATGTTCATTTAAATAAGATACAGAATCAGACTACTTTACGCAGTTAAATCAATGACAGAACGCAGAAAACTAAGCGAGCATGTGAACTCATACGTGCTCATTTAATCAATATCAACAGTTTCTTTTCTCACTTTTCTGTCATCAAGAAAACAGTATTTCTAAACGTCTCAATTCATCAAGAAGCAGAGATACAATAAACATGTAAACATCTTCTTTCAATGATCTCTACAAGCGATCGAGTCGCAATAGCGCGATATCACAGAAGCAAATGAAATCTTCAATGAGAAAAGTACAAGACACATGCGACAAACGTTGCTGCAATTCTCACTCAAAGATTTCATCTGTTCAGCAAATCAGTGAAGATGAGAGAAGAGCTTCAAAAGATCGAAAGCACTCTCGCTACTTACATCAGAATTGAGTGTATAGATTTAAGAGTCTATCTGCATTCAAGAAATGTTTCAAGCATGAATAGTTCTCGATGCGACTGCGAATGAAGTCATCAGATAATCAAGCATGTTCTCATGCATTGTTTGAACTGAATGCATCTTTGATCAAATATGCTGTAAAACGTTGACTCAACGAACTATCAAATCATCGCTTCAATCATGAAGAGTCTCAAGATGATGATCAAGATTATGATGAAAACGAAACTGCTGAAGCAGTTTAAAGTAACAAGAACACTCATTCTTTAACATGCAATCATCGCGAACAAATTTGATACATAGTCTCAACTCATTGTTTCGATCGTGTGAAGCAGTCGTGTAGATAATGAGTGATTTTCTTTCTCTAGAGAATTTTGTTCACTCAACACTCATAGCATAGACATTTCTCATGAATTGATCTAATCGATGTCATAAGAGTGTATGAATTATTATTATTATTATTATTATTATGTTGTGTAAATTTAAAACATTAATTCAGAAATATATAAAATGTTTGAATTCATACTTGTAAAGCAGATGTATATCATTTCACTTTGAAAGAAACATCTTTCATTATAGTAAATCTTTAGACTGATTGTTGAGTTGAGTTTTCATATCTACATCTTAACTCGACTCAAGTACTTGAGTTGAACATATCAACTCAACTTGAATACTCGAATTGAACATCTTGATTCAACTCGATATCAATCTCAAGTCAAGTCAAAACTCGCTGACTCAACTTGACTTATCAAGCAATCGAATATGATGTCAAGAGAGCTAAATATAGAAATTTTTCCGGTTTTTCGCCTTTGCATTATCTTTTTGCATTATCTTTTTGATAGAAAGTCATAAAGAGAAACATGAAGAGAAACATGAAGAAAAACATAAAGAGAAACATGAAGATCATTTGATAGAGAGCTTTGGTAGGAAACTATGATAGAGAGCTATGATAGAAAGCTATGATAGAAAACTATGATAGAGAGTCATGACGAGAAACTATGAAGACTGTTTGATAGAAAGTCATGAAGAGAAGTCATGAAGAAAAGCTATGATAGAGAAACATGAAGACTATTTGATAGAAAGTCATGATAGAAAGTCATAATAGAGAGTCATAATAGAATATCTATCTATTTATCTTCATGTCTTGACGAGTCGAATCGAAAATTTCAAGTCGATACTCGATTTCAATTCTCTGACTCAACTTAAATACTTGAGTCAAACATCTTGACTCAACTTAAATACTTAAGTTAAGAATTCTGACTTAAATTAAGTCTTGATGAGTTGAGAACTTGACTCGATCTCGATGACTCGACTTGACGCGATCAGTTTATAAATCTTGTTACATTGAATAATTAATGCGTTGCTTATGTGATTTAATGATGAATTGATGATTAAGTCGTTGAACAGTCATTTGAGAAAAACGGTGAAAATGCATTTCATTGACTATGAATGATGCATATCTGCAAGACTAGCTTGCGAGATTAGATCAAAGAGATTAACAAGTGAATAGAAATAATGATTTGACAGAAGATGAAAACTCTGTTAACTTTTACATTTATTTCTTAGCAATTAATTCTATCATCAATAAAGTGCTATCTTATTATCTTCTACTACGCAGTTTCACATAAAGAAATTTCGTTGTCTCACAGTTTTAATTGCTTCATTCATATGAAGTTACTCAGTAAGAAATGTTGAACATGCAGTGATTCATCAGAAGTTGCATGATCAAAAGAAATAATAACTTTTTTCATACTGAGAATTCATCGTCTCATCAGAACAGATTTGAGAATCACACATTCAAACATGCAGATGAGAAGTTTAAGTCATGAGAATTTAATGAACAGATAAATCATATCTTTTAAAGATTGACAAGCGAAGTATGTAAACAGTTAAAGAATTTGAAGATGCAAAATGTACTGCTTATCTTGCAACTTTACATATTGAAACTCAAGCGAAAGACTTGATTAATCTTTGATCATCAATATCAACATAACAATGATCACTATTAAAATAATGCATGTAAGCATGCTAATTAATCTCATGAGTTTAAAGAGCAAAGCATCATGAACTACAACTTCTTGATGTTCTGACTGTAAGACTGCAGAAACTTCATAGTTGTGATATCATTTGATTTCATCATGAAACAAGAGAAGCTGCAATGATTTACATCATACTTGTCAAAGAAGTTTTGCAATCAATGATGAGATTATGTGATGAGCATGTGCAATCATGATGAGAAACTTAACTGAAAGTACTATACTGAATACTTGCATGCTAAACTTAACAATTCTGAAATTTGCAACTTTCAAACAAAATGTTGACTTGAAGCTGCAAAGCAATAAATCAATCAAAGCATCATAAATTTTAAACAGTATTTCATCAGACTGTATGCAAATAGACTGATTGTCAAGTTGAGTTTTGAGTTGACATTTTGAACTTGAATCAAGATCGAGTCAAGTTACTCACATTTTCAACTCAACTCGTCAAGAACTCAAGCTTGACATTAAGAAAGTTAAATATAGAAAGTTTTTCAATTTTTAACTTTTGCATTATCTTTTTGCATTATCTTTTAATAGAGAGTCATAAAGAGTGTCAAAGACTAGACTGAACTAAAGATTTTATTAATATAAAGAATTGATTATTATATTACTTGAACTAGATACAGAACAATACATCAAGTAATGTACAAGACGAAAGACAAAGAGCGAAAGAAAAGAATGAAAGCTCGACTTTTATATACATGAATTGAGCAGAATCAAGACTAGACAATAGTTTTATGACTTAAGATTGCAAAGATTTGCACACATGACTGAGATGATTGAAACAGAATTGCTGAAACTAAATTAAGATGATGATGATTAGATTGATGACTTAATTCATTGAACTGCAAAACAGATTCAATGAATTGAGATTATTTAAAACATTGACTATTTATGTTTTAAATTGAGTTGATGATTTGACATCATGACAGTAACTTTTCTCTTCAAGACTGAGCTTTTGCAAGATGATGAGAAGAAACAAGACAAGATGAGAAAGAATTGAAGATGAAGATTGAAATGAAACAAGAATTGATGTAAATGCATTTTAATGTGATGAAGCACAAATGAAACTAGAATAGATCTGAATCACATCTGAGTCAGATTTGAGCAAAATGTCTGAAGAACAAAATAAGATGAGACGCATTTTAACATGATGATGCACAGATGAGATTGAAATGCATCTGAGTTACATCTGAGTCAGATTTAAACAAGATATCTGAATCAGATCTAGACAAGATCTGAGTCAGATCTGAGCAAAAGAAAGACAAAATGCAGTTTAATGTGATGATGTATAAACAAAACTGAAATAGATCTGAATCACATCTGAGTCAGATCTGAATGAGATGAGATGAGACGCATTTTAACATGATGATGCATAAGTGAAACTAAAATACATCTGAGTCACATCTGAGTCAGATTTAAACAAGATATCTGAGTCAGATTTAAACAAGATCTGAGTCAGATCTGAGCTGAGTTGAGACAATGAAGATTGAACTTAAAGTTCTTGACATTGACATTGAGACATCACACATGACAGTACATGTGATTCTTTGACGACAGAATTGACGAGATGATATTCATTGAGTGCTTGCTCACAATTATTCAGAAGATGAAAAGACTCTCAAGTAGAAAAGTGATCTTCTCAATCAATGTAATACTTAAGCAGAGATGAGTTATAGCATCTATCACGCTTGAAGTTTAGTATGCTGTTTACATATCAAAATCTTTTGTCATTCTTGACAACAACAAGTTCTTAAGATTTCTGATGTTGATTTGAGAGAAAATCACTTGCAATATAACTCAGAAGAATGACATGAAAGATTGAATGAATCTTCATGAATGTTGAAAGATTTAACTCGATGATCAGAGAATTGTTCTTGAAAACACGCTTGATCTTGAAGAGATCAATGTTATGATCATTTAACTTGACAGTGAGATGAGCAATGCTGAGATTGCAAACATTCAATCAGACTTCATCTTCAACGAAGTATTTAAAACAAGAACGACGAAAGAGATTGACATTGAATTTGTAGATGATCTGAGCTATAAGCATCTCATCATGTAAATGCTCAGTAAGTTTCTTCATCTTCTTGATGAACTCTTCTACATTGATTAACTTGTTTCAAGCTTAAGATGTAAGATTTTTGAGCAAAGATTCAGAAAACTTGAAGTCTAAACGTGAGTTCTGACTTGAATTGATCAAGAAGAGTCATGCTAAAGTGATTAATGATGATGCATTATTGACGATGAATTCGACTTCAGAAAGTCACTTAACTCAGTCATTCTGCATGTAGTTGACGAAGACTTGAAGATAATGCTTCATGACAGCATTGATTCTCTCAATTTGATCATCGATTTCAGAGTGATACATCATTGATAACTTAATGTTTATCTTCAGCATTTTACACATATGCTTTCAGACATCGAAGATGAATTGTGTGTCTCGATCAGACATGAAGAACTCAAGTAAATCATGATGTTTTCAAACATGAGCATAGAAGCAGTTGATAACTTCTTCAACTTTCATAGAAGTGATGAGAACTAAATGTCTCATTTTGATAAGACGATCAACGAAGATTAGAACATATCTATATGTGATATTCATGAAAGTACTGAACGATAAAGAATTTACATAGTTCATGAAAACATCACGTCAATGACATTCAAAGATTGAAAGAAAATACAATCATTCTTGAGTTCATTGTCTAAAGAGCTTGAAACGTGTGCATACATGACAGTTTCATACGAAGCGTTGAACATACTTATAAATGTTTGATCATCAATAAACTCGACTGATCAATTCATAACTTTTTGCTCTTTCTGAATGATCATCGACGACACTATCATGAGTGAGCTGAATGATACGAAGACGTAGTTTATCTGAGTTAAGCATGTACTTTCTTTCTTGAAAGTACAGATGATTCTCATGTTTTTCACACTCAACTAGAGAAATCTTGTTGTGATGTTGTGCTTCATTGCAAAGCACTTCGATTATCTGAGCTGTGAATTTGTCATTAATTTCAACTTGCTTTCACAATGTCTGAGTGAGAGTATCAGCAGAATCTTCATCAAAATTTCAGAATGTCTTAATCTAGCTGAGACTTGATGTTTTCAACGTCGAATTCTTCAATTTCTAGATTCATGAGAACTAGAATTTGCGAGAGTGCTGAGATAATTAAGAACAGATGTAACTGAACTGAATCTAGAGCAATGATTTGTGACTGAAGCTTCATGACTTTGATGTCAAAGATGTTGAAAATGAGATTCTCAACAATATTGAGATCTAAAACATGAGTTTTCAGAATTGTCTGATGTTGATATTGATGTTGAGAATCGAATGTATTTTTCTCTTTAGAAAGATTTTCTGAGCAACGTGTCAGAGCATTCAACTTATCATTGATCTTGTCAAGATGATAAGCGATGTGATAGTTGAATTTAGACAGAAACTCACTTCAACGAGCTTGACAACGACTCAACTGTTTAGTTGACATGAAATACTCAAGATTTTTATGATTCATGATCATCTCGATAGAATAGATAGAGTCTTTGAGCTCTGATCATCATTTTTCAAAAGTGCAAACAATGATCATGAGTTCTTTATCGTAGATCTCGTAGTTACACTCAACTGAATTATGCTTCTTCGAAAAGTAAGCAACTGAATGAAGAATCTCGTTCTCATCATATTGAAAGAGAATTTCTTTGAACACATAGTTTGAAGCATTGATTTCTATCACAATCTTGTAATCTAAATTGTAGTGACGAAGAATAATCTTGAAAGTGAAGACTTTCTTAAGAATGTTAAATGCAATCTGACATTTCTGAAATCAGACAAAGAGTACATCTTTTCTGATGAGACGAGTGAGCGAGATAGTTATTCTACTATAGTCATAGATGAATCTTCTATAGAAGTTCGCAAAATCTAGAAAACTTTGAACGTCTTTAACGTTGATCAAGATGAGTCAGTTGACAATGATGTCTATTTTAGAAGAATTCATCTTGATCTCTTTGATGATGATTATCAATTCTAGATACAAGACTTGAGTGACATGAAACTTGCATTTGATTATATTCATCTGAAGATCTGCTTCTTGCAGCTTTTGCAGAATGAGCTTGACATGAATCTCATGCTTGAGTTCATTGTCAAAATAAATCAAAATGTCATTCAGATAAGCTGTACAGAACTTATCTAAATGTTCACGAAGAGTATTGTTGATATACTTCTGAAATGAGACAGATTCATTATATAAATTAAAGAGCATGACTAGATACTTGAATAATTCAAATCGAGTGCAAAAAATGATGAGAACTTCATCTTTTTCTTTGATTCGAAGTCAATTGAACGCAGAGATGATATTCAGCTTGATAAAGATTTTAGCTCGACTTAAACGATTCAGCGTTTCTGAGATCAGAGACAGAGAATATTGATTCTTGACTGTGATAGCATTCAGATCTTGATAGTTCACGCAAAAGTGAAGTTCTTCTTCAAGTTTCTTGATGAAGAGAACAGAAGCAATCATCTAAGAGTGACTGACTTGAATGAAATCTTTGCTCAAATTCTCATTCAAATAACGACGAAGTTCTAGAATTTCATCAGGACTCATGTTGTACAAAGCGAAGACTGAGAATTGAGCATCTTCTTTAAGATGTATGACATGATCATGAGCTTGATGCAAAGACAAGATATTGATGTTCTTCTTGAAGAAATCATCTAGAAACTCAAAATATCTGAACGATAGAATTGTGACTGAATCGACGTTCTTACTTTGTTGATAAACTTCAAGATCTTCTTGTGTCGTGAATGCAGTCAAATGAAATTTCTTTTTCATTTGATGAAGATTCAGACGATGATTCTTATCATACATACTGTCTTGAGAACAAGATGAAAACTGAGCAAGAGTTGAACTGTTTTTTGAATGAACAGTCAAAGTTGCATGACGCGATTTTGACTAATCAGAATCTAGACTAGAAGATGAGATTGACTCAAGATTCAAAAAGACATTGATTTATTTTAGAGTGATGCTAAACACTTCAATGTCTTTAACATGAGCAGCATGATCAAAGCTTTGAGCTTTCAACTCAACTATGTCAAGTTGTATAAAAGATTGATTCAATTGATCTGCTTGAAGAACAACAGAAGTTCTAGAGAGAAAAGAATTTTGACACTTGATTTTTGATGAGTATTCTTTTTGAATGACTTAAAGAATACAACTAGAAGCTTCTTGTTTCAGACGAGAGACAAGACTGAACGAGATTTATTTTCTGTGAATGAGCTGAATAATAGTTGACTTCTTGTGAGCGAACGAGAAGTTATATTGCTTCTTGTGAGCAGACGAAAAACTGAATTGCTTCTTGCAAGTGAATTGAGAACTGAATTGCTTCTTGTGAGCGAACTGAAAGCTGAGTTACTTCTTTCAAGTGAATTGAGAACTAGATTGCTTCTTGCAAGCGAACTGAAAACTGAATTGCTTCTTTCAAGTGAATGAGAAACTAAATTACTTTTTGCGAGCAAATTGAGTGCTGAATTGCTTCTTGTGAATGATTTGTAGATTGAATTGCTTCTTGTGAGCAATCTGTAGACTGAATTGCTTCTTGTGAGTGATTCATGAATTGAGTTGCTTCTTGTGAGCGAACTGAAAACTGAATTGCTTCTTTCGAGTGAATTGAGAACGAGACTGAGAGAAAGTTACTTTGTTAACTTCGAATGAGAAATTTTCTTCTTGTTGATTAAGATCATAGATCTTGACGAAAAATGAGCAACAATGATTAAAACAGAAGAAGAAAGACAAGATGAGAATATTGTGTTCAAAATTGACATCAATGACGTGATGATGAAGTCATGACAAATTCATGATGATGAAATATTGACTTAATTCAATGACATAGAAGAATAGTCTTTCAATGTGTTCATCGAGAATCATTGTGATTTCAACGACATGAGTAATATCATCGATTAAAGCGACTTGATCATCAAATTCTTGAAGTCTGCGAGAGTGAGTTAATTGATGCAAGAAAAGATGATGTTGTTGCGCGAAGAATTTATTCATAAAGACATAAGCAAAGACTTCACTATCAATCAGAGCGAGAACAAGAACTCTAGATTGAGCTTGACGTAGAATACAGAATACTATCATGTGACTATCTTTGAATGTCGAATTGAATTCAAAGAGTTTCAAGACAGATTTAGCAAAAAACTTTCTATATGATTGAAGTGAGAGTGAAAAGATTGAAACTAATAGACAAGATGATATGTATACAGATTTCTGAACACAACTTAACTCAGAAACTAAACTTTTCTTGCAAACAGCGAGACTTCTTCATTTATACTGACAACATCACTGTCGTAAACGTTTATGATACACAAAGTGAAGAACTTCTTATTTGAACATTCTTTAGCAATTTTGCTTGAATGTTGCAATTTGCAATAGTAACACAGCTTTCACTTGTTGCAAATTTTCTTGATTTCAGAAATGATCAGAGTTTTATCTTGAATGATGACAATGATGAAGTTTAGATTCATTGACTCATCGAGAAACAAGAGAGAGAGAGATGAAGATACTGTTGAGATGACAGTCACAAAGATGATGATCTTTGAACTCAAAGAGTTACTAGTCAACGCAAAGATGTTCTTGACTTTGATGAATGAAATAATAACGAAGACGAAGCGAGATTGATGATGCTTAAGCTGCTGAAGCTCTTCATCAATGTTAGAGAATGCTTGAACTCATTAATGAAAGATGAATGATTGAATTTCATCAAGATTTTATCAGAAGAAGATGATGACTTGAGTGAAATAATTGACATTGCACTTCACACAGTCAATCAACAAGAAATTTTTCATCAAAGAATGTTTTTTCTTTTGATAAAAGAGATTGTAGTAGTCAACAAAGCTATTCATGTCTTACTTCGGAGTTTCACGAAAATATAAATGAGCATTTTCTGTCTTGAAAGAATTGTCGCAGTAATGATGCAATTTATGTCATCAATTTGCAAAGATGAAAATGATATAGAGATCATCAATTTGATATTGATTCATTAGATTGTGAATCTTCTTATCTATGATGAGTCGTGACTTGACATAGATAATCTTGACTCGATGAGAGAAGTAGCAATCATTGTTTACGTTCATGCGTTGTATCAGACTCTGCTTTCAGACATTCAATCAATCTTTGTCTCTTTCATATTCAAATATATCGAGAAGCTTTTCAAATCTAATGAAAATCGAGACAACGACAGAGTTTGCAGAGAAGTGAATGACAAGAGAAGATTGATTGTTCAAGATTTGTGCAACGATTTGAGATATCATTGCAAGAAACTGAGAATTCAATTTTATATAAATTGAAGAACTGAAAACAATGAATGAAAATGAAATAATGACATCATGTTGTCGAACTTGATTTTGAAGCTCTTGCATTGCGCGAAAGATCTCGACTGAATTTTCGATCACACTTTAAGCGAACTGTTCAACAGCACGCTCATCATCAATCAAAAGATTGTAAGATGACTTCATTTGAGCAAAAGAATAACTAGATGAGATTTCAATGTATGAAAACGTTGCAGAAAGTGTAGATCTTTCATAATGTCAAAGATTAAACTGAACTAGAGATTCTATCAATATAGAGAATTGATTATTATATTACTTGAACTAGATACAGAACAATACATCAGATAATGTTCAAGACGAAAGACAAAGAGTGAAAGAAAAGAACGAAAGCTCGACTTTTATATACATGAATCGAGAAGAATCAAGACTAGATAGTAATTCTATGACTTAAGATTGCAAAGATTCACGCATACGACTGAGATGATTAAAACAGAATTGCTGAGACTAAACTAAAATGATGATGACTAGATTGATGACTTGATTCATTGAACTGCAAAACAGATTCAATGAATCGAGATTATTTAAGACATTGACTATTTATGTTCTAAATTGAGTTGATGATCTGACATCATGACAAAGAGAAACATGAAAATCATTTGATAAAAAGTCATAAAGAGAAACATAAAGATCATTTGATAAAAAGTTATAAAGAGAAATATGAAGATCATTTGATAAAAAGTCATAAAGAGAAATATGAAGATCATTTGATAAAGAGTTATAAAGAGAAACATGAAGATCATTTGATAAAGAGTTATAAAGAGAAACATGAAGATCATTTGATATAGAGTCATGATGAGAAACATGAAGAGAAACATGAAGAAAAACATAAAGAGAAACATGAAGAAAATCATGATGAAGAACATGAAGAAAAACATGAAGAGAAACATGAAGAAAAACATAGAAAGAAACATGAAGAAAGTCATGAAGAAGAACATGAAGAGAAACATTATCATGATGTCAAATCATCATCTCAGTCTAAAGCATAAAGTATGTCATCAAATCAATCTAGTATCATCGATATTTTAGAAAGTTTTGATTCATTGAACTAAGTCATTAATTTAGTCATCATCATCTTAATTTAGTCACATCAAAATCTGTTTCATGTTTTTGTAATCTTAAGTTATAGAATTGCTGCTCAGTTTTTGTATTACTTGATTCATGTATATAAAAGTTGAATTCTTGCTCTTTTCTTCACTTTTTGTCTTTCATCTTATACATTATTTGATGTATTGTTTTATATCTAGATTCTATCAAGTTATTCAAGTTGATCACAATCATCTTGAATAGTAATAATAATAATATCAGTTCTCTATATTGATAAAATCTCTAGTTCAGTCTAGTTTTTGACATTATGAAAGATTTACACTTTCTGCAACATTTTCATACATTGAAATCTCATTTAATTATCTTCTCGCTCAAATGAAGCAATCTTATCATTTCTTGATTGATGATGAGCATGTTGCTGAACAGTTTGCTCAAAGTGTAATCAAAAATTCAGTTGAGATCTTTCATGTAATGCGCAAGCTTCAAAATTAAGTTTAACAACATGATGTTATCATCTTGTTCTCATTCATCGCTTTTAGTTCTTCAATCTATCAAGAATTGAATTTTCAGTTTCTCATGATGATAATTCAGATCATTGTACAAACTCTGCATATTTAATCTTCTTTCATTGTTCAAGTTTTTGCAAACTCTGTTGCTGTCTCGATTCTCATTAAATTCAAAAAGCTTCTCAACATATTTGAATATGAAAGAGACAAAAATCGATTGAATGTTTGAAAGCAGAGTCTGATACAGCGCATGAACGTAAACGACGATCATTATTTCTCTCATCAAGTCAAGATCGTTTATGTCGAGTCACGACTCATCATAGATAAGAAGACTCATAATTTGATGAATCAATATAAAGTCAATGATCTTTGTATCATTTTCATCTTTGCAGATTGATGATATAAGTTGCATCATTGCTGTGACAACTTTTTCAAGTCGAAAGATGCTCAACTATATCTTCGTGAAACTTTGAAGCAAGACATGAATAACTTTGCTGATTACTAAAATTTCTTTTATCAAAAGAAAGAATGTTCTTTGATGAAAGATTTCTTGTTGATTGATTGTTTGAAGCGTAATGTCAATTATTTCACTCAAGTCATCATCTTTTTCTGATGAAATCTTGATGAAATTTGATCATTCATCTTTTATTAATGAGTTCAAGCATTCTTTGAAATCAACGAAGAGTTTCAACAGCTTAAACATCATCAATCTCATTTCATCTTCTTCTTCATTTCATTCATCAAAGTCAAGAACATCTTTGCATCAACTAGTAATTCTTTGAATTCTAGAATTATTACTTTCGTAACTGTCATGTTAACAATATTCTCATCTCTTTTCTTCTCATCTTTCAATGATTCAATGAATTTAAACTTCATTATTGTCATCGTTTAAGATAAGACTTTAATTGTCTCTGAGATCAAGAAAATCTGCAACAAGTGAAAGCTGTGTTACTACTGCAAATTGCAACATTTAAGCAAAATCATTAAAGAATGCTTGAATAAGAAGTTCTTCACTCTATGCATCATAAATGTCAATGACTGTGTTATCATCAGTCTCAATGAAAAAGTCTCGCTGTCTGTGAAAAAAGTTTATTTCTGAGCTAAGTTGCGCTCAGAAATCTGTATACATATCATCTTATTTACTAGCATCAACATTTTCATCTTCACTTCAATCATATAAAAAGTTTTCTGTCAAATCTGTCTTGAAACTCTTTGAATTCAATTCGACATTCAAAGATAGTCACATGATAGTATTCTATATTCTACGTCAAGCTCAATTTAAAGTTTCTGCTCTTGCTTTGATTGATAGTGATATCTTTGCTTATGTCTTTATGAATAAATCATTCGCGCAACAACATCGTTTTTCTCTGCATTTGTTAACTTATTCTCACAGATTTCAAGAATTTAATGATCAAGTTGCTTTAATTGATAACATTACTTATGTTGTCAAGTTCACAATGATCATCGATCATTTGATGAAATCAGCTAAAACTGATTACAAGCTCATCAAGCTAGCATCAGTTAAAAATATTTGTTTAGTTGAGCTTCTAGCTCACAAGCTTTAATAGTCACTCATCAACAACTAATAGCTAGCTACAATCACTTGTAACTCTTGATGATAGTCATTTGCTTTTTATGCTCAAATAATACAATGCGTAATGTGTATCATTTGATCAATGTTCACATTCAGCGCTCATTATTATCAGTATGTGAAATTTGTAATCTGTGCACATTTCTTGACAAATACTTATCACATCATTATTTCATGATAGATAAATTGAGATATTTTACTCAGATTTATCTCGTTGTTGCATTGAAACATCATGTCATGCACTGCTCAAAAGTTTTAGTTTCTTGAAGACAAGCTTGTGTATTTCATAATGTCTTGTACAATTTTTCATTCTTGCAAGCACGTTGTATAAGTTACTCGCAATCAATAGAACTAAAAGCATCAAAGCAACTTACGATTGTGTTCATTGTTCATATACAAAATATTCTACTACTATCACTCAAGTTCTATATAATTGCTCTTACTTTCTCATTGAACATCAACATTGACATTCAATTTCTTCTTTACTCTCTTCAGAAAAATCTAATATTCATCTTCAAACATCAATACACATTCACTTTCATTTGCTCTCTGATAATACAGAGTCTTAGTGTTTATCTTCAGCTGCTTACGAAAGTTGTTGAATGATTAAGCGTAGTTCATCTTTCGACTATCTTTCATCTTCAATGTTCGTAGTCGATATATATTTCTGACTTCGTCGAGCGAAATCTGATCAGATTCAACTTCAATTGTGTTTTCAAGTTCTTCAAACATTTATCTTGCATTAGTTATCACTCATTTCTATAGCTGAAAAATGAACACTCACATTTGAATCATTCTTCTGATCTTGATTCTGTTCATCATTCAATATTTCTTGAAGTGTTTCATGTTCATCGCTATTCATTGATTCTGATTGATTTGTTGTATTCTTTGTCTTTTCTGTCGTGATTTCTGTGTTGTTTGACTTTTCGAGCTGCGATGTTCGATTTCTTATGAAACTAGAGATTTCATTCACAGAATACATTGATGAGTACTTCAAATCAGTGAGAGAAGAGAAAGAATGTTCTCTGATAATTTTTCAAGATGCATTAATAGTCAGTAAATCATCTATCTGATTGCAATTGAAATTATACATTGCAGAGATGCTGTTGAATACGTTGTTTTCATGATATTCAACATGACTTACGACGCATTCATGCAGCATGCTCAATATCAAATTTCTTCGAGTCTCAATTTGCTTTTGTCAGCTCTTGATCATTCGCTTATGTGTTACTGTTGCATGTTAATCAATCATTGTTCAATCGTTTTAAAGATAAAGCACAAGAGAACATTGACAGTTAAAATGTTATACTCTCTACTGCAGTCTCTTTTCATTTTTCAATCTTCTTCTGATTACTTGTTCATTTGCTGATGACATGTTGAATCGCGATTGCTATGAGTATCATGATTTCATCTTTCAGCTCAGCAAACATAATTCTCATGTTTAATAGTTGATCAAGATTACAATCTTCTTGATTGAAAAATGAGACAGCAGTGATCTTCATGATTATCGAGACTAGAAAACGACATTCTTCAGACTAAGTACATGTCAGTTAACGCATCACGTCTGTGAAGATGTTTATCTTTTCAATATCAGAGCTGATGAAGTTATCATTAACTAACAATTTAACGACATAGTTTGATGTATTGACTTTCTCATAAAAGACATAATGATTCTTCACTACATCTTGAATCTGAAACATTATTTGTGCTCAATATTGTTCAATAGAATCATATAACTGTGTCTGTCAATCTATTGATGATATGACAAGATTTGAGTTGCACATTATCTTTCAAACTTCATTTTTTGTTGATCTTTTTATAACAAAGTAGTTCATTCGTGATCTGTGTTTTAATTGATGTGCGCGATCTCTGTTTCAGAGATTGCACATGAGATTGCTCAAGAGAACTCATTGCAGCTCTGATCATGACGTTATGCTCTTTTCTACTTCACACGTCATAATCATTGTCAATAGAATGAGTTTTATGTATCTAAGCACATTGACATGAGCTGCAGCAAAGACTATTCTCAATCATCATCTGAATTCTGCTTAAAGAATTTTTCTAGAGTTATCATTTGAATCATCAATCTGTGCTGCGTTGTATTGTGAACTCAATGCAAAAGAACTTGATGAAAATTCTGTTAATCTTTAAGACTTTGAGATTCGCTCATTGAGCTGAAAAAATGATGAGATTGATAACGACAAGTGAGAATGCTGTTTACGCTGGTGCGTCTTTTTCTTTGACAAGATGTTCTTGAAAAATCGAATGACTTTAGTGAACTATGTTAAAATCATATTAGCTGAGAATATACATGATGATATTGACATTGATTTTGTCTTCTTCTGCAATCATTCTGCAGATCATTGTTTTTAAAATGATAAATCATCATTTAAGCTGTTCAACATGTCGAGAAACTTGCGTTCTTGTCTTTTAGATCTGAGTTCAAATTCTTTCAATGATATGTCAAGATTGTTACTTGCTTTCTCAACTCTTCTTTTGACATTTCATTGATAAATGAACTAAACATGATTATTGAATCAGTTAACTGCGTGTCAATAATTCATAATACATGCTACACATCTGACTATCAATCGCAGTGTTCAAGTTCTTCTTGTTCTTATTACTTGTCATGACAGTTCACTTAGAAGATGACGCGAAATAATGATTGATACATGATGAACTGATGAATGCAATTGAGTTCTGAGATAAAAGAAAAAAAGAGTGAAGAAGAAAAAGACATAATGTGTACTTGAAGATATGCAATCTTTGAAAGCGTGTAACTCTGTTGTTATTGACATTACTATGTTCAATTATTGACTGAGAATGAGTAGATTAACATTTTAGTGCTCATCTATTTTGTCAAATTCATGTTTTAACTTTGTTGCATCAAAATTGTGATAATGTTTTCATGATTTACTCAAAAATGTAGATAGATTTGAAAATTTGCAATAATTTATCATTGCACATGCAAACTGAGAATGTGAACTGCGAATCTTATTGTTGAAGAACTTTGAGCTCAAGCTGACTATCAAAGATAAATTTAAGAGAAAATTTGATAAATTATCTTCGCACATTATGCAAAGTGAGAATGAAAACTGCAAATATTATTACTGAAGAACTCTGATTATCAGAGATAAATTTCGAGTGATTTACGATAAATTTATCTTTGCATGTGCAAACTGAGAATGTGAACTGCACATTTTATTGCTGAAGAACTCTGATTACTTAAGATAAATTTCAAGAAATTTATGATAGTTTGTCTTCGCATGTGTGAACTGAAAACGCGAACTGTGCATTTTATTGCTGAAGAACTCTGAGTCTCACTTATCACATGATTGAGATTCAATGTACATGATGTCGCAGTTAAATCTAAACATGCAGTTTGCTCTTTGTCACGCTTGATGACTTCATAAATGAGAATGATAAACGAAGATGTATGAGAAGAATCATGATACTTTTCATCGAGTTCATTTTCATTGTATCATGCTTGACGAAGCTCAGATCATTACGAATCATCTGTTTCAGAACTTTATAGTTTGCAGAGATCTGATGAAAAAGCATCGTTGAATGATTAGAATCAAATAGAAAAATTCTTCTCATTCTTCAAGTTTCTTTGCGTTTCACGTACAGAAACTGTTGAGATGTTCAAGAAGAATTTCATCAATTCAAGTAAGATACAGAATAAGATGAATAATGTCGTTTATGTGAATGAAGTTGAATCAGCTGAGCTGAGTGCATGCGTGCGTGCATGTGTGCAGTGTATGAACGACGTGTTCATTGCTGATTGAGAAGTACTAAAGAGCAAGAAAAGAAGAAAAGTGAAAAGAAGATAGCGATGTGAAAGAAACAATGTGTCAAAAGAAGAAAAAAAGAAGAAAAAAAGAATTTAGATTCATGAAATCACAATCAACATTTCTTTCACTCTTAACTCATAATCTCTCATCGCTGACACTCTTTCATTAGCATTTTCATTCTTCTCGCTCTAATTCATCAGAATAAATGACTTTTTATTCTCTTTGATGCTCATTGACTTAAACAGTTGCATCAGCTTCATCAAACTCAGCTGATTCAGCATCTTGATGTTGTCAATGATGATATCAATGATTTTATGCTTGCTGTTTTGCAGCATTTGCAGTTTCTTGTCGACGCTGTTCTTGATGATGAGACGAGTGATGAAGATTTTGAAGAATTGATCAATGCAAAAGATGTGACAGAAGACTTGTTGTTTCACGCTGCTGTTTCATCACAGATCAACGCAGATGATACGCAAGATCAGTTTCTCATTGACGTTGTTTTAAATGACATGATGAGTGATGAAGATTTCGAAGAACTGATCAATGCAAAAGATGCAGCAGAAGACTTGTTGTTTCATGCTGCTGTTTCATCACAGATCGACGCAGATGACGTGCGAGATCATGATGAGATTAAGCTTGACATCATCACATTTGAGAGAGACAATCATGATCTTCGTGATTGAGTCGTCGCGAAACGTGATGATAATGTGATCGCAAGCTTTCTGACTCATTTTGTCGTGATAATTGACAAAGACTCAGTCACGTTGTTGAAAGAGATGATTCAACACTTTCATGCTGTTTTGCAATTAACTTGTTCTCAAGTCAGAGAATTCATGACACGATGAGAGCTTACAGCATGTGAAACTGAGTGAAGATGATGATTTTCTTGTTCAACTTCTTCATCAATCACAGCTCAATTTGAATTTGCATCATCATCATTTTTGAAGATGAAAGAATTGAGTCGTTGAAATTGATTCATTTGAGATCTTGTTTAAGATCTTTGCAAGTGCATGAGAAAGTTCTCTCATTGTCTTCAACATTCATCTGCAATTCTTTTAACTCATTGCATGATTGAAACTTGATGTAAATGCTGTTGCAATCTAAACATGCAGTTTGCTTTTTGTCACGCTTGATGACTTTATAGACGAGAACGTTAAGACACTCTCTGCAGTAAACATGAAAACAGCTGATTACTCAGAATTCATCTGAAGAATCATGACATTTGTGACAGAGACTTCTATTCTTGAGATCATCGTTAATATTCAAATTCAATTCTCAGTTTATCATTAAGTATATTCTCACACTTATAGTTCTGTTCTTGAATTCTGCTTGCATGTTTTTATACTTTGCAATAATGAGACAGTTCATGTCTTGCACTTCATGAGAAAATAGCTTCGTACACAGTGTGTTGAATCAATTCATGAATAATAGTCATTGAATCATGAGCATAGTGAGAAGTTTATCAAATCTTCTGATGATTTTCTGTAAATCATCATTCATCTTAACACTCTGCTTGCGTTTTAGAGCGTTGAAAATCAATCTACTCATAACTGCATCAATTTATCTAAGCTCTTTAACATTGACAGAAATCTCATTTCATCAACGAAATTGTTTGCAATCTTCGTTCAAAGAAGTAATCATGCTTGAACAAAGAGTTTGTAGAGCAGACATCGCAGATGACAATCTCATCACTGAAGATCTTGACAAAGATTGAGTAATGTCTATTGAAAGATTTCTTGATGATCGAGTGTCTCTTTCATGAGTGTCAATCACTTCTTCTTCACGAAATCTTTGTTGCTAGAGAGCAAATTTTCGCTGATAATGTATCAAAGACTTTGCTTTAGAACTGAAATGTTACGAATATTGTTAGTTCAAAAAGTAATAGAACTTTCACTCATTGATCATGAAATCTTCTTCACAAGCTTATATAGCACAAACATGATCTTTACTGTTAATGAAATCAAAGCATCAACATGTGCTTTCAGTTATTCTTTTACTCTTCTTGAATTTTCATTCTCAAGTTCTGCATGCGTGTAATCTTTCTCAATTTAGCTATTGCATCTCTTTTCAAGATCTTTCATGATTGCAGTTTGTAACGTTTGATTAATGACTCAAGTGCATTCTCAGATGTTGAAGTAGCGAAGATTGATTCTACTACTTTCAAAGTCAGTGAACGAATTAATATAATCTTTACAATTTTCTAGTTACTGATCTGAAGAAAGTCGAGCAATAATGAACTGAAAGCAACAGCAGTTCTTTGCTGTCATCTCTATCAGCGCAGTCTGTCAGCATCGCTCATTTTCAATCTCAATTCATCTCATATCTTCACTGTCATAAAGAATTCTATTCTTCGTCACGTCGTAAATTTTCTTCTCAATCAATAATCTTTTGTACTCTTTGAATTGCATGTTCAGCAGATTGATCTCTTCTTATCTTTTATTCATAGTTAAGTGAATAGAACTCATCAATGATGTTTGATTATCTGATTTCTTCATCGTCAGCAACGTTGTAGCATTTCACGACATCAACAATAGTTGATCAGCATTGTCATCTCTAATCTCTTCTTGTGACTTTCTTTGACACTGAATGTTTTAATGTGTTCACTCTCAATGTTATGCTCTTCATCTTTCGTTGTTGTTCAGTTGCTGAGTCATGATCATCAATGTTTTATGCAGTCAATTCTGTGATATGCTTTCAATCTCTTTGTCAAAAATGATGATAATCTTTGCAGTCATTGTTTGAAGCTTTTTCTTTGTCAGCTCACTATCAAGTTTTATGTCATATATCTTTGAAAATATCATCTTCTTCTTCATTGTCATTACAATCTCACTTCATTTGTCATCATCGATCATTAAGTCTTTCTGCATCATCTTTCTGATTCAATTATGTTGCTGCAATTCATTGTAGAAAATCATCAAAGATCTCATACTGAACATGTTGATTTTTCTTATACAACAGAATTGCAGTGAGTCTTGAAAAGCATCAAAGACTTAGAAGAAACACAAATGTGATACAGATGCAATGTTGTTTATGCAACGAAAAATGCGCAGAAATGAGATGCTGTTATTTCAATTTCAAGACAGATTAATGATTTTTATTACACTTGAATTCTATGATTATCACAGAGTGTGATCACGAAAGCTATGTTGATAATTAAAAGACTTGATGATAATAATCTGATGAATACAAAAAGACGTAACTTTAGTTATGTTACAGTCACGTCGTAAGTCTTGCGTAAGTTTGATTCTAATGATCTTTAGAATATCTAGAAAATACATTGCTAATGTAAAAACAGAGTAAGAAATGATAAATTATCATTTGATAAGATAAATCATTCAAATAATCAGAATAAAAAATGATAAATTATCATATTTCTACGACAGTGAAAATATACACATGATGTTATTTTCTTCGCATTTTTGATATTTTCAAAACACAGCATCTTATTACTTATGTCATCATATCTATGCTTCTGCTGTCAACAATTACTTCTTTTGACTGAAATAATTAACAACGACTCGCTGATAACAGTTAACAGACTATGAAGCAAAAGCATTAAACTAAAATCTCTCACACAGTCTTTACTATCTGATTATTCTTTCTCATCTTCTCATCACTCATTTCTTTCACTTTACTATCATCATATGTATCATTTTGAAAGATCTGACATCACGTCTGATGATCTTTAATAAGTCTCTCAACATTGAATTTTGAAGTATAAAATTGAGATGCTTACGTCTTTTTTGCAATTTGATCATATCTACTGATTTGAAAAAAAGTCTGCTGTTTCATTCAAATCATATAGTTGAGCTTCATTAATATCACTTAAAATGTATGATGAAGAGTGTAATCTGTTTTTAAAACTTCAGTAGTTTCAATCAGAATATTGAAATCAAAATCATTCTCTTTCATGTCTTGAAAACTATTGATTAAGCTCTGTCGATTTTTAAGACTTAGATTGCTATGAAAGAATGTGACGTTCATTTCATGAATCTTGATAAGATACTAACTCGTTGTTAGTAAAGAAACAGATATACTCAACATTCAATGAGTTGAAAACATCATGCATGATGCAAAACATAGAAATTATGATCAAGAGAATTCAAGTAGACGTATCAATCAGATGATCTTTGCTACAATCAAAGAAAAGAACATTATCAGAATTCTCTTTCTCTGATCATCTTCGATGACTATAGATTTGTTCAATATCTTCATGACTCGCTGTAACTTGCTGCTTGATTCATACAGTTTCTTGATATTATCATCATAGAAACAATTATCGACGACTGTCAATCATTTATTACGAACAAGTTCAGTTCAAATAAACATCAAATCATGCTTTGTCTTCAATTCAACAAGATATGAGAATGTAATACACAGTCTCATCTGTCATGAGATCTGAACAAAGTTGAAGAAAAAGAACATAGATATTGATCTCTTCTTGTCATCTGATATTCAGTCATCAACATGTATTTGCAGCTCTTCTTTTACACTTCTTGCAGTCTTGCTCTCAAGTCTTACGTGCATCTTTTTATACTTCTTGATGATCGAACAGTTTACATCTTGCATCTCATGAGAAGATAACTTCATGCAGAGAATGTTGAATCAATTCATTGATGATAGACATCGAATCATAAAAAGAATGAGAAGTTTATCAAATTTTCTTGCAGTTTTCTGCAGTTCATCGTTCATCTGTACATCATGCTTACATTTTAATGCATTGAACATCGATTTGTTTTATGACAGCACTTTCTCTGAATCACTTGACTTTAGAATGTGTTCATTCTTTCATTCATCAGAGCACTTCAAAATCTTTACATAGTGATCTAAATCATCTGATGAGATCTCAAAAGATGTGCTTGAATAGACTCACAGTACGAAGTGCATGTGATGTTTGAATACTCGTAAAATGCTTATGATTTTAGAATCTCTGCTCTTCTTCATGTGAAATTCATCTCTTAGTATTCGATCTCAGCATGTTTGCAAATCATACAGAATTACTCTTCTTTTACTTCTGTTGATTTCATTTCAAACATCTCTTTGATTGACAATGACACACTTCACATATGTCTCGTACGACTTCGATTCAGTCAGCACTACAAGTTGTTTCTGTTCTTCTATGAGAGTTGTCACTGTTGCGTCAATCTTATTCTCATCTGTTTCTATCTTCTTTCAATCTTGAAACAGCAAGCAATCTTCTAAGAGAAGCTTATTCTTTTCAAAGCAATGATTCACATACAGTTTGATGTCAAGACGTGACACAGATGTCAATGTCTTTGCGAATTCACTCTGTTAATTTGATATCAAGATCAAAGACAACAGAATCAGAATCAATTCAAGATTTGACTTTAGCGTCGCTGTGAAACTGCTCTTCATGCAGAGACAAATCATTGATCATGACTCATCTGATGAACATTTCGTCTCAAGATTCTGAGAAAATTTCTGTGATTCAACGAGCAGATGTTTATCATCAAGCTTCTCATGAAAGAGACTGACTTTCACATGAGCAAGATGAAGTCAACGCTTTATCACTATCAATTTTATGACTTGAATGATCTGCGAATGAAGAAAAGTAAGTATGTTATTCTGTCTGTAGCTTTGAAAAGCGAAGAAAACTTATCTTTCTCATTCTCATCTGATTGCATTGAAATTCTTTGTGTTGAATCGTTTTCTCAATATGAAGTTGTCAATATATTCTCAACGCTTGTATGAGTAGTAAAGTTCATATCATACTTTCTACTTGCACATTTCGATCTGCATCTGTATCTTTGTTGATTTTCTTATCATTAATGTTTGTACAGCTTAGATTGCGTTTTCAAAACTGCGAAACTTTAAGAAATATATTCTCATTCATTTGAATGCATGCTTGTTGTTTCTGCAGATCTTTGAATCTATATCATGAAGTTAACATGTTTTACTACATGATTGCTTTGCACTCGCACTTACGTCTGAGTGATATCAATGAAGTTAATGACAAAAGACAGTATGATGTGCTCTCAATTGTATTTCATAACTTTTCTCATGTTCAAATCATCATTAATTGTCAAAGAATCTGTTGTCAAAGAGAATGATTCATTGAGACTGACAGTCTTGATGATGTTAAGAACTTCAAGAGTCACTATCGAAACATTGAGATGAACTTCTCTGTAAAGCTTTCACTTCTTTATGATGAGTTGTTCACTCTCATCTTCTGATGAGATCTTGAATGAAGTGAAGTTATCTGTATTTTCAGCTGCGTTGCTCAAACACTGCACGAAATTCTCATGTTCACTTCTCTTACGTTTTTTTATAACTTGAACTCAAAAGATGTAGTACAATATTCTCTTCTTTGTCATATCTGTCAATGTGATATGAAAGTTAACTGCATTTCTGATCTCAACTTTTTTGAAGTTCTCGACTTCATAGATAATTTTCTTCTTTTCGAAGTTAAACATTATCTTGTTAATAAACTGTCTTTGATAGTTATCAAAATTGACATTCTTCAGAGTGAAATTGCTTTGCTTTTCATTCGCTACAAAAAGCTGTGAATGATGAATCATCTTATTATTCATTGTATTGTTCAAAGTCAAGATCATGCAATCAAAGTCAATCATCATCGATAAGATGAATGATGAGACTGAGCTGAGTTATGCTTGCTCAATCAGATGAGCAGATTTCTCTGTCTTTATGCTCGTTGCTCTATCTTTCTTCTTACTGTTTATTCATCTCACTCACTTTATAAGACATGCATCTTTTCATGTTACTTGATGATCTTTTATCAGAGAGTGCAAAAGTTCATCATTTATGATCATTGTAATCTTTCTAACTGTCTCTTTCTCGATTTTATTATCAAGTGATGTTTCGAGTAATTTCATGTTTCTCAGCATTTGTTTAATATGTATCTTCAATGCATTATACTTGTCATCATTGATGACAAGATCTTGAGTGATCATCATCTTAATTCAATTCAACGAAATCTCATCATAGTTGAAGTCTGCAAGCATATTTGAAATCAACTTGAATCTTCATGACATATTGAAAGACTAGCAGATACGCAAATATTGTTGTCAATTCTGAGAATTTCTAGAAGTCATATGATAGAATGTGAGATGATTACTGTCATGATGTTGAGAAGTGAGATAAGAATACATGTGACATTTCTTCTATTTTGAATCACTTACAGATTTCACTACATGCTGATGACAGATGATGTATGCACTGAGCTTTGCAACAGATAGAGTGAGAATGCTTATCGTGACAATGAGTATCAGAAGAACAAAGAGTTGTGAATTAATAAGTTAAAAATGAAGCAAAGATCAACTTTCGTTCTCATGTTGCAAATTATGTTAAGCGAAAGCAAATTTGCTCACAACACACTTTGACAACGAATTATCTGTATTCATCTTCTCATAAATCTGAAGAGTACTGCATGTTAGATTCTCTTTATATAAAATGATCTTTAATATTCTATAAAGTTATCAAAGCGCAGAAACTATGACTATGACATACTAACTGATTGAGCATTTTGTGAAAGCATTTCAAATTTACGATAATTTATCTCAAATCGATGATAATCTAGAGAAATTTGCTTTTAATTCACAAATTTCAAGATAAATATTGAAATGTGCAAAGCATTTCAAATTTACGATAATTTACCTCAAATCGATGATAATCTAGAGAAATTTGCTTTCAACTCACAAATTTCGATGTAAATATTGAGATGTGCAAAGCATTTCAAATTTACAATAATTTATCTTAAACTCGTTGTAATTTAGAAAAATTTGCTTTTATCAAAGAGCTTCAAGTAAAAAAGAACAAATTGCTTGATCAGAAGTAAAACAAGAGTTATCGCTTTTACTGCTATATCAGATCTCATTAATTTCTGATCATTCTATTCTTTGTATTGCATGCTATTCTGACATTTCGTAGTTCAATGTACTTGTATCAACAGAAATTCTGATTAGAAATAGCGACAGCACGATACAATTTGTCAAATGTGTCAATCAGTATTTTTTGTTGTTTCTTTCACTACAATCTACTTCATTGAAATCAGCTTCAAGCATGAAGCGAAACTGTCGTGCGTATGAAATGATATTGAGAATCACACAAGATCTGATATATCACTTTAATCACTGTTTGACGCTGCGAAATGACATGCAGTTCTTCAAGAAATATTTAAGAAAAGAGAACTCAGCAGTCAATGAGTATACAGACACATGCAAATACTCTCAGACTGATTTATGACATGAAATGATCACGATGAATGATACTGACGTTTCTGACTTCGAGCAAAGTACAGAAGAAAACGTAGAAGCTTCAGATAATCAGAAGCATTTTCGAAATTCAATTGCATGAATATCACTTGATCTCAAAAGATTTATCAATTTGTCATGTACTTTCTCATTCATCAAAGTAGACAATTATGATGAGACGAATGATACAAAGAGACAAAGCGTTGATGAATTGCTAAAACAATATATCAGACTCATAAGAATCATTTTGAATTACAGTAAACTTAAGCAAGATTCATGATCATTTTTAGATGACAGTCTTCAATCAGAGTGACTTTTCTTTTTGAATGAGAAAGATTTTTCTCTTGCACAGTGATTTCTGAACGCGAAAGTCAGTAGCGAAGATATTAATCAATACTTCAAGATCTCGTTTCAGAAGACTCATCATGCTGATTGTATCTTCAAGAATGCGGATCAATTTAGAAGCATTCTACACAATATATCTCACGAAATATCTGATGATAGTTGATTCGAAACATCTTTGAAGATCTTATTGATGAACTCAGAGATTGAAACAGATATATTCAAGATTCAGTACAGAAACATGATAAACGTCTTGAAATTTCTCTTGAGACATCATTCATTTGCAAGTAATCTGAAATATGCATCAATCAAAGTATACAACGTCAGTGAAAATTGAATGTACATGAAAATGCACATCAATATCTGATGATGAGATATGCAAGCACTGATTTCTGAAGATGACACTATAGTTTCAGTACTGTTAACTACAGATAAAATTATGTTAACTCAACATCACAAGAATAAATTTGCATGATCTGTATATATTATCGTTGATAATCTGAATCAAACAACTCAACGAAAGCAAAATAGATTTAATGTTATACTATTAAAGTTTATTTCTTCAACTAAACATGTAAATGAAGATCTGAAACATGAGTTATATCATCACTCACTGAAGATAATATTAAAACGTGAGTTTAAACTGTTCAATTGAATGAAGAGTTTTTCTTGCTAACGTTCTCATTCTTTAGCACTTGAGAAATTAACTAGAAGAGAATTTCACGTTCGCTATGTGAATAATTATACTCAACAGTGTTTTTCTATCATCGTCGAATTTATAATTGACTATGAGAAGCAGATCACTATTACAAGAATCAAAAATGAAGAGCAATGCACTATATGTCATGTTTCATTAAATCAACGCGATAATCTGCAGACAATCTGAAAAGCTTGAACACATGAAAGTACATTGATTCAAATCAAACATCAAGAAAAGAATTCACGCTCTAAAGCAAATAGCAAGCGTGATGTTAAGTGAATACACTCAGTGCAAAACTTTGTCTGAAAACATGAACTTGTCAATATTCACGTCATTATGATGATTAACATCTTGCATCAGTTATTGAAGAGCACAGTGATGTATTTAATTCAATGACTTGAGATGATCATCAAGAATATAACATCGACAATCAGTCTTAAAAGAAAGCGTGATTCACAGACAATTGCAGACACAACACATGACGTGCAATTGAATCAAAGATTTCAAGTAGTTTTTTCATATTCAGAGTTAAGACGTTTTCACGACTTTCTATTCATGAAGCAATGAATCGACGTCGAACAAAAGACAATAGTGCATTAGCTTATTACGATTGTTACTTCACTATTGATTAGAAAAGCATCAGATGCTCTGTACTGTGCTCGAGCTCTTATGAACTTCGTAATGATGACTTAATATTGATTGCATGATGATGAGTCTCTGCGTTACATGAACAACGCAATATACAGAATTAACGTCTTAAAAAAAGTATTCAAGCAGTTTCAACATGATGAAAACTTTAACTATTTCAAGTTTTATGTGATCTTTCATTATATGAATTTTATTCAAAGATATGAAGATGCAGATGATTTTGACACATTTTACATGAAGATTGCACATAAATTTCTGATCAAAGATTATTATGATCTTATAAACAAGCGAAAGAACTTTCAAATGCAAATACTGCATCACAATACTTGATGAGTCAATATGTTGACAATGAAAGATATCATTCTTCATGATCTAATCACGTTCAGATCAAAGATTAACAAGAGAATGAAAATCATGATTACAAAGTCTTCTAGAAGTCTTGATTTAATGCAGCTTGAATGAGATTTGTCAGAAATGAATTCAAATCAACGATGAAACTGATTTAGTAATTCTTGATTCTGATGCATCACTTCTGAAATAATGAAAATGACATATATTGAGAGTTTCTTGAATGAATTGTCGATTTTTATAAGAGAATCTCGACACAAGAAACCAGAAATAGAATCAAACAAGTATTAAATGAATTGAAAAGAAATCGACTTCTTCTGAATAAATGATTACTTCGTTTCTGTTCATGCATCGATTGAATGTTGAAGACGCGAAGATAAAGACTCAATAGACTTTGAGAAGCTTACATTAAAGTGAATTCAATGTGCTTTTGCATGACAGAGACAAATGTTGAATTGAAAACGTGATTACATCTATGTTCAAGAGTATGCTGAGAATGATCAAGAAAATTCTGACATAGTCGAAGCTCTGAATGATAGACTGATGAGACAGTTGCAAATTATAATCATTGTTCGTGATTTGCTTCATCAAGATGATAATGAGAAATCTGTGCAATACTCAAGAGCTTTAATAGAATTGTTAAAGCTCAAAAACAATGAAGTATTCAATGCTTTACATGATATGATAGAAGTCGAGCAGTGATTGAAGAATACTGTCAAGAAGTCTTGATATCTTGAATGTCAACGATTTTACAATATGAGCACTATACTATGAAGTGCACATCTGATATCAACTGAAAGCAAGAAGTTCTTTTACGTGAATAATTACATTGACTGAAATACATTCAACATTTTATATGAAGAGAGTTTTCTGAAAAAGAAAGTTTGAAAGATGAATGAGCTTGCAAGCTTAGACAAACGAGAAAAGATGAAATTCACTCGATAATGAAGAAAGTTTGACATTATGTAAATTGAGATAAATTAGAATAAATTGAGATAAATTGAAGTAGATTGAGATAAATTGAAGAAAATGAGTGAAAAGCATATAATCATCAAAAAAGAAGCATATATGAATGATTAAAACATTTCAATCAATAGCATTTAATCATGATTATGATGACAGAGTATTGAGAATGAACAAGCGACTGAGATTTCACTGTAAAGATTTGTAAACAATGAGATTGATTGTGTAACAGCTAGCGACATACAAGAACTTACATAGTTCAGATGATGAGAAAATCTAAAATTAATTAATTTATTAATCATAGTGTTTGCTTGTTCGTTGAACAAAATTTCTACTTACTTTATGCATTCTTCAATGCATCTGACACATTACACATGACGTCTGTCAGTAGAAGTTCACGACTTGTTGAAGAGAGCTGTAAATTCTCAAGATAGTGTTCTCTTTCTATGTACACTAGCATTCTTTTCTTCTATCGATGTCTTTTCTGTCATTGAAGAAGAATGTTTCGAGTGAATGAAAGCTTCGATTCAATTTTTCAAGCGAAGAATAAATTTGATGACAAGTTTCGCGTAGATGATGATTTCAATAAATTGTCATTTCTTCTCAGTATTGAATGTTTGAATCGAATTATCATATATATTCATCATCAGTTGTTTCGCAGTCTCGTCAATCTTCTGCTCAAAGATCTTCGCATTCTGATCAATCAAAGTTGAAATCTTCAATTGCAAAAGAAGAGATGCATAATCAATTTGTTTCAATCTATTTTGAAACTGTGCAAACTGATAATTGTACATGAAATTGCTGTGAGCATGATCAACTGCTGTGATCGAAACTGATGATAAATAAGACTATAAATGTTGTAGAAAGATGAGTTCTGCGCGATCATTGACAGACATGATGTATGATAATTGAATAACTGTGATGAGAAAAATGAGTGAAGTAAAATTGAAGCTTACTAAGATAAACATCGCGCAGAATCATGAACACACAATAGCTTGATACAAGTTCTACTTTGTTGAATCAGCTTGTAGCTGATTTAATCAGCTAACGACTGACTGATGATTGATTTATGTTGCTAAATCAGCTAATTGCTGAATTATGAAAAGTGTCTGTTCTAGTAGCTAGCATATGCATCTCAAGTGCATTAAGATTCAGATGTCGTTGCTCACTAGCTTACAAGCTACTCAAGCTCTTCGTTGAAACATTGATGATTCTTGATGAACATATTGAAAGACTATTCTTCTATGTCACTGAATTAAATCAGTATCTCATCATCATGAGTCTGTCATGACTTCATCATCACGTCATTGATGTCAATTTTGAACACAATATTCTCATCTTGTCTTTCTTCTTCTGTCTTAATCATTGTTGTTAATCCTCAATCAAGATCTATGATCTCAATTGACAAGAAAAAAATGTCTCGCTCAAAGCTAATGAAGTAGCTTCAACTCAGTTCGCTCGTAAGAAGCAACTCAGTTTTCAGTTCGCTCAGAAGAAGCAATTCAGTTCACGAATTGTTCAAAGAAAACAATTTAGCACTCAGTTCGCTTGTAAGAAGCAATCTAACTCTCAGTTCGCTTGAAAGAAGCAACTCATTTCATGAATTGTTCAAAAGAAATCATTCAGTATTCAGTTCGCTTGCAAGAAGCAATCTAGTTCTCAATTCACTCAGAAGAAGCAACTCAGTTTCTCGTCTGTTCACAAGAAACAAACTCTGTTCAATCTCATTTCTCATTTAAAACAAGAAGCTTCTAGTCGTATTCTTTAAGTCATTCAAAAAGAATACTTTTCTAAAATCAAGTGTCAAAATTCTTTTCTCTCTAGAACTTCTATTGTCTTTCAAGCATATCAATGCAATCGATCTTTTATACAACTTGACATAGTCGAGTTGAGAGCTTGATGCTTTGATTGAGTTACTCGTGACAAAGATATTTAAGTGTTTAGCATCATTCTAAAGAAAATCGATGACTTTCTGAATCTTGAATCAGTTTCGTTCTCTAGTCTAAATTCTGATGAGTTAAAATTGCGTCATGTGACTTTATCAGTTCAGTCTTCGTCTCGTTTCATAGACAGTATTTATGATAAAGATCATGATTGAAGTCTTCATCAAATGAAAAAGAAATTTCATTTGACTGCATTCATGATTCAAGAAGATCTTGAAATCTATTGACAAAGCAAGAATGTTGATTCATTCACAATTTTATCGTTCAGATACTTCAAGTTTCTAGATGTTTTCTTCAAGAAAGACGTTGATATCTTGTCTTCGCATCAAGCTCATGATTATGTCATACATCTTAAGAAAGATGCTCAACTTTCAGTCTTCGCTTTGTACAACATGAGTCATGATGAAATTCTAGAACTTCAACGTTATTTAGATGAAAATCTGAGCAAAGATTTCATTCAAGTCAGTCACTCTCAGACAATTATTTCTGTTCTCTTCGTCAAGAAATTCGAAGAAGAACTTCACTTCTGCATGAACTATTGAGATCTGAATGCTATCACAGTCAAGAATCAATATCTCTTGTCTCTGATTTCAGAAACGCTGAATCATCTAAGTCAAATCAAAATCTTTATCAAGCTTGATATTATCTTCGCATTTAATCATCTTCGAATCAAAGAAGAAGATCTGACGAAGCTCTCATTATCTTTTGCACTCGATTTGAATTATTCAAGTATCTAGTCATGCTCTTTGATTTATGCAATGAGCTCGTCTCATTTCAGAAGTATATCAACAATACTCTTCGTGAACATTTAAATAAGTTCTGTATCACTTATCTGAATGATATCTTGATCTATTTGAACAATGAACTCAAGCACAAGATTCATGTCAAACTCATTCTGCGAAAGCTGCAAGAAGCAGATCTTCAGATGAATATTATTAAATGCAAGTTTCACGTCACTTAAGTTTCATATCTAGAATTGATAATCATCATCAAAGAAGTCAAGATGAATTCATTCAAAATAGACATCATTGTCAATTGACTCTTCTTGATTAACGTTAAAGACGTTCAAAGTTTTCTAGATTTCGCGAACTTTTATAGAAGATTTATCTATGACTATAGCAGAATAGCTAACTCGCTCACTCATCTCATCAGAAAGAATGTATTCTTTGTCTGATTTCAGAAATGTCAGAAGACATTCAACATTCTTAAGAAAGTGTTCACTTTCAAGATTATTCTTCGTCACTACAATTTAGATTACAAGATTGTGATAGAAATCAATGCTTCAAACTATGTGTTCAAAGAAATTCTCTTTCAGTACGATGAAAATGAAGTTCTTCATTCAGTTGCTTACTTTTCAAAGAAGCATAATTCAGCTGAGTGCAACTACGAGATCTACGATAAAGAACTCATGATCATTGTTTGCGCATTTGAGAAATGACGCTCAAAGCTCGAAGACTTTATCTGTTCTGTCGAGATGATCATAGATCACAAAAACCTTGAGTATTTCATGTCAACTAAACAGTTGAGTCGTCATCAAGCTCGTTGAAGTGAGTTTCTGTCTAGATTTAACTATCACATCACATATCACTCAGACAAGATCGATGATAAATTGAATGCTTTAACACGTCATTCAGAAGATCTTTTTAAGAAGAAAAATACATTTGATTCTTGACATCAATATCAACATCAGACAATTTTGAAAATTCATGTTTTAGATCTCAAGATTGTTAAGAATCTCATCTTCAATGCTCTCGACATCAAAGTCATAATGCTTCAGTCACAAATCATCGTCTTAGATTCAGTTCAATTACATTTGTCTTCAATCTTCTTGATTCTCTCACTGACTTTAACTTTCATGAATCTAGAAGTTGAAGAATTCAACGTTAAAAACATTGAATCTCATTTAGAATCTCAGCTAGATCAAGACATTTCAAATCTTGACGAAGATTTTGCTGATACTTTCACTCAGACATTGTGAAAACAAGTTGAAGTCAATGACATGTTTGCAGCTCAGATAATTAAAGCGCTTTGCAGTGAAGCACGTCATCACAACAAGATTTCTCTAGTTGAGTATGAAGAACATGAGAATCATCTGTACTTTCAAGAAAGAAGATACATATTCAACTTCAATAAACTACGTCTTCATATTATTCAGCTCGCTCACGACAATGTCATCAATGATCATTCAGAAAGAGTCAAGAGTTATAAACTGATCAGTTGAGTTTATTGATGACTCAACATATATATGTATGTTTAGCGCTTCGTACGAAACTGTCACGTGTGTATACATTTCAAGCTCTTTAGACAATAAACTCAAGAATGATTGTGTTTTCTTTCAGTTCTCAAACATCGCTGATGTGATATTTTCATGAACTATGTAGATTCTTTATCGCTCAATATCTTCATGAATATCACATATAGATATGTGCTAGTCTTTGTTGATCATTTTAGTAAAATGAGACATTTAGTTCTCATCATTTCTATGAAAGTTGAAGAAGTTATCAACAGCTTCTACGCTCATGTTTGAAAACATCATGATTTACTCAAGTTCTTTGTATCTGATCGAGACACACAATTCATCTTCAATGTCTGAAAGCACATATGTAAGATGCTGAAGATAAACATCAATTTATTCACAGCATATCATTTCAAGATCGATGATCAAATCGAGAGATTCAATGCTGTCATGAAGCATTATCTTCAAGTCTACGTCAACTACATGCAAGATGACTGAGCTAAGTGACTTTCTGAAGTTGAATTCGCGATCAATAATGCATCTTCATTGATCACTTTAGCATCATTCTTCTTGATCAATTCAAGTCAGAACTTATGTCTAGACTTTAAGCACTTTAAATCTCTGCTTGAGAATTTTACGTCTCAAGCTTGAGACAGATTAATCAATGTCAAAGATTTCATCAATAAGATGAAGAAACTAACTGATCATCTGCATGATGAGATGCTCATTGCTCAAGTCATCTATGAGTTCAATGTCAATCTCTCTTGTCGTTCTTGTTCTAGATACTTCATTGAAGATGAAGTTTGACTGAATGCATGCAATCTCAGCATCGCTCATCTCACTGTCAAGTTGAATGATCATAACGTTGAATTCTTCAAAGTTAAGCATGTCTTTGAGCAAAATTCTCTGATCATCGAGTTAGATCTTTCAGCATTCATGAAAGTTTACTCAATCTTTCATGCTATTCTTTTAAGTCACATCTCAAATGATTCTCTTTTAAATCAACATCAGAAATCTTGAGAACTTATTATCATTGAAAATGACGAAAGATTCTGATATGTAAATCGCATACTAAACTTCAAGCATGATAGATGCTACAACTTATCTCTGCTTAAGTATTACATTGATTGAAAAGATCACTTCTTTACTTAAAAATCTTTCAATCTTCTAGATAATTGTGAGCAAGCGCTTGATGAATTTCATCTCGTCAACTCTGTCGCTGAAGAATCACATGTACTATCGTGTGTGATATCTCAATGTCAATGTCAAGAACTCTAAGTTCAATCTTCATCGTTTCAATTCAATCTAGACTTCGTTCAAGTCTGATTCAAATGTGATTCAGATGAGTTTTAGTTTTGCTGTGCATCATTACATTAAAATGCGTTCTGTCTCATCTCATCTCATCTTGCTACTCTCTTGCAAATCTTATTCAGATCTGATTCAAATGTGATTCAAATTTATTCTAGTTTCATTTGTGCATCATCATTTTACAATGCGTCTCATCTCGTTTCACTTTTCAGACATCTTGCTCAGATTTGACTCAGATGTGATTCAGATTTATTCTAGTTTCATTAATGCTTCATCACTATAAAATGCGTTCACACTCAGTCTCATTTAGTTCAATCTTCGTCATTGTCTTCAATTTTTTCTCATTTCATCTTGTTCTCTTCATCATCTTGCAAAAGCTCAGTCTTTGAGAGAAAAGCTACTGTCATGATGTCAGATCATTATCTCAGTTTAAAGCATAAAGCATGTCATCAAATCAATTTAATATCATCAATATCTTAGAAAGTCTTGATTCATTGAACTAAGTCATTAATCTAGTCATCGTCATCTTAGTCTAGTCACATCAAAATTTGTTTCATGTCTTTGTAATCTTAAGTTATAGAACTGCTGCTCAGTTCTTGCATTACTTGATTCATGTATATAAAAGTTGAGTTCTCGCTCTTTTCTTCGCTTCTTGTCTTTCGTCTTATACATTATCTGATGTATTGTCTTGTATTTAAATTCTATCAAGTCATTCAAGTTGATCACGATCATTTTGAATAGTAATAATAATAATATAAGTTCTCTATATTGATAGAATCTTTAGTTCAGTCTAGTCTCTGACAAACATGAAGAAAAACATGAAGAAAAAACATGAAGATTGTTTGACTTTGATAGAAAGTCATGACGGGAAAACATGGTAGAAAGTCATGAGAAAAATCATAAAGACTGTTCAATTAAGCTATTTACATTTATCTAATATCTTGTTGAATCGAGTTGAGTTTTTGAGTTGAATTATCGAGTCAAGCTTCTCAACTCAACTCAAGTGCTTGAGTTCAACTTCTCAACTCGACTCGACACTTTTTCAAAAAAACTTCAATTCAACTCAACACTTTTTGAGTCGAGTACTTGACTTGAACTTGAGTACTTGACTTGACGCAATCAGTTTATATGCAAATTTGAACTATTATATATTTAATGAGATTTACATGATGTACTTGCAAATAAAAATTAATAAAATCATCATGAATGAGTCTTTTTGCATTTCATACATCTTTATCAATTATGTCAATCACTCAATCTGCTAAAGCATTTTATAAACATTGACTTGCATCTGCAAAACATTGATGCATTGTTAAAGTTACATTTGCAGCAAAGTATAAATGTAACATCTCAGAAGAGTTTTCAATTATTGCATGAAAAGACAAAGTTTATTGCTGCAACAGAGAATTTGAAGTTCTTTGCTTTAAGCATGCAGTCTAAAAGCAATGCAACACTCAAGTTCAATGAATTTAAGCAAAATGTTGCTTCATTCAATTTTACATACTGATCATGCAAAAAACTGAAACATAAGATTAATAATTTGATGTATTTTAACTATGCATTCAGACAAGAGACTTGCAATCATGATGAAAAGATGAAAAAAAAAGAAAGTCTGATGTTCATTATCAAATCATTAAATATAACTACGAAAAAATGATTATCATGTGCATTGATGATATCAATACTGACAAATGCTTCTGAAAGAATGCATGAAGCTCACTGTTTTATTGACTCTGAAATCGAGTGAAACTTTATATTGTAATCATGAATAAAAGAGCATAAGTTATTAAAGAATCATGCAATTCTGAAACAGATTCAGATGATTAATGATCATTGAATTCTTTGCTATGATACACATCAGATTAATATTGAGTTGATTAATCATAAGAAAGTTTGCAAAAGCTGAAATATTGAGTTTCATGCTGTGAACATGCAAGAATATGATAATAATAATAATAAACTCATACATTCTTATGACATCGATTAGATCAACTCATGAGAGACTCTATGCTATGTGTATCGAGTGAACAAAACTCTCTGAGATAGAAAATCACTCGTTATCTATACGACTGCTTCACGCAGTCGAAACGACAAGATTAAGACTATGTATCAAATTTGTTCACGTTGATCGCACATTAGAGAATGAGTGTTCTAGTCACTCTAAATTGCTTCAGAAGCTTTATTTTCATTATCATTCTCACTGCTGCTCTGAAATCTTTCGTGATCGCGACGATTATTCAATAGTTCAAGAAGTTAATGTTACGTAGCATTCTTGATCGCAGATGCGTTCAGTTCAAGCAGTGCATGAGTACATGCTTCACTGTCTGATGACTTTGTCCGCAGTCGCATCGCGAGCTATTCATGCTCGAAACGTTTCTCGAGTGCAGATAAACGTTAAGATTTATGCGTTCAATTCTGATGTAAGTTGTGAGAGTGCTTTCAGCCTTCTGAAGATCATCACGCATCTTTATCATCTTGTTGAATAGATGAGATCTTTGTGCTGAGATTACGTTGACGTCTGTGCAAGAATATGATATAATTCTTAATTATTCATGATTAAATAAGATTGATTTGAATATTCACTGACGTAAGCATCGTTGATCATATTGAGAAAACAGCATTCAGCGTGCAAAGCAAATATGAGTTAGTCTGTGCAAAACATTGAAATTTGTCAAGCTGACAATGCTTGCAGCTAAAAGAAAAGAAGAAACTTATATAATTCTGTTCTATCAGCTGCTATTTACAAATAACTTATCACAGAACGCAGATCATTAAACTGCAAGATGCAATGCGCTTCAAGCAAAAGAATCAGAGATATTCTTTGCTATTTAAGATCTCAAGAAAGTATTTTCTGAGATTCTTTCTGATAGTTTGAACATGCATGATGAGATAAAACATCTCATTGATCTGATGAAGAGCAAAATGTCTTGCGTTGAGTTTATTTATAAGATAACACAAGATGAGCTCGCTGCAATATGAAACTATTTAAACAACGCATTAAAGAAGAAATGAATTCATTCATTAAGTAATTTTGCAAAAGCATCTGTGTTGTTTGTAAAGAAGTTGAACGAAAGTTTTTATTTATGCGTGAACTATCGTGATTTCAATGAAATAACAGTAAAAAACAATTACTCATTGTCTGTCATGATGAATTGACTCATAGAGATTAGATCAGAGACTAGAATCAGAGACTGAGTTGAAGATTAAATCTGAGTTAGCTCTGAAACTCTATGACTTTGTCAAGACATCATTTAGACTACGTCATATCTTCGACTTAATATGTTATAAGTTATGTCATGCTCAACTTGACAATGCTTGACAAACTTTCTATAGTCGATTGATCTTCTCAAGTTATCAAAAGCTTCTTAATAATTAGCTTTATCATAATATATACTCATTCTGTGTCTGCTTAGAATATCACATTATCATATCATTCTTATAAATCTCGTTTATTCATTTAATAAACTCAATCATCATAGTTTTAATTATTTCAAACTTCTCTTAAAAATGATGATTTAATATTCAAGCATGATAACAGCAACGTAGTTGCAACAGAATTGAAACAATGATATCTTGATCTTGTAAAACATCATATCAGAAAATGAACATCACATAACTGAATCAGAAAGTGAAGAAGCAGAGAATGAACTCTCTCTTGATATTGATGAACAGCTGACATGAGCAATGCTTCAACGTAATGAACTGCGAAAGAAACAGAAGCTAACAGCTATTCAATCAAAGATTGAGACTCTGCAAATCATTGAAACAATGAAGAAAAGTCATCAAGCTTTCACTTGAACTCTTACGAAGAACTTGAATGATTTATGCATCATTTTTATAATGTTGATGATGATAAAATGAAATCATTATGAAATCATCTTGCAGAAGTGAAGACTCTCAATGTCTTGAAAGAAGTATCATAACAAAATCATAAGAAAACATAGAGAGTGAATTCGTGATGTTGAAATCTCATTTCAAAATATCTCTTGACATTTTGAAAGTAATGAGAAAAAAATTTTGTACTGCATGATTTATCTGAAGAATGAATCAAAGAAACTTTGATTCAATCATGAAAAGACTATGTAGACTGATCATTGAGTTGAGTTTTAAGTTGACATTTTGAACTTGAATTGATATCGAGTCGAATTGCTCACATTTTCAACTCGATTCAAGTCAAGTTGCTCATATTTTCAATTCAACGCGATTCGACTCAACTGAAAATTGAGTCAACTCGACTTGATTTGTCAAGAACTCAAGCTTGATGTCAAGAGAGCTAAATATAGAAATTTTTCCGATTTTTTGCTTTTGCATTACCTTTTTGCATTATCTTTTTGATAGAAAGTCATGACGAAAAACATAAAGACTATATGATAGAGAGTCATGAAGAAAAGTCATGAAGAGAAGTCATGAAGAAAAGCTATAAAGAAGAGTCATGACGAGAAATCATGAAGACTGTTTGATAGAAAGATTTGATAGAAAGTCATGACGGAAAAACATGATAGAAAGTCATGAAGAGAAATCATGTAGACTGTTCAATCAAGCTATTTACATTTATCTAATATCTTGTTGAATCAAGTCGAGTTTTCGAGTCGAATTGTCGAGTCAAGCTTCTCAACTCGACTCGAGTTCTTGAGTTCAACTTCTCAATTCGACTTCACACTTTTTCAAAAAAATTTCAACTCGACTCGACACTTTTCAAGTCAAGTACTTGACTTGAACTCGAATACTCGACTTGACGCGATCAGTCTAAGACTATGTCTGCAGCTCAGCAGATGTAATTCAATTTTATTAACTTTCTTTTGAATTTAATTGAAGACTCGATGAATTGAGACATAGACGTGATTCAGCAGTATGCAAATGCATCGCAACGTTCAGATCAGATTATATGAACGTTTGCAGCTCATCTGAGCATTGTGAAACATCAACTTTCGTTGTATAGTGATGAGCATAAGCGAGCTTATTTATTCATCAAGTTGAGATCTGAGCTGCATGTGATCATTACTAATATGCAGTTGATTTCTATCACATGAAATGCATTAATCAATCTTGTCGCTCGATTGAAAACAAATCTGCGAAAAGAACACGTCTTGTCATTGAAATGATCTTGAGACAAAGACTTGCATGATCGAGATAAAATCAACAAGAAGACTCATTCAAAGCGAAAAAAATCTCATTGATCAACTAAACTCAACTCTTCATCAAAGACAAGCTCACATGCTTCGTCACATTATAGCAAGAATTTGTTCAACATAATGTGTTACACATGCAATCAAAAGAATCATTACTCTACTGATTGTAAAGATGAAAAGATCAAGAATAAATCAAAAGAATCTGATGTCAATTGAGTATTCATTGATTCAATGTTACATATGAGTTATCTCAAGATTTCAAGAAAAGACAAGTCTTCGATGAATGCTTCAAATCATCAAGGAAAAAACAAGAAGTTCTCTTCGTAAAGACTTTTATATATAGAAAGCACGTAATTCAAGAAGATCAGAAGATAGAAATGAAGATTTATATAAATATTAACGTCAAGATAAATGTGATTAGTCAACGTTTTATCATCAAACAGAGTATGCTCTTGTTGAACGTTGATCTTTCAAGATCTATCTGAATGAATGATCAGAATGTTTATTATTATGACGTCTATAAGATGTGTTATCGACTGAGAAACAGCTGAAACATAGAGAAAAAAGATATAAGTATCTTCTATACTATCAACAAGAAGAAATCTTTTCTGATTGTGAGTATGTTGAGTATGCAATTTAAGCGTATCTGAATAAACATGATTGCAAGAACATGATGTTTTGACATGAATGAGCATGCGTTCAAGTTATTCATCGCAGAAGATTTTGCAAAAGCTCTACAAGATGAGTCTACTGTGTATGTTCTTGTCATGATCAACGTTGTTGAAGAGTCAATCATTGAACATCAAGTGAAAGTCATGAATAATATGATGAGTCATATCACAAACGCGTTTGAAACGCACACTTTACTCATTGAATTAAAAGAATACGAAAATGTATTCTTAACAGAAAGTGTTGACAAATTACTCTTACATGAAGATCACGATCATGCAATCGAAATCACTGCAAAGTCATTGTATGAATCGTTGTATAATTTGTTGAACACAGAGTTAGCAACTTTGAGACAGTATTTGGACAATGTCTTAGTGAAAGAATGAATTAAGCACTTTATCAGCTTAACTGACGCGTCTATTTTATTCATTCTCAAAAAGAACAATAGTTTTCATCTATGCATGAACTATCGAGATCTGAATAAGATCACTGTCAAAAATCGTCATTCACTGTCTTTAATTAGTGAAACTCTAGACAGACTCAATAAAGTTAAGCAGTTCAATAAGTTAAATCTGAAGAACATTTATCATTGTCTCAGAATTCAACGTGAAGATGAGTGAAAAACGACGTTTCATACTCATTACAATCACTTCAAGTATATGATCATGTCGTTTGATTTAATCAACACGTATGTTATCTTTCAGACTTATATTAATAAGATCTTGACAGAGCTTTTAAATGACTTTTGTGTTGTTTATCTGAATAATATTCTAATTTTCTTCGTAGAGAAGACTGATCATGTAGATCATGTAAAGCAGATTCTCAAGAAATTAAGAAAGTTCAAGCTATATGCTAGCTTGAAGAAGTGTGAATTCTTCATCACTAAAGTGAACTTTCTAGAATTTATTATATTCATTGAAAACATTTCGATGAACTCAAGTAGAATAAACATCATCAAAACGTGATTCAGATCAAAGATGTATCAAGAAATACAAGTTTTTCTGAAATTCATCAATTTCTATCAACGTTTTATACATCACTACTTTCAGATAGCAGAGTCTTTAACAGAACTGCTGAGAGATAGTGTAAAAGATGTAAAAATAAGCTCATTTATATGATCAAACAAAGTGAAACAAGCTTTTAATCAGCTTTGCGACGTCTTTATGAAAGCGTCTATACTAAGACACTTTGACTTAGAGCAACATATACACATTGAGATCAACGCATTTAATTATGCAGTCGCGAATATTTTGTCTCAGTCAAATGACAAAGATCAATGACATTCAATTGCATTCTGATTCAGAATAATGATTAAACTGATTGCATCAAGTCGAATCATCAAGATTGAGTCGAGTTCTCGACTCATCAAGACTTGATTTGAGTCAGAATTCTTGACTTGAGTATTTGAGTTGAGTCAAGATGTTCAATTCAAGTATTCAAGTTGAGTCAGAGAGTTGAAATCGAGTATTAATTCGAAATTCTCGACTCGACTCATCAAGACATGAAGATAAATAGATAAATATTCTATTATGACTCTCTATTATGACTTTCTATCATGACTTTCTATCAAAGCTTTCTATCAAACAATCTTCATGTTTTTCTTCATGTTTCTCTTTATGACTTTCTATCAAAAAAGTAATGCAAAAAGATAATGCAAAAAGATAATGCAAAGGCGAAAAACCGGAAAAATTTCTATATTTAGCTTTCTTGATGTTATTTTCAATTTCTTGACAAGTCGAGTTAAGAACTCAAATCGAGTATCAACTTGAAATCAATATCAGATCAAGTCAGAAGATTGAAATCGAGTATTTCAGTCAAGTCAGAAGATTGATATTAAGTACTCGAGTTGAGTCAGAAGATTGATATCAAAACTCAACTTGATGATCAGTCTAATGATGATAAACGCTGAAAGAAACTATGAAACATATGATCAGAAGTCTCTAGTCATAGTAGCGATGTTTAAACACTGATGACACTATGTGAAAGACAATTATCATACTGTTGAAGTTCTGACTGATCATAATAATCTGAAGAATTTTATGAACGTTCGAAAGCTAAATGAAAGACAAGTCAGATGAGTCATGAGATTGTTGATTTGCAACTTTGAAATAGTGCATAGATCAGAAAAGACAAACTCAATCAATGCATCATTGAGATGATTTGACTATAAGAATGAAAACATCTCTGCGAATCATTTGCTGCTCACTCTGCAGTGAAAGCTGACTAGAATAGAAAGCTTAAATAGCTTTATATTCGTAGCAATCAGAGAATTATACTGTATACAAGTGATTAACAATGTCGAGAAGATGTTCGTTCACAATATAAGTATGAATAGATATTCAGCAGAACATGTTGAAAGCAGACTGCAAGATGAAATTTATTGATGAACATAAGTGATTAACGATGTCAAGAAGACATTCGTTCACAATGTCAGTGAACAAAGATATTCAGCGAAACATGTTGAAAGCAAATCGCAAGATGAAATTTACTATACATGAGTGATTAGCGAAGTCAAGAAGATGTCTGTTCACAATGTCAGTGAAAACACGAGTACATGTTCAGCAATGCATGTCAGAAGTATGCTGCTGAGAGTCATGACTTTAGCAGTGCGAGAAACGCATCTAAACAAAGTACATTTCTTGAGAGATAGAATCTCTCAATTCGAATCAACAACTTTAAGAAGCACAGATGTTGAAACGTTGACTCATAAAGATCACAACATAGTTGAGAAACAGCTTAATTCTGTTGCTGAAACTGTTGATTGCAAACAACTCATTTCACATGCAATTGTCAAAGTACTGACAATTTATGAAATGATATACAACTTCAGTAATAAATTTGTAGTCAAGCTCATTAAGATCTTACAGCAAGAAGATGAATTTGCTGTGAGATTAAAAGCAGACGAAATGATGAGTATATGAAAGAGCATCGGCAAAATCGTGAGACGAAAAAAAGTCGATATTAGCTGATTTTTGCCGACTTTTCCTGAGTTAGCTGTTAATCTCATGTGTCAGCTAACGATTGAAATTAGCTGATTCTCTCAGTTATTAGCTGATTATTAGCTGTCACTTAGCTGACTTAGCTGTGCACTTAGCTAATATCGATTTTATCTCTTTTGTCAACTTCTTCAACATTTGCGCATTTTGTTTATTAGCAATCAAATATTGAATTAATGATTGAATAATTATTGCGTTCGTATAATAGATTAATTAATGATTAATTTGACTAACTAAATAATAGCTATTTACACAGTTTAATATATGCGCTGGGAAAGTCAATGAGAAAGTCAATGAGAAAGTCAATGAGTAAGTTAATGAGTAAACTAATGAGGTAGAGAGTCATGAAGAGAGTCATGAAAGAAATCATGAAGACTGTTCGATAAAGAGTCATGTAGAATGTTCGATAGAGAGTCATGTAGAACGTTCGATAGAAAGTCATGTAGAATGTTCAATAGAGAGTCATGTAGAGTGTACGATAGAGTCATATTTGATGCTCGATAGAAATCGAATTTGATTCTTGATTGCGAAGCAATTCGAAGCTTGATAGAAAGTCATGTAGAGAGTCATGTAGAAAGCATTGTTTGAAGCACTGTTTGATTCGTGTTATGCGCTCGATCAACGCGTATTTTGAAGCATGTAGAATGTTTGATAGAGCGTTTGATAGAAAGCTCAGTAGAAAGCTCAGTCGATAGCTCAGTAAATAGCTCAGTAGAAAGCTCGATCGAAAGCTCAGTAGAAAGATCAGTAGAAAGATCAGTAGAAAGATCGATAGAAAGATCAGTAGAAAGATCGATAGAAAGATCGGTCGAAAAATCAGTAGAAAGCTCACTAGTAGAAAGATCAATAGAAAGCTCGATCGAAAGATAAGTAGAAAGATCAATAGAAAGCTCGATCGAAAGATCAGTAGAAAGCTCACTAGTAGAAAGATCAATAGAAAGCTCGATCGAAAGATCAGTAGAAAGATCAATAGAAAGCTTGATCGAAAGATCAGTAGAAAGCTCACTGATAGAAAGATCGATAGAAAGGTCGGTCGAAAGCTCAGTAGAAAGCTCGGTCGGAAGCTCGATGAAAAGCTCGATGAGAAGCTCAGTAGAAAGCTCAGTCAATAGCTCAGTAGATAGCTCAGTGAAAAGCTCAGTAGAAAGCATTGTTTGAAGCACTGTTTGATGTGTTTTATGCTTTCGATCGACGCATTAGATAGAGCGTTTGATAGAGAATTTGATAGAGTGTTTGATAGAGAGATTGATAGAACGAGTAGATGAAGCGAGTAGGTGAGTGAGTAGATGAGCGAGTAGATGAGCGAGTAGATGAGCGAGTAGATGAACGAGTAGATGAAGCGAGTAGATAAACGAGTAGAATGATGAGCATGTAAGATGACGAGTAGAATGATGAGCATGTAGAATGACGAGTAGAGTGATGAGTAGATGAGCGAGTAAATGAGCGAGTAGATGAGCGAGTAGATGAGCGAGTAGATGAGCGAGTAGAGTGATGAGCATGTAGAATGACGAGTAGAGTGATGAGCATGTAGAATGACGAGTAGAATGATGAGCATGTAGAATGACGAGTAGAATAATGAGTATGTAGAATGACGAGTAGAGTGATGAGTATGTAGAGTGATGAGTAGATGAGCGAGTAGATGAGCGAGTAGATGAGCGAGTAGATGAGCGAGTAGAGTGATGAGCATGTAGAGTGACGAGTAGAATGATGAGCATGTAGAGTGACGAGTAGAATGATGAGCATGTAGAGTGACGAGTAGAATGATGAGCATGTAGAGTGATGAGTAGAGTGATGAGTATGTAGAGTGATGAGTAGGTGAGCGAGTAGATGAGCGAGTAGATGAGCG
>JAABUV010000448.1_pt1 | contig 61997 bp, 51 predicted proteins | sample 5559971 | NCBI WGS metagenome assembly JAABUV01 (sample SAMN10711881, study PRJNA513362) | rock metagenome | isolation source: Antarctica rocks | place: Antarctica: Victoria Land, Knobhead nord | collected 2015-12-19 | reverse complement strand
CTCCCAGCGCAGGACACGATGAACACCGCCGCCGGACAACAACTTCCCGCGACCACCCCGTCGCCGCCCCAATCGCCCTTCCAGCAGGAAAGGTCGGCACGGGTGTCAAACGTCGATGGCTAGACCCTTGGACGCGCCCGGCCGCCACGCGGCGCGGGCCGGCGAGGCCGCCCGGGTCCCGCTGCCCGCCGGGGCCAGGCCGCTGTCCGCGGCGCAGCTGCTGATCTGGCACGCCGAGACGCTGCGCCGCGGCACGCCGCGCTGGACCCAGGAAGGCGTCACCACCCTGGACGGTCCCGTCGACCGTTCCAGGCTGGAGGGCGCGCTCGCGTCGGCCGTGGCCGCGCACCCCGCGCTGCGCACCTGCGTGCTGCGGCGGGGACGCACGGCATGGCAGGTGTTCCACGACGCCGCCGGGTTCGCCGTCGGCTGGCACGACTTTTCCGCGCTGCCGGCGCAGGCGCGCGAGCAGCGGGTCGGCGAGTTCCTGGCCGCGGCGGAGCGGCACTGCTTCCGGCTCTACGACGGCTGGCTGTTCAGCGCGGACGTGCTCGTGTGCACGCCGGACCGTGCTCTGCTGGTGCTGCTGCTGCACCACATCGCCGCCGACGGCATGTCGTTCCCGCTGATCCTGCGGCACGTGGCCTCCGCCTACCGGGGCGAGGCCGCCGCCGCCGAGCCGGACCCCGCCTACGAGCGCTGGCTCGACCGGCAGGCGCGGCCGGACCTGAACCCCGCGCTCGGCCGGGCGCTGGAGTTCTACCGCGGCGAGCTGGCCGGGGCGCCGCGCTGGCACGAGAGCCTGTACGACAGCGACGCCGCCGGCGTGCCGCGCGAGCCGCCCGACCTGCCCCGCAGCACGCGCCTGCTGGAGCCGGCGCTGGTCGCAGGGCTGTCCCGGCTCGCCGAGCGCACCGCGGCCACGCTGTTCATCGTGTGCCTCGCAGCCTACGGGGCGGTGCTGGCCGAGGCGCTCGACGCGCCCGATCTGGTCGTGGGCGTGTACGTGTCCGGGCGCGGCGGCGAAGCCGGGCTGGTCGCGATGGCCGTCAACCTGGTGCTGGTCCGCCTGCGCCTGGACCCGGCGGCCGACGCGGACACGCTGATCCGCGCCGTCAAGGAAGCCTGGCGGCCGGTGCGTCGCTTCGAGGCCGCGCCGATCCACGACCTGCGCCAGCTGGCGCGCGGCGAGGCGCCTCCGGCGCCGTCCACGTCCACGCCGGCCACATCCATCTCAGGCGCCGATGGGCCCGCGGAGCCGGGGGTCATCCCGGAGCGGGTGCAGCTCGCCATCAACTTCCTCGATCTGCGCAACACGGTGTGCGACCTGCCCGGGGTCGCGTCGCGCACGACCCACCCGCAATCTGCGTTCCCGCTGAACGACCTTCTGCTACTGCTGTTCCGTGAGCAGAACGGCCTGCACCCGCGCCTGATCAACGGCAGCGGCACGCCCAGGCTGAGCGCCGCCCGGCTCGACGGCCTGCTCGGCACCCTCGACGCGCTCCTGCGCCGCTGGGGCGCCACGCCCGAGCCCGGCCCTGTGCCGCCCGCCCTGGAGTAGCCTGTCCCGGAGCGCGCGCCTGGAAGTCGCCCGCCTTGGGGGCACCCGTCCCCTGAGGGACTGCTGCCCGGGAAACGTCCAACCCTGACGCGTTCGGCCCCTGACGCCGAGGCCAGCCGGGCAAGGTGCCGGCCCTCGTCCGCCCCGCACAACCCGACGACCGGTTCCGGATGGCGCAGGCGGCTCGCCTTGCCGAAGCGGCGCCCCGACCGTGTTTTCCCGTCCTGGTTGGTAAGGGCGCGGCTCGCCGCCCCGGTCACAACCTGGAATTGCCCTTCCCGCCCTGCCCGGCCGCGGTGCGGCGAAGGTCCGGTTCCTTTCGACCCGGCAATGTGCCTAGGCTGTTCGCGCCTCCTCGGCAGGGCCGGGCGGGTCAGCAACCAGGAGGGATGCCGCGTGTCAGGTGCCATGAATGCGGGCGCGAGCCCGGGGGGCCAGCAATGGGGACCCCACAACACGGTGACGGTGGTGGACCCGTCGCCGGTGAACTGGCTGTCCATCACCTGGAACACCATGGAGGAGCCCAACCGGGTCGACCATGAGGGCATGGGGCAGCCGAGCCTCGCCGCAGGCTGGTCCTGGGTGGACGACGAGACGCTGGAGCTCGATATGCGCCGCAACGCGGTGTACCAGGACGGCGAGAGGTACGACGCCTCCTCGTTCAAGCTGGCGTTCGACAAGGTACAAGAATGGACCAACCCGCACCCGCCGGGCGCGTTCCTGAACTTCGCCCCGGACACCACGCTCGCCGTGGTCGACGAGAACACGGTGCGGATGCGCTTCCCGGGCGGCGACGCGGCCGCGTTGATGAAGCTGCGCGGCATGCACATGCCCTCGACCCGGTTCTGGAACGAGTGGGGCTTTGTCGATCCGAAGACGGGGTCCGCCGAAGGCCACTGGTGAGTCATCGATGCGCCCGGTCCGTGGGGGACTGGTCCATTCGTGCTGGCCGAGGGCTATTCGAGGATCGACGAGCGTACGCCCACCGTCTTGCTTGAGCCCAACCCGACGCACTGGAATCCCGAGCGGATCCCCAGCGTGCGGATCGTCTACGACAACGCCACCGGCAAGGAGGCGGCGATGGCCTCGGTGCAGGCCGGCGACGGCCGCGTCGACGTGGTGACGGACCTCAGCCCGGAGGAGGCGCGCGCGTTCTCCGGCGGCGCCAACGCCAGCCTGGTGAGCAAGGCCGCGAAGACCGTGCTGGTCGGCGTGTTCAACGAGACGCCGGACGACTCGCCCTGGCGCGACGTGGCGATGCGCCGCGCGCTCAACCAGGCCGTGGACCGCGCGGCGATCGTGGCCGCGCTCGACGGCCACGCCTCGGTGATCCCGGCGCTGATCCAGCCGGGCCGCTACGGCGCGGACGAGGCGTTGCAGCCCTACGCGCTCGACCTGTCGGCCGCCAAACCGGTGGCCGATGCGCTGGCGGGCCGCTCGCTGGTGGTGCTGTCCTCGGCGGACTGGGCTCCGGTGGCCGAGGCGCTCACCGCGCAGCTCGGCCAGGCCGGCATCACCGTCGAGGTGGTGTACGGCAAGGAGGAGCCTGCGCGCTGGGACCTGCGCCTGACCTGGCACTTCGACTGGTCGCCGCAGTTCCCGGTGGGCGTGGTGCACCGCGAGTTCTTCGGCGCCAACGGCGGCCTGCGCGCCGGCCCCGAGGACCCGGCGTTCGACGCGCTCTACACGAAGCTGCTGCACACGCCGCACCAGCCGGCGCAGGAAGCCGTGGTGCGCGAGGTCGAGCAGTACGTGCACAGCCAGGCCAAGGCGCTGTTCCTGGTCTCGCCGCACACCCTGTTCGCGGTCAGCAACCGGGTGGAGTTCACGGCATACGACACGTGCATGTCGGAGCTGGCGGAGACGCGCATCCGCTGACGGCGACGGGGAGGGCCCGGCGGGTCCTCCCCGGAGCGAGGCAAGGCCAGGGCTCTGCCCCGTGCTTGAAGGCGGGGACCCGCCAGGGGCGAGCCGCCCCTGGACCGGCACACATAAGAAGACTTCTTGAGTGTTGGTTTCCAAAGGCGAGCCTTTGGCGGAGTCCAGAGGCAGAGCCTCTGGCCTTGCTTTCTGTCCTGAGTGCAGGATGCCGCGATGATCGTCGTCACCGCCGGCCACATCGACCACGGCAAGACCGCGCTGGTGCGTGCGCTCACCGGCACCGACACCGACCGCCTCCCCGAGGAGCGCGCCCGCGGCATCACCATCGAGCTGGGCTTCGCGTTCCGCGGCGCCGGGACCGCGTCGGCGCTGGCGTTCGTGGACGTCCCCGGCCACGAGGCGCTGGTGCGCACGATGCTGGCCGGCGCCACCGGCGGCGAGTTCGCGCTGCTGGTGGTCGCCGCCGACGAGGGCCCGCGCCCGCAGACCGTGGAGCACCTGGCGATCCTCGACCTGCTGGGCGTCACGCGCGGCGTGGTGGCGCTGACCAAGTCCGACCGGGTGGACGACGCCCGGTTCGCCGCGGCCGAGGCGGAGGTCGCGGCGCTGCTGGCCGGCACCGGCCTGGAGGGCGCGCCGGTGCTGGCGTGCTCCAGCGTGACCGGCGCGGGGATCGGGGCGCTGGCGGCGCATCTTGCCGCCGCGGCGGCGCGCATCGAGGCCGAACGCGACGCGGCGGCTGGCCGGCCAGCCGGCGGAGGAACGCGACACCCGCCGGGCGGGTTCCGCCTCGCGGTGGACCGTGCGTTCACCCTGCCCGGCGTGGGGCTGGTGGTGACGGGCACGGCGCATGCGGGCGAGGTGCGCGCCGGCGACCGGCTGGTGCTCTCGCCCGCGGGGCTGGAGGCCAGGGTGCGCGGGGTGCACGCGGAAGGCGCCGCCGCGGCGGTCGGCCGCGCCGGGCAGCGCTGCGCGCTCAACCTCGCCGGGCCGAGGCTGTCGCGCGAGGCGGCGGGGCGCGGCGGCTGGGCACTGTCGCCGGAGCTGCACGCGCCCGCCACGCGGCTGGACCTGCACCTGGTGCTCTCGCCCGGCGAGAGGCTGCCGCCCGCGCGCGGCCTTAGGGTGCACGCGCATCGCGGCGCGGCGCGGGTGCCCGGGCGGCTGACGCTGCTGGGCGCGCGCGAGGCCGCGGCGCCGCCGGACCCCCCGCCGCCCGAACTCCCGCCGCCCGGGCGCCAGGGGAGGGTCGTCCCGGGGCGGTCCGGGCGGGCCGCGCCGGGATGGCTGGCGCGGCTGTCGCTGGACGTGCCGGTGGGCGCGCTGGTGGGCGACCGCGTGGTGCTGCGCGACGTCTCGGCGAGGCGCACGGTGGGCGGCGGCCGGGTGCTGGACCCGTTCGGGCCGGAACGGGGTGCCGCGCGCCCGGAGCGGCTCGCCGCTCTGGAGGCCGGCGACCACGCGGACCCGGCGGCGGCGCTGCGCGGGCTGCTCGCGGTGTCGGGCGCGGTGGCGCTGGACCGGTTCCGGCTGGGGCGCAACCTCGACGCCACGGCGGAACCCGCGCTGCTGGCCGCCTGCGACGCGGTGGCGCTCGGCCGCGAGGCGGGCGGCCACGAGGCGCCGGGCCGCCACGCCCGCGGCGGGCGAGCGGGCGAGCGGGACACGGACGGGCGGGACGCAAGCGGGCCGGCGGGGGACGGCGGTGGGCGGGTCGCCGTGGCGGGCGTGGCGTGGCGCGCGGCGCTGGCGGCGGTGCCGGCGGTGATGGCGCAGCGTCTCGCCGCAGCGGCGGACAGCTTCGGGCTGACCGTGGAGGAGGTCGCGGCGGCGCTGCCGGAGCCCCTGCGCCCGCTGGCGGCGGCGGCGCTGCGCGCGCTGACCGCGGAGGGCGCGGTGCAGCGCTTCGGCCGGCTGCTGCGCCTTCCCGGGCACGAGGCGAGGCTGTCGCCGGAGGACGAGGCGGCGTGGGAGGCGGTGGCGGCGGCGCTGCGCACGGCCGGGCTCGACCCGCCGCGGGTGGCGCTGCTGGCCGAGCGCCTGGCGATGGGGGAGGCCGAGCTGCGGCCGCTGCTGGGCACTCTGACCCGGCTCGGGCGGCTGCGCGCGATCTCGGCGCAGTACTTCGTGCTGCCCGAGGTGCTGGACGGGCTGGCGGCCCGCGCGGCGGCGGCGACCGGCGAGGCGGGGCTGCTCACGGTGGGACCGTTCCGGGCCGCCACCGGGATCGCACGCCACGCCACGATGCCGGTGCTGGAGTTCTTCGACCGGGTGGGGTTCACGCGCCGGGTGCCGGAGGGCCGCCGGGTGACGCAGCGCTGGCCGGGATGACCCCGGCACGGAAGAGTCCTGGTTCTGGAAGGCCGGCGCGCGACAGGGGGCAGGCAAGGCCAGAGGCTCCGCCTCTGGACTCCGCTCAAGGCAAGCCTTGAGAATCCATCATCCAAGTCAAGGGATCAAAGCGCTTCATGTTCGCAAGCGGCGGCCCTTTGCGGGTCCGGGCAGAGTCCGGCCCTGCTTGCCCGAGGTCCCCACCGCCAGCCAGGGACAGGTCATGACCGTCACGGAACCGCCGTGAGGCGCCTGGCGACGGCCACCCTGGCAGCGCTGTTGGCCGCGGGCGGGCAGGCCGGGGCGCAGAACGCGAACGCCCCTGTCGCGCAGCAGGTCCGGCAGGGAGCGGACGACGTGACCGACGACCGGACCGGACTGCGCGGGGACAAGGGCCGCTTCACCCTGTTCAACCCCACGCCGGACGACCAGATGCGCCCGTTCAGCCCGGACCGGCCCGGCCGGTCGCACAGCCCCCTGACCGTGGACGCCGGGCACTTCCAGTTCGAGAGCGACGCCTGGAACTACGCCTTCGACCACTGGTCGCCGACCGAGACGACCACGCGCGCCACCACGGTCGGCGCGCCCAACCTCAAGCTCGGCCTCACCAACCGGACCGAGATCGACGTCGCCGTGCCGCTCTACAACAGCGTCGCCATGCGCAGCAGAACGGGCGGCGGCGTGCAGCGCGCGCAGGGCGCCGGCGACCTGCTGCTCGGCGGCAAGGTCAACGTGTTCGGCAACGACGGCGGCGACCGGGCGCTCGGGCTCATCGGCTTCGTCAAGGTTCCCACCGCCGCAGTCGGCCTAGGCAACGACATGGCCGAGTTCTTCCTCAACATGCCCTTCGTCACCGCGCTGCCGAGGATGGTCTCGCTGACGGTCGAGCCGTCGTTCAACCTGGTGAGGAACCTCAACAAGCAGGGCTACGAGGGCGACCCGCAGATCATCCTCAACCTGAGCCGGCCCGCCTTCGCCTCCACCGTCACGGCCTCGCTCGGGCTGGCGCTGGACTTTCCCGCCGACCACGCCGTCGGAACCCGCCATACGCTCGGCCCGTCGCTGCAATGGCTGGTGACGCCGAACCTCCAGCTCGACGCCGGCCTCTACATCGGCGTCTCCAAGGCGGCGCCGGACTACAACCCCTACGTGGGCCTCGCCTTCCGCTATTAGGTCGCGGCGGCGACGCGCCGGGGAACCACACCTGGCCAGCAAGGCCGGGCTCTCCCTCCACTGGCCATTCCAACAACCCAAGCAGGCCGTCGAACCCTTTAGGCCAGCAACGCCCGGACCGGCCAAAGGCCCCCTCCTTCAAGCATGAGGGCCTTCGGAAATCCACTTACTGAAACAAGTGGATTCCAAAGGCCTGCCTTTGGCGGAGTTTGAGGCAGAGCCTCAACCTTGCTTCCTGCCGGCCATTCTCAAGGCCCGTCGCGCTCAGACCGGCAGCGTCGCCGCATCCGTGCGGGTCGCGGGGTCCTGGAGCGCCTGCCCGGTGGGGCACAGGTCCAGCAACGGGCAGCGCCCGCAGGCCGGACTGCGATAGAAGCAGCAGCGCTGGCCGTGCAGCATCAGCACCTCGTGGTTGTCGTACACCTGCTGCGCGTCCCAGTCCGGCGGCAGCTGCGCTGCCAGCACCCGGTGCGACGGCCCGACCGCGAGCCCGGACGGGATCAGCCCGGTGCGCGCCGCGACGCGGTGGTGGTGGCTATCCACCGGCAGGGCCGCGCGGCGCAGCACGCTGAAGCTGAGCACCGCGGCGCTGGTCTTCGGCCCGACGCCCGGCAGCCGCTCCAGCCACGCCCGCGCCTCGTCGACCGGCAGGTCGGCGAGGAAGTCGAGGGACAGGGCGCCGCGCTCCTCCCGCACCGCGCGCAGGATCGCCTGGATGCGCGGCGCCTTCTGCTCCGGCCAGGTGACGCGCGCGATCGCGGCCTCCACCTCGGCGACGGGGGCCTCTGCGACCTCCCCCCAGTCCGGGAAGCGCGCCCGCAGCGCCTTGAAGGCGGCGCCGCTGTCGGCGTTGCGCGTGCGATGCGACAGCAGCGAGCTGACCAGCTCGCTCATCGGGTCGAGGGCGTGGAAATACGCGATCGGGCAGCCATAGACGCGACACAGCCGGCCGTGGATCTCCAGCGCCTTCTCGGTCAGGTCCATGCACGCGCAACGCCTGGCGCCGGGCACGGTTCAGCGCGTCATGCGGGCGCGGGCCGTTCCCAACGGCCCCAGGCACTGACCTGTCGGCAGGCAGGGCCGGGCTCCGCCCGAACCCGCCATGCCCGGGGCCTTCGAGAACCCGTCCCTCGAGTCCAGGTTTCCAAAGGCTTGCCCTTGGCGGAGCTTGAGGCAGAGCCTCAGCCTTGCCTGCCTGGCCGAACTCGGTCGAGGGCCGCTGGCATCGGGGCGGACAAGGTCACCCCGCCGGTCCACGGTGTCCCGGAGCAAGACCCCGCCTTGTCGCCCTCCCCCCCGTGGCCAAGTCGTGGTGCAGATGCAGGCGGAGGGCAGGATGGCGGATCCGGTGGTGGTCGTGGGCGGCTATGGCGCGATCGGCGCGGCGATCGCGCACCGCGTGGCGGCGGCCGGCGGCGCCGTGCACCTGGTGGGGCGCGACCCGGCCCGGCTCGCGGCGCTGGCCGGCGAGCTGGGCGCCACGCACGCGGCGGCGGACGCGATGGACGCGGACGCGCTGGCGCTCGCGGTGCAGCGCGCCGGGCCGCGCGTCGCAGGCCTGGCCTACTGCGTGGGCTCGATCGTGATGCTGCCGCTCAAGCGCGCCACCGAGGCGGATTTCGTGGACGCGTTCCGGCTCAACGCGGTCGGCGCCGCGATCGCCGTGGCCGCCGCCGGCGAGGCGCTGCACGCCGTGCCCGGCAGCGGCATAGTGCTGTTCTCCACCGTGGCGGCGCGCGCGGGCTTCGCCAGCCACTCGGTGATCGCCGCCGCCAAGGGCGCGGTGGAGGGCCTGACCGTGTCGCTGGCGGCCGAGCTCGCGCCCAACACCCGGGTGAACTGCATCGCGCCGAGCCTGACACGCTCTGGGATCGCCGCCTCGATGACCGACAACGCCACCCTGGCCAAGGCGATCGCGGCGCAGCACCCGATCCCGCGCCTGGGCGAGCCGGAGGACGCGGCGGCGCTGGCGGCGTTCCTGCTGTCGGCGGAGGCGGGATGGATCACCGGGCAGGTGTTCGCGGTGGACGGCGGGCGCTCGACGGTGCGCACGCGGGGGTAGCCGATAGCGAGCAAGGTTGAGGCCCCGCCTCAAACTCCGCCAGGGGCAGCGCCCCTGGACCTGCCTCACTTAAGGAAGGGGTTTTCAAAGGCCGCGTGCTTGGAGGAAAAGGCTTTTGGCGGGTCCGGGCGGAGCCCGGCCTTGCCGCCTACGCCGCCAGCGCGTGCTTGCGGCAGTGGTCGAGGTAGGCCCCCTCATGGGTGCCCACCAGCTCGACGATGCCGGACCACAGCCAGGACGGCGCGTCCAGCGCCCCGGCGCGGTTGCGGCCCAGCTCGGCGAGCCAGGCGGTGCGGTCGGTGACCGACATCTGCCGGGCGTGGGCGCGGCCGACCGTGGTGGCGAGGAAGGCGGCGATCTCGACCGCCTCGTCGCGCGACACGCCCTCGATCTCCAGCTTGAGGTCCTGCGGCAGCAGCTCGCGGGCGAACACGGCGCGGTCGAGCAGGCGCACCGCCAGCATGCGCTCGCCCAGGTGCGGCGACAGGTGGCGGGCGCCGGCGACCACGCGCTCTGCGTTGTCGCGCGGCATGGGCGCGCGGGCGGCGCGGGGCGCGGCGGCGGCGATCGCCTCCTTGAGGTCGACGAGGCAGTGGCGCTCGGCCTTGCCCTTGCCGATGGCCACGAGCACGGCGTAGCGCAGCCGGCCGAGCGAGCTGCATCCCTTGCGCCAGTAGGCGGCGTCGACCATGGCGATCGGGGCGTCGTCGTCGCGCGCGCGCAGCGAGGTGACCAGGGTGCGCAGGTCGTCGCGGGCGAACAGCGCGTCGATCGCCTCCCGCTCGGCGGGCTCCAGCGGCCAGAACCGCTTGCCGAGCGGGATCGCGGGCTCGGTGCCCTCGATGCGCTCGTCGGCCAGGTGCCTCCAGGAGCGGCCCGCGGCGCGGCGCATGGTCAGCCGCACGATCTCCGGCATCGCCACGGTGTCGCCGTCGTGCGGCCGGGCGAAGGCGGCCTCGTAGCCCTCCATCATGTGCTCGAGCATGTGCGCCGTGGTGACGCCGGGCAGGTCGGAGCCGCGCGCCGCCATCGCCAGCGACAGGCCGAGCCGCATCAGGTCGTGCGCGGGGTTGCCGATCACGGTCTGGTCGAAGTCGCGGACCTGCACCGCGAGCGCGCCGTCCGCGCTCGCCACCGGGCCGAGGTTGCCGACATGACAGTCGCCGCAGATCCAGACCGCCGGCCCCTCCGGAATCGCCTTGCCGGACGCCTCCAGCCATTCGTAGAAGCAGACCGTGCTGCCGCGGACGTAGGCGTGGGCGGACTCCGCCATCTTCTCGTTCCGCAGCGCGGTGAGCCGCGCGGCCCGGTCGGCGGGCGCGGTGGTCTGGGCGGGTTGCTTCTTCATGGAAACGATAAAAGGGGGGCGGCGCGGAATCGGCAAGACGGCCGTGGACCGGTGCGCGGGAAGGCAGGCAGCAAGGCCGGGCTCTGCCCGGACCCGCCAAAGACCCCTCCTTCAAGCATGGGGCCTTCGGAAACCCACTTGCTTAAACAAGTGGATTCCAAAGGCTTGCCTTTGGCGGAGCTTGAGGCAGAGCCTCAACCTTGCTCGCCCATGGATCAGCCGACCCCGGCCGCCGGCCTCACTGCGCCACAGGTGGCCCCTTGATCACCTGGGCGAGGTCGGCCGGTCGCAGCCACATGGCGAAGGCCTGGCGGATCTCGGGCGCGGTAATCTCCAGGGTGCGCCGTGCGGCGACCTGGTCGGCGTCGAGCGGCAGGCCGAGCTCGGCGAGGCGCAGGTAGAGCCCGGCGATGGCGCCGACGCTGGCGCGCTGCATCGGCAGGCGGCGCAGCACCTGCGCCTTGGCCCGCGCCAGCTCGGCCTCCGGGACCGGGGTGGACTGCATGTCGGCGATGTCGCGCACCACCAGCGCCCGCGCCCGGTCGACGTTCTCCGGATCGGCGCCGAACGAGACCGAGTAGTCCGCGCGGGTGCGCGTCCAGTCGAGCGCGCTGCTCACGGCATAGACGTAGCCGGTCCGCACCCGCAGGTCGCGGTACAGCCGCGAGGAGAAGCCACCGCCGAGGATGGTGTTGCCCAGCATCAGCGTGGTGCGGTCCGGGCTTGCCACCGGCAGCGCCACGGTCTCGGCCAGCGACACGCTGTCCTGCAGGCTGCTCGCGTCGGGCACCCGCGCCCGCGAGGCGGCGCTGGGGCCGGTCGGCGGCAGGTCGATCGCGGGCAGGGGTCCCGGCACGGCCCAGCCGCCGAACGTCTCCTGCGCCACCCGGCGCGCCTCGGCCACCGAGACGTCGCCCAGCACGACGAGGGTGGCGAAGTCCGGCCGGTAGGCGGCCGCGTAGTAGGCGCGCACGTCGTCGGGCTGCAGGGCGGAGAGCGTCGCCGGCGTGGTCTCGCGCAGGACCGGATCGCCGTCCGACACCAGGGCGCGCTCGACGGCGCGGTGGAACAGGTAGTCGGGCGACTGCAGCAGCCCGGACACCCCCTGGGCGAGCTGGTCGCGCACCCGGGCGAACACGGCCTCGGGGAAGCCGGGCGAAAGGAAGGCGGGGTGCAGCTCGTTCTCGGCGAGCAGCTGCATGCCGTGCTCGAACTCCGGGGCCAGCACCCGGACCGAGAAGCCGGCACCGGCCTGCTCGACGGCGGCGATGTCGTCGGCCGCGCGGCGCAGCGCCAGCCGGTCGCGGGTCGCGGTGCCCTGGCCGAACAGCGCGCCGGTCAGGTCGGCGACGCCCTCCTGGCCGGCGGGCTCCTGGGTCTGCCTCACCGCACGCACCCGGCCATAGACCGAGACGGTGTGGCTCACATGCTCCGGTTGCACGATCAGGCGCAGCCCGTTCAGCAGCACGCTCACGTCCGGCGGCTCGGGTGCCGCCGGCAGGTGCAGCCCGGCGAGCGCGCCGGCGGCCCAGTCGGGCAGCACCACCGGATGGTCGGGCGGCGCGCTGAAGGTCTCTGCCCCGCCGAAGCCCGCCCCCGTCACCGGCTTGCCCGAGCTGCGCGGCGTCAGGATCGCGGTGACCGTGCCTGCCGGGTCGAGCAGCGTGCGCGCCAGCCGGTCCACCTCGTCGGGCGTGACCGCGGCGTAGGCCCGTGCGATGTCCTCGGGCGAGTCCGCGCCCTGGAACGCCAGCACGCGCGACCAGGTCCGCGCGAGCCCGGCGACGCTGTCGCTCTCGAAGGCGAGCTGCGCCAGCTCCTGCCGCCGCGCCGCCTCCACCAGCTCGGCTGGCACCCCGCCCTGCGCCGCGTCGGCCAGCACGCGCCGCATGTCGGCGAGCAGCGGCGCCGGGTCGCCTCCCTTCGGGAACGCGCCGATCGCCAGCCCGAAGCCCACGCCCGGCTTCGCACGGAACTGGAACTGCGCCATCAGCGCGCGGCCCGCCGGCACCAGCCCATACAGCGCGCCGCGCTGGCTGCCCAGCACGTCGCCCAGGATGTCGGCGGCGGCGAAGTCGTGCGTGGTCAGCCCTGGCATCCGGGTGCCCAGCGCCACCAGCCCCACCGGGAAGTCCGTGTCCAGCGCGAGGCTGCGCGCCTGCACCGGCCCCACGGTGAACGCGGCGTGCTCCGGCACCGGGCGGGCGGGGATGTCGCCGAACGCCGCCTGCGCCTCGGCCAGCGCCGCCGGCGGGTCCACGTCGCCGGCGATCACCAGGATCGCGTTGTTGGGCGCGTACCAGCGCTCGTAGAACGCGCGCAGCAGGGCAGCGTCGGTCTTCTCGAACGACGGGCGGGTGCCGAGCGCGTCGTGCGCGTAGGGCGTGCCCTCGAACAGGATCGCCTGCATCTGCGACAGCGCGTCGTAGATCGGGCTGGACAGGTCGCGCGAGACCTCCTGCTCGATGGCGCCGCGCTCCTGCGCCCAATCCGCCGGCGTGATGCTGAGCCCACGCATCCGCAGCGCCTCGCTGCGCAGCGCCACGCCCAGGTTATCCGCCGGCACGGTGTAGGTGTACTGCGTGACGGTCTCGGTGGTGTCGGCGTTGTAGACCCCGCCCAGCAGCGCGCCCATCTCGGCGAGCTGGTCGCGGTCGAGCCCGGCGCTGCCGCGGAACATCATGTGCTCCAGCGCGTGGGCGGTGCCGGGAAAGCCCTCCGGCGCGTCGTTGGAGCCGGCCAGGTAGTTCAGCTCCGTCGACACCACCGGGGCCAGGCGGTCCGGCACCACCACCACGCGCAGGCCGTTGGCCAGGGTCGCGCGCAGCACGCCGCCGGGCACGCTGCCCGACAGGCCCGCCGGCGTGTCCGCGCGTGCCAAGCCGGGCACCGCCACCAGGGCCGCCGCCGCCACCATGCCGATCAGCCAATGCCGCAATCCCGCCTCCCGCATGGTCCGGAGCACCACAGATGAGGTGCCGGCGCAGGGAACCAGGGCCGCGGGTCCTGCCGCTGGCAAGGCCTGGGGCGGGCTGGCAACTCGGGCGTGACCGGTCAGGCAAGCAAGGTTGAGGCTCCGCCTCAAACTCCGCCAAAGACAGGCCTTTGGAATCCATTACTGAAGGAATGCCAGTCCAGGGCGGCTCGCCCTGGCGGGTCCGGGCAGAGCCCGGCCTTGCTTGCTGACAGGCCAAAGGCGGGAGCTCCTCACGCCGGCTCGGGCGGCATCTCCTCGCCACGGTAGCGCTCCGGGGTGATCGGGCCGCCGGCCGCCTTGACCGCGTGCCGGTCCGCCTCGCCCAGCGTCTCGGCCAGCGGCGCGATGCGCTTCCAGGCCGGGAACGGCTGGCGCCCCGCCGCGTCCGGCACGTGGCGCGACAGGGCGGCGGGCGCGGCCGCGTGGATGTAGCGCCCGCAGTTGACGAACATCGTCTCCACCGCGACCCGCACCACCAGATCGGCGCCGGGGTAGGCCGCCAACAGCGGGTCGCCATCCAGCAGCCGCGCCGTGCCCTGCACGCGCAGCCGGCGGGGGTGCGCGAAGTCGATGAACAGCAGCCCGACCTGCGGGTTCGCCGCGAGGTTGCCGAGCGAGAGGAACATGCCGTTGCCGTCGTAGGAGGGGAACGCCAGCTCGCCGGGCCCGGTGACGCGCACGAAGCCGGGCGCGCCGCCCTTGTGCGACACCGTAGGCCGGCCGCAGGAATCCACCGTGCTGAGGAAGAACAGCGCGGCACCCTCCACGAACGCGCGGTCGGCTTCGTCGAACTCCGGATGTGCGAGGCTCTCCAGCCGGTCCGCGAGACGCGTGGTGCCGTGCCGTTCCTGCAGCGCGCGGTGGGTCGGTCCGTAGAGGTGGCTCATGGCGGGGGCGACTCCAGGGCTGCAGGGCGCAGGCAGCCGCAGTGTAGAAAGGCGCCAGGCGTGGCGCGAGGGCCCCCGACACCCACCCTGTCTCGGCCCGCGCTGCGGCACGCCACTCTCCGCCCCTGCCGTCCCCGCAGCCGCCCTTGCCGGCGCAGGACACGGGTGCAGTCGCCCCTGGCGCGCGGCTTGCTAGGGTTCGCCGCGCCGCAACGGTCCCGCATGAGCTTGCGACACCCGGCGAAGACCCGCACAAGCCGATCTCGATCGGGAGAACTTGATGACCAGGCTGTTCCACGATCCGGCGACGCCGGCCTGTACGGGCGCGGGCTGCGGCTGCGGCGGCCACGACGGGCTCGCCGCCTCGGCCTGCGCCGGCCCGGCCGAGGACGTGGCCGCGCGCGTGGTCGAGACCGCGGTGGCGCGCGCGGTGCTCGGCCGCGGCGCCGCGCGCCGCCGGCTGCTGGCCGGCGTGGGGTCGGCCACGGCGATGGCCGCCCTGGCGCAGGTGTTCCCCCTCGCCGCCGCCACCGAGGCGTTCGCGCAGGCGCCCGGTCCACTGGAAAAGAAGGACCTGCGCATCGGCTTCATCCCGATCACCTGCGCGACCCCCATCATCATGGCCGGCCCGATGGGCCACTACGCGCGCCAGGGCCTGAACGTCGAGCTGGTGAAGACCGCCGGCTGGGCGATCATCCGCGACAAGGCGATGGCCGGCGAATACGACGCCGCCCATATGCTGGCGCCCATGCCCCTGGCGATCTCCATGGGCACAGGCTCCGCACCTGTGCCCTGGACCGTCCCCGCGATCGAGAACGTCAACGGCCAGGCGATCGTGCTGGCGCTCAAGCACAGGGACCGCCGCGACCCAGCCACCTGGCGCGGCATGAAGCTCGGCGTGGCGTTCGACTTCTCGATCCACAACTACCTGCTGCGCTACTACCTCGCCGAGGCCGGGATCGACCCCGACCGAGACGTGCAGATCCGCGTGCTGCCGCCGGCCGAGATGGTCGCCAACCTGCGCGCCGACAACCTCGACGGCTTCCTCGGCCCCGACCCGATCAACCAGCGCGCCGTGTACGACGGCATCGGCTTCATCCACCTGCTGTCGCGCGAGATCTGGGACGGCCACCCGTGCTGCGCCTTCGCGGTGTCGCGCGGCTTCGCGGAATCCGCCCCCAACACCACCCACGCGATGCTGCGCGCCGTGGTCGAGGCCGCCGGCGACGCGTCCAAGCCCGAGAACCGCAAGTCGATCGCCGACGAGCTGGCCCCGGCCAACTACCTCAATCAGCCGCCGGTGGTCGTCGAGCAGGTCCTGACCGGCACCTACGCCGACGGCCTGGGCGGGATCAAGCACGTCCCCGACCGCGTGAGCTTCGCGCCGATGCCGTGGGACAGCTTCGCCATCTGGATCATGACGCAGATGAAACGGTGGGGCCAGGTCCACGGCGACCTGGACTACGCCGCGGTGGCGAAGCAGGTGTACCTCGCCACCGACGCGAAGCGGGCGATCCGCGACGCGGGCCTGGCGCCGCCGGCGGCCTCGGGGCGCACGATCGTGGTGATGGGCAAGCCGTTCGATCCGGCCCAGCCAGAGGCCTACCTCGCCTCGTTCCCGATCCGGCGGGGCTGATGGGACGGCAAGCCAGCAAGGTTGAGGCTCCGCCTCAAACTCCGCCAAAGGCTCGCCTTTGGAATCCACTACTTAAGTCAAGCCGGTCCAGGGGCGGCTCGCCCCTGGCGGGTCTGGGCAGCGCCCAGCCTTGCTTGCTTCCTTCCGCATGACCTCCTCCCAAACCCTGAACGTGCGCGCCGCGCTGCTCTCGCTGGCGGTGCTGGCCGTCTTCCTGGGCGGCTGGCATCTGGCCGTGCGCGGCACCGGCTCGGTCGCCGCGATGGATCCGGAGTACGCCGCCCTGATGGGCCAGGCCGCCACGAAGGGCACCTCGGCGATGCCCGGCCCGGCGCAGGTGGGCGCGCGGCTGGTCGAGCTGCTGCGCGACCCGTTCTACGACCGCGGCCCCAACGACAAGGGCATCGGCATCCAACTCGGCTGGTCGCTCTTGCGCGTCCTGCTGGGCTTCGGGCTGGCGGTGCTGGTCGCGGTGCCGCTGGGGTTCGCGATCGGCGGCTCGGCGCTGCTGGGGCGCGCGCTCGACCCGTTCATCCAGATCCTCAAGCCGATCTCGCCGCTGGCCTGGATGCCGCTCGCGCTCTACACGATCCGCGACAGCGGGCGCTCGGCGATCTTCGTGATCTTCATCTGCTCGATCTGGCCGCTGCTGCTCAACACCGCGTTCGGCGTGCGCAACGTCCGGCGCGAGTGGCTCGACGTGGCGCGCACCCTGGAGGTCGGGCGGTGGCGGATGGCGACGCGGGTGATCCTGCCGGCGGCGGCACCCACCATCATGACGGGGCTGCGCATCTCGATCGGCATCGCCTGGCTGGTGATCGTGGCGGCCGAGATGCTCGTGGGCGGCACCGGCATCGGCTACTTTGTGTGGAACCAGTGGAACAACCTGTCGATCACCGACGTGATCGTGGCGATCCTGCTGATCGGGATCATGGGCATGGCGCTGGACCAGGCGCTGGGATGGGCGGCGCGGCGGGTAGGGTACGTCGAGTGAGGCAGCAAGGCAGCAAGGTTGAGGCTCTGCCTCGAACTCCGCCAAAGGCGAGCCTTTGGAATCCACTTGCTTGGCGTGGCACCGGGCGCGCGACCGGAGCCTCCCGGGGCGGGTTTCCAAAGGCCCCTGGCCTTTGGCGGGTCTGGGCAGAGCCCGGCCTTGCTGGCTTTCTTCCCGCATGAGTCCTCGGCCCCACATCTCCGTGCAGGGGCTGTGCCGTCGTTTCCCCGGCGCCGACCGCCCGGTGTTCGACGACGTCTGGTTCGACGTGGCCGAGGGCGAGTTCGTCTGCCTGATCGGCCACTCCGGCTGCGGCAAGACCACGGTGCTGAACATCCTCGCCGGCCTCGACCGCGCGGATGGCGGCGCGGTGCTGGTGGACGGGCGCGAGATCGAGGGCCCGGGGCTGGACCGCGCGGTGATCTTCCAGGGCCACGCGCTGCTGCCGTGGCTGAGCGTGCTGGGCAACGTGGCGTTCGCGGTGCGCTCGCGCTGGCCGGCGTGGAGCGCGGTGGAGGTGGACGCGCACTGCCGCCGCACCCTGGCGCTGGTGCACCTGGCGGGAGAGGAGCACAAGCGGCCGGCGCAGCTCTCCGGCGGGATGCGCCAGCGCGTGGGCATCGCGCGCGCGCTGGCGATCCAGCCGCGCATCTTGCTGATGGACGAGCCGTTCTCTGCGCTCGACGCCCTGACGCGCGGCTCGCTGCAGGACGAGGTGGTGGCGATCTCCCAGCCGGGCTCCCAGCCGGGCTTTCAGGCGGGGCGGCCGACCACGTTCATGATCACCCACGACATCGACGAGGCGATGCTGCTGGCCGACCGCATCGTGCTGATGACGGCAGGCCCCGATGCCCGCGTCGCCGAGATCGTGGAGAACGGCCTGCCGCGCGGGCGCACGCGTGCCATGCTGCACCGGTTGCCGGGCTACGGCGCGTTGCGCAATCATCTGCTCGACTTCCTGGTGGAGCGGCCTTCCGGCCGGGTCGCCGACCCTCGCCACCCGCCGGTGCGGCGCGTCGGCGACCCCGACGCTGCGTCCGCGCGTGCCTGCGCCTGAGGGCCGGGCCGGGCGCCCGCGTCCCGCGGGACCTGCGCGCCCCGATCCTCGAACCACCCTCCGATCCCGAGCCACCTCCCCCCGATCCCGAGCCACCCAAGGAGAACCGACATGACCGCACGCGCCCTGCTCACCGAGAAAATCGTGCGCACCAAGATCGAGCAGGACCTGACCTGGTCGTCGCTGGCGGAGATGGCCGACGGGCTGTCGAAGGAGTACGTCACCGCCGCGCTGATGGGCCAGATGCCGCTGCCCGGGCCGGCGGCCGAGGCGATCGGCAAGCACCTCGGCCTCGACGACTACGAGATCAAGCTGCTGCAGCAGCCGCCGTACCGCGGCTCGCTGCCGACCACGGTGCCGACCGACCCGCTGATCTACCGCTTCTACGAACTGATCTCGGTGTACGGCACGACGTTCAAGGAGCTGATCCACGAGGAGTTCGGCGACGGGATCATGAGCGCCATCGACTTCAAGATGGATCTCGGGCGCGAGAACAAAAACGCCGGCGACCGCGTCTCGATCACGATGAGCGGCAAGTTCCTGCCCTACAAGCAGTATTGATCCCGGCGGCGCAGTCGGAAGGCGGGTCCAGGCTCTGCCCGGACCCGCCAAAGGCCTCTCCTTCAAGCATGGGGCCTTTGGAAACCATTCACTCAAACAAATGGATTCCAAAGGCTCGGCCTTTGGCGGAGCTTGAGGCAGAGCCTCAACCTTGCTTGCTCCTGGCCGGCCACATCCCGCCTGCGTCGGCACGGACCCCGTCCCTAGCGCGCCCCCGCTTCCAGACAAGGAGCAGGATGCCGATCTGTTTGTCCCGCAAGTCCGGCCGTTCCACGCGGGAACGTCATGCAACTCCCGGCGCGCGGTCCCGTAGTTCCGGACAGGCACCAGGAGGGTCCCCCCATGTTCATGCGCATCGACAAGCTCCAGGCCGCGTTGCCGGAGCCGACCAAGCCTGAGCCGAACGCAGCCGCGGCGCTGCAGGAGCTGCTCGGCGGCAAGTACGGCGAGATGTCCACGCTCGGCAACTACATGTTCCAGAGCTTCAATTTCCGCTCCAAGTCCAAGCTACGCCCGTTCTACAGCCTCGTCTCCAGCATCTTCGCCGAGGAACTGGGCCACGTGGAGCTGGTGAGCACCGGCGTGTCGATGCTGAACTGCGGCCCGGGCGACTCGACCGAGAACGTCGACATCTCCAAGGCGCCGTTCGCGGCGATGCAGGACGTCCGCCTCGCCGGCTCGTTCCTGAGCAACGGCGGCGGCTCGATGCCGATGAATTCCAACGCCGCGTCCTGGAACATGGACATGGTGACCACCACCGGCAACCTGATCATCGACCTGCTGCACAACTTCCACCTCGAGTGCGGCGCGCGCATCCACAAGATGCGGGTGTACGAGACGATGACCGAGGCCACCGGCCGCGAGGTCTGCGGCTACCTGCTGGTGCGCGGCTCGGTCCACGCCCATGCCTACGCGCTGGCGCTGAAGAAGCTGACCGGCGTCGAGATCGAGAAGATGCTGCCCACGCCGAACATCAACCTCGACCGCGTGCCCGAGTGCCAGAAGTACCTCGACGAGGGCAGCCACCGCCGCCTGTACCGGTTCAGCCCGGACGACTATGCGGACATGGCCGGCATCTGGTCGAACGACGAGGTGGCGCTGCCGGGCGACCCGCCGGGCAACCTGGAGGTTGTCGAGGGCCATCCGACGGGCGGCAAGATCCCCGAACTGGACGGCAACTACGGCGCGTTCACCCCGGACTACGCGCCGCAGGAGATCTTCGAGATCGCCAGCAAGCTGTATCAGAAGAGCCGCTGACGCAGGCGGCCGTCGGGGGCCGCCCGCCGGGTAAGTGCGTCGCGAGACGGATGATGGAACGGGCGGGTGGCAGGTCAGCTCCCTGCCCGTTCTGCTGTCGGGCGTCGGGCAGCGCTCGATCCCGGCATCGGCAATGGCCCGGCATCGGCAATGGCAAGGCCCCAGCAGGCCGTCTGTGTGGCGCCGGACCGCGTCCGGAACAGCCTCCAGCCATGCCGCAGACCGGCCACGGCTCAGCCCAGCAGCGCCTCCAGCGTCACCACCTCCATCACGGCTTCGACCGGCACCGCGCCGAGCAGGTGCGGGAACGGACCCTGGTCCGGCTCGCTGCGCACCCACTCCACCGCTGCGCCGCATCGCTCCGGGCTGAACCGCAGCGTCAGCATCCCGTTGCGGCCGGCAAAATGTCGCGCCGCCACGAAGCCGAGCTGCGCCCGGGTGCAGCAGTGCAGGAACCCGTCGCGCGCCAGCTCCGGCGGCGCATGCCGTCCGGCTGCCTGCGCCGCCGCCCAGGCCTGCGCGCCCAGCACATGATACAGTGTGTCTGGCATGACCTTCGCCCCTCGCAGCGCCCCTGCCCAGGCGGCTGCCCTCCATGACATGAACCCTCGGGGCGAGCCTGAGCGGAGTCCAGGGGCCGGCAGCGGGTCAGTGTGCCGGCGGCGGCGCGAAGCAAGCAAGGCTGGGCTCTGCCCAGACCCGCCAAAGGCCAGGGGCCTTTAGAAACCATCTCCTTAAGCAATGGATTCCAAAGGCCTGCCTTTGGCGGAGTTTGAGGCAGAGCCTCAACCTTGCCTGACTCGCCGTCCCGCCCGGCATGGGGCATACCGACCCGCTGCCTCCGGCCTTGCGCCTTGCCTTTGCACCCTCGCCGTTGCACCCACATTCTCGGAAGACCCCGCCATGGCACCCAGCGCGACGCTGCGCATCGAGACGCTGTCCGGCGCCGCCCTGCTTCCGGTGCTGCCGGCGCTGCACGGCCTGCGCGCCGCCGTGTTCCGCACCTGGCCCTACCTGTACGACGCCGACCCCGAGTACGAGGCGTCGTACATGCGCGTCTACGTCGAGAGCGAGCGCGCCGCGATCGTGGTGGCGTTCGACGGCGACCGCCCGGTGGGCGCGTCCACCTGCCTGCCGATGGTCGACGAGAGCGCCCAGGTGGTGGCGCCGTTCGTGGCGCTGGGCCTGGACCCAGGCCGCTTCTTCTACTTCGGCGAGTCCGTACTTCTGCCCGAGTACCGCGGCCAGGGCGTCGGCGTGGCGTTCTTCGCCGGCCGCGAGGCCCATGCGAGGCGCGTCTCGGACGCGGACTTCGCCTGCTTCTGCTCGGTGCGCCGCGCGCCCGACCACCCGCGGCGCCCCCCGGCCTGGGTGCCGCTCGACGGATTCTGGCGCCGCCGCGGCTACGCGCCGGTGCCCGGTCTGTGCTGCGTGATGAACTGGCGCGAGATCGGCCACGCCGAGGAGATGCCGCACGAGCTGGCGTTCTGGGCGCGCTCGCTCACCGGCGCCGCGCTGCCCCCGACCGGGCCCCGAACCGAGGCCCGGACCGGGCCGGGTGCCGCGGCATGACCGCGCTGCGCCTCGCCCTGCTGCAGCAGCCGATCGCGCGCCCCGCGGATTTCTCCGGGTGGTCGGCGCTGCTGGACGCCCGTGTCGCCGAGGCCGCGGCCGCCGGCGCGGAGCTGCTGGTGATGCCGGAGTACGGCTGCGTCGAGCTGGCGGGATGCGGCGCGCCCGCCGCCGCAGCGCAGGGCGGCGCCGCCCCCGACGTGGCGCGCGAGCTGGACGTGGTGTGCGCCGCGACCGGGAGGCTGCTCGACGCGATGCGCGCCGCCGCCCGCCGCCACGGCGTGTGGCTGCTGCCCGGCACGCTGCCGGTGCGCGACACGGGCCCGGACGGCCGCCCGCGCACCCGCAACCGCGCCCCGCTGATCGCCCCGGATGGCCGCGCGGCGTTCCAGGACAAATCCGTGATGACCCGCTTCGAGTCGGAGGTGTGGGACATCGGTCCCGGCGACCCGCCCGCGGTGTTCGACACGCCCTGGGGCCGCATCGGCATCTGCATCTGCTACGACATCGAGTTCCCGCCCCTCGCCCGCGCTCAGGCCGAGGCCGGCGCCTTCCTGATCCTGGCCCCCTCCTGCACCGACACCGTCGCCGGCTTCAACCGCGTGCGCCTCTCCGCCCGCGCCCGCGCCCTGGAGAACCAGTGCTACGTCGCGATCGCCCCCACCGTGGGCGCGGCCCCCTGGCTGGGCACGCTTGACGCCAACCGGGGCTACGCCGCGGTGTTCGGCCCGGTGGACCGCGGCTTCCCCGAGGACGGCGTGCTGACCCGCGGCGCCCTGGACGCGCCGGGCTGGGTGTATGCCACCCTCGACCCCGCGCGGCTCGAGGTGGTCCGCGCCGACGGCGGCGTGCGCAACCACCGCGACTGGCCGGGCGCCGTGCCACCATGCGCCGTGGCGGAGATGACGTGAGGCAAGCGAGCAAGGTTGAGGCTCTGCCTCAAACTCCGCCAAAGGCTCGCCTTTGGAAACCTCGACTTAGGTTTTCTCTTCCAAATGCCGGTCCAGGGGCGGCTCGCCCCTGGCGGGTCCCCGCCTTGAAGCATGGGGCAAAACCCGGCCTTGCCTGCCTGTGACCACGATCTGGCTCCTCGCCGGCGAGGCCAGCGGCGACGTCCTCGGCGCCCGCCTGATGCTCGCGCTCCAGGCCCGGCGCCCCGACCTGGAGTTCGCCGGCGTCGGCGGCCCCCGCATGGCCGAGCTCGGCTTCCGCTCGCTGTTCCCGATCCAGGACCTCGCCGTGATGGGCCTGGTGGAAATCCTGCCTCGCCTGCGCCTGCTGCGCGTGCGCCTCGCCGAGTGCGCCGCCGACGTGGCCCGCACCCGCCCCGCCGCGGTGGTGACGATCGACAGCCCCGGCTTCGCGCTGCACCTGCTGCGCCGCATCGCCCCGCTTGGCATCCCCCGCGCCCACTACGTCGCCCCCCAGGTCTGGGCCTGGCGCGAGCACCGCGTCCGCCGCTTCCCCGGCCTGTGGGACCGCCTGCTGTGCCTGCTGCCGTTCGAGCCCGCCTACTTCGCCCGCCACGGCCTGGAGGCCAGCTTCGTCGGCCACCCCGTGCTCCAGTCCGGCGCGGACCGCGGCTGTGGCGCCCGCTTCCGCGCCCGCCACGCCATCGCGCCCGACGCGCCCGTGATCGTGCTGATGCCCGGCAGCCGCAGGAGCGAGGCGCCCCGCCTGCTGCCGGTGTTCGGCCGCGCCCTGGCGCTCCTCGCGCAACGCCTGCCCGGCGTGGTGCCGGTGGTGCCGGTCTCGCCGATCGTGTCGCACGCGGTGCGCGCAGCGGCCGCCGGCTGGGCGGTGGCGCCGGTGATCGTGACCGACCTGGACGACAAGCACGACGCCTACGCCGCCGCCGGCGCCGCGCTGACCAAGTCGGGCACCTCGACGCTGGAGCTGGCGCTGGCCGGCGTGCCGATGGCGGTGACCTACCGTGTGAACCCGCTCAGCGCGGCGATGGCGCGGCGCATGATCCGCGTGCCGCACGTCGCCATGGTCAACCTCCTGGCCGGCCGCGAAGTGGTGCCGGAGCTGCTGCAGCAGGACTGCACCGCGGCCACGCTCGCCGCGACGCTGGAGCAGTTGCTGACGGACACGGCGGTCGCAGGGGCGCAGCGCGCGGCGTTCGCAGGCGTGACGGCGAGCCTGCACCCTGTCGGCGAGACCCCGTCCGAGGCGGCGGCGCGCGAGGTGCTGGCGCTGCTGGGGTGAGGAGCGTGCGTCCGTGAAGGGAGCAAGCAAGGTTGAGGCTCCGCCTCAAACTCCGCCAAAGGCAAGCCTTTGGAATCCATTTGCTTAAGCAAAGGCCAGTCCAGGGCGGCTCGCCCTGGCGGGTCTGGGCAGAGCCCAGCCTTGCTTGCTTCAGCCGCCCGGCCGCACCAGCCCCGACAGCTCCGCCCGCGCCCGCGACGCCGCCATGCTCTCCCCCACCGCCAGCGCCGCCGCCAGCGCGCGCCGCCCCGCGAGCGCGTCCACCAGCACAGGCGTCCCGTCCAGGCAGGACGCCGCGAACGCCGCGTGCTCGGCCGCCATCGAGTCGTGATCCTTCCAGCCCACCGCCTCGCGCCGGAACCCGCCCGTCCCCGGCAGCGCCATGCCCCGCTCGCGCCCGATCATCACCAGCTCGCGTGCCGCGAAATCCGCCGACAGGTAGCCTTCCTGGCTGAACAGCCGCATCCGCCGCTCCGTCTTGAGCGAGATCCGGCTCGCCGTGATCGTCGCCACGCAGCCGTTGGCAAAGCGCACCCGGGCGTTGGCGATGTCCTCCAGCGGGCTGGAGACCGCCGCCCCCAGCGCGTCCACGCTCTCGATCGGGCTGTCCACCAGCGACAGCACCAGGTCGAGGTCGTGGATCATCAGGTCCAGGATCACCGAGACGTCGGTGCCGCGCGGCTTGAACGGTGCGATTCGCGTCGCCTCGATGTACAGCGGCCGCGTGATGCGACTGGAAATCGCCGCGTGTTCCGCCGAGTAGCGCAGCAGGTGCCCGACCTGCAGCACCACCCCCCGCTCGCGCGCCAGCGCCGCCAGCGCGTCCGCCTCGGCGAGGCTCGCCGCGATCGGCTTCTCCACCAGCACGTGCCGCCCGGCCGTCAGCGCCTCGCGCGCCAACGCGAAGTGAGCCTCCGCCGGCGCCGCGACCACCACCGCGTCCGACGCCGCGATCAACGCGCCGAGCGCCATCGCCGGCACGCCCACCTCGCGCGCCACGAGCTGCGCGCGAGCGCCGTCGGGGTCGTGCAGCCCGCTCAGCACGGCGCGGGCGGAAGCGGCGACCTTGAGCGCGTGGAATCGCCCGAAATGGCCGGCGCCGACGACGCCGATGCGCAGTGTGTCCATGGCCCGGGTCGTAGCAGCCGAGCCGGGGCGGGGCAAAGCAGGCCCGCCGGCAGGACGCAAGAAAGCAGCAAGCAAGGTTGGGCTCCACCCGGACCCGCCAGGGCGAGCCCCCCTGGACTGGCCTTCCTGAAGAGAGGCAGGTCCAGGGGCGCTGCCCCTGGCGGAGTTTGAGGCAGAGCCTTAACCTTGCTGCCCTTCCACGCCAGGAGGCCGCAGGGCTTCGCACCGCCCCCAGTTGCATCGCCGGGGCGGCCTGGGCATGGTCCGGCGCATTGTCGGCGGGACCGTCCGCCCACGCTCCGGGAACGCCTGCGCATGATGTATTTCAGCCGAGCCAGGACCGCGCTCATTCTCGGGATCTGCGCGCTCGGCGTGCTGCTGTGCCTGCCCAACCTGTTCGCCCCCCCGGCTTCCTGGCTGCCCTGGCATCGCGTCAACCTGGGCCTCGACCTGCGCGGCGGCTCCTATCTGCTGATGCAGGTCGACATGGATACCGTGGTGCGAGAGCGCCTGGAGAGCCTCGCCGACGAGGCCCGCCAGGCGCTGATCCACGCCCCCGGCGGCACCATCGGCTACCGCAACATCGCCGTGAGCACCGGCACGGCCGCCGCCACGCCGATCGCCGCCCCGGCCGCGACCTCTCCCGACGCATCCGTCCCAGGCACGTCAGCGCCGGCCACGTCAGCAGCAGGCACCACGGCCGCGGGAACGACAGCCGCCGGCACGCCAGCGGCAGGCACGCCCGCCCCGGCCGCAGCGCCCCCGGCGTCCGCCACCGCTCCGGGCGGCACCTCACCGGCCGGCGCCGGCGGCTATGGCGCGACCCCTGCCATGGCCCTCGCCCCCGCGGCGATGCCGTCCGGGATCAGCCGCGTCACCCTGCGCCTGCCCGACCCGGCGAAGCTCGACGCGGCGCTCGCGGCCCTGCGCGCCATCCCCCAGTCCACCCCCGGCGAGTTCGCCGTCGCCGGCACCCCCGACGGCCTGGTGACGCTCACGCTGCAGCCTGCGGCGCTGCGTGCCCGCGCCCGCGCCGCCGTGGAACAGTCGATCGAGATCGTGCGCCGCCGCATCGACGGCTCCGGCGTCGCCGACCCGCAGATCACCCGCCAGGGCGAGGACCGCATCGTCGTCGAGCTGCCGGGCGTCACCGACCCCAACCGCATCCGCGACCTGCTCGGTCAGACCGCGAAGATGAGCTTCCATCTCGTCGACGAGAAGGCGAACCCCGCCGCTCCCCCGCCCGGCGAGGACTCGCTGCCGATGACCGAGGGCCCGAACAACGGGCCGAGCGGCACCCGCATCGTGGTCAACCGCCACGCCGACGTGGACGGCGCCTCTCTGACCAACGCCACGCCCTCGCAAAGCTCGCAGAACGGCCAGTGGGTGGTGAACTTCACGCTGGACAGCGCCGGTGGCCGCCGCTTCGCCGACATCACGCGGACCAACCTCGGCCACCGCTTCGCGATCGTGCTCGACAACAAGGTGATCAGCGCCCCGGTGATCCAGGGCGTGATCCCCGGCGGCTCCGGCCAGATCAGCGGCAGCTTCAACCCGCAGACCGCCACCGACCTCGCCCTGTTGCTGCGCGCCGGCGCCCTGCCCGCCCCGCTCACCGTGATGGAGAGCCGCAGCGTCGGCCCGGAGCTGGGGGCGGACTCGATCCGCGCCGGCGCGCTGTCGCTGCTCGTCGGCCTGCTGCTCGTCGTCGGCTTCATGGGCACGTTCTACGGCCTGTTCGGCTGGCTGGCGAACGTGGCCCTCGTCGCCAACCTGGTGCTGATGGTCGCGATCCTGTCGCTGTTCGGCGCCACGCTGACGCTGCCGGGCATGGCGGGCATCCTGCTCACGCTGGGCATGGCGGTGGACGCCAACATCCTGATCAACGAGCGCATCCGCGAGGAGGCGCGCGCCGGCCGCACCCCCGCCAACGCCATGGAGGCCGGGTTCCGCCGCGCCTATTCCACTATCATCGACAGCAACGTCACCGCGCTGCTCGCCCATGTCATGCTGTTCGTGTTCGGCACCGGCCCGGTGCGCGGTTTTGCCCTGACCATCACCGTGGGGATCGTGACCACGCTGTTCACCGCCACCGTGCTGGCACGGCTGCTGATGGTGAAATGGTGGGCACGCCGCAGGCCGGCGCTGCTGCCCGTCTGAAGCAAGCAAGGCCAGAGGCTCTGCCTCTGGACTCCGCCAAAGGTTAGCCTTTGGAAACGATTTCGTAAGGTCCGGCGCCACCCTGGGCCTTTCCTTGTGTGTGCCGGTCCAGGGGCGGCTCGCCCCTGGCGGGTCTGGGCAGAGCCCAGGCTTGCTTTCCTTGACTGTCCGAGGTCCGCGATGTTCACCCGCCCCCTGTTCCGTTTCGTGCGCGACGGCACGACGATCAAGTTCATGCGCGGCCGTTTCCTCGGCTTGGCGACGTCCGCGGTGCTGTCGCTGGCCTCGGTCGCCCTGTTCTTCGCTCCCGGCCTGAACCTGGGGATCGACTTCAAGGGCGGCGTGGTGATCGAGGCGCGCACTCCCGGCCCGGCCGACTTCACGATGCTGCGGGCGGCGCTGGCCGCGCAGGGCGTGCCAGCGGCGGGCCTGCAGCGGTTCGGCGCGGCGGACGACGTGCTGCTGCGCCTGGACGCGCAGCCCAGCGACGCGGCGAACCAGGCCGAGACCGCGAAGGTCCGCGCCGCCCTGGAGCAGGCGGCACCCGGCACCACGGTGCTGCGTGCGGACGCGGTGGGGGCGTCGGTGTCGGACGAGCTGTTCCGCAACGGCCTGCTGGCGCTGGGCATCAGCCTGCTGATGATCATGGCCTACATCTGGATCCGCTTCGAATGGCAGTTCGCGGTGGGCGCGGTGGTGACGCTGCTGCTCGACGTGACCAAGACCATCGGCTTCCTGGCGATCACCCGCATCGAGTTCGACCTGGTGATGGTGGCCGCGATCCTGACGGTGATCGGCTACTCCACCAACGACAAGGTCGTGGTGTACGACCGGATGCGCGAGAACCTGCGCAAGTACCGCACCATGGGCCTGCGCGAGCTGATCGACCTGTCGATCAACGAGACGCTGAACCGCACGCTGGCGACCTCGTCCACGGTGTTCCTGGCCGCGTTGCCGCTGGCTTTGTTCGGCGGCGCCACGCTGTCGGGCTTCGCCTGGGTGATGCTGTTCGGCATCGTGGTGGGCACGTCCAGCTCGATCTTCATCGCGGCCCCGATCCTGCTGCTGCTCGGCGAGAACCGCCTGCGGCGCGAGGTCCGCTCCGACAAGCCGGGACGCAAGACCGGCACCGCGACCGGCGCCCAGCCCTGATGCGAGCGGCTCTGCCGCGGGAGAGGCAAGGCAGGCAAGGTTGAGGCTCTGCCTCAAACTCCGCCAAAGGCAAGCCTTTGGAATCCACCACTTAAGGGGAGGGTCTCCAAAGGGCTCGGCCCTTTGGCGGGTCCGGGCGGAGCCCGGCCTTGCTTGCTGACAGGTCGGTGCCAGCAATCGCCGGCGTCACGTGTCGATGCCGGTCTTGTTCCTGCGGCCGAGTTCCACGAACCCGGCCTTGATCCGGGCCAGCTCGTCGGCGTCCAGCTCCTCCAGGTTCAGCAGCGCCAGCCGCGCGTCCTTCGTCACGCGGATCAGCTCGTCCACCTTGGTCTGGAGCGCGTCGGTGTCGCGGTTCTGCGTGTTCTGGATCAGGAACACCATGAGGAAGGTGATGATCGTGGTGCTGGTGTTGATGACCAGCTGCCACGTGTCGCTGTAGCCGAAGATCGGCCCGCTCACCCCCCACGCGACGACCAGCAGAGTCGCCACAACGAAGGTCATCGGCCGGCCCGCGCCGCGCGCGACCGCCTGAGCAAGCCTGTCGAAGTTCATCCGTGCGCGCCTTCCCGGTCCCACGTCACCAACAGCGGGCGGGGCCTCCGGTTCGCCCGCACGCAAGATGGCACCCGACAGACCCCGCCCGTGAACTCGACCCCGCACGGCAAAGCGCCGGACCGCCCCGGCACGGACGGGCCGCGCCCTGCAGCAGGCGCGGGGCCGCGACGACCGGCCCGACCCTCATGCCGGGCCGCCACCGATGTCGCGGTCCGGCAGGCAGGGCCTCCGGCCTTCTGCCCCACGCCACGCCCCTTGTCCTGCCAAGACCTGGACGCCTGGGTGCTGTATAGGAGGCATCCCGCCGTCCCCGCGTCCCGCCGCGGAAAGGAAGCGTCCATGTCCGAGCTGACCGTCGCCATCGTCGACGCCCTCTACCGCGGCATCCTCGGGCGCGCCCCCGAGCCCCAGGCCCTGGAGGACTCCAGCGCCTGGCTGGACACCCACGGCGTGCCGCAGACCCTCGCCGGCATGGTGGAGGGCTTCGTCGCCTCGCCGGAGTTCCGCCAGCGCGTCAACGTCACCGGCTTCCTCGCCGACGCCCCCGCGCCGCACTGGCCCGACCGCCCGGCCTACCGCCACGCCGTCAGCCTCGGCTCGAACTGCTACGCCAGCCAGATGCTCAAGGGCCAGGGCTTGAAGCGCTACTCCGGGCCGTTCGACTGGGTGTTCTCCACCGCGCCGATGGTGGAGCACTGCCTGCGCGACGACTTCCGCACCCTGCTCGACCGCAGCCAGATGGCGGCGCTGCCGGAGCGGCCCGAGGCGCGCGGCCTGGAGCGCAGCGAGCACGCCTTCTACCGCGACGCTTTCGACGTGCCGAAGATGTTCAACCACCACGACATGACGCTCGACGCCGACTACGAGTACTTCCGGCGCTGCGTCGAGCGGCTGCGCGGCGTGCTGCGCCGCGACGAGCCGACGCTCTGCGTCCTGGTGCTGCGCGAGCGGCCCGGCTCCCTGGCCGAGGTGCTGAGCCTCGGCGCCACCCTGCGCGACATCGCGCCGCACGCCGACCTGCTGGCCGTCGAGGTGACGCAGCCCGCCGAGGCGCTCGGCTTCGGCATGCAGGCGGTGCACGAATCCGACGGGCGCCTGGTGATGCGCTTCCGCCCCACCTCGAAGATGGAGCCGCTGTCGTTCGACAACCCGTTCGACGACATGCTGATGCACAACCTGGTCCGCTCGTTCCGCTTCGACCTGGCGGCAGGATAGGCGCCGCGCGGGCGCAGGACCCCGCCCCGGCGGCGACCCTGCGCGGCATTGGGCGCAACACCGGGCGCGGCACTGAGCAAGGAGGGCGTCGTCGTCGCGTGACCCTGGACCAGTTGCGGATCTTCGTCGCCGTCGCCGAGCGACAGCATGTCACCCGCGCCGCCCAGGCGCTGGGCCTCGCGCAGTCCGCGGTGAGCCACGCCGTCGCGGCGCTGGAGCAACGCCACGCCACGCTGCTGTTCCACCGCGTCGGCCGCGGCATCGAGCTGACCGGGGCGGGCGCCGTCTTCCTCGACGAGGCCAAGGCGATCCTGGCGCGGGTGCGCTCGGCGGAGACCGCGCTGGCCGAGTTCGGCACGCTCGGCCGCGGCACCCTCGAGATCCACGCCAGCCAGACCATCGCCGGCTACTGGCTGCCGCGCCACCTCGTGGCCTTCCGCCGCGCCCACCCGAAGATCGCGATCCGCCTGGCGGTCGGCAACACCGCGCAGGTCGCCGCCGCCGTGCGCGAGGGCACCGCCGAGCTGGGCTTCGTCGAGGGCGCGGTGGACGACGCCCTGCTCGCAGGCGCCACGGTGGCGCGCGACCGGATGCTGCTGATCGTGGGACCGGAGCACCCCTGGGCCGGGCGCGCGTCGGTGGCGCCGGCGGAGCTGGCGCAGACCGAGTGGGTGCTGCGCGAGCCCGGCTCCGGCACCCGCTCAGTGTTCGAGGCGGCGCTGCAGGGCTTCGGCTTGGCGTCGGGCACGCTGGCGGTGGCGCTGGAACTGCCGTCCAACGAGGCGGTGCGCGCGGCGGTGGAGGCCGGGCTGGGCGCCACCGTGATCTCCGCCTCGGTCGCCGCCCCGGGCCTGGAGGCGGGGCTGCTGGTGCAGGTGGGCTTGGCGCTGCCGGACCGCGCCTACACCGTGCTGCACCACCGCGAACGCTACGCCAGCCAGGCCGCCCGCGCGCTCGCCGCGCTGGTCGCGGCGCCGTGCCGGCCGGCGAAGCAGGCAAGGCCGGAGGCCCATCGTTCGAAAGCGGGGCCTCCGGACTCGCCTCCCTAGGCAGGAGGTCACCAGGAGCGGCAGCGGGTCAGTGTGCCCCGGGGTCGCCGTAGGCGGTGCGCCAGGCACAGGAAGCAAGGTTGAGGCTCTGCCTAAAACTCCGCCAAAGGCAGGGCCTTTGGAATCCAATTGCTTAAAAAATGGGCATTCAAAGGCCCCTGGCCTTTGGCGGGTCCGGGCAGAGCCCGGCCTTGCTTGCAAGCCGCCGCCGGAGTCGGGCGCCGCGCGAAATCTGGCGTGTCCGTCGGGTGCGGGCTTGTGCGCCGGGGCCGGGGCCGACATCTCTCGGCCTGACCCCAGCCGGAGCGTTTCGATGGACGACCGTGACACCAACACCGTGACGACGTCGCGCGGGCAGACCGAGCTGAAGGTCGAGCGGCCGCGGCTCTACAAGGTGATGCTGGTCAACGACGACTTCACGCCGCGCGAGTTCGTGGTGCTGGTGCTGAAGTCGGAGTTCCGCATGGGCGAGGAGCAGGCAAGCCGGGTGATGAGCACGGCGCACCAGCGCGGAGTGTGCGTGGTTGCGGTGTTCACCAAGGACGTGGCGCACACCAAGGCGACTAGCGCCACCGACGCCGCGCGAAAGCGGGGCTACCCGCTGCTGTTCACCACGGAGCCCGAGGAATAGGCCCGGTCGCCCAGGAGTCGAACCGACCCTGCTGCCGGCCGGACCCCGAAAGGTCGAGCCCTGGCCACGACGAGTCCGGACAGCCGTGACGCCTGGACCGCCAGGATGCGCGACGCCCCGGCCATCCGGGGCCAGGAAGCCGGCGACGCGGCCCGCGGAGACTAGAGCGCCGGCGACGCGGCCGTCCCGGAGGTCTGGCGCGATGCGCGGCGACGCATGTGCTTGCGGTGCATGGCCGCCGTCGTCGCGGACATCGACCCAACATCGGGCGAGGCGACGATCGCGGACGCGTCCGCGGCGTGCGCCGGCACGGCGAGGATCGGGCCGGCCAGCACGGGGGCGGACAGGGCGAGCAGAAGGCCGAGCGTCGTGAGCGGGAAGGCGAAGCGCATGGGGAGGTTCCTGTGTCTTGTCGCGGATTGCAGAAATGCGGCGCAGGCCGGTCCAGTGGCAGGACGGCGGAACCTGCGGCCGGACCCGGCCGCGCGCCCGACGCGTCGGGCCATGCGGGGTGGGCTGATCGGCGAGGGCTGCCACGTTCATGCCGGCGACGAGTGACGCTGCGGCCGGGCGGCTGCCGGCAGCCTGACGGGAAGCTTCTCGACTGGCACAGCTCCTGGTGGTTCGCGACGCCCGCCGCAGCGCGAACGCGGTTGGACCGTACAAGCAACGAAACCGCGGGGCAAGGCGCGTTTCATGACCCGCGGAAGGTTGTCGGGATGCGCGTCGCGCGGCGTCCCCGCCCTGGAGCCCGGGATCGCGCAGGCGGCGAGCCAAGTCAAAAAGCAGGCAAGGTTGAGGCTCCGCCTCAAACTCCGCCAAAGGCAAGCCTTTGGAATCCATTTTTTTAGTAAGGGTTTTCAAAGGCCCCAGGCCTTTGGCGGGTCCAGGCGTAGCCCGGCCTTGCCTGCCGCCTGATCGCCCTGCCGTCGGCGTGATCGATCTGACTCACTGCCCTCCCGCTGGCCCCGCCGGCCGTCTTCTCCTAGGTGATCGCCATGGTCCCCTCGCTGCGCACCGCCGGGCTGCTCGTGGTCAAGATCGGCTCCGCCCTGGTGGTGGACGGCGCGCACCCGCGCGAGGCCTGGCTGGCGGGCGTGGCCGAGGACATCGCCGCCGCCCGGGCGCGAGGCACCCAGGTGATCGTGGTCTCGTCCGGCGCCATCGCCCTGGCGCGCGCCACGCTGGGGCTCGGCGGCCGGCGGCTGCGGCTGGAGGAGAAGCAGGCGGCCGCCGCGGTGGGCCAGATCCGCCTCGCGCAAGCCTGGGCGGCGGCGCTCGCCGCGCACGGCATGGTTGCCGCCCAGCTCCTGCTCACGCTCGGCGACACCGAGGACCGCCGGCGCTACCTCAACGCCCGCGCCACCCTGCGCACGCTGCTGGGCCTCGGCTGCGTGCCGGTGATCAACGAGAACGACAGCGTGGCCACCGCCGAGATCCGCTTCGGCGACAACGACCGCCTGGCCGCGCGCGTCGCCGAGATGGTCGGCGCCGACCAGCTCCTGCTGCTCTCCGACATCGACGGCCTCTACACCGCCGACCCCCGCCGCGACCCCCACGCCAGCCACGTCGCCGTCGTCGCGACCCTGACGCCCGAGATCGAGGCGATGGGGGGCGAGCCGCCGCCCGGCTTCTCCTCGGGCGGCATGCGCACCAAGCTGCTCGCCGCGCGGATTGCCACCCAGGCGGGCTGCGCGATGGCGATCGCCCTCGGCGGCCGCCCGCACCCGATCGCCGCGCTGGCCCGCGCCGGCGAGCAGGCCGGGGACGCTGACCAGCACGAGAGCGGGGCGCAGCACGGGGACGACGTCGCGCGCTGCACCTGGTTCCTCGCGGCGCCGGAAGGGCGCAGCGCGCGCAAGCGCTGGATCGCGGGGAGCCTGCAGCCGGCCGGGGTGCTGCGCGTGGACGCCGGCGCGGCGCGGGCGTTGCGGGCGGGCGGCTCGCTGCTGCCGGCCGGCGTGCTCGCCGTGGAGGGCGAGTTCGCGCGCGGCGACGCGGTGCGGGTGGCGGGACCTTCGGGCGAGCTGGGCCGGGGCCTGAGCGCCTACGCCAGCGAGGACGCGGCGCGGATCGCTGGGCGGCGCAGCGAGGAGATCGAGGGCGTGCTGGGATGGCGCGGGCGCGACGAGATGGTGCACCGCGACGACCTCGTGCTGGAGGAGTGACGCCGGCGGCGCCGGACATCGACCCTTCAGCAAGCGAGGCCGGGCTCTCCCTCCGCTGCCATTCCAACGACCCAAGCAGGTCGTCGGACCCTTTGTCAGCGACGCCCGGACCCGCCAAAGGCCCCTCCTTCAAGCATGGGGCCTTTGGAAACCCTTCCCTTAAACAAGTGGATTCCAAAGGCTTGCCTTTGGCGGAGTTTGAGGCCCGTGCTTGAAGGTTGGGCCTCAACCCTGCTTCCTGCGCCTAGCGCGTCGCCTGCGGACCATGCCGTGCTAGCGTCGCCGCCCGCGGACGGAGGAAATGGCGATGCCCGGCAGATGGTGACCCACGGCGCCCCGTCCCGCCGGGTGCGGCGGCTGCGCACCGGCGCGCTGGCGCTGCTGGTGGTGGCCGGGTGCGTGAACTACATGGACCGCTCCGCCGTGGCGGTGGCCAACGGGCCGATCCGCGACTCCCTGGGCCTGTCGCTGGGCGAGATGGGCCTGCTGCTGTCCTCGTTCGCCTGGGCCTACGGGTTCGCGCAGCTTCCGGCCGGGATGCTGGTGGACCGCTTCGGCCCGCGCCGGGTGCTCGGCGTGGGGCTGGTGCTGTGGTCGCTGGCGCAGGTGGGCAGCGCGTTCTCGCGCTCGCTGGCGGGGTTCACCATGGCCCGCGTGGCGCTCGGCCTCGGCGAATCGCCCATGTACACCGGCGGCACCCGCGTCTGCGCCGACTGGTATGCCGAGCGCGAGCGCACGATGCCGGTGGCGGTGTTCAACGCTTCCGCCTCGCTCGGCCCGGCGATCGCGCCGGCGATCCTGACCGGGCTGATGGCGGCCTATGGCTGGCGGACGATGTTCGTGGCGATCGGCGCCGCCGGCGTGCTCGTCGCCGTGGCCTGGGTGCTGCTCTACCGCGGCCCGGACGCGGCCGGCCTCTCGCCCGCCGAGCGCGCGGCGATCTCGGACGAGCCGCGCGACGCCGTGCCGCCCAGGGCGGTGTCGTCCGAGCCAGCCGGCGCCGCGGGCGTGCCGGTTGGCGCCGCTGCGGGCGCGGGGCGCCACGCCGCGTCGCGCGCGCCGCTGCGCGACGTGCGCCAGCTCCTGCAGCAGCGGACGTCCTGGGGCATGGCGCTCGGCTTCTCCGGCGTGATCTACATGACCTGGCTGTTCGCCACCTGGCTGCCCGGCTACCTGCAGACCCAGCGCCACCTCGACGCGACCGCGGCCGGCCTGCTGAGCAGCATCCCGCTGGCCGCGGGCTTCCTGGGCGCGCTGGCCGGGGGCTGGGTGGCGTCCCGGCTGGGCCGCGCCGGGATGGACCCGCGCGAGGCGTGCCGCTGGCCGGTAATTCTGGCGATGCTGGGCACGGCGGGCTTCACCGTGGCGGGCGCGCTGGCGCCGGGGGTGGCCGGGTCGCTGGCGCTGCTGTCGGGCGGCGTGTTCCTCGCCAACCTCGCGTCGAGCTGCGGCTGGGCGCTCGGCGCGGTGATGGCGCCGCCGGCCGAGGTCGGCACGCTGGAGGCGATCCAGAACGTCGGCGGCTCGCTGGGCGGCGCGCTGGCGCCGCTCGTCACCGGGGTGGTGGTCCAGGCCACCGGCTCCTTCCTGCCGGCGCTGTTCCTCGCCGCCGCGGTCTCGGTGGGCTCGGCGGTCGCCTATGCGACGCTGGTGCGGGCGCCGGTCGGGTGAAGCAGGCAAGGTCGAGGCTCTGCCTCATCCGCCAGAGGCCCGCCTTTGGAACCCATGACTTAAGGAAGGCCGGTCCAGGGCGGCTCGCCCTGGCGGGTCTGGACAGAGCCCGGCGCTGTCTTCCTTCCGGAGCCTCGCCACGATGACGCCGCTGGTGCAGGCCATGGGCGTCGGCAAGTCGTTCGGCCCGAAGCAGGCGCTGCGCGACGTGTCGTTCTCGGTGCCGGCGGGCCAGGTCTGCGGCCTGCTCGGCTCGAACGGCGCGGGCAAGACCACGCTGTTCCGCCTGCTGATGGGCATCCTCAAGGCGAGCGAGGGCGCGCTGCGGGTGGACGGGCGAGATGCTTTCGACGAGCGGGTCGCCACCAAGCGGCTGATCGGGTTCCTGCCCGACGAGCCGGTGTTTTATTCGTACCTGTCCGGCCGCGAGACGCTGGAGCTGAGTGCGGCCCTGCACGGCCTGGACGCGCGCGAGGCCGTGGACCGCCTGGCGCCGCTGGCTGCCCGGCTGCGCCTGTCCGACGACCTCGAGGCCTATGCGGAGGACTACTCGCGCGGCATGAAGAAGAAGCTCGGGCTGCTGCTGGCGCTGCTGCACCGGCCCAGGCTGCTCGTCCTCGACGAGCCCTCCAGCGGCCTCGACGTCGAGGCGACGCGGCTGTTCCACGACCTGATCGCCGAGCAGGCGGCCGAGGGCACCACGGTGCTGTTCTCGACGCATCTGATGGACCAGGTTGAGCGGCTGTGCTCCGACGTGGTGGTGCTCGGCGGGGGCACCGTGGTTGCCGCCGGGCCGCTTGCGGAGCTGCGCGCCGCCCACGGCGGAGCCAGCCTGGAGGACGTCTTCCTGCAACTGACGACGCGGCCGCCGCAGACGTGAGCGCGCGCGCGCCTGCCCCACCCGGCGCCGCGCCCGGCTTCCGGCGCACCGTGCGGCTGCTGCTCGGGGCCGCGCGCCGGCGCGCGGACGGGCGGCGCCGGCGGCAGCGCGAGCTGCTGGGGCGGCGGGCCGCCAGGCCGGGCAGCATGCGGAGCGACCTCGGCTTCCTGCTGACGGTGCTGGTGATGGCCGGGCTCAACGTCATGGCCGCGTTCCTTGTGAAGGGCGCGGTCGGCGCCGGCGAGCGCGTCGCGGCGGAGCGGCAGGGCTGGGTCGTGGTCGACGGCTGGTTCGCGGACCAGGTCGCCCAGGTGAAGCGGCAGGTCGGGCTGCGCCAACTGTCGCCCGACCTCTTCGACACGATGCTGCGGGGCGACATCGCGCGCGAGGCGACGGCGCTCGCCGCCGGGTCCGGCGGCGACGAGGCGGCGGTGCGGCAGCGTCTGGTCGCCGCGGTGCGCGACGGCCGCGGCAGGACGCTGCTCGCCCGCGAGCGCGCGGCGCCCGGCCTGACCGGCCTGGAGTCCGCCGGGCCGGCGGCGATGCTCGGCTCGCTGGCGCTGCTGGGATGGAGCGCGATGCTGGTGCTGCAGGGCGAGGGGCTGGAGCTGGACGTGCAGCGCCGCCGCCACCCGATGTGGGAATGGGCGTTCAGCCACCCCGTGCCGGCCGGGGCGGTGTTCCTCGCCGAGATGCTGGCGCCGATCGTGGTCAACCCGGTGTGCTACAGCGCGCCGCTGCTGCCCGCGATCTTGTACGGCAGCGTGTACGGCCCCGGCGGCGGGATGCTGGCGGCGGTGCTGGTGGGCGTGCCGCTGGTGGTCGCGGCGGCGTGCCTGGGGCGCGCGCTCGACGTCGCGGTGATGCTGCGCTGCGCGCCCCGCTCGCGCGGCGCGCTGGTCGGCGTGATGGGCTGGCTCGGCTATTCGGCACTGCTGCTGCTCGTGGTCGGCTTCTACGAGGTCGAGCCGGCCGCCACGGCGCTGGCGGGGCCACTCGCGGGAGTGGCCACTCTGCCCTGGCCGTGGCTGGGGCTGTTCCTGGGGCGGCAGGCAGACGGCTCGTTCTCGTTCGCGGCCGGGGTGGGCGCGTGCGCGTCGCTGGCGGCGCTGACGGTGGCGGCCTCCGTGAGCCTGGGCGTCTGGGCGGCGCGCCAGGGCCTGGGCGGGCGCGCCGGGCGACTGGACGCCGCGCCGGCGCGGCGCGCGGCCGTGGGGTCACGCCAACGGTCCCTGCGAGCGAGCAGTGAAGCAAGCAAGGTTGAGGCCCCGCCTTCAAGCATTGGGCCTCAAACTCCGCCAAAGGCTCGCCTTTGGAGTCCATTACTTAAAAGGAGCCGGTCCAGGGGCGGCTCGCCCCTGGCGGGTCTGGGCGGAGCTGCCCAAAGGTTCCGATGGCCCGCTTTGGCCATTGGAATGGGCAGCGGAGGGGGAGCCCAGGCTTGCTTGCTGACGGGTCACTCCCAAGGGCTGGCCGCGACGGAGCGCGCGGCGCGGCGCCTCGGCACGGCGGCGCTGTACCGAAAGGAGCTGAAATGGTTCGCGCGCGACCGCAGCGCGATCGTGCAGGTGCTGCTGCTGCCGCTGACCATGCTGGGGTTCCAGCTCTTCAACCTGCGCGGGGTGCTCGCCGGCGCCGCGGGCCAGTGGAACACGCTGTGCGGCGGCGCCGTCCTGTTCGGCACCTATTTCCTGCTCGTCCTCGGCCCGAAGTCGCTGGCCTCGGAGGGGGCCGCGCTGTGGATCGCGCAGACCTGGCCGCGCGGCCTGGAGGACCTGCTCCGCGCCAAGGCCTGGCTGTGGACCTGCCTCTCCACCGGCGTCGTCGCCCTGGCGCTGGGCTGCGCCGCCTGGATGTTCCCTGCCGACATCGCCGCCATCGCCCTGGTCGGTGGCGGCTGGTTCTTGTTCGCGCGCAGCATGGCGGACAAGGCGGTGACGCTCGCCACAATGCCGAACGCGGCGGGAGAGCCCGGCCCCGTGCCGCGCGGTCGCGCCTGGGCGGCGCAGCTCGGCACCTTCACCTTCGCGGTCGGCGTGCTGACCCGGCAGTGGCCGCTCGCCGTGACGGGGGTCGTGTACTCCACGATGACGGCGGCGGCGATGTGGCAGAACTTCCGCGCCCGGCTGCCCTTCCTCAACGACCCCTGGTCCGAGCGCCTGCCCCCCGCGCCGAGCCTGATGCACGCGATGATCGCGATCAGCATCCTCGTCGAGGGCGGCGCCGTGCTGACCGGCGCCGTGCTGGTGCTCGCCCACGGCACCGACCTCGCGGTGGCGCGCGCCATGATCTACGCCGCCTGCGCCGCCGTCACCGCTATCGGCACCGCCCGCTTCCTCGCCGGCCGCGGCGTGCCCTGGCGCGACGTGTGGGTCTGGCCGCGGCCCGGACGCCAGGGCGACCAGCCAAGCGATCGGCCGGGCAATCCTTGGGCGCCGCCCCCGTGGTCCTGGCGCCGCCCCGACGTTCGGACGGCGCTTCGCCTCGCGCGCCCGCTGCTGGCCGGCGCCGCGCTGGGCGTGGGGCTCGGCGGGCTGGGGCGCGGCTACGTCGCGCTGCTGCACCGCCTGCCCTCCACGGCCGAGATCCTGGCCCGCTCCGACGCGCAGATGGCCGCCGTGCCCCACCTGCACGCCTCCTACTTCGCCATGGCCGTGCTGGTCGCCCCCCTCGCGGAGGAGTACCTGTTCCGCGGCCTGCTCTACCGCGCGCTGGACCGAGAGTGGGGCGGCTGGCGCGCCATCGCCGGCAGCGCGGCGTTCTTCGCCATCTACCACCCGGCGCTGTCCTGGCTGCCGGTCGGCGCGCTCGGCGTCGCCAACGCCCTCCTCTTCCGCAGGACGGGCTATCTCGCGCCGGCGGTGCTGCTGCACATGGCCTACAACGCGGTGGTTCTGGCCTGAAGCAAGCAAGGTTGAGGCTCTGCCTCAAACTCCGCCAAAGGCTCGCCTTTGGAATCCATCACTTAACCAAATCGGTTTCCAAAGGCCTTGGCCTTTGGCGGGTCTGGGCAGAGCCCGGCCTTGCTTCCTTGCCTACGCCTCCTGCGGCCTGTCGAACTGCAGCGCCGCCAGCCTGGCGTACAGCCCCCCCTCGCGGACCAGCGCGTCGTGCGTGCCGGTGGCCACGATCCGCCCCGCCTCCATCACCACGATGCGGTCCGCCCTGCGCACCGTGGCGAGGCGGTGGGCGATCACCAGCGTGGTGCGCGATGAGAGCCGGGCCAGCGCCCGCTGCACCGCGGCCTCGCTTTCCGCGTCGAGCGCGCTGGTGGCCTCGTCGAGCAGCAGCACCGGCGCGTCGCGCAGGATGGCGCGCGCGATCGCCAGGCGCTGCCGCTGCCCGCCCGACAGCCGCACGCCGCGCTCGCCGAGGAAGGTGGCGTAGCCCTGCGGCAGCGCGTCGAGGAAGCCGCAGGACGCCGCCGCCGCGGCGTCGCGCACCTCGGCGTCCGTCGCGTCGGGGCGGCCGAGGCGCAGGTTGGTCCACACGTCGGCGCCGAACACCACCGGCTCCTGCGCCACCAGCCCGATCCGGGCGCGCACCGAAGCGGGGTCGGCGTCGCGCAGGTCCACGCCGTCGAGCCGCACGCGGCCCGCGCCCGGGTCGTGGAAGCGCAGCAGGAGCTGGAACACCGTGGTCTTGCCCGCGCCGGACGGGCCGACCAGCGCCACCGTCTCGCCGGGCGCCACCGCGAGCGAGAAGCCGCGCAGCGCCGGCTGCCCCGGCCGCGCCGGATAGGCGAAATCCACCGCCTCGAACGCCACCCGCCCCTCGGCCGGCACCGGCAGCGCACGAGGCGCGGCGGGCACCCCGATGGTGGGGCGCACCGCCAGCAGCTCGGCGATGCGGTCGGCGGCCCCCGCGGCGCGCTGCAGCTCACCCCACAGCTCGCTGAGCCCCGCGCCCGAGGTCGCCACGATCACGGCGTAGAACACGAACGCCGACAGCGCGCCCGCCGTCATGCCGCCGTGCAGCACCTCGCGCCCGCCCACCCACAGCGACAGGGTGATCGCGCCGAAGCCGAGCAGGATCACGCCGCCGATCACCAGCGCGCGCGAGCGGATGCGCGCCCGCGCCGCTGCCACCGCACGCTCGGTGGCCTGCGCGAACCGCGCCCGGGCCTGCGACTCGCCGGTGAAGGCCTGCACGGTGCGCAGCGACGAGACCGTCTCCTCCGCGAGCGCCGCGAGGTCGGCCACGCGCTCCTGCGCCACGCGCGACAGCGCCCGCTCGCGCCGCGAGAACAGCACCAGCGGCGCGACCACGAACGGCACCACCGCGACGACCACCAGCGACAGCGCCGGGCTGGTCGCGACCAGCATCGCGAACGCGCCGACGAGCAGCACCGCGCTGCGCAGCCACTGGCTCAGCGCCGAGCCGGCGAGCGCCTGCAGCACCGCGGTGTCGGCGAGCAGGCGCGACAGCACGTCGCCGGTGCGCGCGGTCTCGAACCAGGCGGGCGAGAGCGTGGTGACGTGGTCGAACACGCGGCGTCGCAGGTCGGCGCCGACCCGCTCGCCCAGCCAGGTGACCAGCGCGAAGCGGCACGCGGTCGTCGCCGCCAGCGCCGCGACCACCGCGACCACCGCGAGCGCCGTGGCATCGAGCCGGGCCTGGCTGCCGGTGGCGAGCCCGCCATCGACCAAGCGCCGCACCGCCTGCCCCAGCAGCAGCACCAGCGCCGACGAGGCCAGCAGGCACGCCGCGGCGGCCAGCCCCTGCCGGGCGTAGCGCCGCAGGAACGGCCGCAGCAGGCGCAGGGCGGACGGGCCGGCCTGCGTCGCCCGCAGGGGCCCGGCGACGGCGGGGTCGGACATCGCGGGGTTGTAGCGCCCAACGGGCGGGGCGTCGCCCCCCGGGGCAAAGGCCAGGGCTCCGTCGGCAGCGAGGCGGCCTGCTCGCGCGCCGGCCGCAGGCGGTGAGCCAGGCAAGGCAGGCAAGGTTGAGGCTCCGCCTCAAACTCCGCCAAAGGCAGGCCTTTGGAATCCATTACTGAAGCAAACCGGTTTCCAAAGGCTCCGTGCTCGGAGGAAAGGCCCTCGGACACCTTTTCAAGGTCGGGTTCCCGAAAGTTTGGTCTTTGGCTGCGTCCGGTGGCAGAGCCCCTCGCCTTGCCGGCCGGACTGGTCACACTCCAGGGCCGCCGGCCTCGCTCCACGGGCCGGCGGCCCCCTCCCGCCGCAGCAGCCGCGCCCGCGGGTACCACGCCGTGCGCCCGCCCCGCATCCAGCGCCAGTCCGCCCGCGCCTGCAGCACCACCGTGGTCGCGGCCCCCAGCGTGGCCGCGAGGTGGGCGACCAGGGTGTCCACGCTGAGCACCGCGTCGCACGACGCGATCAGCGCCGCCGTGGCGAGCACGTCGCGATCGTCGTCGCCGGGATTGGCGAACCGCCCGTCCGCCTCGGCCGCCGCCGGCCCCCTCTGCAGGCTGACCGGGATGGCCCCGCGCAGCTCCGGCCGCGCCAGCATCCAGGCGAGCGGCACCGAGCGCGCCGGGTCCCACCCGCCCGCCCGCCAGCACAGCCCGACGCGGCGCCCCCCAGTCTTGGCCATCCCGTCGCGCGCGGGCGCGGCGGGCAGCCGCGGCGCCAGCGGCGGCGGCACGCGGCGCAGCACGTGGCCCAGCTCCATGATCTCGATGTCGCACGCGCCGGGCGGCAGCGGCCGGGCCGGGTCGAACGGGTGCAGCGTCCAGCCCGACGCGCCCGGCAACCGCGCGAGCAGCCCCAGCAGCGCCGGCTGCGCCTCCACCACGAGCCGCGCGCAGCGCGCGCGCAGCGCCGGCAGGTAGCGGCTGAACTGCACCGTGTCGCCCAGCCCGTGGTAGCAGCGCACCACGACGTCCCGCCCGTCCGGCGGCGTGCCGTCCCACACCCAGCGCAGGTGGTACGGCAGCGCCGGGTCGTCGCGCGACGCCGGGTCGCGGGCGGCAAGCACGGCGTCGCTGAGTGCCCAGGCCGCATCGAACCGGCCTGCACGCATGGCGTCGTCCCAGGTCACGCGGGCAAGGAAGCAAGGCCGGGCTCTGCCCAGACCCGCCAGGGGCGAGCCGCCCCTGGACCGGCTTTACTTAAATCCAGGTTTCCAAAGGCGAGCCTTTGGCGGAGTTTGAGGCAGAGCCTCAACCTTTCTTGCTCCACCGCCCGCCCTCTAAGGCCGCCGGGTTCACCCCGCCTCGTGGCGCACCAGCGAGTGCCAGTGCCGCCCGCTGCGCTCCAGCAGCGCGTCCGCGCCCTTCGGGCCGTACGACCCCGCCGGGTAGTCCTCCACCTTCGCCGAGCCGTCCGCCGCCGCCTTCAGCGCCGGCTCCACCGCGGCCCACCCCGCCTCGATGTTGTCCGCGCGCTGGAACAGCGTCGGGTCACCGTGCAGGCAGTCGTACAGCAGCGTCTCGTAGCCCACGTTCGGCTCGACCTTGAACGCGTCCTGGTAGCGGAACGCCAGGTCCACGCCGGCCAGCGTCATGGTCGGCCCGGGATGCTTGGCGCTGATCGACAGCGACAGCCCCTCGGTCGGCTGGATCGAGAACACCATCATGTTGGGCGCGAGCCTGTCCACCGGCGTGTCGCGGAACAGCGCGTACGGCGCTTGGCGGAAATGCACCACGATCTCCGTCGCCCGCCCGCCGAGACGCTTGCCGGTGCGCACGTAGAACGGCACCCCCGCCCAGCGCCAGTTGTCGATCTCGAACTGCATCGCGACGTACGTCTCGGTGCCGCTGTCCTTGGCAACCCCCGGCTCGTCCCGGTAGCCGGCCATCGCCTTGCCGGCGATCTCGCCCGCGGTGTACTGCCCGCGCACCACGTTCTCCGGCGCGACCGGCGAGATGGCGCGGATCACCTTCGCCTTCTCGTCGCGCACGTCCTCGGCGTCGAAGCTGTTGGGTGGCTCCATCGCGATCATGCCGAGCATCTGGAACAGGTGGTTGGGCACCATGTCGCGCAGCGCCCCGGTCGGCTCGTAGAACGCGCCGCGCATCTCCACGCCCACGGTCTCGGCGGCGGTGATCTGCACGTGGTCGATGTGCTCGCGCGACCACAGCGGCTCGAAGATGCCGTTGGCGAAACGCAGCGCCATGATATTCTGGATCGTCTCCTTGCCGAGGAAATGGTCGATCCGGTAGAACTGCGACTCGTCGCCGAAGGTCAGGATCTTGGCATTCAGCGCCTTCGCGGACTCCAGGTCGGAGCCGAACGGCTTCTCGATCACCACGCGGCGGAAGCTCCCCTCCTCCTGCTTGAGCAGGCCCGCGCTGCCGAGCTGCTCCACCACGCCGCCGAAGAAACGCGCCGCGATCGCGAGGTAGAACAGCACCGAGCCCTTCAGCCCGTCGCCCAGCCGCTGGATGTCCTCGGGCTTGGTGAAGTCGCCCTGCACGTAGCTCAGCCGCTGCGTCACCCAGCCCCAGGCCTGCGGGTCGATCTCCTTGACGTAGAACTCGGCCGACGGGTCGTGGGTGAACTCCTGCATCGTGTCCGACAGCTCCTTGCGCCACGCGTCGTCGCCGCCCGGCGTGCGGTCCACGCCGACGATGCGGAAGCCGTCGTCCAGTAGCTTGCCCGACGCCAGGTTGTACAGCGCGGGCATCAGCAGCCGCTTGGTCAGGTCGCCGTGCGCGCCGAAGATCACCATGGTGCACGGCGGCGCGGGCTGGGCGGCGGCCGGCGCCGTGGCCGGCGCCCCGGACTGCGCCGTCCCGGGCTGCGGCGTGGTCGGCGGCGAGGTGGGCTGGGCCTGGGCGGAGCCGGTATCCGGGGCTTGGGTCATGGTGCCTCATGCTGGGCTCGGCGGGGCGGCCATCCGCCCCGGTCCCGGCGGCCCGGGCGGCCCGCACGCGCCGGCAGCGGCGACGCGCGGCATCCGGCGCAGAACGGATCACCGCGGCGGGAGTTCGCGGGCAGGAATCGGACAGGACCGGGCCTTGCCGGAACTCGTCAAAAACCCCTTCCCGCAAGCACGGAACCTCCGGAGCCTTTCGCTCGAACAGATGGATTCCCAAGGCTCGCCCTGAGCGGAGTCCGAAAGCTACGCCTCGGCCTCGTTCGCTTCCCTCCCGGCCCCGCCTCAGCCCAGCCGGTCCGCCAGCGCGGCGTTGCCGCCCATGCCGCGCGCCAGCTCGGCCGCCGTCTCGCCCCGCTCGTCGCGCAGCGTGGTGCTGGCGCCCGCCGCCAGCAGCAGGTCCACGATCGCCTCGCGTCCGAACGCGGCGGCCACCATCAGCGCGGTCTGCCCCGACCCGTTCGCCGCGTCCACCGCCGCGCCACCGTCGAGCAGCCGCCGCGCCACCGCCTCATACCCCTTGAACGCCACGCCGAGCAGCGCCGTGTTGCCCCGCGCGTCGCGCGCGTCCACCCGCGCGCCGTGGCCGAGCAGCAGCGCCACCGCCGCCTCCTGCCCCGCATAGGCCGCGATCACCAGCGGCGGGAAGCCACGCGGGTCCGGCGCCTCGCGGTCGATCCCCGCGTCGAGCATCTGCCCTGCCAGCGCCACGTCGCCGCGGCGCAGCGCGTCGAGGAACAGCGCCGCGATCTGCTCCGGGCTGTAGGACGGCGCCGCTGCGCCGGAGGCGTCGGTCTCGGACATCGCGCGAGAATGCGGGCGCGGCGCGAAGGCGGCAAGCGCCGACGCGCCCGGCGCAGACAGCAAGCAAGGCCGGGCTCTGCCCGGACCCGCCAAAGGGCCGAGCCCTTTGGAAACCCTTCCCTGAAACAAATGGATTCCAAAGGCTCGCCTTTGGCGGAGTTTGAGGCAGAGCCTCAACCTTGCTGGCTTCCCGCGTGCCCCTCCGCAGGGCTTGCGGCAGGCCAGGCCAGGTGCGAGGTTCGGCGGCGCTTGACCCTTGCCGGACTGGACACCCCATGGCCGAATTCGACGCCGTCGTCCGGGCGCTGTGGCGTGGCCGGAGCCCCTACGACGGCTTCGTCGCGGAGCGGTTCAAGCCCGACGCGCAGGGCTGGAACTCCGAGCACCCGTTCCTCGCCGACACGCTGCGCCGCGTGCGCCCCGCGCTCGTGGTCGAGATCGGCGTGTGGAAGGGCGGCTCGACCATCCACATGGCCTCGATCCTGCGCGACATGGGCATCGACGGCGTGGTGCTCGCGGTCGACACCTGGCTCGGCAGCTGGGAGCACTGGCAGCAGGACGAGTGGTTCCCCAGCCTGCTGTGCCAGAACGGCTACCCCAGCATGTACTACACCTTCCTCGCCAACGTCGTCGCCGCTGGCGCCCAGGGCCACGTCCTGCCGCTGCCGCAGGACTCGGCCAACGCGTCATTCGTGGTGCTCTACCGCGACCTGCGGCCGCAGGTCGTGCACATCGACGCCGGCCACGACTACGAGGCGGTGATGGCGGACCTCAGGCGCTGGTGGCCGCTGCTAGCGCCGGGCGGCGTGCTGATCGCCGACGACTACGACCCCGAGGGCAAGGTCTGGCCCACGGTGCGCGACGCCGTGGACGACTTCCTGCGCGAGACGCCGCACCGCGACTTCGAGGCGCTGCCGTACAAGGCGCGCTTCACCAAGGTCTGAGGCGAGGCAAGCAAGGTTGAGGCTCTGCCTCAAACTCCGCCCAAAGGCAAGCCTTTGGAAACCTCGACATGGACCTGCGGCACGACGCGACAGGCCGTGCCGCCGGCCCTTGTGAACAATTGGATTCTCAAGACTCGCCTTGAGAGCAGTCCAGAGGCAGAGCCTCCGGCCTTCCTCGCCTGTCCCGGCCCGCTCTACCCGTGCGGCGGCGCGATGCGGAACATCGCCCACGGCCCCTTTTGCGCGCTGCCGTGCTCGTGGAACTGCGCCATGTCCTGGATGTGCGACGCGGTGACGTAGATCGCGCCGTCCGCGCCCTCCGCCAGGCTGTCCGGCCAGCGCAGCCGCGGGTCGCTCGCCACCGTGCTCAGCGTGCCGTCCGGCGCGCGCATCCTGACCGCGTTGTTCGCCGGGTCGGTGATGAACAGGAACCCCTTCCCGTCCATCCACAGCCCGTCCGCGACGTTGGTCGTGCCCAGCGTCTCCACCGCCGCGCCCACGTCCGCGCCCTCCTTCAGCAACGCTGCGGTCGGCACCCGGTACAGCGTGGTCCCCACCAGATCCTGCCAGTACAGGTACTGCCCGGCCGCGTCGAGCGCGATGCCGTCGGCGGCGAACGCCGGAATGCGGTGATCGGGCCGGCGCAGCTCGTGGCCGTCGACGTGCGGCACCACACCGGGCTGCGGCTGGGTGCGCGGGTCGCCGTCGAGCACGCGCCGCGCGGTGCCGGCCTCGACGTCGACCACGATCAGCGCCCCCTTCTGCCCCGAATCCGTGAGATAGGCGTGCGCGCCGTCCGGGCTGACGCGGACATCGTTCATGTAGGAGCCCTGCGGCGCCACGCCCTCGTCGAACGCGATCACCTTGACGACCGTGTTGGTCGCGAGGTCGATCTTCACCAGCTTCGGCCCGCCGGGCTTGACGAACTCGTTGCCGGGCGCGGCCGGATCGACCACCCAGAGGAAGCCCTGCGGGTCCACGGTGACGCTCTGCACGCAGACGAAGTGGTCGCCCACCGACGACGGCCTGAGGTTGCTCCAGCTGTTCCACGCGGCGTCGGGGTACGGCCTGAGCGTGCCGTCCTTCATCACCTCGGCCACCGAGACCGGCACGTCCTTCTCCCAGCGCGGGAAGTTCACGAACACGCGGCCATCCTTCGCCACGGCAACCCCGGTGACCTGGCCATCGAAGGCGTGCACCTGCCGCAGCGGCGGCGGCGCGGCAAGCGCTGGCGCGGCGGCAAGGGCGAGGACGGCGGCGATCACGATGCGCATGGTGCGTGGCTTTCGAACGGCGGAAGGCAGGGCCGCAACGCTGCCTCACCGCCCTGAGGCGGGCGGCCGGACTGCGGCGTCGCCGGACCCGCATCCGGAAGGCCGGCGGCAGGACCGGGGGGACAACAATGCAGCAACGCCTCGAAGCGGGCGCAACCGCAACCCCGCGCGGGACACGATCGGGTGACGGAGCGCCCAGGCCGGCAGGCAGGACCGGGCTCTGCCCGGACCCGCCAGAGGTCCCCTCCAGGCGCGAAGCCTGTGGAAACCACCTGCTTCAACAAATGGTTTGGCGGATTCACTTTGGGAGCGAACATTGGGGTGTGGCCTGACGCGATAGGCTGGCTGGATGGCAGCATGCAGGCGTGGCTTGAGTGTGGTGGACCGCACGCTGATCGAGGTGCGGCTGCACGACGGGTGGTGCATCCGCGCGATCGCGCGTGCGCTGGACCGCTCTGCGGGGGCGGTGTCGGACGAGGTGGCGCGCCACGGCGGCAGGGCGGGCTACAGGGCGCACGCGGCGCAGGCACGGGCGGCCTGTGCGCGCAGCCGTTGCGGCCGCAAGGCCAGGCCGAGGGCCGAGGCCGCGCTGTTCGCAGAGCTCGCCGCCCTGTTGCGCCGGGGCTGGTCGCCGGAGCAGATCGCAGGCAGGCGCAGACGGATCGAGGACGGGGTGGAACAGCAGGCCAGCATCGCGGTGTCGCACGAGGCGATCCACGCGGCCCTCTATGCCCTGCCGCGCGGCGAGCTGCGCCGCGAGTTGATCGCCTCGCTGCGCCAGGGCAAGCCGCGGCGTGGCCGCACGCCCGCGGGCAGCGAGCGGCGCGGCACGCTGTGCGGCATGACGCCCATCGCGGAGCGGCCCGACGACGTGGCCGCGCGCCTGGTGCGCCGGCCACCGGGAGGGCGACCTGATCCTGGGCCAGGCCGACAGCGCCGTGGGCACCCTGGTCGAGCGCACCACCCGCTTCCTGTTCCTCGTGCTGGTGCCCACCCACAAGGCCGTCTTCGCCGCCAGCGCATTCGCCGGCGCCTTGAACACCAGCCCCGCGCCGCTGCGCCAGATGCTGACCTGCGACCAGGGCAAGGAGAGGGCCCGACACAAGGACCTGGCGCACGCCACCGGCATGCGCGTCTTCCTCGCCGACCCGCACGCGCCCTGGCAGCGTGGCTCCAACGAGAACACCAACGGCCTGCTGCGGCAAGACTTCCCCAAGGGCATGTCGCTGGCCAGCCTCACCCAGGCCCATCTCGACACCGTCGCCGAAAACCGCAACACCCGGCCCAGGAAGACCCTGGGCTACGACACACCCCACGAGCGCTTCACTCGCCTGCTGGCACACCTGCCCAGCAGCAACACACCAGACCCCGATGTTCGCTCCAAAGGTTGAATCCGCCATTCCAAAGGTTCAGCCCTTGGCGGAGCTCGAGGCAGAGCCTCAACCTTGCTTCCCATGTCCGCCGTACCACCCGCAACGCCCCCGGGCGACCGACCCGCCGCCGGCCTCCGTCCCTGCTGGCGTCCTGCGACGGTCCGGACCGTGCCGCCCCGCTGGCGCCCGCGCGTCCCCAGCCCACATGGCGGCGATGGACAGACACCCCCAGATGACCCGCGCCGCCGGGCTCGACCGCCTCGCCGCGTTCTCCTCTGACGCCGGCCACGCCTACGGCCTCGGCCGCAACACCGATTTCGGCCCGGACGCCAAGGGCGCGACCTCGGCGCTGTCGCCGTTCCTGCGCCGCCGCCTGCTGACCGAGCGCGAGGTCGTGGCGGCCGCGCTCGCCGCGCGCGGCCCGGTGGAGGCCGACCGCTTCGTGCAGGAGGTCTTCTGGCGCAGCTACTTCAAGGGCCACCTGGAAACCCGCCCGGCGCTGTGGACCAATTACGAGGCGCTGGTCTGCCAGGGCCAGGCGCGGCTCGCCACCGAGTCTGGCCTGTGCCGCGTGCACGAGGACGCGGTCGCCGGCCGCACCGGGATCGACGGCTTCGACGACTGGGCGCGCGAGTTGGCCGAGCGCAACTGGCTGCACAACCACGCCCGCATGTGGTTCGCCTCCATCTGGATCTTCACCCTGCGCCTGCCCTGGGCGCTGGGGGCCGCGTTCTTCATGCGCCACCTGCTCGACGGCGACCCGGCGAGCAACACCCTGTCGTGGCGCTGGGTGGCGGGCCTGCACACCCGCGGCAAGCCGTACGCCGCGCGCGCGGAGAACATCCGCCGCTTCACCGACGGCCGCTTCGACCCGCGCGGCCTAGACGAGGACCCGGTGGCGCTGGAGGAGCCCCGGGAGGTCGCGGCCACGCCGCTGCCGCCCGCAGGCCCGGCGCCCGCCGGCGAGGTGGCGCTGCTGCTGCACCTCGACGACCTCCACCCGGAGAGCCTCGATCTCGGGCAGGCGCGGGTCGCGCGGGTCGCGGGACTGCTGGCGCACGCCGACGGCGCGGTGCCCCGCGTCAGGGCGGCCGACCGCGAGGCGATGGCGGACGCCCTGGCGCGGGCGGCGGCGCGGTTCGGCTGCGCGCCGGGTCCGATGATGGCGGCGCCCGGCGTGGCAGCCACGCCCGGCCCGGACAGCCCCGCCGCCACCGGCGTTGCCGCGGAGGACTCCGCGGAGGCCGGTCACGCGGCGACAGGCCCGGTCGCATGGGCGGAGGCCACATGGACGGAGGACTGGGCGGGCGGCCTGCCGGCGGTGGCGGCCTGGGCGCCGGTCGGGCCCGGCGCGTCGGCGCTGCCGCCCTGCGTGCGGGTGCGGCGGACCTGGGACAGCCTGTCCTGGTCGCGCGCGACCAAGGGCTTCTTCCAGGTCAAGGCGGCGATCCCGCAGATCCTGGCGGCTGAGGGCCTGGCGGACTCCGCCGCCGGCGCGCACGGCAGGCGCCCTCATGCCAATGGTCCCTGACACCGACCTGCCAGGAAGCAAGGTTGGGCTCTGCCCAGACCCGCCAAAGGCCAAGGGCCTTTGGAAACCCGCTCCTTAAGCAAGTGGTTTCCGAAGGCTTGCCTTTGGCGGAGCCCAGAGGCAAAGCCTCTGGCCTTGCTTGCCGGACCAGTCACACTCAAGGGCCGTTGGCATCGGACGAAAGGCGGGCGATGAGCGAGACGGACAGGCTGACGGTCGCGGTGCTGCTGGGCTCGGTGCGGCGCGACCGGCAGGGCATCCGCGCCGCACGCTTCATCGTGACCGCGCTGGAGGCGCGCGGCCACGAGGCGGTGCTGGTCGACCCGATGGAACTGCAGCTCCCGATGCTCGACCGGATGTACAAGGAGCACCTGCCCGGCGAGGCGCCCGAGCCGCTGGAGCGGCTGGCCGCGCTGTACCGTCGCGCCGACGCGTTCCTGGTGGTCAGCGCCGAGTACAACAACGCCGCCCCGCCGGCGCTGTCGAACCTGCTCGACCACTTCCTGGAGGAGTATTTCTGGCGGCCATCCGGCATCGTCTGCTACTCGGCCGGCCGGTTCGGCGGCGTGCGCGCCGCGATGCAGCTGCGCATGACGCTCGCCGAGCTGGGCATGCCGTCGATCCCCACCATCCTGCCGATCCCGCACATCCAGGACGCGCTGGACGAGGCAGGCCACGCGGTCGCGGACTGGATCGGCAGGCTGAGCGCGCGCTTCCTCGACGAGATGGAGTGGTACGCGCGGGCACTGCGCCGGCAGCGGGCCGGGGGCGTGCCGTATTGAGAAGCCGGCAAGCAAGGCCGGGCTCTGCCCGGACCCGCCAGAGGCCCCCCGTCTTCAAGGACGGGGTCTTCGGAAACCCTTCTCTCAGGAAAGTGGAGTCCCGAGGCCCGGCCCCGGCCGGAGCTCACAGGCCCCGCTTCCAGGCGATCAGCCTCCGGCCTTGCGTCCCGCTCCGCCGCCCATGACCCACCTCGTCTCGGACCACTGCGACGGCGAGCGCTTCTTCAACCCGGGCCAGGCCCGCGGCGGGCGTGGCCTGCGGCAAGTGCTGCGCTGGCGCCTCTCGGAGCGCGCCCCGCGCTGGGCGGGCCCCGTGCCACCGGGACCGGCATACCCGCCGCCGCCCGACGCCGTGCCGCCCGGCCACGCGGCGCTGAGCTTCGTCGGCCACGCGACGTTCCTGCTGCGCCTCGCCGGGCGCCCGGGCGCCCCGGACCTGCTGGTGCTGACCGACCCGATCTTCTCCGAGCGCTGCTCGCCGGTGGCGTGGGCGGGCCCACGCCGGGCGCGGCCGCCGGGCCTGGCGCTCGACGCGCTGCCCGCGCCCGACGCGGTGCTGCTATCGCACAACCACTACGACCACATGGACCTGCCCTCGCTGCGCCGGCTGGCGGCGCGCGGCACCCGGCGCGCGGTCACCACCCTGGGCAACGCCGAGGCGCTGCGCCGCTGCGGGTTCGCCGAAATCCACGCCCTGGACTGGTGGGACAGCGTGGACCTCGGCGGCACGCGGATCACGGCGACGCCGGCGCGCCACTTCAGCCGACGCGGGTTCGGCGACGCCAACCGCTCGCTCTGGGCGGGGTTCATGCTGGAGACCCCCAAATCGCAGGGGAGCGGCCCGCAGGAAAGCGCGTCGGGCGGGATCACGTCGGGCGGGAGCGCGCCTGCCGGCACCGGGCCGGGCAAGGCCGGGCGCGTGCTGTTCGCCGGCGACTCCGGTGCCGGACCGCACTGGGACGAGGTCCGGCGCCGGCTGGGCGCGCCCGACCTGGCGCTGCTGCCGATCGGCGCCTACGAGCCGCGCTGGATGATGGCGCCCGTGCACATGAACCCGGCCGAGGCGGTCGCCGCCCACCGCGCGCTCGGCGCGCGCCGGTCGGTGGGGATGCACTTCGGCACCTTCCAGCTCACCGACGAGGCGATCGACGCGCCGACGCAGGCCCTAACGGCGCTCGGCGAGCCGGCATTCGACACCCTGGGGTTCGGCGAGACACGGGTGATCCCGCTGGGGGCGTGATCGACGGGGCGAAGTAAGGTTGAGGCTCTGCCTCAAACTCCGCCAAAGGCAAGCCTTTGGAATCCACTTGCTGAAGGGAAGGGTTTCCAAAGGCCCCTGGCCTTTGGCGGGTCTGGGCGGAGCCCAGCCTTGCTTGCTGACAGGCCGATGTCAGGGGCTGCTGGTAGCAAGCCATAGGTTTCCCAAGGGTCCCTCCCTGGAGGAGACGGCCCTCGGGCGGCTCCCGGCTTCGCCCCCACCGCGCCTCGCCACCCGCCGCCCGCTCGCCTACAAGGCTGCGATGCTCCTCGCCCTGCGCCACCGCCCGTCGCTGCTGTCCGGCCTCGCCGCCACGGTGCTGGCCGCCCTGGCGGCGGCGCTGGCGGGGGCCGGGCTGGCGCGCGCGCTGCTGGTCGGCTGGGACTGCGGCGTGGTGGCATACGGCGCCATGTTCCTCGTGGTGATCCGCCGCACCACCACGGACAAGCTGCGCCGCGTGTCCGCGCTGCTCGACGAGGGGCGCTGGACGATCCTCGCGGTCACCGTGGTGGCGGCGCTGGCCTCGCTCGGCGCGATCGTGGCCGAGCTGGCCAGGGTGCACGGCACGCCGCACGCGGCCTGGGCCGAGGCGCTGGCGGGCGCCACCGTGCTGCTGTCCTGGTTCTTCATTCACACGGTGTTCGCCACCCATTACGCCCACGAGTTCTGGCGCCACGGCACCGGCCTGGCGTTCCCCGGCAACCCCGCGCCGAACTACTCCGAGTTCCTGTACTTCTCGTTCTGCATCGCGGTCGCCAGCCAGGTCAGCGACGTGTCCACCCAGGACGCCGCGATGCGCCGGCTGGTGCTGGCGCACTCGATGGTGGCCTACCTGTTCAACACCGCGATCATCGCGCTCGGCGTCAACATCGCCGCCTCCCTGGCTGGCTGAGTGCGGTCGAAGGAACAAGCAAGCAAGGTTGAGGCTCTGCCTCAAACTCCGCCAAAGGCTCGCCTTTGGAATCCATCACTTAAGCAAATCGGTCTCCATTGGCCGCGGCCCTCGACGGGTCCGGGCAGAGCCCGGCCTTGCCTGCTGCCCGAAGCCCTCAGCCCCCGTCGCGCCGCCCGAGCGCCGCCGCGACCCTGCGCCCCAGCACCGCCATCGAGAACGGCTTGGTCACGACCTCCATCCCCGCCTCCAGCATTCCCTCCCCCAGCACCGCCGCCTCCGCGTAGCCGGTGATCAGCAGCACCGGCAGCCCCGGCCGCAGCACCCGCGCCCGGTCCGCGAGCTGCCGCCCGTTCAGCCCGCCCGGCAGCCCCACGTCGCTCACCAGCATGTCCACCCGCGCGGCCGAGTCGAGCACGCGCAGCGCCGCCGCCCCGTCCGCCGCCTCGATCACCGCGAGCCCGAGCGAGCCCAGCGTCTCGCCCAGCAGCGTGCGCACCGTGGGCTCGTCGTCCACCAGCAGCACCGTGCCCGGGGCCGCTGCCTCCCCCGCCGCGTCGCAGCCCGCCGCCTCCACGACCGCGGGCGCGCTGCGGTGGCGCGGCAGGCACAGCTCCACCGCGGTGCCCTGCCCCGGGTCGCTGGCCAGGCCGACCTGGCCGCCGCTCTGCTTGACGAAGCCGTAGATCATCGACAGCCCGAGCCCGGTGCCCTGCCCGATCGGCTTGGTGGTGAAGAACGGGTCGAAGGCGCGCGCCATCACCTCGGGCGACATCCCCGCGCCGGTGTCGGTGACCCGGATCGCCACGTAATCGCCCGCCGGCGCGTCGCGCGGCTGCGCCTCGTCGAGCACGGCGTTGCGGCACTCGATGCGCAGCGCGCCGCCGCCGGGCATCGCGTCGCGGGCGTTGAGGCACAGGGTCAGCACCGCGCTCTCGAGCTGGTTGGCGTCGCACAGCACGCACCACGGCTCCGGGTCCGCCTCCAGCGCCACCGCGACCTGCGGCCCCATCGTGCGCACGATCAGCTCGCGCATCCCCTCCAGCAGCCGCTCCGGCGCCGTGGGCCTGGGGTCCAGCGTCTGGCGGCGCGAGAACGCCAGCAGCCGGTGGGTGAGCTTGGCCGCGCGCCCCGCCGCCTCCTGGGCGGCCGAGATGTAGCGCCCGAGCTGCTCGGTGCGCCCCTGCGCCACGCGGGTCTGCATCATCTCCAGCGCGCCGCCGATCCCGGTCAGCAGGTTGTTGAAGTCGTGCGCCAGCCCGCCGGTGAGCTGGCCCACCGCCTCCATCTTCTGCGATTGCCGCAGCTGCGCCTCGGCGGCCCGCAGCGCGGCGGTGCGGCTCTCCACCCGCTGCTCCAGCGTGTCGTTCATCTCGCGCAGCGCGGCGTCGGCGCGCACCCCCTCGGTGATGTCGAGCACGGCGCCGATCAGCCGCACCGCCACGCCGCTCTCGAAGAACACCAGCCCGCGCATCCCGAGCCAGCGCTCGCGCCCTGCTCCGTCCGCCGCGCCGTCCATCGCCGGGCTCTCGTCTGCCGCCGCGCCCTCCGCCGCCCCGGCCGCCGGGGATGCGGCCACGGCGGGAGCTGGCGCGGCTGGCGCCACGCTGCGGCACTGCAGATCGAAGGCGTGCGACCCCGCCATGTCGAGCGACAGCGCTACGCTGCGCCGGACCCGCTCCCGGTCGTCGGGGTGCAGCGCCGCCAGGAACGCCTCCGCCCCGGCCGAGGCCGCCCCGAGCGTGTCGGGGCCGCCGGGACACCCTGCCGTCCCCGCCGCCTCGCCCGGCGCGTCCGCCGCGCCCGCGCCCCGCCCTGCCCCGCCCCGCGTCGGCACCGCCAGCCCGAACAGCGCGTGGCAGCGGCGGTCGGCGCAGAACCCGCGGGACTGCGGCCAGTACTCGAAGGTGCCCAGCCGCGCCGCCTCGGTGGCCAGCCGCAGCCGGTCCTCGCTGGCCCGCAGCTCGGCCTGCGCCTCGCGCCGGTCGCTGAGGTCGAGCATCGCGCTGATCATCCGCCGCGGCGACCCGGACACGTCGCGCAGCACGAAGCCGCGGTCGAGCACATAGGCCTCGCTGCCGTCGTCGCGCCGGAAGCGGTACTCCCCGGTCCAGGTCTCGTCGCCGGCCTCGATCGCGGCCCCCACCTGCACCCGCACCCGCTCGCGGTCGTCCGGATGCAACCGCTCCAGCCACCAGGCGCCGTCGGTACGCCAGCCGGCAGGGCGGTGGCCGTAGGCGTCGGCCAGCGCCTCGTTCCACTGCACCTCGTCGCGCTCCAGGTCCCAGTCCCAGATCACGTCGCGCGTGGCCAGCGCCGCCAGCCGGAGGCGCTCCGCCAACAGCCGCAGCGCCTCGTCCGCCGCGCGCTCCGCGGTGTGGTCGAGCACGGTCTTGTGGAAGCCCACCAGCCGCCCGTCGTCGTCGCGCAGCGAGGTCAGCGCCCCCGTGGCCCAGAACCGCGAGCCGTCGCGGCGCAGGTGCCAGCGCGCGTGGCGGGCATGGCCGCTGCGCACCGCGTGGCGCAGGGCGGTCCGCACCGCGCCCGCCTCGCGCTCCTCGGGCGCGAAGATCACCCCCATCGACTGGCCGAGCATCTCCTCGCGCCCCCACCCCATCAGGGTCGCGGCACCCAGGCTCCACTCCGTGACGAGGCCGCGCCGGTCGACGGACAGCATCGCATGGCCGGCGGGGTTGTCGTGCAGCGCGCGCAGGGTCGCGTCGCGCAGAACCGAAGGCGGCGGCGGGACCCGGACATCGTGCTTCATGGGCGGCCTTCCGGAACTGGCCAGCCTATGACGCCCGACTGGCCCGAATGTTGCTGACCGCCACAAGACCAGGGCTGCAAGACCCGGGGCCGCAGGATGGGACTCCGAACACAGGCAGCGAGGCAAGACCGAAGGCTCCGCCTCCGGGCTCCGCTCAAGGCAAGCCTCGGGAATCCGTCCCAAGGACGCTGGGCGGCGCAAGCCCCGCGTCGGGCCGCGGCACCTGGACCATGCGGGTCCGGGAGCGCCTTCCAGCGAGACCCGCCTTGAAGCAGGGGACGGAGCCCCGGCCTCGCTGCACCCCGTCCTGCCTCACCCCGCCTCTGCCTCACGCAGCCCTGCCTCACCCGCCAGCCCCTCGAACCACCGCGCATACGGCGTGTTGCGCGCCATGTGCCGGTTGTAGTCCGGCGCCCCGTCCCCCCACCACGCCGGCCCACGCTCCCCCAGCGCCCGCTTCGCCGCGTCCACCCGCGCCCGCGCCGCCTCTCGCGCGCCTGCGTCGCCCGCGCGCAGCGCCACCCCCTTCGCCCGCCGCGCGTCCATCAGCTCGTGCGTCAGCGCCGCGCGCGCGGCCTCGTCGAGCCCGGGGTCCGTGCACCGCCACAGCCGCCCGCGCACCACGAAATACCGCCCGTCCGGCGTCACCGGGTATTGCACGGCGCAGCCCTATACCAGCGGTCCTTGAGAGTGACCTAACGGGAAGCAAGGCTGGGCTCTGCCCAGACCCGCCAGGGGCGAGCCGCCCCTGGACCGGCCTCTTTTAAGAAAGGCATTCCAAAGGCTCGCCTTTGGCGGAGTTTGAGGCCCAATGCTTGAAGGCAGAGCCTCAACCTTGCTTGCTTCACCAGTGCCTCCCAAAGGCCGCCGGCGTCCTACGTCAGCACCGGGATGCCGTGCTGCTTGGCCTTGCTGTGCGGCTCGACGTGGATGTTGATGACCGCCTCGCCCAGCTCGGCGCGGATGCCGTGCTCGATGCGGTCGCAGATCTCGTGCGCGTCCTCCACCGCCATGCGCGAGGGCACCACCAGGTGGAACTCGATGAACGTCGCCCGCCCGGCGACGCGGGTGCGCACGTCGTGCGCCTCGATCGCGCCCTCGGCGTAGCGCGCGATCAGGCCGCGGATCGAGGCGGCCTCCTGCGGGTCGGTGACCTCGTCCATCAGCCCGCCCACCGCCTCGCGCAGCATCCGGTAGCCCGCCCACAGGATGCTGCCCGCCACCAGCACCGCGATCAGCGGGTCGAGCCGCAGCCACCCCGTGACCGGCACCAGCGCGAACCCCGCGAGCACCGCCGCCGTGGTCCACACGTCGGCGAGCACGTGCCGCCCGCCCGCCGCCAGCGCCGGCGACCTCGCGCGCCGCCCCTGCGCCACGAGCACCAGCCCCCACGCCAGGTTGCCCAGGCCCGCCAGCGCGTTCAGCCCGATCCCCAGCAGCGGCGCGTCCGGCGCGTGCGGGTGCTCCCACCCCGCCCACGCCTCGCGCCCGATCAGCAGCGCCGTGGTGAGCACCAGCGTGCCCTCCACCATGGCGCTGAGATACTCCGCCTTGTGGTGCCCGTACGGGTGGTTCGCGTCGGCCGGACGCGCGCTGTACCACAGCGCGAACAGCGCGGTGGCCGCCCCCGCCACGTTGATCACCGTCTCCAGCGCGTCGGAGTACAGCGCCACGCTGCCGGTGACCCAGTACGCCGCCGCCTTGAGCGCCAGCACGGCCAGGCTGACGCCCACGCTGCCCCAGGCGATCCGCATCGTGCGACCCATCCGCGCGTCCCCGCCGTTCCGCCCCGCAGGGATTGTACGGCAATCCGCCTGCCTGCGGAACGCCCAGACGCCCGCCGCTCCGCCCGTCCCTGGTTGGTCGCCTCGCCTCTCCCCGCCCGGGCGCCACGTAGTCGGCCGCCCAGGCCTGCACCACGCCGCCGAACCGCCGTTCCGCCAGACGGGACGGCGCAGCCAGGCGGGGCGGCGCAGCCAGGCGGGGCGACGGCCGGACGAAGCGGCGCAACCCGGGCGGGGCGGCGGCGTTCGGCTCGCGGGCAGGTGCGGAGTGCGCCCGATGACCAAATTCCACGGCAAGCCTCCCGGCAGCGGCGCCGGCACCATCTCGCGGCGCACCGAGCGCCTGCGCCCCGCCCTCGCCCTGGACCCGAAGCAGGTCGCCGAAGCCCGACGCCTCCGCCGTGCCGGCCACGAGCCGGACCAGATTGCCCTCGCCCTCAACGTGGCCCTGGAGGAGATCGAGAAGGCCCTGATGCAGATGCGCTCGCCGCGCCCGGAGACCACGCGCGGCACGCTCAACGTTACGCTTGCCGCGCATCGCATCCTGATGGCGGAGCGCCAGGGCAACGAGCCGGTCTGGCAGACCATGGACCGCGTCGTCGACGAGCTGCTCCGCCTGCGCGCCGCCGCTGCCGCCAAACCCGCGGCACGGCGCAAGGCCGCCGTCGAGCAGCCCCTCCTGGCGCTGGAATAGGCGAGCAAGGTCGAGGCTTCGCCTCAAACTCCGCCAAAGGCTCGCCTTTGGAAACCTGAATTTAAGTGAAGCCGGTCCAGGGGCGGCTCGCCCCTGGCGGGTCTGGGCGGAGCCCAGCCTTGCCTGCCTCGCCGCAGCAACCTGAGATCATCGGCGTTTCCAGGCCGGTTCACGACAGGGCTTGAACCGGCGCCAGCTCGCGGGCCGCATTGCCTCTGGCGCCGCAGGGATCAGCGGGACGACCGGATCAACACCCGGCAGCAGGCATCCTTGCGCTTTGCCTTGAATGGCGTTCAACCACGCGGGCAATCCCACCTTGCTCGGCAGCCGCGGGCATTGCCGACCTCGTCATGCCACGCCCTCCACTCGATCGTCTGCGGCAAGGAACAAGGTTCGGGCATGAACACGGAACACGCTCCGGGCCGCACGAAGAAGAAATCCAACTTCCAGGTTCATCTCGTGCGTGCCGCCGCCGCACTGCGCGCAGGCCTTGCTCTGGCCCCGAATGATCTGCTGCGCGATCCTGTCTACCGTCGCCTGTGGCTGTCGGTGCTGACGAGCTCGTCCGGAACGCAGATCATGGTGCTGGCGCTGCCGCTGACGGCCGCGGTGACGCTGCACGCCTCGCCCACGCAGATGGGCGCGCTCACGACCATGGAAACCCTGCCTTTCGTGCTGTTCTCGCTACCGACCGGGTCTGGCTCGATCGGGTGCGCAAGCTGCCGGTCTACATCGCCGGCGAAGCGACGCTCGCCTGCGCCTCCGCAAGCGTCCCGTTCGCCTGGTGGACCGGCCTGTTGTCCATCGCCTGGCTCTGCCTCGTCGCGTTCACGATCGGCATGGTCAACACGACCGCCGGCAGCGCCTCGCAGATCGTGCTGACGCAGATCGTCGAGCGCGATCGGCTGATCGAGGCGAACGCCAAGAACGCCCTGGCAAGTTCGGGCGCGGAAGTCGCGGGTCCCGGGCTGGCGGGCGCGCTGATCAGGCTGCTGGGCGCTCCGGTCGCGCTGCTGTTCAACGTCGCCCTGCTGCTCCTGTCCGCGGCGACCCTGGGCGGCATCAGTGTCGACGAGCCGGCGCCGCGCCGCGCCGGCGGGTTCTGGCCGGAGCTGAAGGCTGGCCTGCGCTTCGTGCACGCCAATCGTCTGCTGGTGGTGCTCGCGTGCTGCGTGGCGGCGTGGCGGCGTGGCAGTTCTGCTACAATTCGGCAGTCGTCGTGAACATCCTGTTCGCGACCCGCACGCTGGCTCTGTCGGCGCAGAACGTCGGCCTCAGCTACATGTGCCTCGGGATCGGCACGGTGTTCGCAAGCCTGGTCGGCGGACACCTGAGTCGGCGCATCGGCCCGGGATCCTGCGTCGCGCTGGGGTTCGGCCTCTGTTCCTGCGGATGGCTGATGCTTGCCGCCGCTCCCGCCGACCTTCGGGGCATCGCCGTCTTCGACGTCGACCTGACACTGCTCGGCACCGGCGCGGTGCTGATCTTCGTCAACTTCATATCGCTGCGGCAGGCGGTGACGCCTGCCGCCATGCTGGGGCGGATGACGAGCACGATGCGCTGGCTGATCCTGGTCCCCGCCGGGCCGGGCGCGTTGGTCGGCGGCTGGCCTGGAGAGCACGCCGGCTTGCGCGCGTCTTTTGGCTTCGCCGGTGTTGGCGGGATGGTCCTCACGTTCGCCGCCTGGCGCAGCCCCTTGCTGCGCGCCGTAAGGACACTGCCCGTCCTGGCCGAGCCGGACGAAGACCCAGCCGTCGGGCCGACATGGCCGTAGTGGTCCTCTCGCCATGCTGGCGGCGCTGTCGGAGCGAGGCGAGCTTCGCCAACGGTTCAGCGGGGGAGGTTTCCTTTCCGAATCCCGACCTCCGTCTCGTGCAATGTGGGCAGGAACGGACGATCTCGGCTTTGTCTCACCGGAGCGTGGGTTGAGTCTCACCCGATGTGGGTTGGGCGCGCGCTGCAGCCTCAAGGAGTGTGGGTCCGAAATCCCGATGATCGCGCCCGACCATCGATGACCTTATACCAACGGCCTTTGGGAATGACCTGCAAGGCAAGCAAGGCCAGGGCTCTGCCCTGGACCCGCCAGGGGCAGCGCCCCTGGACCTGCCTCTCTTGAGAAGGGGATTCCAAGGGCGAGCCTTTGGCGGAGTTTGAGGCGGAGCCTCAACCTTGCTTGCTTGCCGGTCACACCCAGGGGCCGCTGATATTAGTTCACGACACCTACCCTCCCGTGCGCCGCACCGTCCGCCCGCTCATCTCCGCCCCCGCGTCCGCCGCGAGCCGGAACGCCAGCGGCGCCGCCGCCAGCGACACGGCCGCCACCGCGAGCAGCGCCGCCGAGAAGTCCGCCGTGACCGGCTGCGCCCGCGCCCCGAGCACGCGCGCCAGCTCCAGCGCCCCCGCTCCCGCCGACACGCCCAGCGTGAGCGAGAGCTGCTGGATCGTCGAGTACAGCGTGGTCGCCGCACTCATCCGCGCCGGCGCGATGTCGGCGTAGGCGACAGCGTTGTAGGCGGTGAACTGCAGCGAGCGCGCGAAGCCGCCGGCGAGCAGCACCCCGTAGAGCGCCGCCATCGGCCAGGCCGGCCGGAACAGCGCCATCGCGGCCAGCAGCAGCGTTGAGGCCACGCCGTTCCACCCCAGCGTGGCACGGAACCCGAAGCGGCGCAGCGCCGGCCCAGCGACCGGCTTCATCGCCAGCGCGCCGGCGGCGCTGGCGCAGGTGACGAGCCCGCTCTGCAGCGCGCTGTCGCCGAAGCCGAGCTGGAGCATCAGCGGCAGCAGGAACGGCACCGCGCCCACGCCGACGCGGAACAGCGAGCCCGACACCACCGACACCCGAAACGTCGCCACGCCCAGCAGCGACAGGTCGAGCAGCGGGTGCGCCCGCCCGCGCGCGTGCACGCCGTAGCAGGCCGCCGCCAGCGCGCCGCCGCCCAGCAGCGCCGCGGTGGCGAGCCCCGGCACCACGCCGCGCCCCGCGGTCTCCAGCCCGCCCATCAACGCCGCCATCGCCACCCCGCTGAGCACCAGGCCGCGCGCGTCGAGCGGATACGGCTCGGCCTCGCGCGCGTCGGGGATGAACAGGCTCACCAGCACGATGCCCAGCACGCCGATCGGCACGTTGATGTCGAACACCCAGCGCCAGCTCGCGTAGGTCACCAGGAACCCGCCCAGCGGCGGCCCCACCACCGGCCCGACCAGCGCCGGCACCGTGAGCCACGCTATCGCCGACACCAGCTCCGCGCGCGGCACGCTGCGCAGCAGCAGCAGGCGCCCCACCGGCAGCATCATCGCCCCGCCCGCTCCCTGCAGCACCCGCGCCGCGACCAGGAACTCCAGGCTGGTGGCGCGCCCGCACAGCACCGAGGCCACGGTGAACACCGCGATCGCCGCGCGAAACACGGTGCGGGTGCCGAAGCGATCCGCCATCCACCCCGAGGCCAGGACGAACACCGCGAGGCTGAGCAGGTAGGAGGTCAGCGCCACGTTCATCCGCACCGGGTCGGCGCCGAACGCCTGCGCCATCGCCGGCAGCGCAGTGGAGATCACGGTGGAGTCGAGGTTCTGCATGAACAGCGCGCAGGCGACGATCAGCGCGGTCAGACGGGAGGAACGCATCGCGCGGTGGTGAGCCCGGCGCGGGCGCGAGGCAAGGGCCGGGCCTGGGGCGGGGTGGGGCCAAGCAAGCAAGGTTGAGGCTCCGCCTCAAACTCCGCCAAAGGCCAGCCTTTGGAATCCCTCATACCAACCCGGGATGAGGCTGACTCTCAGGGGGGTTCCCCTTTGGCCTGAACTCTGACTCGATACCGCAGGATTGCGATTCGCGGGCGGGAGTTGTGAGCATGGGCACAGCGGTTCGGGCTACACGTGGCGACTTGACGGCGGCGGAGCTTCGCGTGGCTTCGGCGAGATGCACGGATGGCGCTCAGGTTCGCCGTATCCTGGCTCTTGCACTGGTGCTGGAAGGCCGGCCCCGGACCGAGGCTGCG
>JAABUV010000446.1_pt1 | contig 62170 bp, 78 predicted proteins | sample 5559971 | NCBI WGS metagenome assembly JAABUV01 (sample SAMN10711881, study PRJNA513362) | rock metagenome | isolation source: Antarctica rocks | place: Antarctica: Victoria Land, Knobhead nord | collected 2015-12-19 | reverse complement strand
CGACGTGAGCACGGCGCTCGTCGCGCTCTTCTGCTCGGCTGCGCGCCCCGGCGGCTGGCAGGCACGCATGTGCGCGCGGCCTCGCGTGCGCGCACGAGCCCGCCTAAGCTACTCATACTTCGGGTAGACCCCGCGCGACTTGCTTGCAAGAAAGATGAGGCAAGGGCCCGGGACATACTTCCATGCGGAGGCTGCCGGCCACGGAGCAGCATGAGGGGCTTCACATGCGCTGTCGCTGACTTCACGAAAGGCAACAAAGGTGAGGTATGCGGCTGACAGGTGATGGCTGCGGCTGCCCGTGCGGCCAGTTGTGCGCCACGGCTCCGCGAGGCCCACCCCTGCGTCTCCGCAGATGCGCCCAACGCATCAGACACACAGCAATAAAGAAAGGCCGAAAGCCGGGACAGCTGCAGCCGAAAAACACGCTCCCGCCCCAGGAAGTGGGGCGCCACACCGCCCAGCGGATCCTGAACACCCCCATTTTATGCCATCACCACTGACGCCTCACAGGCACTGCACGGCGACCATTACACAGCCGCGGGACAGTGAGAAAAGTAGAGCAGGGCAGCAGCGTCTGCCGCTCGCGCCTCGGTGCTGCTGCTCCCATGCAGCACTAAAGCGGTCTGCCGCCACGCACGCCAGATCGCTGCCTTCAGGTGCTGGCGCCCCTGCCCTGCTTTCGGCAAGGCAGCAGAGTGCTGCAAACCCACCGCAACAGCCCCACCAAGCTCGCTTCCAGTGTATACCCACGCCTCTGCCCAAAGCAAACACTGCCTTCAGGTCGTGGCCTTCACCTCTGCTTCCAGCAGGCAGCACGCTGCCAAAGACTTCTACAACGGCCATATCCGCAGCCTATCACGGACTTACTGATGCATCTGTCCGATGCAGAACCTTGAGCGCCGCGCAGACAACATGCGAGCATGCTTGGGGCGCCTTGCCGCGAATTGAGCAAGTTTGAGCCCTGACTGGGTCGGCCTGGGTGCTCCCTGGCCTACGGCCTCGCCAGACACGCAGCTTTAAGTCGCCGGTCCAGCAACATGCGAAAGGTGCAAAGTTGTCCACCTGCCTCGTAAACGCCGCACAGTCCTCAATAAAGTCGGGGGGCGAGGACTGGCAAGCCTGGCCCGCCAAACACCCGCAGCATGTGCAGCCGTTGCAGCGAGCTAGGCCACTAGCGCAGCCCCTGCACACAACTTGCCGACTCGCGCTGACTGCGCCCTGAGCGGACCTGCAGCGGAAAGCATACAGTAAAGTAGCAGCCCCAACACTTGAGGGCTGGTAACTCATTTCTAGCATGCGCCCGCCGCCAGCTAGGCTGCGCGCGCAACTGTCTCATCAAGAACTCTGCAATATCCGAGCAAGCACAGGAACCCCGCCCTTATGCAGCCACACGCGGGTGGGAGACAGCAAAACATTCGGCATCAGGCTCCCCCTATCGGCTGCCAGCCGGCGTGCATGTCTGCACTCGCAGACCTACCGCAGCACAGCCACCGTCTGCGTCCCGTGCGGGACCCAGGTGCGCCAGCTTAGCCCGACAGCTGCCCCACGAGCGCCGCGCCGCGCTGCAGCGCGGCCGCGTCCTCGCGCCGCAGCGTGGACGCAAGCAGGCGCCACAGGTACGTCTTCTGCTGGTCCACGCTGCCCAGCGCGGCCCACTCGTAGAACGGGATGCTGCGCACGGCGTGGCCGCGCGCCTCCAGCATCGCGCGCCGCGCCACCGTGCGCCCCAGCGGCCGGTGCGAGTTGTTGCTGAAGCGTGCCGGGCCATCCGCCTCGATCATCACCTGCGCGCCCTATCCTCCCAGCTCCCTTCCCGGCCGCAGGCCCCGGCTCTACAGCAGCGCGCCGCCTCAGGAATACACAGCCCCTCTCAGCTCACTGCAGCACCGCATGCACCCTGTCGGGCCTGTCCCTATGTTGCAAAGCGAGCGCGTCCCGCACAGGTCAGCGCTGGACGCGCTGCTGCTGGCGCTGCTACGGCGGGCAATGCGGGATAGAGTCGTGCTAGACTTGATCCCACCATAAACCCTGATGCAGGGAAGCGGTGACGGCAGTCGCGTCGCGGGACAAGCCCGGCCGCCAAGAGCTAATGGACGGGGCCGCGTTTGGGGGGCATGCCTTCTCGCCCTCCAGCGCAATGTCGACGCAGAACAGGCCGTCGGGCGTGATGGCGTCGTCGACGTGGAAAACTCCCATGGCCCACAGCACGCGCGACACCTCCTCGTGCAGCTTGCTGATCTGCGCCGCACATACGCACCCCTGAGGTTCATAGCTTGCAGGGCGCCGGCGCATGCTCATGCAGCTTGCTAACACGCGTCCCTAACCAACAAGAGCCCAGTTGGCGAAGAGCAACGGCCACCAGCACCGCACCAGGCAGCACGCAAAGTGGCGCCCGCGTGAGCGAGCAGGCCACTGCCCTGGCACCGATGCGCGTGACTGCAATACATGTAGACATGGCTGTAAGGAGTCAGCATCATGGCCGCAGGCTCGTGCTTGCGCCGCACTCAGCGCTGCACCTGCCCTGCGCAACGTCGGCGCTCGATACGGCTGCCAGTGCACGTGGGCTGTAAGCTCTGCATATGCAAACAACTCGCACAGCCCCACGTCCCACCCCGGCCGCACACCTGCCCCGGCCGCCCCGCGTGCATGCCCGCGCGCCACACGCGCAGCGCCTCCTCCGCCAGCGGCGCCGGCCACGCCAGGCCCGCGTCCGCCGTACGCGCGCCTGCAAGCGCCCCACCCGCGCCACTCGACATCGCAGCCCAAAGCCACTTCGTCCTGGTTATGTCCAGGCCACCGCCATGCCTTCACATAGTCCACAAATACAGCGCTTGACCACATCGATTTGAAATAAATGTCCAGGTAAAAGGCCGCGCCTGCGAGCGAGCCAGGCGCGACGTGCGCGGGAGCAGAGCAGGCTCTGCCAGGCCTGGCCCGCGAGTACGGGGTATGGGGGACGCACTGGGGTGGTCAAGCAGGATGAGCGCCTGGTAGAGCTGCGCGAGGTCCGCCTCGTCGAAGGACGTCACTGGCACTGACGCCAGCTTGTCCAGGATCGCGCGCCTGGCGTGGCCGGACGGTTGCGGCGGTTGGCGCTGGGCGCGTCTTCCACATGACGTCTATACTCGCCACTCAAGTGAGAAAACCCTCTCACTCTCCAAGCATATGTAAACATTGAGAAAGTGACAACAGAAGCCCTTCAAAGAAATAACAGGGCCTCCCAGGCGCGCGCACCAGGCGTCCGGGTTGCAGGCCTTGAGCACGGCCAGGCTCCACAGCACGTTCGCCAGCTCCTGGGGCTTGAATCTGTGCCAGTGGCGCAGCAGGTACAGCGAGACTGCCTGCAGCAGGTCGTTGGGCGGCAGGTGGTACAGCTTGGCGAAGCCCCAGATTGCGTTGCTGATGTCCTGCGCGCGGCGCCGCCCGCTCTCAGCGTGCCCTCGCCCGCGCCCCAGACTTATTAAACAGTGTGACGCAATTCACGCAGTGCTCCCTGGTTGTGCCGACTGCTGGCGCTGCTGCTGCCCGCCTTCAGGCCACGCAGCAGAACACACAGCATACTCAGCAAGTTCAGCTTCGGGCAGCACTGTGAACACAAACAGGATGAGAGGCGGCAAGCAGCATCACATAATGACTACATGTGCAGTATATACCCACTCCGCATGGACCCAACTGCGAGAAAGCCCTAGGATGCGGGCTTGCGGGGACTCAAAAGGGGCCGCGGCGCGGGGGCGCGCGCCTGCGGTGAGAACTGCTCAATGCGCCGCGCGATCTGCACGGCGGCCGCGTCCAGCAGCTGCGCGCCGGTGTGGTGCTCCAGCGTCGCGAATGCCCACAGGCTGTTGGCAATCTCCTGCGCGCCCGCCAACGCCCGGCGCGTCAGCAAGGCTGGCAGGTCACTGCCCTGCCTCACGGCCTGTCCCTTGCAGACTTAATAGCGGACGGGGCTCGCACTAGGCAGCAAATGAAAACAATTAACCGCCATTTTCTGCCTCGCCTGGCATACCAATTGCGGGCTCCAGGTGCAACCAACACATAACACAGTGCAAGGCCGCAGTCTAGGTTATCCATCATTGCGCCAAGAAGGGCCTGACACATGCACGCATGAAACACTCATGGTTAAAGAAGTGTGTGCCCGCAGCATGCTGCCATACAATAGGACGCGCCTGCGAGGTGTACTGGTGCAGCATGCCGCCAGCGCGGCGCGCGGTGCAGTCCAGCAGCTCGCGCCCGGGGTTGTAGCCCAGCTTCGCGTACGCCCACAGGCTGTTGCTGACCGCCTGCGCCGGGCATCGAGGCGGGCGTGAGAGCAGCACACGCCAGTGTGGGATGCATGCAGGGCACGCATGCAGCCTCTTGGTGTGCAGGGTAGACAGGCTGCACCTCTCAGCGTGCCTAGCAGCACATGGTCATGTGGCCAAGCTGCTTTCCCGAGCTGGCCGCTCCATGCTGGCCATTCCATGCTGGCAGCACGTGCTCTGTTTGGACTGCCAGCAAACTGGTCCCAGGACAGCATGGCTTCTGCATGCACTTCCCATGTGCGCTTTGGCTGCATGCCTGCCCAGTGGCGGGTGAACACAGGCTTGTTCCTAGTTTTCACAAATAAACTACTCACTTTGTTGTTGCTGAGGGCTCATACATCTTCAATGATTATGAATTTACATGTTGTATTTACTGTGAAGGCATGCATGCATGTATGTGGTATCTGCAAATGTGTGCGTGTGTGTGTATGTTATTGGAATTTACATATATGCATGGTAAGGGCTTGCGCCCAGAAAAATTGAGTGAGGCGGCTGTTCGAGGACAGCGCTCAGTATTCTTTAGTAAAAGGCGAAAGAATAATATGGCAGCAGAGCTGACCTCGCCGCATTAACGAATAATCCGGCATTTTCGGGTTATAAGGCTTGCCATGACAGCATCAGGCACAAGGAGTTAGGGGGCTGCAAGACTTTTTCCTCCGGAGCCCAGATGCAGCTGAGATCTGAAAAGAACATGCCAGCCTGTGCATGGAGTGCTGCAAGTGTGTGTGGCGCTGCTGTCTGCGGACTCCGTGTTTGATACGTTTGGTGCGCCACGTGCCGTGCCTCAGCAGCGCGCCTACCGGGGGGCAACAGCCACCCCGCGGGCCAGGGCAGCCGGTCTGTTTCAGGCCGTGAGCGCGCCTGCGGCCGGAAGTGCGCGATGCGCTCGGTCATCTGCAGCGCGGCCGCGTCCAGCATGACCGCCCCGGGGTCGTGGCCCAGCGTCGCGTACGCCCTGCGCGCGGCCCGCCGCTCTGCGTCAGCGCGGCCCCCAGTCGCGGCTTGTCGGCTCCGCCTCGCAGCTCTCTGGGCAATCCCTAAAGTATGCGGAGGCTGCAACCACTGGCAGCCCACACCAGCGCCTGTGCATATGTGACAGCAGCAGCGGAACGTATCGTCCCCTTGCGCGCCGAACAGCATGCCCGCAAGCGGCCCGCCTCCTCGGCAGCCAGCAGGCTGCAGACTCGCACGCCACCAGTCCATGGCACGCGTCTGGCGCATCGCCGCCGCCGCCGCAGGGCGCAAATGCATAGCACAGCCCGGGAGCCGGGGCGGCGGCGCGCCAGAGCGTGTTGGCGATCTCCTGCGGCTTGAAGCGCGCCATGATGCGCGCGCTGACCGTTGCGCAGCCGCCCAGCAGCGCGTTGCCGCAGTGGTGACGCATCGTCGCAAACGCCCACAGCGCATTGCTGATGTCCTACGGCACGCACCGCGACAGGTCGGCCAGCATCTGCGCGCGCGCCAGGCGTCATTAGAGGTTCTGCAGCACGGATCCCAGCAGCATGGGGCCGCGTGCGGATCAGGGCAGTGTATCAGGCATCAACATGCTAGCAAAGGCAATACTGTGAGACAGCACTAGCTCTACTAGGGAGGCCAACCGCAAGCACATGTGAAAAGAGCATTGTGTGTTCTTGCATGTGCGCGTGAAAGCATGCGAAAACCACTGGACATGCCAACACAGGGCACGTATTATTCACCCATAGCTGACAGATCACAAATGGGCACGAGGCTCTAGCAGAACCACAGCCTGGCAGCGGGGAGCGGGCGCCGCGCCTGCGACGCAGACGTGAGCAGGAAGGGCTGGCAGGGCACATAGGCCAGCTTGGCGAACGCCCACAGGCTGTTCGAGGTGGCCTGCGGCCGGAACGTGCGCACGATCGACGCCGCGTGGTGCGCCAGGCGGTCCAGCAGGTCGCCCTCCGGGTGGTACGCCAGCGTGGCGAACGCTGCGCCGGCCCCGGGCCGCGCCGCCTCAGCGCGCGCGCCACGCACGCGCTGGAGCGCGCTCGACGCGCGGATATCGAGGGGAAGCCGGCTGGCGGTGGCATGCGATCGAGGCATGCGCGCGGCGAGAACAGCTTGGGCGCACCGCTGCGCCGGCCCGTCCAGCGGTGCGCCGGCTGCATGACGCGCAATCCATGCATGCATGGAGCTGCGCGGCAAGAGGCGCGCGCCGCACGCCGCATGGGCAAGTGCCGCACGGGCCGGCGGCGAGCAGGGGCGGGACGGCAGCGCCGCCGGGGCGCCCCCGGCCAGTGCGCCGGCGCCGGCGGCGCCGCGCCCGCAGCCGGCTGGGCCGGCCGCGGCGGGGCGACCCGGCATGGGCGCGTGCCCGCGACACGACAGGAGAGGGCCGGGCGTGAAGGTGAAAAAGGGGGACGAACCCATGCAGGCGGGCGGGCGCAGGAAAGTCCCATAAAGGCGGACCGCGCGCACCCCACAGCGTGTTGGAGATGGCCTGCGCCTCGAAGCGGTCCAGCAGGCGCTGCACGGCCTCCACCAGCGCCTGGAATTGGTCCGCGTACACGATCGGACTCTGCGGGCCGCTCGTGCCGGGCGGCTGCAGCTTGGCCAGGCGGTGCAGCGCGGTCGCCACGTTGACCTCGTCGAACAGCGCCACGCTCTCGCCCACCACGTCCAGCACCTAGGCGCGCGGCGCTCCATGCATTTAGACAGTCCGCCCGGGGGCATGGAGCTTTCAGATAGATAGAGCTTTTAGGTGAAGCATGGAGCTGAAATAGTCCCCCCGGCCCAGCGCGGGCAGGGGGCGCAGCGCGGCGGAAGTGCCGGCGTCGGGCAGAGCCGCGCACCCCCCGCCCGCGACGCCCAGCGGCCGGAGCCGCGCGCAGGGCGGGCGCTGTGCGCTGCGGTCTTAGCGCTGTAGCTTCCTGCATCGCAATATTACCAATGCGCCTCCCAGCCGTACTCATGCACCGCGGGCGCTGTGGCAGCGGCCCGTCCGGCACCCCAAGCACGGCACAGAGCACGACTCCGCGCCACACGCCCGGGCGCGCGGCCCCGGGCTGGGCCCCACCTGCTGGTAGTGCACCGCGCTCGCCAGGCGCTTGGTGATGGCCTTGTTGTGGTTGATCTCGGTCGCCTGCGGCCGCTTGCTGTCCGGGCTGGACGTGATGTAGTGCCCGCGCATGCCGGGCACCGCCTGCGCCTGCTGCTGCGGCGGCGGCGGCGGCGGCGGCGGCAGCGAGAGCGCCATCCCGCCCATCCCGTCCAGCAGCGGCAGCAGGCCGTACGGGTGGCCGTCCGGCAGCGCCGGCGGCCCGCCCAGGCCGCCGCCCGGCAGGCCGTGCGGGTGCACGCCGGCCATGCCGGGCATCCCGCCCAGCAGCGGCGCGCCGCCGCCGGCCGCCCACAGGTTGGCGTACCCCCAGCCGTTCACGTCGCGCGGCGCCTGGCCGCCCAGCGGGAAGCCGGGCCCGGCCGGCATGCTCCGCATCGCCGCCATGTTCAGCGCGCCCAGCCCGGCGACGCCGACGCCCGCGCAGTCCATTGCCGGGGCGCGCCGCGGCAGGCCCTGCTCAGCGGCGACCGCCTGAATGTGCAGCTGGCCCTTGCCCCGCTCGGCGCCGGCCGCGTCTGGGCTGCAGCCGGGCGGGCTGCCGCTGCCGCCCTCGGGGGCGGCGCGCTTGTGCGCGTACGCCGGCAGCGGCGCGGCGTCGACGGCGTGCAGCGCCGGCGGCAGCGCCTCCAGGCTGACGGCCTTGCACCGCCCGGCCGGTGCCAGGCGGCGCGGGGGCGGGGTCGGGTGCGCTGGGAGCGGCGCCGCTCGGGCGCGGGCGTACTCCGGCGCCCTGGTCCAGCACGCCCCTGCGCCGCGCCCGCGGGCTGCGACCTGGGCTACCAGGCCTCGCCCACGCGCCAGCAACCTGCCCGCTTTGCTCGCAGAAGCCACCACTGCATCACTCCCGAACTAGCCACGAACACACCCGCTGGCCCCCTGTGCCTGGCTCGCGTCTGGGCCGCCTCGAGCTGTGGTGGGTGATAGCCAGGCACACGCAGCGGCCTGGGCGGGCGCGGCTTGCGTGTTTGACGCTATTGCCGCTGTGGTTTCTCTTTCAGACGTGACTTCCGGCCTCGGACAAAAACAGGTGCTCGGAGAAACGGCGGGTGCCCGAGCCAAGTCATCGGGCTGGCGAGCCGCAGGGCATCAAGAGGGCGTGCCTGTGCCTGGGTTGCCTCAGACCAGGAAATCCAAACTCGGAGGCAGCGACTCTGGGCAGCCTTGCTCTTGGCTAGCACACTGTTCTCTTCCAGTGCCGGCAGCTGCTCACTTGGTCGCACATGCAGGCTCTGGCCTAGCTGATCGATCGCTGTTTGAGTTACCCTTGCAAAGCGATACCCTTGCTTTCTTTCCCTTTCTTTTTTGGCTGAGCTGCGCGGGAGCGAATGATAACGCGGGAGCAAATGATAAGTGAGGAAGGAGCTCCGTTAATGATACAAAGCTGAGAGCGGCTGCTTGCCGTATGCTCCTGGGCTCCAAGGTCTCTCCGCTGCTCGCGACCCTGCACGCATGACAGAGCGGGGCTGGTTTGCGGCTTTCTACGAGGACCTCCTGGCCGGCGTGTCACGCAGTGGCTGGCAGGCGGACCGCGGAGGCCAGCCCGCAAGCGCGCGGAGCCGCGCACTTGCGAGGGAGAGCGCTGCCGCCAGCGCCGACGACGCCGAGCGTGCAAGCGCCGCGGGGCCAGAGCCTGCGCGCCTCGCTGACGAGCAATGCAGCGCTGCTGCAGGCGGGCCTGCGCTAGCCGCCAGCCCCGCCGCCCATGCGGGCAACACAGGGCAGGCAGCCTGCGCGGCAGGAGAGGATGCAGGGCCGGCCGGCGGGTGCGCGAGGGGCTGTCCTGCGTGCCGCATGGCAGAGCTCGTGCTGTCTCGCTTGCCACGCCCTGTGTAACGCGTCCCACTCGTTCGCTGCAGGGCGCAGACGCTGCAGGAGTACAGACCGGCGCCGCCGCCCGGCCCTGGCGGGCCGGACGCGCCCGGCACCGCGCCTGGCGAGTCGTCCAGGCGCGGCTCTGTGCACATCCCGGCGAACAGCGTAGGCTACCAGGTGCCTCCTCGCCTATGGCAGGCCGCCCCCCATGTGCTTGTTCGCGCAAGAGCGGCAAGCGCGCGCTGCTGCACCTCCCTGCCTGGAGACCGCCGGCGGGCGGGCAGCGCGCGCTGACGCCACGCGTGCCCGCGCGCGCGCAGCTGCTGCAGCTGGCCGGCTGGCGCGAAGGCCGCGGCCTGGGAGCGGCGGAGCAGGGCATTGCGTCGCCGCTCCCCGCATGGCACAACCGGGGCCGCCGCGGCATCGGCGCGCCCAGCCAGGCGCCTGCGTCCAGCTCCGAAGGCGCCGCCGGCGGTCCAGCCAGGCCGCCAGAGGGCCCGGCGGCGGACGGCGGGGGCCAGCGCGCCGCCCGCGCGGCCGCGGCCGGCGGCGCTGGGGCCGCTGGAGGCGCGGCGAGCGCGCCGGGCAGGCCGCGCCGCGCGCCCAAGCGCGCGTGGAGCGCGGTCGCCGTGGAGGAGGCACAGCCGGTGAAGGTGGCGCGCGTGCGGCAGGTGCTGCCTGATGCGGGCTTTCGCCCGAGCTGCGCACGGGGCTGTCTGTTGCCTTGCTGCGCGGGCGTGCCAAGGTCGGGCAGCTGCCTGCACTAACATGGTCGGGCGGCCCTCGACAGGAAGCGCGAGCAGTCCTGCAGCGCGTCATGACCCTTGCAGCTCGGCGAGCGGCTGGGCGTGCGGGCGGCTTGCCCGAGGAGGCCCGGTGTGTCGCGGGTTCTCGGGCCCGAGCGTCGGGGTGACGCCTGCTGCCGCGGGCGCAGGTGCTGCAGGCGGAGGCCGACGAGGCGGCGGGGCGCGCGCTGGCGCGCGCTATGTACCGCGCGTTCAACGACGGCAACGGCGTGCGCGCCCCAGACAGCAACCCGCTGTTGCGCCGCAACAAGCTGAGCGCCAGCAACCCGCTGCTGTGAGCCGCTGCCGCTTGTACAAATGATGTCTTGTAGGACCTGGTGTCCGCCTGTGTGTTGTTGCCTGTTGGGGGTTGTTGGACCCCGCCTACAGGCTGCTTGCTTGTCGTATTGTCATGTGAATGAAAACGTCCCTGTGAAGACATCTTTCTGTGTGTTGAAGGAACTCTAGGAACTTTCATAGGCTTGGGTTGGTTTAGGTATGTATTCTGATATGTGCCATGACTTAGCTAGGACTGGAAAGCACTGGCGGATGTGCAGGCAGGCAGTACGGAGGGGCATGGCGCCCACTCATGTTGTCCCTCTCGCAGCTACAGGCCCTCCTACCAGATCCAGCAAGGATGTTCATGGGTCTGTTCTGCTATGTTCTGCTACTGCAGCACCAAGCTCCTCCTGTACATGACGACTGTGTAGTCATGTCACTTCTGTGAAGTGACAACACAGAATGGCCAGCATGCGCCCCGTACTCGCCAAAACAGGGGCAAGGGCAAAGTGCACAGGAGCAGGCTGTTTAACAGATGGGCGCCGAATCCGGCTCCTACACACAGCGTCAACAAAAAACACAGCGCCAACAAAAGACGCCGCGCCCGGCCGATCCGCGCGAGGCGCCTAGATGCGCGTCAGGGACAGGCTGGCATCGTTCATGTGCGCGTCGCCGCGGCCGCCGCGCAGGCGCGACTGGAAGCGCCGCAGCTCGTCCGCCTCCAGGAAGCCGGTCTGGTTGACGTCCAGCACGCGGTACAGGAGGTCGATCTCGTCCGGCTGCACCTGCGCGCTCGCACGCCACATGCCTGTGCTCACACCCCCAAGCACGTTTCCGCCTCCCCAGTGGAGGTGTGGATCGCAACGCTATATGCAGCAGCTCGAGATGGCCCATCTGCAAGGCCCTGATTGCGGTACATGGCTCAGAAGGTCTGTTCACGCCCACGCAGAGTGCATGCCCTTGGAGGCCTTTTACTACAGTCCTTGCACAAATCACAACACTGTGTCATGCCGTGCAGACACTGAAAGGCTTGGCAGCTGTTTCATGCAGTCGCTGGCGGCAACGCGCATGTCGCAGTGCCGCAATACGACACACACCAGCCGCTCAATGTCTGAGTGCATGACAAGCCCGTCATGCACTGCAAATGGGCTTGGCAGGTGACCATGTCGGGCGCCACGGTGCGCACCTCGCGGTGATGAAGCGTGTCGCGCACCAGCCGCTCAAACTCGCTCCGGCTGACGCGCGCCTCGCTGTCCGCCTTGGCAGCGCCTGCAGCGCTGACCGCCATCAGCGCGCAGCAATGCCTGCACTCTGTCCAGACCTGGAACTCATGCTGCCTCTACTGTTACCCTGTACACCGTACCCCAGAACACCGCCACCGCCGCACCCCCTCGGCACATCAGAAGTGCGGCATGCTCGGTGGTCTGCGTCAAGCGCCGCCAGGGCACGCAGGCCGCGCGCTTGCTCAGCGCCGCAAGCCACCCGCTGAGCCGTCGGCGGCGCGGCCGGCCTGCACCCTGGTGCCGCCTGGGGCGCCGTCAGGGGTCGTAGCGCCCAGAGCAGCGCGGGCTGGCGAGCCCAGGGGGTGTAGGGTTAGGTCAGAGGGTATCGCACAGGTCGCGCGCTCGCTCAGCGCTGCAAGCACGTCCTCCAGATCGTCGGCGTTGTACAGAACCAGGTCGCGCAGCGCCTTCATGTCCGACACGCGCTTCTTGTGCGCGCTGAAAGGCTTGAGCCGCCAGTAGACGTACACGCTCGCGAACAGCGCGGCGGACGTCGCGCCCGAGGCGGTGACGATGTTCCAGAAGATGCTGGGCGTGGCATCCTGCGCGGCGGCCGTAGGGTGTATGGATAGGGTAGGGTACATCACCCTGCCCTTCCACATGTCCGTGCCTCGCCGGAGCGGAGGCATGCGAGGGTGCGCAGCGCGTACCTTGAGCCAGCACACAAGCGCCCGAGCGCATGACGTGTATACGAGCGGCTATTGACACTGCTGCGGCACAACGCTCTGCGTCAGAGCCCCCATGCACTGCCGCAGCGCCTGGTGGTGCTGCGCGCGCACCACAGGCCGCCGCCGCCCACGGAAAACGAAAAGGGGCGCGGAGCTCGCAGGCGCGCGCCTCCAAGCCGTGCGGCAGGTTCATGCCGAAAAAGGACGCCGGGACGATGCAGGCGGTCAGCGCGAACGCGCCAACGGTGACGGCCAGGTTGATGCGGATGATACGGTTGCGCTGTGCGGCCAGGTGCATGCCCCACACCTCGCGCACGACCTCCAGGTTCTCGCTCATCTCCTGCCGCGGCGCGCCTTTTCGGTCGGTCAGGCGCGCGCCACGCCCGCGCGCCGCCCGCCGCCGCGCGCCCGCTGCGGGACAGGAGCTCGCACAGGGCATCTCGGACCTGCCGCTCGCGCCTCGCCTGTGGCGCAGCCGCTGGCGACGCCGGCGCGCATAGCACGTCACAGCCCAGCGAGGTGTCACAGATGCGTTGAGCAAGGCCGGCGCCAGGCGCATGGCATGCGGCGCCGCTGGGCGCTTGAGGCGTGCGGGCAGCGGCGGGCGGCGCCGGAGCCCCGCAGCACAGGCGCTGCACAGCAGGGCAGGCGCCAAAGCCACAAAGCGCGCCGCCGAGCGCGGGAGCGCGCGCGGGCGGGGCGCACGCGCAGCGCGCCCTCCACCGACTGGATCTGCCGCTCGTAGCTCTCCAGCAGCGCGGCCGCCAGGCGCATGTGCGGCGAGCGCCGCAGCAGCGTCGCGCGCCCGCCCACCCACTGCGGCTGCGCGGCCGACTCGCTGAGGCACACCTGCGCGCCGGCGCTGCCCTCGCACGGGCCCCGGGTACATGGGTGTATAATGTTCTCGCCCTACCCGGGATGAGCAAGGCGAATCGCAGAAAACGCCTGTCCTGTACTGTGCTGCCGACCAGCAGGACCAAGCATGCAAGCCTATCCTGTGCTGCCGGCTTACAGAACCAATTATGACACGGATCTGTGCCGCCTGCCTGCTCACCTCCCAATGATGCGACTGCCACACCCTGCAGGACACAAGGACTTACAAGAGGCCACAGTCGGGGACGGCGCTGCAGCGTTCTGCCGAGCATCGCGCCATCGCGGCCATGTAAACAGCCTCGCACGCTGTTAACGCGCAACCCTCACACACCTCTTCTCACGTGACCCCTGCGTGACCGCTCCCTGGTTCAAGCGCGAGCTCGCAGGTTGGGGCGGCCGCGCGGGGGGCTGGCGCGCCGCGTTGAGCGCGGCGTCCGAGTCGACGGCGCCCTCGACCGCCTCGCGCGTCTCCTTCACGTCGTGCGCGATCTCGGTCAGCGCGCGCTGGATGGGCAGCAGGCGCTGCAGGTCGCCGCCGTTGGTCTTGAGCGTGCGGTGCATGTCCTCCTCCATGCCCTCCGCCAGCAGCGCCAGCCGCCGATGCCGCCCCTGGAAGTGGTGCACGGTGCCCTGCGTCGCGCGCCCTTCTCAAGCCACCTTTGCCTAATTTTCAAGCCCGTTCTTGAAGACCAGCGACGTGCTCTCCAGCACGAGCGTGGCGGTGTGTTCCACGCAGACTTTGCTATGATCGCTGCAGCAGCCGCTCCGGCTGATGCAAACCGAACTAGCTGTGTTTCCCGTCCTACGGCGAGGCTGGGACAAAGATCCTGCTGGCACTGCGCAGAACCTGCTGACAAAGTGGAGCGGATGCTGGCCAGGTGCTTCACTGCTGCGCTTTGCCGCAGCGCGTACCTCCAGCAGGCCCTCGAGCACGCACAGCTCAAAGGGCAGCGATCCGCCGCCGCCCACCACATGGTCCAGCACCAGCTGCGCGACCGCGACAGAGTCCCGGTGCTTCCTGCGGCCGCGCACGCGCGCGCTCTGTCGCGCACCCGGCTGCCCCTGCACTCGAGGCCCCCCGGGCTCGCGAGAGCAAGCCTGTGCTGCACTGTCCAGAGGCCTGCCCCAGCGCGCCGTAGGTCCCCTGCGCTTTTCTGACTTTCCCGCCCTGCTCTTTGATGAGTTGTCCTTGACAGCCGCCTCCTGGAGAGAGAGCGACAGGCGCTGCCGCATACCGGATGACACAGTGCCGCCCCAGTTCGTCGACCACGGCAGGGGGCTTGCAGCGGCTGGCGGGGTGCGACCGCACCGGCAGGGGAACAGGCAGGCGCGCTCAGCAAAGATCACGGCGGCCGCCGCCTCTGTGCGGAAGAGGATCAGGTGGCCGCGCGGGGTCAGCGTGGCGCGCTGCGGCGAGTCGAGGCCCGCCGGCCGCGGCTGGAACAGGGAGAGGTCGCGGGGCTCCAGGCCCAGCGACTCTGCTGTCTCCTGCCTCTCCTCCACGCCCCCGTCTGGCCGGAACTGGACCACCTGCGAGCGCCGCAAGCAGGCCGCTGGCGGGCAGCGTGTGCGACCTGCTGCTCTGTACACGCGTCAGGCTTGCGGGCCGCTGCAGCCGCTGCAAGAGCACAGAGCTGCACAGCAGGCCCTGGACGACGCGTGCGTGCGCTGTTAAGTGCGAGCTTTGCTGGGCGGCGGGTGACTGCACGCGTGCGGCACCTGGAACGTCACGGCGGCCTGCAGACGTTCCTGCTCGACCTTGCTGCTGCTGGCGTGGCTCTGCCGGCACACGAGCTGGCTGGCAATGCCCAGCCCCTCGGAGCGCCCTTCCCTGTCGCCCGCCTCCCCGCTTGCAGCCAATGCAAGCCCGCGCCGCCCCGCCGTGAGGCTCTGCTTCCCTTCCACGCATGAGCCCGGCACGGGAAGCCTGGCGGCGGCAGGAGGTGAACGCCAGAAGGGCGCAGGTTGCGCATCTCCACCCCCACTCGCACAGCTGGTGCTGGCCCTGCAGTGCGTCTCTCGCCTGGCGAGCAGGTCGGCTGCATGGAGGCCAGCTAAGCTGCAGGGGCTGTAGCTCAGCGCCTCCGTCTGGACAATGCGAGGTACCAGAGCGCTCCCACAGCCCAGGCGCGCCACACGACCGACAAGGCGCTGCATTGCGCGGTGTGCAGCGCCCCCACCTTTTGTCCCATCGCTACCTGCACCAACTCGATTTTACGGGCCCCTCGACTTACGGGCAGAGCACCCCATAAAGACCTCCTCAACGGCTAGTGAGCACACCCACACTCAGCTCCCGCAGACGGGAAGCCTTGATTGCTTGCACCTGCTGGATTACAGGCCGTGCTCGAGACGCTTGTGGCGCGGGCACCTCAGTTTGCAGGGCCCTTGTGCAGACGATGGACGCGCGTGGGCCTGTACCTGGCTCACACACAGCACCAGGTAGAGCTCCCGCTCCGCTATTTGCTAAAAGAGCGGTTTGCAGTAACTCTTTCGCATCTGCATGGTTGCATTTGATTTCACCAGACACTGGCTGCAGTACAGCTCGCACAACTGGCTGCCGAGGCATCTTTTTTTGCACTGCATAGCGCTCACTTGGGGGCACTCATATGGCTCACACATGGGTGCAGGCGCGGAAGCAGATGCGAACGGGGCAGACAGGGCTGGCGCAGCGGCTGCGCTCGCGTCTGCGGCGCTGGAGGTCGGGACAATCATCGCGCAGCCAGCGGCGGGCGTGACCTACCCCCCAGCGCGCGCCGCGCAAGCGGACGTGCTCGCCGACGCAGAGCTCTTCACTGCCACGCTGCGCGAAGTGCTGCAGGCGCTCGGCGGCAGCCTTGACAAGGTGAGCGAGCGGCAGCCGCGCACCTGTGGACGGAGGTGTGCAGACGCTGCCAGTGCTGGCGTCGCCCCAGCAGCCGTGCAGAGGCAGGCCACAGGCGCTGGATGCTGCGGCACATTCCGCATGTAACAAGAAAAAGCTTGCTGCGGCAGGTGCCGCGCATGGCGGGCCGCGAGCTGGACCTGCACCAGCTCTACCGCAACGTCAGCGCGCTGGGCGGCTGCCTGCGCGTGACCGCGGAGAAGAAGTGGCGGGTGCGCCGCCCCGGCCGGCGCAGCCCCCCTCCGCCGCTTGCCCGCGGCGCGCTCGCTGCCCTGCCTGCCGCCCAGCTCCGGCCCAAGCTCCCAGGTTTCGTGCTTTGACGCGCGCTCGCTCTGCGCCGGGTCGCACGAGACGCCGCCTTGTCCAGTCCATCAAGCTCCATCAAGCCCGTCAGGTCTGTTGTCAGGCTGCGAGTGCGGGGACAGGGTTAGGGCGCGCATGCACGGCGCGCAGGAGGCCGGCGAGAGCTTCAGCTTCCCGGACACCATCACGAGCGTGAGCTACCAGCTGCGCAAGGCGTACCAGAGCCTGCTGTGGGACTACGAGCAGGTCTACCTCTGGCGCGCGCAGGGCGCGCGCGCGCCGCCGCCGAGCAACCCGGCCACCGCGGCGCGCGGCGAGCCCGCCGAGGGCGCGGTGCGCGCCGGCCGGCCCGCGCTGCCAGCGGCCGACGTCGCGCGCCCGGCAGCACGTGTTCGACAGAGTCCAAGGAGTGCGCTTGGGGGGGAGTGCGCACCGGGTGACCATCCCTGTGGTGACTCGGCGTGCTAGGGCGCTCGCTGAGCCGCGCTGAGCGCCCGCCAGGATTGGCCGCGCACTGAACACTTGGCCGCCACCCGGTGAGTGCAATGCGGCCGCTGCATGGGGCTCGGCAGGAGGCTCCCTGCTCCTGTGAGGCACATTTGCTCGTGCGCGACAGCGCGCTTCAGAGGTCCCGCACCCCCGCCCGCTGGCGACCCGCTGTGTGAGCGCCAGGGCCGCAAGCGCAAGGCCACGGAGCGGGATGTGGTCGCCACCGCATTCCCGCCGCTGGCGGCCGGGACGCCCATCCAGCTCACTGCGTCGGCCACAGGTACGAGCTCCGCAGGCTGTCGTGCCGGCTGCTGGCAGGGCCTGGCCGGGTGTCGCACGGCACCCACCAGCCTCCCTGTCCGTCCCTGGACCTGCCGCGCACGCATTATCCTGCAAGCTGCACCGATGCTGTGGAGCAGAGCCCTGTGCGGCGCGCTCCAGGCGCTACCCCTGAGGCGGTGTATACGGGCGCGCGCTTGTGTGCATGCGTGTGGACCTGAAGGCTGAGCTGTCCTGTCGCATCCTGGGCCACGTGTGGCTTGCAGGTGTTAGCAGGAGGCGGCCTTTATGCATTGCACACTCGCAACTGCGCTCGCGCCTGTGGCTGCATGCATGGGGCCTGATGGCGTGATGGCCATGCTGCCGGGCGGCGCGCTGCCCGGTGTCCGCGAGGGGCGCACAGAGCAGCGCAAGGGCGGCAGCGCGCGCGCGCGCATGTCACGCGGTCGGGCGCTGCGCCCGCGCAGTCGCGGGCGGCGCGCCGGAGGCGCTCTGCGTGGGGCGGAGCGGCACCGTGCGCCTGGACGCGCGATTCGACGCGGGCTACTTTGTTAGCGTGCGCGTGGCCGGGCAGGACTTCCGCGGCATGCTGTACTACCCGCCGGCCTGCCAGGCGCGCCGCCCCGCTGGCGGCCACCCACGCGCTCTCAGCGTGTCCATCCACGCCTCCACCCGCGCAGTTCGCAGCGCGGCCTGGTTGAGGGCAGGCCGCCCGGTCCATGCGCGCGCATGCATCAGGCCCTTACCGAGCATGCCGCGCCGGGCATGCTCTCGCGCGCATGAGGCAGTGCAGGAGCGGGCGCTGCTGAAACAGTGGCACGCGTCGAGGCTGCGCGGCGTGATCCACTCTGCGGGCTGGTTGCCTGTCCTGGGCCCTGAGCCGCCCGCATCACAGCCGCCAGCACAGCGCGTGCTGTGCGCCTGCACGTCATGCCTTGAATGCGACAACCTGTGGAGGAAGGGCACCCAGCAGTGGGGCCGCGCGCGGAGTGCGCAGCTGGCTCCCCCCGTGGCGTCCGGCGCGGCTCCGGGCGCGAGCGGCGCGCGGCTGGCGGTACGCGCCGCCCTGCTGTCCGCCCGCCTTGTGTGGCCGTGGCATGGGTCTATCTGCAAAGGTCTGCCATCTTGAGGGGCTGGTCGCGTGCTCATGACGCCTGCGCGCCCATCAACGGGCGCGCTTCCCGCCTCCTGGTGCGCAGCGTGTGCACAGCAGTGCATCCTGCTGGCGTCAAGTGGTGCTTGGCAGGCAGGCGGCGCTGCATCGCCGGCTCTGGTCCAGGCCTGCAGGCGGCTGCTGAGCCCGGCCCGCGCGCTGTCAGGCGGGCGCCGGCGCGCTCGCGCCGCCGCCGCGCGCGTGCCAGGAGCCCTTCGGCTTCTTCCACGCCGAGGCGCGCCAGAAGATCGGGGCGGTGCAGCCGCACCTGTCGCCGCAGGAGATCACGCGGCGGGTGCGCGGCGCCCGCCCGCCCACACGCCGGGCGCCCGGCAAGGGGCTGTCCGCGCGCGCCGGCTGGCCGGCGCCTGCTCTGAGCGCGGCAGGGGCGCGGGTTCGGGTGGAGGGCCGGCCGCGCAGCGGGGTTGACCAGTGTGCGGAGCATTGCGGCGGGTGCAGCGCACCAGCTCCTGGGAGCCGAGCAGCGGCGACGTGGGCGCCCAAGCAACGGAGTGCACAGCGGAGCGCGGCGCGGGGGGGTCCGTGCGCGACTGACGGCCGCCCGCTCGGCGCCAGATATCGGAGCTGTGGACGCAGGCGACCGAGGTGGAGACCGAGCCGTACGCCGCCCTGGCCAACATGGACCGCATCCGGTACCAGTCCGAGCTGGAGGCCTACAACTACAGGTGCCTCGGCCTGTCTGCATTACCGAGCGTACAGCCTAGATTGCAAGGCAGTCCATCACAGTCAAACACTGTGCTTGCAATTTCTCACAAACGCCTGCTTCCTCTGGTTGACCAGTCTGCGCGCCATCGTGCCTCTGGGAATCCAGGTGCAACTGGCCATACCTGAGTGGCGCTTGCCCATGAAGAAGCACGCACGCTCGGCGCCCAGCTCCTCGTGTACGCCGGCCATGGAGTGCACTGAAGGCCAACCAGCCTCACTTGGGAATCTAAAGCTAACGTGCTGGGGCCGCAGGCTTGCTACGGAGGCCGCTGCGCAGCAGGCAGCCGAGGCCGCCCAGCAGGTGGCGGGCGTGCAGCAGGCCACCGCCCAGGCGGCCAACCCCATCTACCTGCGGCCCAACGAGCCGCCCCCGCCCAACGGCGCCCCGGCAGCACCCGCGGCGCCTGTGCCAGTGGCGATGTAGCGCAGAGTGGGTCTGCATGGTCACCGCACATTGTAAAACTGCTTCCAAGCGCGCCGCTGGGCCGCGGCGGGCCCGCCAGTTATGACACATGCTTGCTCGTGTGTGCAGCTGTGTGACCTGCTACACATCATTGGCCACTGAGCTTGCGATGGTGGTGCCTCTGCTTGTGCAGCGCAGTCGTGGCGGCAACGAGAGGCCTGATACAAAAATCTGTGTGCGTGTCGTCTTCTGTGCGTCCTGGTTCTGCATGTTGCATGCACAAAGTCTTTTGCATGTAAGTGCAGTGTGCTGTGTTTAAGACAGTAGTGCGCTGCAGTCTGCATCGTATGGCAGACATCCAAGAATGAATGAATGAATGAAAAGCATCACCGGGGGCCCTAACCCGATGGCCCCCTCAGCTAAGAAAATATAAAACAAAATTTCATGTGGCCCTATTCGAACCCTGCTGGCTGCCCTAAATACAAACAAGTCCAAGAGCAGAAATACATAGGATGACCTTCATCTGCGCGTCTTGATCACTAGACGCACAGCTCGCGCTGTTGCAAAAGCCTGGCTGCGCCCCAGTCTGCTAGCGAAGCGCTTTCTGCTATCCGTAGCGTGGACTGGCCAGCAACTCAGGGGCTGTGGGAGGCTTTGAAGCACGTGCAAAATGTTCAGCCAGATGATGCAACATAAAGCAACCAGGTGCGCTGCTACCAGCGGAGAGCAGGAGCCCTCTGTTAAGATTGGGCCACATTGGCAAGCTCCTCATAAAATTCTTGCTTGCTCCTATCAGACACGTCCTGGGAGCGCTTCAGCTCACCATAGGCCGAAAGACAACACCTGTTGGCTTGCACTTGCTTGGGGACTGCAAAACCTAACGCACTGCGCACATGTCCAAGGTGTCTGGCTGCCCAACCCTTGGCTCGTACACGTCTGAGACTGCTACAAGCCCTTTGGGAAACGGGCCTACTGTGAGCTTGTAGCACCAGAGTGTAACAGGGCATGTCTCCAAGTAGTGGGGGTGCGTGTGAGACGTGGCTCTGGAGCGTGCACAGCCTGCTAGCCACGAGACAACACAGCGTGCAAGTTCTGCCAAGCGACCGTCCTGTGTGCGTGCAGAGTGGATATGCGAGCGGCGCTGCACAAGCCTTGCCTGCGACCGGAGTTGGTGCACGGAGGTGAGCCACTCCTGCCTCAACTACCCGCCGTCACTCTCAGTGCTAGCTCGGTGACCTACACTGCCAGCCTCCACCCGTGCGGTGACAAGCGGTTCCCGCAGGCCGCACGAGGACGGCGCTGGGCGCGTGCGGCCGCGACGCGCGCCCGGCGCGCCGCGCGCTGGCGCGCCCGCGCGTGCAGAGCGCGGGCGTGGTGGACTCGGAGGTCGCAACGGTGTCGCGCTCGACACCCGTCCCCGCGCCCGCCCCGCCGCCGCCGCCCGCCGAGCTGGTGCCGCCGGCGGGCGCGTACGCCAAGGCGCGGCCCCTAGCCCTATCCAGGGTTGCACCAGCAGGACAGGCTGGCCGGCTCCACCAGGTTGAGGCATATCACGCTTGGTGGCTAACAAGATAGCGACTCACCTGCTACGACGCTGTGCGCGTCCGGCCCCGCTGCAACCAAGAGACTTGGGCGAGTGGAGGCACGCGTGCTGCGTGCCTGTATGCTGTGCGCCGGAGACGTGCACCAGCGAGCGCAGCGCCAGCCTGGTGGTGGCGCGCCCGCCAGCGCTGCGCGCCGCGCAGGCGGTGGCGGCCGGCGCGGCGAAGGCCGCGCTGCCCGCCGGGACGACGTTTGTGCTCGGCGTTGTGGCCGGCGCGTTCATCGGGTTCGGCTCGTTCCTGGCGCTGTCGGTGGGCGGCGCGTGCCCCGGCCTCGCCTCCGCCAACCCGGGCCTGCAGAAGATGGTGCTGGTGCGCGCGCGCTGGCCCGGGCGCTGCTGCGCGGGGTTGCTTGTCGATGCAGCCGTGCGGCAGCAGATGGTAAAGCTCTTCTGAGCGGCGTGCGTCTTTGCAAGCGCCTGGTGCGTCGGGTAACTGCTCAAGTGCCTGTGTCTGATCGCGTGCCGTGCGCTTTATTTGTGGCGGTGCACGCGGTCAACGTGCTGGCGACGCGCTGCGCAGGGTGCGTTCGGGCTGCCCTTTGGGCTGCTCATGGTGCTGATCTGCGGCGGCGAGCTCTTCACGGGCAACACGGCGCTCGTGACTGTCGCGGTGCGGCTGCCCCCACCCCCCCCCCCCGCGCTCGCCCGCCCTGAGGAGGCTCCCGGCCCGTGCCCTTGTTGACGCTGTTCCACGGCCAGTCCCTCGTCTGCTGGGAGCCTGGCGCGCCCGCATGCAGTTCGATCACTCCATGCTCCGTACTCACGGCCGCACATCAGTCTCTGTGGAGCAGGGTGGTGCCTCAACAGCAGGTCACAAAGCCGCGGCCTCCCGCGCAGCGCCGACGAGCGGCGCCGCCGTGCAGATGTACGAGGGCAAGGCCACGCCCGGGCAGCTCGTCAAGAACTGGCTGGCCTCCTACGCGGGCAACTTTGTGGGCTCTGTGGCGCTGGTGGCGCTGGTCGCCGCGAGCGGCGCCATGGCCGCGTCCCAGGCGCCGGCCGCCGTGGCCGTCGCAAAGACCTCGCTCAGCTTCAGCCAGGCGCGCCAGGATGCCGTGGCGGCGGCGGCGCGCCAGCCCGGGGCGGGGCGGCTGCCTGGCAGCCCACTGCTTGGTGGCGGCCTGTGTGCATGGCGCATGGGGCGTGATGATGCGTTGGCTGGGCTCTGCAGTGGCGCGCATGGCGCCTTGGCCGCTGCTGCCGCCTCACCTGCCCTGTGCGAGGCAGCGGGGCGACTGCAAAGCCCTTGACGCCCCGCCCCCGCACAACGCCTGCCGTCGCATTTTGGGGGTGCCGCGCCTGTGCGGGGACGTGGCGCGCTGGGAACGTGCGGGGCAGAGGGCCGAGCGCGCGCGCGCGCAGGCGTTCGCGCGCGGCGTGCTGGCCAACTGGCTGGTGTGCATCGCGGTGTGGCAGGCGGGCGCGGCCGCGTCGCTGCCCGGCAAGGCGCTCGGCGCCTGGTTCCCGGTCTCTGCGTTCGTCGCGCTGGGCCTGGAGCATTCGGCGCGCCGCCCCGTGGCCGGGGCGCCCCGCGCCCGCGCGCGGGAGTCGGGGCCCCGAGCGGTGCCGGCAACCGGCAGGGCGCTCTTTTGCATGCGAGTGCAGTGCAGCTGTGCACCGACACGAGTCAATCGTCCGCGGGCTTTGGGGGCCGTTCGCGTCTCGTGTGCGAGCCCATGCGCGACCTCACCGGGCGCCCGGCGGCGCGCAGATCGCCAACATGTGGATGATCCCCATGGGCATGGCGCTGGGCGCGCCGGTGTCGGTCGCGGACCTGCTGCTGCGCAACCTGCTGCCGGTCACGCTCGGCAACCTGTTCGGCGGCGTCGTCTGCGTGGCCACCGCGTACTCGATGTGCTACGGGCGCTTGCGGGGCGACTAGCGCTCACCCAGGGCGCGTGCGCGCTTTCAACCCTCTGCAGCAGACACAGCCTTGATGTATATTCAGCGCATGGACGTCTTGTGACTGTGAGCCGCTCAACCAGCCTCCATGGCGCGGGTGCCCGCCGTGGTGAGAGCGCGTGCGTGGTCTGTACTGAAGTGTAACAATCCTGCATGAGCCAGATGGGGACTTGGCTTCCACGTCCTCCCTTGACCTGTCACGCTACATGCATGCACATGCGCGGGCCACACAGCGCGCATGCCAGCAGCTCAGAGCCTATAACAACATGCAGCCAGTCATCCACTGTTGGCATGCTCATACCTGTGCTGCACACATGGGCGCGGGGCAGCCAGCTTCACATGCATGCTGTCTGCAGTCTGTAAGGGGACAGGCAAAGCCATTCGGGCATGTCATCCTTGCTAACTGCTGAGCACCACTGCTACCGGCATGCCGTGCCGCGAGGCTCCTGTGCTGCATCACGGGCAGCAGGCTGCCTGCTTGACATGCAGACAATGTCCCACAAGGGGTATTCGCATGCTCTTTATGGGCATCACAAGCATGGTGAGCATCACGAGCATGCGCGGCCCTATCCTGCATCAGACACAGCATGACGCAGGCCGGGACATGCAGCGCAAGGCATTTCCACAAGCGCCTTGTTTGAGACCATGTCTGCAGCGAGTCATGGGCGATGACCGTGCAGCATGCCAGCACGGCACGCCCGGCCCCTCACCGCCTGCCACTCGGCCTGTCGCAGGCAGCCTTCGGGCCTCACATGCGGTGCAGGAGGCTCATGGGTGCACGCCTGGATGCTAGCACAGGGTCCATGGTCCCTCCGTGCAGGAAGGAGACGGCCAGCCTGATGACTGGATGCGCGAGGGACGCAGCCTCTGGCCCTGCACGCGCCGCAGAGTCTTCAGACATCAGCAGACAGATTTGTGCAGAACGGCATCCAGCAATCAGGCTGCCCTGGGTGCTGCTGCCGCTTGCAGGATCTAGCGATGTGGCACACAGAGCCAGTGCCCTATGCAGACTCAGGCAAGACCCGATGTGACAGCAAGCACGCAGCTTTGGGCATGACGTAACTCGACATCATGCACCATGCAGGAAAGCTGCTGCGCAGCTTGACAGCCTGCGCTCTAGGCGTGTGCAGGGTGCGCCTCATGCCATCTGGACAGCGACGCGCGCAGGCCGGCAGGCTTGCGCGGCCCTGGTTGCGGCGCTTGACTTTCATGGGGTTCCTGCACGCCCCGCGCGCGCTGGCCATCATGACTGCGTTGCAGGCGCAGGTTGCCTAGGCACCTTTGCGGGCATGGGCTGTTGTGTGTGACGAGGACAACAGCACACGGCGTACAAGGCAAAGGCTGGAGGTGTGCTGGCATTGCTGGGTGTGTGTGACGTGGTGAGGCAGCGTGGGAAGGCATGTCCGGGACCGAGCCAGCAGGACGCGCCTGTGGCAGGCGCCAGCAGGCCGTAGGCAGGCAGGGCGCCCTCCTGTCGAAAAATGGCCTGTCCTGTCGAAAAATGGCTCGGAAGGCCAGCTCTGAGGGTAGTCCTTGGGACCCTATTGTGCTTTGTGCATGCAGGGGTGGCCCAGCTTTCTAATGTTGAAGTTGTAGTGCAACTCTACTCATGCGCAACACACGCGCACACAACACGTGCACCACACAGGGTGGGCAGGGTGAGCAGTGGAAGGCTAGACGCTCACCGCCGCGTTTGCAGGATGGGTTTTTGCATCGTAGGGTCTTGAAGCGCATGCCTGGGGGTACATAATTATGAATGGTTCTTATCTGCCTTGCATCAGGGGCCCTGCATGCGCATGAGGTGCAGAGAGTGGCAGAGCCTTTGCCAGTGCATGTTGCACACGTTGCGCATGAGTGGCTGCAAGAGTGCCAAAAGCAAGCTACTTGGTGCGCACCGCGCACCAAATGTTGCAGGGCACATGTTGGGAAGCTGTTGCGCGCGGTGTCTTTCTCCCTTCTCAAACTTTGAGCATGCAGGCGAATGGCCCCGGCCATGAGCGTGGCGCTGCCTCAACCTTACATGCCGACCGGCGGTTGGGTGACTGCCGCTGCAGTTGGATCAGTGTACCCACCGCCCCACAGCACAGCAGAACCTCACACGCTCGTCTTGCGGGCGCGGGGCGCCACGCGCCGCCGCAAGCGGCGCTCCCCGCCCGCTCTGGTCAGCTCCGCCGCAGCACACAAGGTGAGGGCAAATGCAAGAGGCCGCAGGGCGTGCACACACTCGCGGACAGTCAGGGGCGCGGGGGCAGGTCCGGGGTCGTCTACAGGCCGGCCTGCTGCGCGCGCCGGCAAACGCCATGCGCGCTCCCAGCAAAGGGAGTGCGGGGCCGTCAAGGGACCCGCTTCTAAACCCTCTCACAGATGAAATTCTAAGCAGCAAGGTCACTACGCGTCAATGCGCGCCGGCTCTAACGCCCGCTGCCGCATGTCATGTCAGAGGTCAAAGTCAGGTCAGGTGGTGCATGGGCGACCCGCGGGCCCGCCCGCCGGTACTTCGTCCTCACTGCTGCCGCACAGTGCGCCCTTGGTCTTGTGCCGGCAGAGGCACCCCCAAGGAAGAAAAGACCGGCTCCTCTGACGACACACTGTTGTTGCAAAGCCGTGCGGAGCGCCAGGGTGGAGCTCGGGCCCCTACCCTGCTCTGACAGGCGCCGCCACACACGCAACGGCCGGCCGCCGCCCGCACGCGCCGTGTAAGCCCGTGCTCACACAACTAGCTCCTGCTGGCGCCCCACGCCCCGCGCACTCGGCACCAGCGCGCAGCGCAGCAGCCGGCCCGGGCCCGGTCGCAGCCGGCAGCGTGGGGCGCACAGCCAGCAGCGCGCACCTCCCCTGGTGGCATCTCTCTGGGTGTGCACTGGCTTGGCCAACACCCCGGGGGCCCAAGGGTCCAGTCCGCCCTGTGGCGGCTTTTGTGCCGGGCTCCCTCTCAACCAATGTTCTCCGCCCGAACGCAAGTCCCCACCGCTCCCCAAAGCCGCAGGAACTCGTTTCAGAGCTTCCCGGGTGCGTGTCCTTGCTCAACCCAGGCTCCTGAAAGTCCGGGCTGCGGCGCCGCAGCATGCCGCGCCGAGCCCCTGAGTGATGTGAGCCAGGGTCGCAGCCCTCATCGCAGCCCGCCCCCCAGAAAGCAACACGCCGACCCAAAACCCTGCCACGAGACCCCGCGCATGCGCAGCGCGCCCCGCCCCGCACGCCGGCCCGCCGCGCGCCGGCGCGCCCGCGGCATCAGTCGCCCATGGCCTCCTCCGCCTGCTCGTGCGGGTGCACCATGCCCGGGATCGCCGCCAGCCGCTGCCGCTCGGCCTGCGCGGCGCGCGTCCGGCGCTCGGGACCCTGTCCGCTCGCTGCCTGCTGCTCCAAGACAGACATCCTTGCGAAGGTCAGAAGGCCAGCCGTCTGGCTCGCCACGTACAGGCGGGTGCGCAGCAGGGGACCCTACCGTCTGGCTCGCCACATACAGCCAGTGCGCAGCAGGAGGCCCTAGACCGGACATCAGGGTGACACTGATCCAGGTATTCAGCATGGGGGCTGGCACTGCAGGCGAGGGCGGGCGGACGCGCCTCACGCGCGGCGGCCGCCTCCTCCGCAAACAGCTCTACGTTGTCCTTGTCCGCGAAGGACTTGGTCTGCACCAGGAAGTCGCGCGCGTGCTGCTTGAATGCGGAGAAGTCGCGCAGCTCAAACATGCCCGTCACGCACGCCTGCGCCGTGCCGGTCGGGGCCCACGGTCACAAGGTGTCCCTGGTATACACGGCGGATCCAGTTTGGCTGACAGAGGATAAAAGGCGCTGCTTGCGAGGCACCACAGAAGGCTGCTCGCGGTGAGCCCGCAAGCCCCTCCAGCAAGCCTCAGTCGGTGACAGCATTACAACACACTGCTCTCGCGGGGCGCGCGGCGTCACCCGCACCAGGCAGACGGCCCGGCGCAGACAAGACCCATGCGACAAGCTCGGCGCGTCCTGGTGCGGCCGGTCAAGGGCCTGATCCGGCGCGGCAGGCGCGGCGGCCGGCGCGCGCACCTCCACCTGTTGCGGGCGCATGTTGGGGAAGGAGGTGGCCAGCAGCTGCGTGACGTGCGCGTGCACGAACGCGGCGTTGCTGGGGTAGGCGGCCGGGCCGAGCGCGCCCACGTCCCACAGCGGCGCCTTGATCACGTCGCCGCTGACCACGCCGAACAGGTGGTGCAGGATCTTGACGTGCATCTTGAAGCCGGGCTTGTGGAACGTGTCTGCGCGCGGGCGCGCCCCGGTCTGCGCGGGCGTGCGCGCCGACACAGCTTTACCTATCCAGCACGGCCTGGACCCTAACCCCGCTACTCATGATCTACAACTCACCAACCAGCAAGCAGTGGCACATGCCAGCCACATCAGCGCCTTTAGCCCCCTCTCTGCACCAGCAGCGCCTGTTCGCCCGGCATCACCGCCAAGCTCATGCACCGCGACGGCCGGCGTGGCAACGCACCAGCCCGGGGCAGGCACGGCCCAGGTGCGGTCACACGGTAGCGCAACCCCAGTTACACATGCGCACAGCCCTGCAGCAGGCTCTCAGCTTGTGCAGGTCCGCGCAGCGTCTTGCTGCGCATGGCCCCTTGCCGGTGCCGAGTGCTCAGAGGCGCCTGCCTGTGCCACGCCGGCCGCGGCCAGGCGTGCGGGCAGCGCGCGCGCACCCGTCATGACCGCAAAGATCTCCTGCACCAGCTGCAGGTAGTACGTCTGGTGGAACTGCGTGGCGAAGTCGCTGCGCGCGAACATGGCCAGCAGCTCCAGCAGCAGGCAGAGGCCGGTGTCGGCCACGTTGCGCTCGGTGTGCCGGAAGGCCCAGACGATGGAGTCTATCACTAGGCGCAGCTGCGCGGGCGACATCGCGAACAGCGTCGCGAAGCACGCGTTGGTGATTGCGCGCAGCAGGCTGAAGAACTGCAGCCGGTGCTCCGGGTAGTCCTGCGCGCGCGCGGCGAGGTTCTCACTACGGTGCATTTGGATACGGCGGCTGGCAGCAAGGCGGGAAAGCCAGTGGGGGCAAGGAGGACCGCAATGGTGACTGACAGGGTGCGGAGCGCTCCAATGCGAGCGCTGCCGCTTTGCGCTGCTCGAGCGCGAGGACCGCAGGGCTGGCTGCTGTCTGACACATCGGGCTTTGCATTATGTCCAGAGCGGCTCGGATAGACATTCTTGGCTCTCAATCAAGGCTTGCTAGGTCGTGCATCGCCGCGTTGGGCGTGCATCGCATGAGCATGCCATCCGCGTGGCAGCCGTCTACATAGGACAGCAAATCACTTAGCAGAGTCTGTATGTCTGCAGCAGAGAGCATAACACAGAGAGCAGCAACTTATTACACACAAACACCAGGCAGCAGGATTACCCACACTTGAATAGAAACCAGGATTGTCGAATGAAGCACTGCTGTTAGGCTTGTCACCATTTGATGGCGCGCAGGGACGCGGGCGCGCCTCAAAGTTCTTGGTGATCATCTGCAGCGTGCACTCAAACACGGCCTCGAAGATGCGCGGCACCTCGGCGCCCATGGCCTCGCGCAGCTTGCTGATGATCGCCGCGAACAGCGACAGCACCTCCGCGTCCCTGCGCGCGCGCGCGCCCCATGCTCCAGGCGCGCCCCTTCTGCTGGCCGCGTCCGTCGCGGCCTGTTGGCGCATGCATCGTGCCAGGCGGGCCCCGCTGAGCGACGCGCACCCAAGGCGACGGCCTGCACCATGGTGCACACGAGGACCTTCGCGGCTTGCAACAGCAAAGCGTGCTCGCCTCTGGTATACAGGCTCGGGTACCCGGATGGTGTGGCCACCGCGCACCAGCAGCGCTCCTCATTCCCGGCACGCACAAGCCACCCCCCCAATCAGCACACCCCCCGCCTTGCCCTGCACCCCACACACAGCATGCTGCTCCGCTGCGTGCATCACGATCAGGGTTCCAGCCAGCACCACAGCTGCTGCGCGGCATTCAGAGTGCCCAACGCGCGAGAGAGGCGCCATGAGGCGTACAGACTGAAGGAGCTGCCCTGCGTGCTCGCCAGCGCGCACCGCAGCAGCCCCACCCGCCAAGTACAGAGCGCTGCGCGCACCGCGCGTCGGGCACGTTGCGCGCGTAGTCGCCGAGCACGGGGTCCATCATGGCCGGCACGAACTGCGTGGTGATCATGGCCGTGTCGTCGCACTTGTCCACAAACGTCTCGATCAACCGCAGCGTCACCTTCTTCACCTGCTCAGACACAGCTTTTGTTGGTTCTCGCATTTCACTATTGTTGGTTCTCAGAGCCCAGAGAGTTGTTAGTTCTCTCCTGCCAGCCACATCGCGCCCAGCTGCTGAGGCGCACCGCATGTGCACGCGCTCGCTGAAGCGCAGGTTCTGATAACCACAACAAGCTGCTCCAGGAGGTGCAGCATGCATGCAGGCCCAGCAAGTATGATGAAATGGTGCGCAGTCTTCCTGCTCATCCTCTGTCTAACATGACTGCTAACCAGGAGAGCCAAGCCAAAATCAGACACGGTGCACTGAACAAATGCGCATATGTCCTGCCGGTGCCGCGCACCGCGCGCATGAGCTTGACGGCTGACGTGCGCGCCGCATGCGGACCCCCAGTGGCGATGATGCCCGAGATGATCTCGCTGTACTGCCTGCGCACACGCTCAAGAGCTCCAGCCTTGCCCGTCTCCTTGCTGGCTGGTGCAAAACATGCAGCGCCCAGACGCGTTCAGCAACACAGCCAAGACAGCTCAACGAGCGCTCGGTAACGGCACTCAGCAGACTGCGAACGGGAGCAGTGTTCGGCAGCACAAGATTTTCAGCGGAACAGCTGGCCGCGGGCAGCGCGCCTGTAGACCTGGAGCATGTCGATGTAGATGATGTGCATCTGGCTGGCAAACGGCGGCCCCAGTGACGAGCAGACCGCCACGTTGGTCGCCAGGATGTTCTGCACGTTCTTCATCACCTCGTTCTGCTTCAGGATGTCCACCACCTGGCTGGCTTGCGCGATGATGTCGCGCCACGTCGCGTTCGGCGGCGCCATCAGCATCGCCTGCACATGCACATGCGGCACATGAGCTTGCAGCTGGGTGTGTCCTGCTTTGTGAGCATTGCTCCTGAGTAGCCCCCGACACAGCTGCGGCCAGTGCTGCACTCACCCTGAGGAGCAAGACAGCCAACAGGGCAAGGCGTGCATTGTCACGAGAACCGCAGGCCACGCCGCACGCTGGTGACTGTGATGCAGCCGTGGGCAAGCAGCACGGCTAAATGCTGTTCCAGCAGATGCTGAGCGCGCACCAAGTACTGTTCCCGCTTCTTCGGGTCCCCGTCTGCGCTGATCATCAGGCCCACCGCCTCGTAGAACATGTGGATCTGGTGCGTCTCCAGGTCCTGGATCGTCACCGTCAGCGAGTTGAGCAGCTCGCAGATGAACGGCTCTGTCTCCCCTACCTGCATTCGCGCGCATGCCGGTCAGCAGGCCATGCCGCGTGAGCCAGGTGCGCGCCTGTCATTCCTCCTCATGATGCGCATGAGCTCAAGCAGAAGCTCCATGCATCTTCGACATACTGAGGGTGCGCGGGGGATGAGCACTTGGACAGTGTGCAGCAGCTGCGCCGAGCAGGCACTGCGCCAGGGCCACCACGCAGCGCGCCTGGTTGATGACAAACTTCCGTTTGCACTTGTGGCAGATCTTCAGGAAGGTCTCGCAGGCCATGTCCTGGACGCCGGGGTGCGTCTCGTGCATGAACTCAAACAGCTTGTTCACCACCGTCTTCAGGAACTTCCAGTGGTTGCGCAGGAAGCGCGGGTACTGGCCCACCACATACCTGCGCACATCCCAGTCAGTGCACTGTTTGCTCACTTCATGCCCATGCGCCTCACCTGCCTTGAATGACGCCGTTAGGAGCGTGCTGGAACCTGGACATGCTATGGGAAACATATTTGCATTTTGGCCAAGCACTGTCTCAAAAGGGTTTTCTCGGCACTTGAGAGACTCCGAGAGAAAGGGTGAGAGTGCTCGAGGGGCGCCGCGCACATGATGTTGGACGCGATGACGGCCTTGTTGTCCTTGCCGCGCGTTATCTCGCACAGGTTGAGCAGGTCGCGGATGACGGTGACCAGGAAGCGGTTCTCCTGCTCCTCCAGCATGCTGCCGCTGATGCTCCCGATGGCCCAGCACAGCGTGTTCAGCGCACCCCAGCTCCACTCCTTGCCGCTCAGCTGCATCGCCCCAATGCCACGGTGAAACCGGAGAATTCCTTGACAAAGGCCAGATGCACTTCTTTCACAGCCCCTGTGCGCCTCAACTACGCTTCACACAAGGTTCACATGTACAACTTGGGCCTGCAACCTGCCTGATGCATGCAGGAAACAAGCATCCTCGTGCAATGGCATGCAGCGTGTTGTGGCGGTCGTGGCGCATCCGCGCCTGCAGGCGCAGCTTGTCCAGCATCTGCTTCTCTGTGTCGTCGTGGTCCAGGTGGCTCAGGTACACGAGCGTCTCGTGCATGGTCTTATACCGCGCAAGCGTGTCAGTGTCCTTCATCGTCTCCCGCACGATGTTCCCGTTCTCGTCCTCCACCACAATGACCTGCGCATCAGCGCGGCATACTACAGACGCTGGCATAGTGACGTGCTACATGCACCCTTCACATCTATTAAACAATGGTATTTGTTGGCGATACATGTGCACAATGCACAGCGTTTGCAGAATACTAGTCTCTGTACGCTATTCATCTGCTCACACAGCAATGAAGCACGACATACAACTGCACTTCAGCGTCCTATACACACGCCTTGAATTACAGTAGCAGCACCAGCCTGCATATATGTCGTAAGAGAATGTCAGAGCATGCGCAGTCCGCACCTCCTCCGGCTTGGCCATGCGCGTGATCATGAGCAAGCGCAACCGGCTCAACACCTCGCGGTACAGCGCTTTGCGGCCCCCTGTGACTGCGCCTGTCGCGGCCGGCATGCCGACAAACGCGAAGGGCGCGTTGCCGTCTGCCAGGCCAGTGGTAACGCTCGCATATACGTCCGGCACGAAGAAGTTCCAGTAGTCCAGGCATATTTTGAACACCTGCAGATCCACAAGCTCATGAAGCAGGTCGCGATTGTTATTTTCCATGCTCGCTCACTACCTTCATGCAGTCAGTTTCAGGCCACTCGAGCTCAAAAGACATGCGCTCCTCCACGAGCAGCACTGCCACCCTTGCCATTGAATGAAAGAGCGTTGCACCAGGCATGGCTGGGATCGGCTGCCAGTAACGGGATCACAGAGGTGTACATTTGTAAAGGCGCACCTCGTCATCGTCTACAAAGGAAATGGACAGCAGATACTCCATCCCCACCAGCAGCGCCTGCTGGCTCTCCTGGTCTGCAGCCTCCAGCGCCATGATGTGCACCTGGAAGGACACGCAGAACGCCGTGTAAGCTAACGCAGCACTGACTAACTGCCCACGGTCAATCCAAGTAAGACGCCGCATGCACCCGCAAAGCACTCTCGTGAAGCACCACGTTATGCTCCCACCGCGCCACGCGGCACGCAAACCTACACATGGGTCCTGCCATGCAATGGCCGCTTGCATTTGTACAGACGCCTGCAGGCATGCGGCGCGCGCCGCGCGCGCGCCGCACGCACCCGGAAGAACGCCGTGAAGAACAGCGCCAGGTTCTGCACGAACGCCTGCTCCTCATCGCCGCCGGCGTCGTACGCGGCCGGCAGGTGCGTGTTCGGCGGCACCACCTCGCGCAGCTGCAGGATGAAGATCTTGTACAGGCGCACGAAGGGCGCGTTGTACTCCGGGCCCACCGTCAGCGCGGCCACCTGCGCGGCGCGTCGCGCTCTGCTTGCCTGGCGCATGCCGCCTGTTCCTCCGCCTGCCTGTCACACACATCCTTGCGCGCCCCATGTCCGATACGCACCTGCCTGGAGCAGGCGACGAGAAGCAGGACGTTGCGTCTTGCACTTGATTCACCGAGGTGCTAAGCATGTTGCCTCACTGGCGGTGTGTTTGCCCGGCGGACAGCACGACCGCAGACTGGCCGGGTGCTGACCCAGCGCCTGCGCGCCGGGCGGGGGCGCGCGCCTCGGACAGGCACTGCAGCGCCACATTCCGGAACGGCGGCTGCGGGAACAGCTTGAGCAGCGCCTCCACCAGGTTGCTCTCAAACACGTACGCCAGCGGCACCCACGACAGGTACGCGTACAGCGTGGCCAGCGTGGCGCGCACCTGGCGCGGCCCCGCGCGCCCCCGCTCAGTGCCGGCGCTGCAGGGCCTCGCTCGGTGCCAGCACGGCAGCGGCGTGCGGTGAGAAAGTCTCGTCCACCCGCGGTGTAAAGGTCGCTGGCCACTGCCTCACAGTCCTCATCCAGGCTCACGAAGAGGGCGGCCACGGGCACCAACGCTCAGGCTTCTGTGGCCGACCTCAGGAGCTTGAGTTACGAGCTGGAGCAGGCAGGCTCGACAGCACCAGACGTCACATAGCAGACCAGCGCACGCCCTCCTGCTTGCCCCAGCGAAGACGCGGAGGACGGCGCCGAGACGGGATGGCCCCGGTGGCGCACCAGGTCGGGCCGCACGGCGGCGTTCAGGACGTACAGGCAGAGCTCGTGGATCAGGCGGAACTCCTGGTTGAGCGAGTTCTTCAGCTCCTTCGTCTTTGCCTGCGCGGCCGGGCGCGGCGTCCATCACGCAAGGCTCCGCTTTGTTGCGCTTCTCCGCATCGAGGCCACATCACATGCAAGAACGCAACACCAAATAATATTTTCACTTGGACTGTCATGCACAGTAAGGCGGTGGGCAGACTCCTCCGCACTTCACAGCATGCGCATGCTCACGTCTCTGCATCAGCAACTGCGTAGCCAGCATGCAGAGACTGAACAGGCCATCAATCTTGGTGAGCCGCGCCTGCGTCAGCTCGCCGCGCGAGAAGTCAAACACCTCCTCGCTCAGCAGCTTCAGGATGATCATGCTGTTCTCGCACAGCGTCTGGTTGGTCTTGGACGCGCCGACCAGCTCCGGGATGAACGTCCGCCACTTGTGCGGCCAGTCCTGCTTCAGCACCTGCCGCACGCGCCCGCGGCGCAGGTCAGTGCGCGGGAGCCCTTGAGGGCTCTCGTGACAGTCTCCCTAGACTTCTTGACGCGCACCAGCTTGAGCTGCGCAGATGCCATGTGGCTCAGGCGCCTTATGAGGCGCCGCAGGCGCCGGTCTCTGCCAACGCGCCAAAGCGGGCAGCGCCCGATGCAACGCCAGCGCCACTTGCATCTGGTCCGTCCTTCCCCATGCGTGGCGCCTTAAACACAGCTGCCTATTTAGACCACCAAGCGGCGCACGTGCGCACGGTGCGCTGGTGACGCGCGGGGTGCGCCGCAGCGCGCGCGCGCCGCACCTGCACCAGGATGATGTTGAGCTTGTTCAGGAACACGCGCTCGCGCCGGAAGGCCGCCTCGTCCGAGGACAGCTTGATGATCAGGTTGCTGACGTAGTTGCGGATGCCCTCGCGCTGCTCGTCCGGCAGCGCGCCCCACCGGAACTTTATCACCTCCTCCAGGATCTGCACGCCCCGGCGCACGCCGGCCGGTGATACCCGACGCCGCACCCCTCTGCCGGCCGTCCGGCATTGCGCATCGCCAGAGCTGCGCCTCATCCGGAACCGCACGGCCGCGGCCCCTGTCAAGCCTTAGCGGAAAGGGTCATCTCTTTGCTATCTCGCGCTGGCAAGGCTGCAGCTCTGTGCTGCAGCACGGCGTTGCGGTTGGCCAGGCCAGGGTCAGCCTCGCCCATGCGCACTGAAGCCACTGGGCAAAGTTCTCACCCAGCCCACGTCCTAGCCCTGGCATGCATTGTCGTTCGCGGCACGGCCAGAGTGTGCCACGCAATACCATGACGCGACAGCGGATCGCGTCAAGCAAGCATGTATCGTATTAACACACGGCCGACAGCGCAAGCGGCCGCGCAAGGACGCAGCGCTGTCGCCAATCAGAGGCAGTGCACAGCGTGCTCTCACAGCGCGGGGCTCCAGTGAGACCAGCGGCGGTGCTCACGCAGCGATGGCTGCAAGAATCCCCAGCGCTGGCCCACAACGGCACCAATCCGCTTGCACTCGCCGGGCTCAACGCAGTGCGAGGATCCCGTGCATGCACTCAGCTGCGAGGCGCAAACCTTGGCAGCCGCCACACGGCCTGCCTGCACCTCTAGCAGGTGCAGGTGCTGCAGTGCGCCTGTCGCCCACAAGTGCGCGACAGGACCATCAAGTGCTGCTGTACCCGATGCTGGCAGCGGGTGGCGCCACTACGGGGGCCCAGTCCACTTGCACGCCCGCTCCGACAACCCATCACGCCATATGTGGGTGCGAGCAGAGTGGTGCACGGCCAGGACGTCACTGCACGCTTACGGCAGCATGCCAGAGGGCATGCGCCCAGGGCAGCTACCAGCCACCGTCGCGCTTATGTAAGCACGCTGTGACGGGCCACACGCAGCAAGCACCGCCGCACCCTCGCCCATGAACGGCCCGGCGCACCTGCAGCGCAATGAACTTTGACTGCTGGCTCTGCGAGAGCTCCAGGATCCGGTCCACGCGCGTCCACGCCTCCGGGTGCTTTTGCAGCTCCCGCAGCACGCTCTCCGATGCTATCCTCTGCCGGTACGCAGCGCGCGCGCGCGAGTCATGGCACGCGGAAGGCGCTAGCGTCGCCGCCAGCTGGGGCGCTGTTGTTATGTGCGCTCGCGCGTGCAGAGCGTCGAGCCCACGCCCCACGGCCAGGCATAATCGAGCGCGGCTGCCCCGCTCTTGCTCGCCGCCAGTGCCCAGCAGGCCAAGCATGCGCCCGGCCAGCAGGTGCGCCGAGCCATCACGGCGCGCGGCGGTGCCGGGGCGCGCCTCCTCGTTGGAGCCGGCATAGAAGCGCGACACTGTTGCATCGAGCAGCGGCACATCCAGGTCCTGGCTGAAGTCCAGGAGCTTGGACGCCACCTCTGTGCCCATGGCGTGCGCGGCCGCACCTGCACTCAGTCGCTGTCCGGCATCTCACTGCGTGCCAAGCGTGAGCACAGCCCTGCCTGCTGCTCAGACCGGGAAAAGGCGGGCAAGCTCTGGTGTTTGCTTAGTAAAGACCACTGACAAGCCCCTTGCAGGGAAGCCTTCGGCAGAGGAGCGGAACCGTGTCCTAGACATAGGTTGTTCGCTCAGTCTGTGTTACCATTTCACTTGGCTCGCTTACGCCTGCGGCGCAGTCGGTGCTTGCAGCGCTGTCCAAGCATGCACTGCGCACCTTGTTGCAGTCTTCCTGCGCGTTGCGCTCGGCCGTTCACAGCCTGCGACAGCCGGATGTGTCCGCCACACAGCGGGAGGCAACCGACGCTGCTCCGGGCAGAGCATTGCGCTTGCGTAGGTGCGTCACGTCCGCTCACCGTGTGGTTTTCACACCATGTCAACTGCCACTGATTGTGCTTTGCGTCGAGCAGTTGAAATTGCTTGCGGGCTGTCTGCCTGCTGCGCAAAGTCTGCCGACGAGATGCACCCAGTGCGTTTCAGTTGATTACCTGGAGTGCCTGCTGCGGCAGTCGCGGCTGTGCCTGCGGGTGGCGGCGTGGCGACACGGCGGGAGCTTCTGCGCTCCGCGATAGCGCATCTGACGGCCGCTGCGGTGCTGCTACATGGCGCGCCTGCGAGTGCACTGGCTGCCCCTGCGGCTGACGCTACGCCTGCCGGGGGACCTCTCCAGCTGGACGGCCCGGCGAAAGCGGCAGTCGCCCAGGCCTTCCGCAAGGCTGCGGAGAAGAGCAAGGCGCGCAATTCTGCTTGTGCTTGTGGCTTTGAGAAACGCCGTATCTCAAAGAGACAGGGGCATGTGCGTAGTCAAAGGGGCGGAGTAGCAGCTGCCCAATGAAGGCAGCCGGGTTCGCGAGGGAGACTCCATACTTGCGTGCAAGCTGGCGCCAAGCTTAATGGTGCTTGATGGATGCTTTTTGCTGTTGTCACTGTGTCAGCCTACCACAGGACTCAATTGAGACAAGGTGCACTGTGCCACCGGTATGCATGCGACCCTGCTCTTGCGGGCTGCGCTTGCTCGCTTGCGGCCACTGTGGTTGTTACTTCATCAACCATGCAAAATCTGGCCGTCGATGTGGTGTGTGACGCTTCCGCCGCCCCTCTGCAGGCACCTGTGCTGCTGCGCTTGGTATTTCATGACGCTGGCACATACGCGGCGACCGCCGGCGACGGCGGCGCCAACGGCTCGCTGCGCTATGAGCTGGACCGGCCTGAGAACCGGGGCCTCAAGGTGGCCCCCTGAAAGCATGTGCAGCAGAGGCGAGGCGTGCAAGCCATCATGACGTCAAGCGTCCAGTGCCGTCACAGTCCTTGGCCTTGTATGGTGTCAACCTACGTACCCAGAGGGTGCTGCCGTGCTTGCATCTCGCTCCCTGCGCGCAGCGCGGCTGGCGTGTGCTGGAAGCGGTGGGCGCGGAGCTGCGCGGGACGGCCGCGGAGGGCCGCGTGTCCAACGCGGACCTGGTGGCGCTGGGCGGCGCGTGGGCGGTTGCGGCCACCGGCGGGCCTGTGATCGATGTGCCCGTGGGTGCGACCTACACGGAGCCTGGGTGACTGGTGAGTGCGCCGTGGGGTGCCCGGCGCATGCATGAAGCCCTGAGTGCGCATGCACAGGTGCCCGCTGAGTGTGTATGTCAGGTGGAGCGCATGTACTGTGCGCATGACGACTCTGCCCTCTTCCACTGTCAGGGCCGGTCTGGGAGGGGTGGCACATCCACAAGCTGCATCAGAGGCTGGTCAAGGCAACCTGTGCGCCAGTGCACTGTTTGCCCACAGCCATGGCCACTTTGCTGAGCAGTGGGATGCACCGACGGAGTATACTGGCAAAGGCCGTAAATATCAGCCGCTGCAAGCGCAGGCCGGCGGGACGCGGGCGCCGCGGACCCCGCGGGCCGCATGCCGGCGGAGACGCTGACGGCGGCGCAGCTGCGCGCCGCGTTCGCCGCCAAGGGCATCAGCGCGCAGGAGCTGGTCGCGCTGTCGGGCGCACACACGGTGCGCGCGCAGCAGGACATGCGGCAGTACAGCAATGAGATTTTTAAGAGGCTCTCCTGTGTTCATGTGGCCCAGCCGCTATGGTGAAGTGGTGCTAGAGGGCATGGAATGAGGGTGCCGTGAGAGGTGTGCTCCTTTTATCATCCTAATCTCCATGTATGCTGGTCAGTAAATGCTACACATAGCGTTGTGCTGTACATGTAACAGGCTATGCCTGTGTGCAAGGGGGATCTCGTGTGCTGATGTGCGCTTGTGAACAGCTGGGAGGCAAAGGCTTTGGCGAGCCGCTGGTCTTCGACAATCAGTACTATCGGACGCTGCTGGCCGCGCCCTGGGCCGACCCTAGCAATTCCATGGGGTATGCGCCCGCCGTCATTTGCCACCCTGCGCTTTTTGCATGGTAGCCACCGCTTGTGCTTAGCCCAGCCTGGCAGAGCGCGCACTGCTTGGACCATCCATGCGCAGTGCTCAGGACTGACAATGTGGGGTGGCTCTTGTGAGCGTGTAGACCCCGCAGTATCACACGCCAGAGAGCACTCCGCACGCTGCAGGTCAGAGTCATGTTGCTGGGGTGCGGACCGTCTGTCACCAGCGCATGACAAATCCATCGCATCAATTTATTACCTGGCCGTAAGCATTAGGCGAGTCGATAGTGGACCCGGCCTTAGAGCTGCGCACGACTTGATTTGCCCGTACAATGACACCAACTCCGCTTGCATGCACCGGCAGGTCAATGGTGGGCCTGCCCTCGGACCATGTGCTGCCGGAGGACGAGGCGCTGCGGCCCACCATCCAGCTCTACGCCGCCGACCAGCGCCGCTTCTTCGACGACTTTGCGGCCGCCTATCTGAAGCTCAGCGCGCTGGGCGCCGTCTGGAACTGAGTGCAGGGAGCGAGGCGCATGGGCAGGGCTACCTATAGTGAAGCACACTGAGTGGTGGAGAAGGAGTTGTGTGGTTAGCTGTGAAGTATTCAATAAACAGCTGCCCTCATAGCAAAGGCATCCAGTGCGTTGCTGCTTCCACACGCGTGCACCCCATATTCTCATGAAGTTTGATCACAGCTGCTGCTGTGTGAGTGCTGCTGGTACGCGTACAGCCCCAGGCGCCACAAATGCCTTCACATGCTTTGCATGCCCCCCCATGGGGCATTGCCATGGATGGCGTGGTTGAGAAGCATGACTGAAGCGCATCTGCTTTTTGACATGTTCTGGAAAAAGATTGCTATTTGTTTCTGTACAATCATGGAAACAGGAGCTTGTATCGCGATTCGCAAACAAAAGCAATGAAATAAAGGTGGTGGGAGGAGGTCTGGCTTGAAGCTCTTAGTGGCCGCAGAGCCTGGCGGTGTCGGCACGCGCGGCCCCAGGGCAGGATGTTCACTGGCCTGTCGCTGCTGCGGGAGAAGGAGAAGAAGCCGGTGGTGCTGTCTGAGGAAGCCAAGGCGCGCCAGGAGTACCTGAAGAAGTATGGGGCGGGCGGTGCGGGCCTGCACGAGTGCGCTTGCTGCTCAACCGCTACGGCCGTTGCCTGACCAGAGGTTTGTGAGACAACTCGCAGAAGCAGAGGGCGGTGGCGTAAAGAAGAAGCGGAGGAAGAAGGCGCCTGCGAAGGCGCCAGGCGGCATACGCATCATCGACGAGGACAGCACCGGCTTCCATGCCATGGGCGCACAGGTGGAGGCCGACGCTGAGGAGGAGGAGGAGGGTGCGAACCACAGCCTTACCGTAAAGAAGGCTGCTACATGACGTTGTGTTGCGCGCGATCCTGGGCCTCAGCGCAGGGATGTGTGGCTGGCTGGGTTGTCGGGGGAACAGGCCTGAGTTTGCCTGTTGCCCTCGCGGCAGGCAATGCGTGATTTGCAGCTGGATGTGCCAGGCAGAGAGCCTGCGCTGTGTGCTGAGCGGCGTGCTGCCTGCAGACGTGCCCGTGGTCGCCAATCCTGGCGAGGCAGAGCTCGTGACGCGCCTGGCTGCCCTGGTACGCCTGTTGTGCTCGCCTCCTGCCCGACCTTCGGTTATGTTTTGGGCTGTCAACACGTGTCCACTTTTCACGTCCGCTTCTCCATGCCGCACAACAGCAGTCTTGGCCTAGGCCTCAGCTCCACTTCATAAAGGCAACCACAACTGACAGAGCAGTGAGGTTGCTGTGTTGGCCTGGCAGGAGCGGGCGGGGCTGGCCACTCGTGGGTGGGAGGAGGTGGGAGCCGGTGCCAATGGCGGCGGGCGCGACGGCAGGCTGGGCGCTGCAAGCCCGGATGTGTCACCCCCACGGCGGCAAGCGCGGCATGACAGCCCAGACCAGTCCCCGCCGCGCAGGGGGCAGCGGCGTGACAGCCCAGACCCCTCGCGGCCGCAGAAGCGCGAGCGGCACGGCAGCCCTGATCAGTCACCTCCGCGGCGGCGCCAGCGCCATGACAGCCCAGACCAGGCGCCGCCGCGGCGGAGCGAGCTGCACGGCAGCCCGGACCAGTCGCCGCCGCGGCCGCGCCAGCGCCATGACAGCCCAGACCAGTCGCCGCCGCGTCGGAGCGCGCTGCACGGCAACCCGGACCAGTCGCCGCCGCGGAGGCGCCAGCGGCACGACAGCCCAGACCAGTCGCCGCCGCGGCGCGGCGGGCGCCCTAACAGCCTGGACGACTTAGCGCCGCAGCGGCCAGCGCCGGCCAACGGTGCTGCGCGCGCTGATCTGTCGCCGCCGCGGCGCGCTGGCGGTGGCGAGGCCGGCCCTGGTGCGCTGCACTCGCTGTCTCGCCCCTGCGGCCATGCTGGGCACCGGTGTTGTTTTATCCCTGCAAAGCTGCCCTGCATCGGGCAGGCAAGAGCAGAGTAGCGGGGCAAGGCCCCACAGCACACTCACAAGCGCTCTGGGAGGGGCGCGCGTGGCTGAGAGTATCACGTGATGATGCGTACTGCTCAGTTTTGCATGTCGCGCTGAGCTTGCTCTGCATTGAGGGCGCACATGGCCGAGGGCAACGGACTCATGGTGTGACACGCTTGACCTGGAACGCTGCATGTCGCGCTGAGCCTGGGGCCCGCGCAGGCGCCGCTGCGGGCGCGGCGCCGGGCCAGGCCGTGGCGCGCGTGAAGCGGATGTCCGATGGGAGCATCGCGGGGCTCGTGTCCGGCCGCGACCTCGTGCAGGAGGCGCAGCAGAAGCGCAAGGTGCCCCGCCCGCCCGACCGCCCGGAGCCCGATGCCGGGCCATGGCCTGGGCGCGAAACCACACTGTGCAGCGCACGCTGTGCAGCAGGCCCGCGCAGCCCAATGCAAGTGCCCCCGGAGCTTCTGCCGCCTGCACGGTGTTGCGTGGCCTGCCTCTTGTGGGTACAATGAAGGCGCAATTTTGCGGCTCGTGCGGCTCGTACCTGGAGTGTGGTTCATCAATGCCCGCTGGGTAGTGCTGCCTGGCATGAGGCTGAAAACATTGTTCAGGAGTGCTTGCAGGGATGTGAGGCGTGGTCAGACCCAGCTTGCAGCGCACGCGCTCCCTCTCCCTCTCAGCCTGGATGGCCTGGCCAAGCGCACGTTGACTAGGACCTTAAACCTGACGTGCGCGGGGGCCCAGGCGGACCGGGAGCGCTTTGCGCAGATGGACGCAGGCATCAGCGGGCACGGCGCCGAGACGGTGTACCGCGACAAAGAGGGCCGCCGCGTGGAGGGCCCCGAGGCGCTCGCGGCGGCCGCCGAGGCGGAGAAGCCCAAGCACGAGAAGCCGGCTTGGGGCGGCGGCATCGCGCAGGCGCGCGCGGCCCTGGCAGGGTTCTGGGGCGGCGGCAGGCAGCCGCGCAGGCTGCACTGCTTGCCGCCGCCAGAGCGGAGACCCAAGCATAAGTCGGCGGCCTGCGATTGCTCCTTTGTGGGGGCTGGAGGCCAGTTGCGCCCTATTCGAGTGAGACACGGCGCAAGAGCAGAGTTCGGTATGTGCTCAGGCATATGGTATTTGTCACGGTGCACATTTGCGTGCACTGTGCTGTGAGCAAAGAACTGGGGGTGATGCACGTGGGTCCGTCAGGTAGAGCCTGTGTTGCCCTGGGATGCCTGAAAGGCTTGGCAGCGTGGGAGCGCACATGCGTGCGTGGAGGCAGGCGAGCGGCATGCATGCCTGTGCAGTTTCGGGGGGCCAGAAGAGGCCGCAAGCGCTGGTGAGGTGCTGCTGGGGCATCCCCATCGCTTGTTTCGGTGAAACCCTCTCTTCCCGACACCCTCTCTTCTCGACACCCTCTCACATGTGGTGTACCCGCGGTGGCAGATGCGGTCGCGGGAGGAGGCCGCGGCGCGCATGCGCGCGGAGGCCGGCAAGCCGTTCGCGCGCACGGCGGATGACCCGGAGCTGGACGCGTCGCTGCGTAGCCGCGCGCGCTTCGGCGACCCCATGGCGCACCTGGCGCGGCGCGGCGCGGCCGCCGACGCGCCGCCGCCGCCGGTCGTGCCCGCGCATCTAGCGCGCCAATTCCGCAAGTCCGGCTTCATCGTGCCGCAGGCGCGCCTGGCCTCGAGAGTAACACACCGTGATACACCGTGTCTATGGACAGACATGCGAGCTACTTTCAACGAGAACGGAGTCAGTCGGCTGCCAGTACGCCACCGCCATTGCCGCCCGACGTGCAGGTCTCGCAGGCCTGGCACTCTGTGACATGAACAGATACGCGACGTGGCCCTGCGGCTGGGCACAATACCAGAGTCATGTGGGGCCATCTTATTGTTTTGTGTGTTTGAAGAACCGAAACAGTTCTGCAAGGAGGCGCACATGCCGATGTAGGATGGCCTCATGACTCATGACTCTCCCTCTCTGTTGAGTGAGCTGCTGTCCTGCTGTGAGGCAGGTGCTTTTACAGTGGACGGCCTTTGCATGGCAGCTTGAAGTAGTGATGCAGATCAGTAATGCAGCGGATGTATGCGCTTGAGATGAGAGTAGGCTCTGCACGCACAGGATGTGCCTGCGCACAGCTGGCTCAAGCGCAGGCTCGGCGCACCCACCAACCGCTACGGCATACGACCGGGGCGGCACTGGGACGGCGTGGACCGCAGCACCGGCTTCGAGCGCGAGATGTTCAAGGCGCAGGCCGGCCGCGCAGCGCAGGAGCGCGAGGCCATGCTGTGGAGCATGGAGGACATGTGAAGCCTGACCCGGTTGCGTTGTGCTTTGCTGCTCTGACCACATTTTTGGGAGCTTTGTAACATAACTCGTGAGACCGTGGCTTTGCTGCTATATTTCTGGGTTACACGTCATGTGTTTCAAGTCAAAAGGTGTGCCAAGGCAGATGACGGAGTCCGTGTGGCGAGGAGGCACAGACAGAACTGGTGCCAGAGAAAAAGAGGCCTCCCAAAAGCTGGCAAGGAAACCTGGCTGCGCTGTGCCTCAGGGTTTCCACACAGGCGCTGCCTGATGACTCCTAGCGTCCACATACTGCTGGGAGCAGATCGATGGCGGCAACGAGGCTCCTGGCTGGCAAAAGCTGAGGCCGGCCCTGCACACAGCGCCGGCTCAGGTGGGGTGGGTTGCGCATATCACCTGACACTTTGCACAGCTGCCAGGGTTTAGACGGTCGCACTGTGCTCGCTGGCTGCCACATCCAGGGCAGCATGCGGGGCGTGAGGGGTGGCGTGCGGGGCTGGCTGCCCTGCCTGAGCGCTGGGGCAATGCCAGGCTGTGCCGGCCGCAGCGGCGTGCTGAGCGGCTGCCGGCGCGCAGGAGGCGCAGGAGGCATGGACGTGTGCACGCGGGAGGATGAGAGCTCCCGCGGCGCGCAAGGCCTGGGCGCTCGCATCGTCTCGAGGATCTGGCGGCGCACATCCGAGCTGCCTGCTGCAGTGATGGCGGCCGTGAAGTGCGCGGCGCCGCCACGTGCCGTGGACCAGTCAAGCACGTGACCAGGGCAGCCTGCTTGCGTGCGCCGGTCGGCAGACCCCTTGATGCAAGCCTCCCCGCCGCCTTGGGTTCACAGGGAGCACTGCGATCCTTCAGAGAGCGGTGCCGCTTGCAAGCGACCTGCGCGAGCTCCCGCGCCGCGTGCGAGGGGCCGCGCGCCGCGCGCAGGCCGGCCGCGCCCCAGGCGGACGCGCCGCAGCTGCCTGCCGACGCAGCGGCTGCGAGCGCGCCCGGCGAGGGCTGCGCGGCCGCGGACGACGAGCCGGCGGCCGCGCCGCCGGCCGCGGCGCCGCTCACGAAACCTAACAGCCCGGCGAGCCCGCAATTGCTGGCTCAGGAGGCGGCTCGCGCCGAGCCGGCGCCGCCGGCCGCAGGCGAGCGAGCAGGCGAGCAGTCTGCGCCTGCGCCGGAGGGGCCGCCAGCGGCGCATCCCGCCGCCAGCGGCGCGCGGCCGGAGCCGGCCGCGCGCGGCGCTGCCGTGGAGCACAGCGCTGCGGAGGCGGGTCTGGCTGCGGACGCGGACCAGCCTGGCGGGGACGCCACAGTCCCTGCAGCGGACGGCCCTGCTGCGCCTGCTGCCGCGCCGCCGTGCGGTGCGGCGAGCGCGGCAGCGCCTGCCCCGGCAGCCACCGAGCCGCTCGCCGGTGAGGAGGCGCGCGCGCACGCGCACGCTGAGCGCCAGCACGGAGACCGCGCTCAGCCAGCGGTGCTGCCGGGCAGCGACGCCGCGGCGGCGCCGGCGCCGGCGGCCGATGCCGCGGCCGACCTCGCGGCTGCCGCGACGCGGCAGCAGCCGCCGCTGGAGTTCGAGATCCCGGTCAGCACCGCGGTGGAGCTTATCACCGCGTTCGGCGGCTCCTGGGACGAGGGCGCGCTGGCTGACATGCTGCGCGCTCCCGGCGCGCCCGGCGCGCCCGCGTTGCCTGCGCTGCCCGGCGGCGGCGACGGCTGCTCGGCGGCGGCGCCGCACTCGCCCGGCGCCGACGCGCAGGTGCGGGGCCTCCCGCGCTGGCGGCTGCCGCCCGCCTGTGCTGGTCGTGCTTGGCTCCGGGGGATCGTTCGCCGTAGGGGCGCGCGGAGCCAGGTACAAGCATGCTCGCCATGGCTCTGTATCCCAACAGCCAGGCTCGTCCATGCTGGGGGGCTTGCGGGAGTGCACAGCAGCGTAGGGCAGCCGGCTGGGAACACGCAGGAGGGCGCGCGCTCGCAATGACAAGGCTTTGGGCCATGGCGGCTCCTCCTCCGTTGTGCCTTCCACGCGGCGTGACGCGCTGCAGCCGCGCGGGCGCAGGCGCCGGACGGCGCGGCCGAGCACGCGCTCAGCCTGCAGAGCGGCCTGCGGAAGGGCTTCCTGAGCCGCACGCGCTCGCCGCGCCCCGCGAGCGCGCCATCTGCGCCGCGCGGGCCGCCCGCGGCCGCCGGCCACGCCTGCGCGGGCGGCTGCTCGCCCGCGCAGGGGCCCTGCGGCGCCGGCGGCCACGCCGGCGAGGCCGCCGGCGGCTCGCCGCCGGCCCAGCCGCCGCACGGCGCCGACGCGGACGCGCAGGCGGTAGCTGAGGCGACTGACGCGATGCTGACCTCGCTCAGCGCCGCGGCCGACGCCCCCGCTGCGGCCGGCAGCGCGCGCGGCAGCGGCGCGGCGGCGGACGGCAGCGCCGGCGATGCGGGAGCCGGCGGCGGCGGCGGCGACGGCGGCGGCGGCAGCAGCGGCGGGGACGCTGGCGGCGGCGAGGACGCGGCCAGCGGCGGCGGCAGCAGCGCCAGCGGCGTCGGCGCCGCCGGCGGCGGCAGCGGCAGCGCCGGCGGCGATGGCACTGGAGACAGCAGCGGCAGCAGCATCTCTCCTGCCACACCAGGCGCGGAGCGCGTGGACGCGGATGCTGCCGCGCCACCCGCACCTGCGGTGCGCCCCGGTCATGATCTGTGGTCCAGCGCAAAGGCGATGGGCACAGGCAAGCGCTCGCCGTGAGGCTGCCTCCGTCATGCTCATGATGAATGCGTGCGGGTGAACTGTAACGTGTTCTTCGCTACCAGCGCTGCACGTGATCAGGCAGAGCAGGCCTGACGGCAGCGCGCCCGGGCAGGAGGTGACGAGCCGCGCGCTGATGGCGCGCTGGAGCGACGGCGGCCGGCTGACAGAGGCGGTGCTCACGAAGATGCGCATGAACGACAACCTGGCGCTGCTCACGGACGCCTCCGACCGCATCGGTGCGTCGAGCGAGGCAGCGGAGGGCGGCGGGGCTGCTGGGCTGCGAATGGCCGCAGAGGTTGCGCTGCGAGGACCTGGATAGGGTGTTGTCGGCTGCGACCACCTGTGCATTCGGAGTACAGGAGTAGGAATTTGTCAGTGTGATGGCATACAGAGCGGCTGCGCGTCCCGGGTGCGCGCAGCAATCGTGGAGTGGATGCAGCGCGAGGTGGGCGCGGCATCGCTGGGCGCGGCGGGCGCCGGCGCCGGCGCGCGCATCGTGCTCAACCTGGACGCGCTCTCCGCGGCCAAGCTGCTGAAGCTGGACAACCGCATCGTCAAGCTGGTCAACACGCGCATGTTCGGCCCGAGCGGCGTGCCGCCGCCCGCAGCCGCCGCGCCGGCGCTGCCCGCCGCGGCCGCCGCGCGCGGCGCGCTCGCCGGCCTGGGCGAGCTGTCCGAGGGCGAACTCGCGGGCGGCTGCTGCGAGCTCAGCGGCGGCGGCGGCACCGGCTCGTCGTCCGTGGACGATGTCGCGGCGGGGCCAGGCGGCGCCGGCGGCACCGGCGGCGCGGCGCCAGCCGGCGGCGCGGCCGGCGGTGCGGCGCCCGCGCACCGCAGCCGCTCGGCGGCTGCTGAGGCGGAGGCGGCGGCCGCGGCGCTGCTGGCCGAGGAGGAGGCGGAGAAGGCGCGCGCGGCGGCCAAGGCGGCCGCGCGGCGCGCCAAGCGCGAGGGCCGCGGGCGCGCCGCGCCGCCCGCGCCCAACGGCGTGGCCGCGCCGGCGGACGCCGCGCCGGCGGCGCCCGCGCCCGCGCCGGCCGCCGCGCCCGCGCCCGGGGCGGCGCCGGCCCCGCCCGCGGCGGCGGAGGCGCCGGCTGCGGAGCGCCCGGAGGCAGAGCCCCCCGCGGCCGGGCGGCCGGCAGCGGCTGCGGAGCTGACCAGCAGCGGCGAGGCAGAGTCCGTCACGTCTGAGGAGTGCACGCCACACACGGACGAGCGGCCGGCAAAGCCGCAGGCGGGCGCCGCGGCCGCCGCGGCGCCCGCCACGCCGCCGGCGGTGCCCGGCGCGGCCGGTGGCGCGGCTTTTGCGCGCGGGGCGGCCGTCGGGCGGCCCGCGGCCAATGGCATCCGCATCATCCGCGCGGCGACGGCCGAGACGCCCGAGGCGCCGGGCGCGCCCGGCGATGGCAGCGGCGCCGGCGAGAGCGCGGGCTCGGCCGATGACGACGACGCCAGCTGGCAGCAGGTGGCGCCGAAGAGCCGCGCGCTCGCGCGCGCGCCCAGCGACGCCGCGCCGGCGCCCGCCGACAAGGCGCGCGCCAAGCTGGACGGCGGCGGCGGTGCGGCGAAGAAGGCCGTGTCGGTTATGGTTGTGCAGCGGCCGCCGGCGCGCAAGGGTGACGCCGGCGACGCCGGCAAGGCGGGCGACGCAAAGAAGAAGAAGACGTCGCGCGGCGGGCGCAAGGAGCGCGAGCGCAAGGAGCGCCGCGCGGCGGCCGCCGAGCGCCGCGGCGACGCGCCGGCGCCGGCCGCGCCGCCGGCGCCCGCGCTGCCGCCGCGGCCGCCGCTCGCGGCCGTGGCCACAGCCGAGGGCGGCGGCGGCGCGCGGCGCTGGGCCGAGGTGGCGCGCAGCGGGCCCGCTGAGCCACGGCCGGCGGCGCCGGCGGCCGGCGCGTCCGCCGCGCCGCCGCCGCCGCCTGCCAGCACGACCGATGCGGAGTCGTCGGCGCCGGCCACACCGCGCAAGCGGCGCCGCAAGCGCCGCGGCAGCGGCGGCGGCGCCGACGGGCACAGCGCTGACCCCTCGGACGCGGGCAGCCCGAGCCCCGCCTCGCTGCCGTCAGCGTCGCCGCTGCACGGCCGCGCCGCGCTGCCTGCGGCGCCGCTCGTGAGCAGCTCGTGGGCGGCCGTGGCCTCGCGCACTCCCAACGGCGCTGCCCCGGCCGCGCCCAGGCTGGCCGCGGCGGCCGCAGCGGCGGCGCCGCCCGCGCAGCCCGCTGCCCCCGCGCCCGCGCATGACTCCGCGCCCGCGCCCGACTTCGCGCCGACGCCAGGCGATGCGCCCGCGACGGCGGCGTCGCCGGAGCCAGCCGCAGACGCGCCGGCGGCGCCGCCGGCCGGCGCGCCGCCCGCGCTGCAGCCGGTGGTGGCCGCGCTGCACAGCGCGTTCGCGCACGGCACGGCCGGCCACGCCGCGCCCGAGCGCGCATCGGCGGCCGCTGCGCCGGCGCCGCCGGCGCCGGCGCAGGCGCAGGAGGCGGCGCAGCGTGCCGCGCCGGAGCCCGCGCAGCCCGCGCACGCGCCCGGCACGCCCACGACCGGCGCGGCGCTGGGCAGCCTCTTTGCGGGGGACCTGTTTGCCAGCTTTGCGGCCGGCGGCAGCGCGGCGCCCCGCAGCGAGGGCTGGGAGGCGGCGTCGGCGGCGCTGCGGGTGCCCGCGGCGGCTGCTGCGGCTGCTTATGAGGACGAGGCCGGGCCACAGCTGGACTTTGAGGCACGGCCCGTGTCACCAGTAAGCTCAGTGTGATGATTGTTTCAGCCGCTAGTCACAATCTGTCTGTGAGGAGCTTGCCTGCCGCCGCACACGAGGGCATGGCGCTCACCAGCCCGGCTGCCGCAGGCACGCATGCATGAACGAGCATCCTTCATGCCTGACTGCCAGGGTTGCCCCTGTCACACGGCGTCCGCAAGGCTGCTTGAGAGTCCACGAGTTGGGCCGGGCAGCGCGCGGCTGGCTCCGTGACAGGCTTGCTCGCAACTGGGTGTCGGGGCGGTGGGCCCGGGGTCGACGCTGCGGCGCGCGGCTGCCTGCAGGCGCTCATCATGTCGTCGCTGCTGCCGGACGGCGAGGAGCCGCCGCCGCAGCTGCGCGCGCAGCCGCAGCGCGGCCCGCCGCCGCCGCCGCACCCGCCGCAGCAGCGGCTGCCGCCGCACGAGCCCGTCTACTTCGCGTTCCCGCAGCCGAGCCCGCCGCTGGCCGCGCCGCACATGCCTGGGCCCTATGCGGGCGCGGGCGGGCCCTTTGGCACGCCCCGCATGGGCGCCGCCATGGGGCCGCCCGCGCCGCTCGCGCCGCCGCCGCCGCGCGGCGTCAGCGGCTGGGCGCGCCAGCAGGCCGAGTTCGTGCCGAGCGGGCTGGCGATGCGGCCGCCGCCGCCGCCGCCGCCGCCGCGCGCGGCCGCGGCCGCCGCCGCCGCGGCGGCGGCCGCCGCGGGCGCGGCCGCGGGCGCGGCCGCCGCCGCGGCGCACGGCTGGGGCCCGGGCGTGCAGCAGCAGTTCAACCACATGGTCTGCTGCCCGCTCACCCAGGTGCCGCCCCGCGCGCCCGCTCCTGGGCTTGCTTCGCTGGACGGCTCCTGTTGTGGAATGGCCTGGCATGCATCTCACGAGGACACCTGCTGACACAGGCTGCATGGTCGGAGCTGTGCAGCTGGGCTCAGAGGCTGCTTGAGCATGCAGCGCACGCTGTCTGCGCCATGGTGCACCGCGTAGGCACAGCCGGAAGGCGGCGCCTGAGACAGGGGAAGCCTGAGGGGTGGAAAATGCCTGTTCTCGATGCTGGTATCTTTCGGCAGCGCGGCGAGGTCTGCCTGTGAGCGCTTGCGGCCGCGCAGGAGCCGACGATGGACCCAAATTTAGCATTTGAACCGAAGTTCTGCCAATTTTAGCATTTGAACCGAGGTCTGCCTGTGAGCGCGTGCGGCTGTGCAGGAGCTGATGATGGACCCAATTTGAGCATTTGAACCGAGGCCTGCCTGTGAGCGCTTGCGGCCGCGCAGGAGCCGATGATGGACCCAATTTTAGCATTTGAACCGAAGTTCTGCCAATTTTAGCACATGAACCGAGGCCTGCCTGTGAGCGCTTGCGGCCGCACAGGAGCCGATGATGGACCCAGTGCTGTGCGCGGATGGGCACACCTACGAGCGGCGCGCGATCGAGGCCTGGTGCGACAGCTCGTGCTGTCACCACATGCTGCTTGCCCGTGTGGTGACGCGGCCACACGTCACCGACGCTCGGCGCAGCGAGGGACTGCTTGGCTCGCACGCTCACCGGTCTGACGTTGTCAGCATTCAGCGAGGCAGCACACTGGTCACCAAGCAGAGCAGCAGCCGGCGTGCTTGCACTTCATGCGCTGTTAGCAAGACTCAGGCAGCCTGTGCATCCTCTGCGGCATGCAGCAGAGGCCGGTGGGTCGCCTGCGCGCCAGCGAGCTCTCCGCCCATGCAGGCTCGCGCGCCGCAACACGCTGCCCGCCTGTCACCCTGTGTGCTCGAGCACAACCAGCCCACTGACGGCAAGGTGCCTGCCTGCTGACGGGCGGGGTTCTCGCGCTGCGCAGGCTCGCGCACCACGATGTGTCGCCGGTGTCGCGTGCGCCGCTCCCGGACAAGCAGCTGCGGCCCAACGTGGTGGTCCGCAACATGCTCGCGCGCGCGCGCGCCAGCGGCGCCCTGGGCTGATCCGGGGCGCTCACTGCTGGCGTCCAATGTGGGAGGGGTCTTGCTGCAGGAAACGCTCTGGTGCTTCTGTTTTGTATGTGAAGCGCCTGGCTGGCGAGCGCTTATCTGCAGGGGCCTGGCAGCCTCCTGGGCGGGTGCCTCGCGTGGCGCGCGCGTCTGCAGAGATGCACGCGCGTGGGCGCGGGCATGGTAAACGGTTGCACCTGGTCGCGCGCATGGCGCCAGCGCGGCGGCTCGCAGAGTCTTAGGACGTTTCTAGAGCGGGGGAAGGCACATGCGCCTGCTCCCGCGAAAGGGGGTCGGGCGCGTGGCGGCAATGTTTTTTTCTTGCGCGGGTGTAGGCAGGATGACCCACGGCCCCGCCGTTTTGTGTACACTAACCGCCCTGTTGCTCGGGGCGGGCCTGCGTGCTTGTGGTGCGTGTGCGCTTCAGAGCGCGTGTGAGTGGGGGCGCAAACCGGATGTCAGCGTGGCGGCTGCCGCTTGGCCAGGCCCAGGAGGCCTGCTAAAGGCTGGAGAGTGGTGCGTCCCAGAATGCGCCTGCCGCAGAGTGGCCATAGCAAGATGTGCAATGAGCCTAGCTGCGGCAGGGTAATCACTGGCCCTGACCAGGGCCTCACACAAGGCCAACAAGCTCACACCCCGCACACCCTGCCCTCTGTCACCCAGCCTTGGATGCACCCAGAAATCAGTTGGCCAGCTAGCCCTGCTCACTTGCAATCCCATGGCCAGGTAGAGGCCGCCAGCACGTGGTATCCCTCTGCAGACAGGCCCTGCACCCCTGCAGCACAGCGCGCGTCCGGCCCCGGCACAGGCGCGTGCCCTGCGGGCGCTGCCGGTCCCTGCTGTCCCAGCAAGCAGCGGCGTCAGCCCTCGTTGGGGACACCACGCAGGAGGCCGCTCAAGCTCCGTGTCCTGTCACCTACAGAGCAGCGCCCCATGGCTAAGCATGGAGGCGGCGACGGCGATCTGCCACCCGCGCCCAGTGGCATAGCAGGTGCGCGGGCGGCCGCATGCCGGGTGCCAGGAGAGCAAGGGCGGCCGCCTGGGGTTGGAGCAGGTAGATACAGACATGCAGCGCCGCTCGGCTCCGCTCGCGACGCCTGCCGCCGCCCGCGCGCACAACACGCGTGCATGCATGCACGCCGACGAGAGCGCTGCAGCGCCGCTCCGCATGGCCTGCGGGTGCCCGTCCGCAGGAGGGCCCGTGGGTGCGCTGACAGGGGTGCCGGCGAGCGCGCGCCCGCAGGCCAGCGGCAGGCCTTCGCGCCGCAGGCCGCCCTGATCGGCTTCAGATTCCTGTGCAAGCACTTCGGCGTGCTCGTGCTGCTGCCGCTCGCGCTCAGCGTGGTGCGCGGCCCGTGTCCTCGCGACGCGGCGCTGCTCTGGCTCTCGCCATCGGAACAGGTGACGCTCGCAGGCAGCACCTGCGTGCACTCTGACGTACGCAGGACATGGCAGGACGGCGCGCGCTGCATGCAGCCCCAGGACTGCTTGTGCCGGAACCTGATTCATTAGCTGGCTGGCTGAAGCGGATCTTATCCATGCTTGCTGGTCCCGCTGGCGTGGCTGCGTGAGCGCAAGCGCCGTGCCCGCATGTGCTCGGCGGCGCGCGCGGCGCGGCGAGGCGCGCGCGCCGACTTCGGGCGTGCCAGTGCGCAGGCGCAGGCGTCCGCGACGCGCGCGTGGCTGTACCAGGCCGCGCAGCAGGTCACGGCCGGCGCTGCACTGGTGCGCCGCTGCAGCGGCCGGGGGTGCTTGAGCGCGCGGCTGCGTCGCTAGGCGGTGGTCGCGCGTGCAAGCTTGTCTGCCCCGCGGGTCGCACGACTTAATGCTGTAGCACATAGCCAGGCCGCCCGCCTGCTGGAACGCAGGGCGTGCTTGAACACTGCGAGCGGGGCGACTTGGGTTGCAAGGCTCACATGCACTGGGCGGGCAGGTAGCAGGGCCGCCTTGGCTGAAGCTGCCCGGCGTCTGCTTCGCTGCGCCGCTTGCTTTGACAGGCTTGCATGCGGAGAGTCACAGGGGGTGGCTCGCATGCGCACAGGGGGACAGCCGGCTGTGCAAACATCCGCTGTGCTGCGGCGTGTTCACCAGCTCGTCCCCTGAGCGCTCGCCCAGACAGGCGAGCGGCCGCGCGCAGGCGCGCGGGCAGCTGCCCGCGCTGCTCGCCGCGCTGCTCGCCGCCGCCGCCGTACTGGCGGCGGCCGCGCTGTGGCTCATGCGGCGGCGCCGCGCGCAGTACCTGCTCGACTTTTACGCCTTCAGCCCGCCGCAGCGGTGTGTGCCCAGCCTTAAGCGCTCTGCCGGCGCTCCCACGGCATGCGCTGCCGACTGCAGGCGGCCAGGCACCTGGCAGGCCGCCTTGCGCTGCAGAGCCGCACTGGCGCACGAGCACGGGGCTGACGGCGCGCGGCGGCTGCGCAGGATGGCTGTGTTCAAGGAGACCTACATGAAAGGGGTGTGCGCATCATCAAACACTGTGATGGCTTGCTCTGCTTGTTCTCTTTGCACCTTCACCTGATCCTGCCGAGCATCACACCTTCTCCGCACTCCCGCGTCAGCTGTGCGCGGCTTGGCCTCGTGTGTGCGACCTACTAATATGCCGTTTGTGCGCAGGTGCGGCGGTGTGGGGTGCGCTCCCCGCATTGCACACTCCTGCTGGCAATGCATGAGCGCGTCGTGCATTGCCCACTTGTCACTTTGCATCTGTGCATGCAGGCTCATGAGTAGGCAAGTGGGTTTTTCCAGACCCAACAAGTTTGAGCCAAGAACTGACTCTTATGCGCTAAACCTGTTCCCGTCCTGTTTGTACAGCCGTTTTGTGTGTTTGTGCATGGGTTCAGCGAAGTGGCCCTGCGTCCTGCAAGTCATAAACCACCCCAAGCCAGCATGCAGCCTCACAGGCCGCCCCTCCGCAGGCTGCCCGATTCGGAGGCATGGCTAGACTAACGGTCAGCGGCGCACCGAGCAGGCGTACACGGAGGAGAGCATCAGCTTCATGAGCAAGATCATCGACGCGTCGGGCCTCGGCCACCCGACCTGCGGCTACCTGCCCGACGGTGCGCTGCGCGGGGTCCCGCAATGCGCGGCGGCGCGCGCTTTGTGCCCTCTCGTCAAAGACAGGCAACATAGCCTGTGCTGATGCACGATGATGGAGAAGCGTGTGCAGACGCTGGGGCATATTTAGACATATGGCCGCGTGGTAGGACGGCAGGCATCTATGGACAGCCAGATCTGCCCTGGGCCCACACGGCATGCATGCAGGCGGGCGGCTGGAAGCGACGGCTGTGCGCGTTGCGCGTGCTGGCCCGCGCGACCGCGCGCCTGATCCGGCGCATGACGCGGGGCGGCGCGCCGCGCAGAGGTGCACGCGGGCCAGTACCGCGACGTGGTGCAGAGCAACGCCAACAAGCGCGCCGAGAGCGAGTCGGTGCTCGTCGCCTGCGTGCAGCACGTGCTCTTCCGCACGGCGCGGCCCCGGCGCCCCCGCGCGCGCGCGCGCGCGCGCGCGCGCCCGCCCGCCGACGTCGTGCAAACCGACACACATGCCCAGGTCGACGCCATGCAGTATGTGCGTGAGGGGAAGCACGGCGGCAGTATTGCGACCTTGCCGGCTGAGCAGCTCAGCAGGGGAGCAGGTCTGCAGGCAGGGAAATTGCATGCAAGGCCGGCATGGCCAGCGGCCGCGGCCGCGCGAGCGGCCTGGCGCGCGCGCGCGCGCAGGGCCTGCGCGCAGCGGATGTCGACGCGGTGGTCACCAACTGCTGCACATTCGCGCCCACGCCGTCCTTCAGCGCGCTGCTGGTCAATCGCTTCGGCATGCGGCCGGACACGCTGACCTACTCGCTCGGCGGCATGGGCTGCTCGGCCGGCCTGATCGCGCTGGACCTGGCGCACCACCTCATGCGGGCGCGCACCCCGCCGCCCCGCGCGCGGCAGCATTCTCGTCTGTGCGCGACCTGTTGCTTAATGGACAGGAGGATGGGGTGCCATCGGGTTTGGGTGCAGCAGGAGCATCAAGCTGAGCAAGCCTGTCACAGCGCTTCCAGCTTGCATGGTGTGAAAAGATTGCTTGTGCGGTAGGCGTGGACGACCTTTGGGCGCTGCTGTGCGTGCCTGCAGCCCGAGCGGCCGCCTACAGACGCTCAGGGCAGGGAGTGCTCGGCCTGTGATTTCCCCTTTGCGCACGTTGCTGTCGCTCCGCCAGCGGCCAGGCAGGCCGGCAAGCGCTGAGGCGCGCGCGCCGCGGCGGGGCGCGCAGAGCAATGCGGGCATGCGCGTGCTCATCGTGGGCACCGAGAACATCCTGGACAACCTGTACTATGGCCCGCCACCTCTCGCTTCCCTAGCCCTACCCTACCCCTAACCCCAAGCCTCCGCTCCCCGCGGCCTGCACTCCTGCAGGCCTTTGTTGGTCTGGGTCACTGCCAGAGTCGTGCATGAGCATGCGCATGGCGCTGTGGGGCGTCCGCCCTGCACCTTCAGACACCGCTCGTGACTCGGAACGGGGGCACAGAGTCTATGTTGACCGGCATGTCTGCCAGCGCCGGCCGCTCAGGCGGGCGGCGCCGCGGCCGGGCCGGGCCCGGCGCAGCGGGCGCGCGCGCGCGCCGCGCGCAGGCAACCTAAAGAGCTGCCTGATCACCAACTGCCTCTTCCGCCTGGGCGGCGTGGCCGCGCTTCTGTCCAACCGGCCGGGCGATCGCCACCTGGCCAAGTACCGCCTCGACCACGTCGCGCGCACGCACCTGGGCGCCGACGACGTCGCGTACAAGCGCGCGCCCCGACCCTCACCCTGCCCGGCCGCGCTGCAGAGGCCCTTCAGAGAGCCGCCCACACACGATGCCACCGATGCCCGAGAGCTGACCGCATGACGCACGTCTGCAACCCCGCGAGCGGCACACTGCGCACGCGCGTTCCAGCCCACTGGCAGTTCACGTCCCGCGCTCGCACGCATGCCTGCCCGGCTCGCTGCAATCCGCCCCTGCACAACCAAGAGCGCCGCCGGCGGCTGCAGCGGCTGTGGCCTGCGGGCGCAGCTGCGTGATGCAGCGCGACGACGACCAGGGCGTGCTGGGCATGCGCATCTCGCGCGACCTGATGGGCGTCGCCGGGCGCGCGCTGCGCGCCAACATCACCACGCTCGCGCCGCGCATCCTGCCCGCGTCGGAGCTCATCCTCTACGCCGCCAATGCGTTTGCGCGCAAGGCGCGCCCGGCGTGTCGGATCGCATCAGGCATCAGGCTGGCGAATTGCAGCTGGAACAATAGCTGCGACCGGTTGCCTTCAAGAGCCGCACCCTAAACTCGTCTGCCAGGCAGAGTGCGCAGGCCTGCAGTTTCAGTCGTCAGGTTTCGAAGCCTAGCGAGGGTGCCCCCGGACATGCATGCTGTCCACCGCGCTACACGGAGCGCAGGTGCTGGGCATGCACGCGCTCAAGCCCTACAACCCTGACTTCAAGACCGCCATCGCGCACTTCCTCATCCACCCCGGCGGCAAGGCCGTCATCGGCGAGGTGGCCCCGCACACCTCACATGCCCCATTCCGCCCTGTTCCCCTTTATGCACCAGCCACCTAATCCACTCGCCGCATGCCCGGGACCGGCCTGCATGATCGAGCTGTTGCTCATGGAAAGGGCCGCTGAGATGCCGGGCATGCGCGGGGCTTGTGCACAGCGCTCGCTGCCGAGCGGCATGCATGGGCGCGTGCTCCGCGGTGCTGCCGCGCTCCTGCTGCGGCCTGCTGCCGAGCGCACGCGGGTGCGCGCAGGTATCCAAGCAGTTGCTGCTGACGCCCGCGCAAGAGGCGCCCATGGTGGAGCCCTTCCTGCGCTTCGGCAACACGTCCTCTGCCTCCACGTGGTGCGCTGCGCGTTACCCTATACCCCAGCACTCCTGCCAGGCTGTGCTCTTGCTGCGCCTGGTGCGGGCGCGCTCCCCCTGAAGCATGCCGCTGTCCTATTGCTGCATGCATGGGGCCGCGCTCCTGCCAGGCTTTGCTTTTGCTTCTTGGTACCGGCGCGCTCCCCATGGAGCATGCCGTTGTCCTGCTGCCTAGGCAGAAGGTCCTTGCCAGGCGTCCATCAGCACGGGGCCTTGCCGCCGTGTCCGCAGTTGAGCGCGTGCTGCCGCGCTGACGCGGGCGCCGGCGCGCAGGTACGCCTGGTCGTTCGTGGAGAGCCGCCAGGGCGTGAAGCGCGGGCAGCGCCTGTGGCAGCTGTCCTTCGGGTCGGGCTTCAAGGTCAACTCGGCGGTCTGGACCGCGCTGCGCGACATCGACGACCAGGTGCCTGCCTGCTCCGCATAACCACCATGTGGGCTCTTGAGGGTCGACACGGCCCTGTGTAGGTGTATGTGGGAGCCTCTCGGCCATGGTGTATCATGCAAATAATTGTCGCACGAATGACCAATTTCGTGCTTACCGGCGAGTGCAGCACGACGCCTGGTGCGGCGTGAGCTCCATCGACTGAGCTTCCATGATGCGCGCGCGGGCGGCCGCCCGCCGCTGCTGCCAACGAGCGCTGTCCCAGGGGCCCAGGCTGCCTGGCCTGCCAAGTGCCAATGCTGCAGGCGACTTATGAGGTCTGCTTCATACCTTCGGGGCACGCATGCCTTTTTGCAACCTCTGAGCAGAAGTATTTGCATTATGCTTGCAGTTGCAACTGCGAGGAGGCTGCAAACAGGCAATGAGCAGCATGGATCCCACACTTGGGCTGTGTGCAACGCATGAACACATCCAGCATTGACGCACCGACCTTTGCTTCCACATGATCATAGGTATGTCTCATGTGTCTTACATCACATACGTACTTCAGCTAGCAGGCGCATGCAGGCATGCGTACAGTCAGGTGGTGATCCTCACGTCCTCCCTGAACAGTCCAGGGGGAGACACAGTGCTCAATACTCATTTGGCTGCATGCGTTCCCAATGACTGCACGTGCAGCAGGCGCCGCCCGCAGCAGCAGGGTCACCCCTTCCCGAACACAAGCATGGCGTTGTTGGACGGCAGCTCGAAGCGCTCGCGCAGCTGCAGGCCCGCGCGCGCGGCGGAGGCCTCCACGTCCTGCAGCCGCCGCACGCCCCAGGCCGGGTCCTGGCGGCACAGCATGCGGTCGAAGGCCACGTTGCTGGGCGCGTCGCCGCCGCCGCCGCCGAAGAACGGGCCATACAGGCAGAGCGGGCCGCCGGGCAGCAGCGCCGCCGCCGCCCCCGCGAGCAGCCCCTCGCAGGCCGCGTACGGCGCGATGTGTACGAGGTTGATGCAGAGCACCGCCGCGAGCGGCTGCTCCAGCGGCGGCCAGGGCTCCGCGGCATCAAAGCACAGCGGCGGCAGCACTTGCGCGCCGACGCCGGCGTCGCGCGTCCAGGCCGCGATGCTGTCGCAGGCCTCGGGGTCCGCATCGCTGGGCAGCCAGCGCAGGCCGGGCAGCGTGGGCGCAAAGTGAACCACATGCTCGCCGCTGCCGGATGCGACCTCCAGGACGAGGCCGCTAGGTGGCAGCACGCGGCGCAGCACGGCGAGGATCGGGTCCCTGTTGCGCAGCGACGACGGGGAGTGCAGCCTGACGTCGCGCGCCGCAGCAGCGGTGCACATCGGCAGTGCGCGTCGCATTGACGCTATGCCGGGCGACAGGCAGCGGCACTTTGACTGCGCGCCATCACGCCACCGCAGCGTCGGTGCGTCTGTGCAGGCAGACTAGCACCACGCCGAGCGCAGGAGCTGTGTGCCGCACGCAACAACAGCTCACAGCCAGCGGTTACAGATCAGGAGGAGGCTCAGAAGTAGCAGCGAAAACAACTTGCCTGGAGCAGCAGCAGCAGTCCTTGAGCCCTGCAACCAGCAGGGTTCCAGCAGCAGCTCCAAGCTGATGATCACCTCTGGGTGATACAAGGAGCCGCAAAAGAGACCAGGGGTGCAAGGCCCTTCGCCAGGGCGAGCAGCGATGGAGGGCGCGAACGAAACAGGAGGCACGCTCGGCGATACCACGCAGGCCGACCTCAACTCGCCCACGCGCGGCGCGCCGGCGCGGCGCCGGCGCGCCGCACGCGGACCGGAGAACCTTGCAGCGCATCCGGCGCCGAAATGTGCGGACCAGGGTGGCGCGCCGGGCAGCGCGACGCCCGCACGTGCCAAGGCGCAGCAGCGCGACCGCGCGTGCGGCCCGGCAGCCAGCGGCACGGTACGTCCGCAAGCCGCTTCCCGTCGCTGTGCCTTTGGCGCGGCGCCCAGGGGCCAAGGCCGTGAGTTTCAGGTATATAGCAAGATGCTGGGGTGATCCCGGTCGATGAGGTAACACTCGTGCGATAGGCCGGCAGGCTGGGTGCCAGGCAGCGATACGGCCCACGCAGCCTTTTGGGAAGCCTGGCGGTGCCATGCCTCTCTGCGCGGGACGTGCGTGCCTCAACAGCGATAGTAAAGAGTGAGTGTGGGCGTATAACGCAAGTTAATTATCAGAGGTCAGCTATAAGAGGTTCATGCCTGTCGCAGCCAGCGAGGACGCCCTGCACCGCGCGGCGCCCGCCGCCCCTGACGCTGGTGCCGGCCTCGAGCGCCAAGCGGCCCGGCAAGCCCCCTGCCACGCCCAGGTGCCCGCCCGCCCCGCGTCCACCAGCCCACAATGCCACTTGTGGCCAGGACCGTGCAGGGTCCGCCTCTCCTGAGCCGTGGGGCAGCGCACGGACCCCTGAGCGCGCTGCGGCGGGGCATATGCATGTGGCAGTGCAACCCAGCTTTGAGGCACAGGCACACAGGCGTTGCCAGGTCGAGCACCGGCACCAGAACCCAGGCCGCGAGACCAACCCGACCGTGGCTGCTCAGGTGGCCCACGCTCCGCGCGCAGGGGCGCAGCGGGGGAGCCAGCCACGCCCGGCAGCGCCCGCGGCCGGCGCGAGGCGGCGGAGCGCTCGGCGAGCACCTCGCCGCCCGAGGCGGGCGCCGCAGCGGCGGAGGCCGGCACGGGCGAGGCCGCCGCCGCCGCGAGCTCCAGCGACAACGTGAAGGTGCTTCCCGCGCGGTCCCGGAATGACAGATTTGTCGGGGAGGGGGGGGGGGCCCTGCAGCGGCTGTTACAGCAGATGACCCGTGTGTCCTCAGAGCGGGCAGCAGCGTCTGTGTGCTTCAGAGCATGCGCCCCGTGCCAGCACCCGCTCAATCTACAAAGTCGCACTAGCGCAGCCGGTCGGCGTGACGGGCTCGTGCAGCCAGTAACGGCGTGGGGCCGCGCGCGCCCAGGTCGTGATCCGCATCAGGCCCGTCACGCCGGACGAGGCGGCCGCCGGTGCGCTCGATGGCCGCCATGCGGGGTCTCAAACGGGCTGCACAGATGCCCGGCATGTGGCCTGGATCAGCGTGCGAAGCCATGCACCAGGCTGGCCGCCACGCTTAGCAGTCTCGAGCGACGCGTCTCGCTGACCGCCCGCGGGCGTGGTTGTTTTCAGTGCGGCCGCCGCTGCTTGGCACGCACGGTTGAACAGACACAGGCATGCCTCAACAGAGCGTATTTCAAGGCCCCTGCAGTGGTGGCTCTGCAGTGGCATGCTGCCCACATGCATGGAGCAAGGGTACAGGCCAAGCAGGGACCGAGTGACCAGCGGGCAGCGCTGAGGCGGCGCGGGCGCGCGGGCGCAGGCCCGGCGTGTCTGGAGCAGCGGTCGGGGCAGGCGCTGGAGGCCGACGGCGCGGGGCATGAGCCGCGGCGCCGCGACACGCTGCAATTTGACGCTGTGCTGGGCGCCGATGCTGCGCAGGATGACGTCTTCCAGCGTGCGCCCTGGCAGCGACCGGTCCCAGAAGGGGCACGCGGGGGCACTTGGGCTGCCGGGAGGAGAGCTCTGGTAGCTAGGGTCTGCTAGTGAGTGCCTTGTTTGGCACAGTATCTGAACCCCCTCTTCGTTCGGCGGTGGCTTCGCCCGCTGGCTCGGTGGTGTCACAGCACTGTGGAGTGCGGCCACACCTATTGTGCGGCCAGCGGCGGTGCCTGTGCCGCCCTGTGGCAGCCATGGCTGCGGGCGTGGCCGGCCCTGGGGCCGCCCTCCGGCCTGTTCAGCTGCCGTCCAGCCTGAGGGCTCACGCGCGCTGTGCGGACGGCAGTGGTCGGCCTGCCCGTGGTGGAGCACTGCATGGCTGGCCTCAACTCGTCCATCTTCGCCTATGGCCAGACAGGTGCTCCTCCCCAGCACTGCGGCGGCGGTCCTGCGCATGGTTCCCCAGCCTTCCGTGCTGTGATGCTGCCTGACAAGCCTCAGAACAAAATTTCTATGGTTTGCTTGTCCATGTGGATTGCCAAAGCCTATAGATCGCCTCTGCCTGCATGGCAGGTGCCCAGGCATCATTGCAGACGCAGCAGTTGGCTGCAGATGTGTGCGGAGCCGCGCGCAGGCTCCGGCAAGACGTACACAATGACGGGGCTGCTAGCCGACGCGGACCAGGTAACGCATCCCCCTTTGGGCATGCGTGGTTCTATCCGGCAAGCCACTGGCACCAGAGAGACCTCTTGTGGCAGTTGCCATGTGCTCGCATGCTCGCGCGTTCTCGGCGCATGTCCTGGTCTGGTGCGCCTTGGAGGGCAGGGGCCCTGCCATGAAACAGGCGCCGGGGGCGGCTCGCGAGCGCGCTTCGCAGGGCGGCGGCCGCAAGGCAAGGCGCCCGCGCGCGCACATGGCGCCAGCGCCCACGCAGAGCATGTGCATTGCGGGCCGCTCAGCTAAGACGCGTGCGCCCGCGGCGCGCAGCGCGGCCTCGCGCCGCGGATCTTCGACGCGCTGTTCGAGCGCATCGCGCAGGAGGAGACGCGCCTGGCGCGCCGCCCCTCTCGCACCCAGGCCACCTGTTTGCACGCCTCCGCCGCTGCCGCGCTCGATGGCTCGCCCCCGCGCTCACAGCGTGCCGCCCATGAGCACATGTCCGGCGCTGCTCTGCGCCGGACGTGCCGTCAGGGCAATTTGTGAGCTTTGCCGCTCTTGGCCTCAGTTGATGCCACCCTGGTCCTGTCGCCTGTCGGAGCCGAGCGTCCACGGCTGCGTGCGCCTGCGCGCCGCCGGGCGCCGGCGGCGGGGCGGCGCCGCGCTCGGCGGCGCCCGTGCGGCCGCCGCTGCAGCCGCCCAGCTCGCCCGACATGGATGCCAGCACTGCGGCGCACACTCCGCTGCTCAGGGCAACAGGGCTGCGCCGCGCAGGACGGCCGCGCCGCGCCGTCGCGCCGAAGCAAGAGCGCACGAGCATGCTTGGCGGCGTGATGCGCTGGCGGTTCATGAGCAGAAGTTTGTGCATGCAGTGGAACAGTCGGGCCTGAGACAACACAGTCCTGCCTCAGACGACGGCAGCGGAAAAAATCTGGCGCGGGAAGCCTGCGCGGCGCCCGGGCCGGCCGGCACCCTCGAGCGCGGACATGCGCGCGTCGGCGGCGCGCGCGCCCGCGGGCGCGGCGCGGCTTGGCCGTCGGGCGGCCGCCAGGCCGTCCTCCTCGTTGAGCCCCGCCGCCGGGTCCCCCCCGCCGGCCCCGGCCCGTCGCCCCCATGGGACGCCCGCCATGCCCAGCAGGCGCCGCGCATCCGCCCCGCAGATGTCCAGCGGCGGCCCGGCGGGGCAGGCGCCCAGGCCGGGCGCGGCGCCGCACAGGAGCCCGGCCGGGAGCCCCCAGGACGCGCCGCGCGCGCCGGCCGCGTAGTGTGACGGCGGGAAGTTGGTCAGCGCGGCGGCGCTGTGCAGCGCGAGGCAGGCGCGGTCGTACGCGCGCGCGGCCGCCAGCTCGTCCACGAAGCTGCCTGCGGGGCCGGGGCCGGGGTCAGGGTCTGGCT
>JAABUV010000445.1_pt1 | contig 62316 bp, 59 predicted proteins | sample 5559971 | NCBI WGS metagenome assembly JAABUV01 (sample SAMN10711881, study PRJNA513362) | rock metagenome | isolation source: Antarctica rocks | place: Antarctica: Victoria Land, Knobhead nord | collected 2015-12-19 | reverse complement strand
CGCTGTATCAGGCGTTCCGCGATCACTACGGCCGGGACGATGCCGACGTGCTGGTCTGGCGCGGCACCACGGCGGAGATGAACCCGCGCATCCCGCAGCGTGTCATCGACGCGGCCTATGAGAAGGATGCCATCGCGGCCTCGGCCGAGTATGGCGCCGAGTTCAGGAACGACATCGCGGCGTTCGTCTCGCGCGAGGTTGTGGACAACGTCATCGATCCGGGCGTGTTCGAGCGTCCCCGTATCGCCGGCGTCACCTACTCGGCGTTCGTCGACCCTTCCGGCGGCCGGTCCGACTCCATGACGCTGGCGATCGGGCACCGCGAAGGTGACGTCTCGATTGTCGACGTGGTGCGCGAGATCCGGCCGGACTTCTCGCCCGATGCTGCAGTGGCCGAGTTTGCCACGGTGCTGCGCGCCTACGGGGTCAGCCAAGTCCAGGGCGATCGCTACGGCGGGGAGTGGCCGGTCGAGGTCTTCCGCAAGGCTGGCATCACCTACGAGGCCTCGGCCAAGCCCAAGAGCGACCTGTATCGCGAAATGCTGCCGATCCTGAACGCCTGCCGGTGCCGGTTGCCGGACATGCCCCGCCTCACGGCCCAACTCTGCGGGTTGGAGCGGCGCACGGCCCGCGGCGGCCGGGACAGCATCGATCACTCGCCCGGCGCCCACGACGACCTCGCCAACGTGGTGGCCGGCGTCCTGGTCGCGACCGTGGGCAAGCTGGGTGCCCTGGAGATCTGGATGAAGCTCGGCGAGGACGCCGCGCCGGGTCTTTCTCCTTGGGGCGTCGCCACCCCGAACCGCTTCGCGCAACGCTTCAGCCAGGGATAGCCCCATGCCGACCATCACCTACAAGGGCCGTCAGGTGTCCGTCACCGATGCTGCCGCCCAGCAGATTGCCACTATGGACGCCGCATCGGTCCGTACGCCGCCCTTGATGGTGGAACAGACCAAGGGCGGCCAGGGTGCGGCGGCAGCGCAGACCCGCTCGACGCCGTGTGCGCTCTTCACTCGCGAGAGCCGCGAGGCTGGATGCGCCCAGCTCCGCGCGCAGAACGAGGCGAACCGGGCTTTCTGGGCGGCGCAGCGCTCCTGATGTTCGACCTCCAGCCTTTCCCGCTTCTCGGCCACGCCTACCGCATCCGCGATATCCCGGAGCCTGACAGCGCGCGCATCTGGCAAGGCCTAAGCGCCGTTGCACCGCATCTGCTGGTGATGGTGCCGGCCGAGGACGACGAAGCGATCCAGCCCTTCGTTGATGCCGTGACGGCGGCATTGTGGAAGATGTCGGAGCCCGATCGGCCCGCGGTGGTGTCGACCTGCCTGGCCAACGTTGAGCGGCGGGGCGTCCTGCGCTGGCGTCCCATTTGGGACCGTGTGGCTGGGCGCTTGCTGTATGACAACATCACCCTGAACGTGTTCTCGACCCTGGCCCTGCGCGTTCTCTGTCGTGTGGCGGTCGAGCGCTCTGGCCAGCCGCCGGTTCGGCTGCGCGTGACATCAATCTGATGGCCGCCAACGTCCTCCAGGAGTTCCTCGTCGGCATCGCCTACTCGGTCGACAAGCAGTCCGAGGCCAACTTTGAGGCCGGCCTGAAAAAGGCGGCCCTTGCGGTCGGCGCGTTCGCGGTGGCTGCGGTCGCGGGCCTGGAGCGCGTCTCAAAGGGGTTGGAGGACCTCTATTTCGCCTCCAAGCGGACCGGCGCCTCGGTCGAGAACATCAAGGCGCTCGGCTTCGCGGTCGGGCAGATGGGCGGCACCGCGGCGGGCGCGCAGGCTTCGCTGGAGGCGCTGGCCTCGTTCATGCGGTCCTCGCCCGGGGCGAACAACTGGCTGAACGCGCTGGGCGTGCAGACGAAAGACGCACACGGCAAGGCGCTCGACACCGCCGACGTGATGCAGGGCTTGGGCAAAGCGCCTGGCGGCGATGCCGTGGTATCAGGCAAAGGCCTATGCCGGCGTCGCAGGCATCGACGAGCGAACCTTGATGGCCCTGCGCGAGGGCGTGGGCGAGTTCTCGCGCGAATACCAGGAGATGTACAAGGTCTCGGGCATCGACGCCCAGAAGGCCGCCGCTGACAGCCACGCCTTCATGAACAGCCTGCGCGGCGTCGGCGCGGCCGTGGGCATCCTGTCCGATATAGGTGGCCGCCGACCTGACCAAAGGCGCCGGCGCCAACCTGGACCGGTTCCGCGAAGGGCTGGTCAAGAACTTCGCCCGCATCGAGCACGGCATGGAGGCGGCGGGCCGGGTTGCGCTGACGATCGCGACCGCCGTGGTGACGCTGGCGACGCGCGCCGCGCAGGCGTTCGGGGACCTGTCGGACTGGTTCAGCCACCTCGACGGCAGCACCAGGCGCGTGATCGAGGGGCTGGGCCTGCTGCTGGTCGCGTGGCGGCTGCTCAGTGCCGGCTTCCTTGCCACGCCACTCGGCCGGGTGCTGGCGCTGGGCGCGGCCTTGGTGGCGCTCTACGACGATTACCGGACGTGGAAGGAAGGCGGGAAGACCCTCATCGACTGGGGGGTGTGGGCACCGCAGATTGAGCAGGCCGTCAAGGCATTCCAGGACTTCGGTGCTGCGATCAAGGAGCCGTTGCTGGCGTTCGCGCAGGCGTTCAAGGACACGGTGGTCTGGGCGTTCGGCTGGCTGCATGAGCACCAACCGGACTTCGGCTCGGACAGTCTGCGCGAGTTCATTCACCTGCTGAAGTTGGCGACCGACCTGCTGAAGGGGGACTTTGTGGCGGCCCGGCAGGACATGAAAACCGTCGTTGCCGACGAGTTCAAGACCGAGACTGGCGTCACCCTCGGCGACGCGAAGGACACGCCGCAAAAGGGCGGTGTCGTCGGTTGGTGGCAGCGGCACGCTCCGGAGATGCTGGGCGGCATGCCCGCCGAGAAGCTGGACCCGAACCTGAACGTCAATCGCGAGAAGGCAGTGACGTGGTGGCAGCGGGTGGCGGGATTCACGCCGCAAGGAGCCGCTGCCATGGCAGCCCAGGAAGAGCAGGAGAGCGGCTACGACCCCTCGCGCAGAGGCGATGGTGGCCATGCCGGCGGCTCGTTCCAGTGGCATCAGGACCGTCGCGACAAAATCCTGAACGCGGTCGGCATCGACGTGTGGAAGGACTTGAATCCGAACCATCAGCGCCTCGCCATGCTGGCCGAAATGAAGCTCGGCCTTGATGCGATGGCTGGGAATGCCTACGAGCGCATCATGGGCGCGCAGGAGACCGGCGAGGCCGCCAAGCTGGGCGTCACGCTGGTCGAACGCCCGAAAGATACATTCGGCGAAATCCGCAACCGCAGCGCCATCGCAGCTCGGATCGAGAGCCACATGGCGCAGGTGAGCGGCCCCTTGGCCACCCGCACGCCACCACCGGGTGCTCCCAACGTCGGCGCGCCTGCCGGACAGATGCTGCGGACCGAGAACAATCAGTTGCCCCCGGTGCTGAACCAGACCACCAACGTGACCGTCAACGGCGTGTCGAACCCCCAGGAAGCCGCCAAGGCGGTCGAGAGCGCGCAGACGCGGGTGAACGGCAACATGGTCCGCAACTTCCGCACGGCGGTTCGCTGATGACCGCGCAGTACAACCGCGCGCTCAAGCTCGTCCTGGGCGAGCCGTCCGGCAAGGGCATCGATCTGTCGGCGCTGCGGGTGTCCTTCCGGGTGCAGCACTTCGACACACAGACGCCGAAGTCGCTGTCCGCCCGGGTTTACAACCTATCGCAGCGGACCATCGCCGCGGCGCCGAAAGAGGGCGGGCAGGTTCTGCTGGCGGCCGGCTACCACGGCCTCGGCATGCCGGACGCTTCAAGCGCCTCGCCGGTTGCCGTCATCTTCCGCGGCAAGATCACTCAGGTGCGCGTTGGCCGCGAGAGCCAGACCGACACCTACCTCGACGTGTTCGCGGCCGACGGCGACGATGTACACAACCAAGCGACAGTGAATTTTACACTCGCTGCCGGTGCCACAGCCGCCGAGGTGCAAGACGCTATCCTCAACAACAGCCTTGCGGCTTATGGGATCACCAAGGGCAATGCGCCGCCACTTTCCCCGGTCGCACTGCCGCGCGGTCAGGTGTTCTACGGCATGGCACGCGATCATCTGCGCGTGCTGGCCCGCGACAACGCGTGCACCTGGGGTTTCGATGACGGACGCCTCGACTTCACGCCGCACACCCAGGCGCTGCCCGGGCCCGCGATCGTGCTGACCTCGGCCACCGGCATGGTCGGGCTGCCGCAGCAGACGGAGGACGGCATCGCCGTGCGCTGTCTGCTCAACCCGCAGATCCGCAAGGGCGGGCTGGTGCGGATCAACAACGCCAGCATCCAGCGCGCGCGGTATTCGCAGAACAGCACCAGCGGGAACACCCACGGCGAGCTGCTGCCCGGCATCGACAATCAAGGCGGGGTCAACACCAGCAGCGACGGCACCTACAAGGTGATCTGGGTCGACTACTCCGGCGATACCCGCGGGCAGGAGTGGTACTGCGATCTGATGTGCCTGACCGCGGACGGCAGCGGCTTCATCCCGCCGTCCGTGGCCAACACGGGCGGCCTCTGATGCGGGCCGAGCCGAACTTCGCCAAGGCACGCCGCGCCGAGCACCAGTATGGCTTGCAGCTCCGCAAAATCGCCCGTCACGTCGCTGACCTGGTCGGCGGCTTCGACTTCGGCGAGCCCGCGGTGACCGACCTCGTCGACCGTGCTCTGCGGCGCTACTCGGAGGTGCTGCGGCCCTGGGCGGAGTCCGTGGGGAAACGGATGCTCGCAGACGTCGGCCAGCGCGATGCGATGGCCTGGGCGGAGCTGTCAAAGCAGATGGGGCGCGCGCTCCGCCGGGAGATCACGACCGCGCCGACCGGAGTCGTCATGCAGGCCGCCCTCGCCCGGCAAGTGACGCTCATCACCTCGCTGCCGCTTGAGGCCGCCCAGCGCGTCCACAGGCTGACTACCGAGGGCATCGTCCAGGGCACGCGGGCGAAGGAAATCGCCGCGGAGATCGGCCGGACCGGAGAGGTGACGGCCAGCCGGGCGATGCTCATAGCCCGTACCGAAGTAAGCCGGACCGCGACGCTGCTGACACAGGCAAGGGCGCAGCACATCGGGTCGACGGCCTACACCTGGCGCACCAGCCACGACGGCGACGTGCGCCCCTCGCACAAGAAGATGGAGGGCAAGGTGGTCCTGTGGGCCGACGAGCCTGTCCTGGACAAGCTGCGCGGCCATGCGGGGTGTCTGCCGTCGTGCCGATGCTATCCCGAGCCCCAGATCCCCAACGACTGACCAAGGAAGCGACAATGGCCCGGAACCGTCCCCAGCTCGCGCTCGCCCCCGAGCCCCTTACCGCGCGCGACGTGCTGCGCCAGCGCCACGCGGAGTGGGGCGTTTCATATCAGGCGGTGCGAGCCGCCGAAGACCTCTTGGAACGGGCACAAGCCGACGTGGAAGCCGCCGAGCAGCGGGTCGCGACCGGCGAGGAAGCAGAGACGCGGATACGCGCGCACAAGGTGCAGGTGCTCCGGAATGGCGGCTCCTCTGCTGATGCGCTGCCGGAGGTGCTGGCGATCGCCCGCAGCCTCCACCGGGACGCAAAGGACCAGCTCGGCGACGCCCGATCCGTGGTGGCGACGCTGCAAGCCGACGTGGTGGCGGCGCGCGCAGAGTATCAGCGAATCGGCAAGACGGTGGACCTGGCGGCCCAGGACGTCATCCGCGCCGAGGATGCTCCCCGGATCGCGAAGGCCCTGCAGGAGGCACGCGAAACGGTGGGCCGCTTGACGATGGACCTGGACGGGCTGGCGAGCATCCACGTCCTGCAGAACTTCGTCGGGTATAACCCTGGGTTGGTCGGCACGCCGTTTGCGGTCACCCACGGACCGATGATCTTCCCGGCCGACATACTGGCTGCCTTGAACCCGCAGCCTGCCGACTTGAACCGTCTGCCTGGCATGCGCGAGCAGCGTTACGCAGAGTGGACCACCTACTTCCGCACCCTCAACGAGGACGCCGACGCTCTCCCGCCGGATTATACCAATCGTCATATGCCTTGACCGTTTTGTACCCGCCAAATTGCAAACGCCGTCGGCCTTGCGACCTGAGTGGGAACGGTCAGAGCATACGACCGTTGGTATTATACCAGCGGCCTCAATGATTGACTGTTCCAGGAAAGCAAGGCCAGAGGCTCTGCCTCCGGACACAGCCGGAGGCCCCGATCCTGAGGGAGGGGTCCGGGCAGGGCCCAGCCTTGCCTGCCGGCCGATGCCCCGCCTTAAGTCGCCCTTAGAGCTTTGGCGCTAAGCCCCACAGACCTCGGGGCCGATCACCTCCGCGTGCACGATGTCCCAGGGGAGCGCGCCACCGTCATGCTGCTCAGCCGCCTCAGCATCTCGGCGCGCTTCCTGCTGGTCCTGGCGGTCGGGCTGGTCTTCCAGGCCGGTCTCTCGGCCGTGTCGCTGGTGAACCTGAGGCAGTCGATGGTGGCCGACCGGGTCACCGAGGTCCGGCACCTGGTCGATGTCGCCTGCAGCATCGTCGCCTTCTACCACGACGAGGCGGCTAGGGGGGCGATGACCGACCAAGCGGCGCGCAAGGCCGCCGCCGAGGCCGCCCGCGCGCCGGCGATGACCGAGCAGCTCGCCGCCCTCGACCATGGCGGTCGCCGGCTGTGGAACGGCCGCACTCCGCCCCGGCTCCGCCCCGCCACCGCCGCGGAGGCCGCCACCTGGCGCGAGGCGTTCGCCGAGGCCGTGGCGGACGGCGACGCCTAGGAGGACGAGGCCGACAGCTGGGCCAGGTTCCTGATCGACGTCGCCCCGCGCTGACCCCTGGCCTCGCGCCACCGCCCGTCCTTTGCCGCCCCTGCCGGCCCGGATGCCGTCGCGTCCGGGCCGGCCTGGAGCCCGCGCCGGGGCGATGCTACACCCGCGCCATGAGCCCAAAACTCCTCGTCATCGTCCTGTCTGTCGTCGGCCTCGCGATCTTCCTCGCGGGCGCCGCCATGATGGCCCGGCGCCAGGAGGGCGGGGGCGGGCGCCGCCCGGCGCTGCTCATGGTGGGCGGCATCGCGGTGCTGATCCTCGGCCTGCTCGCGGCCCTGGTGCTGAAATGGACGGAGACCCCGTCCAGCCAGCCGCGCTTCGAGATCCCGGGCACCGGCATCGCCAGCCCCGCTCCCCCTGCGACCACGGCGCCGGCGCCGCCCGCGACAGCGCCGGCGCCCGCACGCTGACCGGCCCGGCACTCTGGGTGGCGCCCGGGATCGCAACCCCGCCGCAACCGCGCTACACCTCGCCGCCAGGAGCCCGGCCGAACCGGGCTGGACCGAGGGAGCCCCACACCATGCTGCGATCCGCGCTGCTGGCCGCCGCCTGCCTGCTCGCCGTCTCCGCCCATGCCGAGACGGTGAAGTTCACGGCCACGATGAACGCCGACACCGAGGTCCCTGCCAAGGCCGCGCCCGGCGCCGCAGGCACCGCCACCGCCACGCTCGACACCGACACCCGGAAGCTCGACTACGACGTGAGCTGGAACGGCCTCACCGGCCCCGCCACCATGGCCCACTTCCACGGCCCCGCCGCGCCCGGCAAGAACGCCGGCGTCCAGGTCAAGATCGGCGACGCCAGCCCCACCAGCCCCACCAGCGGCAGCGCTACCCTGACCGAGGACCAGGTGACGCAGCTCATGGACGGCGAGTGGTACGCCAACGTCCACACTGCCGCCAACCCCGGCGGCGAGATCCGCGGGCAGCTTACCAAGCAGTAAGCAAGGTTGAGGCTCTGCCTCAAACTCCGCCAAAGGCAGGCCTTTGGAATCCATTACTTAAGTAAGTGGTTTCCAAAGGCCTCGGGCCTTTGGCGGGTCTGGGCAGAGCCCAGCCTTGCTTGCTTCAATGGGTCAAACGATAAGGCCATTGGTATTAGGCGGCCACAGCTCCGGGCGTGAGGCCGGGGAAGGCTAACTCGTTCAGAGCCCTTGGAAATTATCGACGACAGCCCGCGCGGTCTCCATTGGACCGGTGGCGGGCGACTATGCAGCATAAACTTTCGTACTTACCGTATTTAGATTGGGCGGGCAAGATCTCCCTTGACAACATCTTCAAAAGGTTCGTCAACATAACTCTCACTTACTGTCGGAGAAAGCATGTAAGCACTTAATATGCCTGTCATATCTCGTGTCTTTTTTGTGGTTTGCTCAATAGATCTAATTTGGGCTTGATTGTCTTGGACATGGGATACACGCCCTTGCCCACGTACCATTTCGAGCACACCGAGACTCTTCCCCGAGACAGGATCAAATAACTCCTCACCGATGCCATAGATGAGAAATTTTTGGCCGACTTTGACACCATCGTTCCGACCTTTATTTATAACTATCTTCTCTTCTGTAAGAACCTTTATGACTATGAAATCAGAGAGGCTGTCCTTCGCTATTTCTATCATGGCTATCTCCTAAACTGCACACCAGGACGAACGAAAGTATTTGCTAAGCTATCCGGAGAGTTATTCGAGAGAGCAGACCAGACATCCTCATAGGCACCTTCTTTTTCTATTACACCCACTTGTATTTGGCCATTTTCTTTCACAGACTCTACAAAACCTATGCCGATACTCCTGTCTATGCCTTGCACTTGGGTGTAGATGGAAACGCCGACTCCTGTTCCAAACATCCAATTAGACTCCACTATCAGCAATGCCGGCTGACCCTTTCCAGGAGCTTCGACATATCTGCGAGTGCGAGGCATCCGTGTTTTCACTGAGCTATTAGCCGAAGCTACAACATCAATCAAAGAGCACAATACAGCCGAAAATAAAGAAACGATCAAGAAGAACCATGCGATTCTTACCGGTTTTTGAGGATCTACTAAAAAGCTTAAAAGACCAAAAAAGCTAGCTATACCAAACAAGGCGACAAAAAAGGTTATAACTGAACGGTACGCTCTATCCCACATCACTTTTGTAAGGCTCGTTCCGATATAAGTAAAAAGCTTTGAACCAACAATCCATCAGATACTAGGTCTCAGCATTTGTGGCTTTAAGACCGTTCTCGATTAAACGGCGTATTGCTTCAGCTCTCGGCGGCGGCGACGGCTCACGGCCGCGCCAACGATCAATTTTCTCCAGCATCTCTTTTGAGAAGCGAAGCTCAAAACGCTCGGAGAGTGCCGGTCCGTCTGCCATGCACGTAACTTACGTAAATACCCGTTGACTTACAAGATTTACGTCACTTACGTTAGTTCCGTCACCGGCCGAACAAGGTGTGTCACCACCTCGCCCGGCCTAACCCCAGGCAAAGGTCACTCCCATGCCCAAGGCTACCCACACCCATACCACGGGGTGCGTTGTCGCGCCCTCACGCCGCCAGCTCGGCGCCTCCACCCTCGCCGTCCTGTGCGGTGCCGCCTTCGCCGGCGCCGTGGTGCTGCCGGACCCGGGTGAGGCGTTCCCGGCGCCACCAAGCCCGGACGCCCGCCTGCTCGCCCTGTGCGCCGAGTTCTTCCGCGTCGACACGTCCGTCGAGGCCGTCCCCGACGACGACGCATTGTCCCTTGTCATGGAAGCACGGGACACGCTGGCGCAGCGGATCAGCGCCACTCAGGCGGTTTCGGCTGCCGGGCTGCAGGCGAAGGCCCGCGTCGGCAGCTTCTTGATGAACGAACGGCAGCTCCCCGGCGAGCTCGTGGACGACGTGGACAGCTACGGCTTGGCCCTGATGCGCGAGCTGATGGCGGGGAGCGTCGAGCCGGTCCGTCTGCCTGTCAGCCTCGACGCAGAGCTGATCCGTCTCTGCGCCGAGTGTGACGCGCTGCAAGCCAAGATTGACGCGTTGTGGCAGGGCGATCCCACCCGAGGCATGTCGCTCGCCGAAGCCCGGGCCTTTGAGAAGGCACGCGACCTTGATCAGCAGCCCTTCCACGACGCCCAAGACCCGCTGCTGGAGCGCATCTGCGAGATGCAGGCCACCACGCCCCAGGGCCACGCTGCACGCGCCCGGACGCTGATCGCGTGGGACAAGGACCCGTGCTGGACCCATGACGGATGCTGGAACAGCCAGCTCCTCGGCGCGATCGTGCGCGACACCGCGGGGGTGGCATGACCATGGCTTTCCGCTTGCCCCCGCTATTTCCAATCCGCCCGCCCGTCCCCCTCCCCAGCAGGCCGAAGCCTCCGCCCACTCCGAAGGAGGAGGCGTGAACGTGGTCAGCACCTCCGACGCCGAGCTGGTCCGGGTCTGTCGCCAGTTTGCCGAGGCCGAGTATCGGAACTGGTGGCGCTACGTCACTGCGCCCGACGACCTGGCCGACACGCAGGACCGGGAGCCCGACTGGGCGACCCTCGATTGGATTGAGGCAACACCAGCCACAACGCCGGCCGGGTGGCACGCCAAGGCGCTAGCCTATGCCGCCTGGTGGCGCGAGGCCTATGACGACGTGGAGGCGGAGCGCGACGCCAGCACGCCGCTGCTGGCGGCGCTGCTGCGCGACATGGTGGCGCCGGCTCGGGCGGAGATCCTGGCGCGGTGCGCGGCGGAGTATGGGCCGCTGCCGGAGGGCTACACGGCGGATGCGCGGTGGAAGGGCAGGGGGTTGGCGTGAGAATGTGTTGCTCTACTCTGTCTCAGGCGCGCCCCGGAGAGAACATGGACCTCACCGAACTTCGAAAGAAGCAACGCGAGGCGCGCCTGGACGCCGCATTCATGACGGCAAGCTCGGTCCTGACCTGGATCGCTTTCCGTGATCCTGATCCTCTGGCTTGGCAGGAAGACACGAAAACCTACGATCGCATACTCAGCGCTCTACCCGACCTCAGTGTTCTGCAAGCCATGGCTTTGGTGCGCCAAGTTAAGCAGGGAGCGGCACTGGACACGCCTGCTTTGCGCATCGTTGCACAGGAAGTGGAGGTCGAACGTGGCAGGCGTGATGCCATCAACGCAGCCACTCAAACGCTGCTGAAGGAGATATCTGCCGGACGACTATCGGCATACGGCCGAGAAGACAGGTGGGGGCAGCAAACCTTGCATCGTGTGTTGCCGATTGAGATTTTCATGGACAGCCAAGTGACTGTCACTACCCGCGATCGTGTCCAACAAGGTGCAGCCCTGCTGAATGGCGGGATCAACCGCGGTCCGGGGTACTGTGATGTCAAGTTCAAGACAGGGGAAGTCTTGTCAGTCTGGGAGCAGGCGTCAGAAAACGCCCAGACCACAAACGGTCAAATTAGCCCATCTACAAGAACTTACACCTCGGCCGATGTTGATCGGTGGTATCAAGCTTACCTAAAAAGCTTCCTCAATGACGCCTTTCATCCAAGCCTCGCGCGAGACTTGGCGGCAGCACGTGCCAAATTCGATAAATCTGTTCCGAGAGCAATGATTGAGTCTCTGAGGGAGCAATGGGTACCAGCAGCCAGAAGGCCAGTGGGGCGTCGACCTAGATACCCTGGTAAATCTCCACAGTAATTCGCACAGGGAATTTCGACAGAGAATTATCGCGTTGCCACTCTGCTCTCCAGCGGCACCCGGAAACGCCGTGCACCACTGGAGCACCCTACCAATGAATAACGCCACCGCTTCCGTCGCGATCATCTCGCCGCTGACCATCCCGCTCCCGCAGGCGCCGTCCGCCACCGGCCTCTCGCGCTCCGCGATCTATCGCGCGGCGGGTGAGGGGAAGATCCGCCTTCTGAAGAACGGCCGCTCCACCCTGGTCGACATGGCCAGCGTCCGCGCCTTCCTGGCCAGCCTGCCCGACGCGAAGGTCCGCAACGCCGCCTAAGAACGAAACCGCCGGCCCCGCGACATGCGCAGGAACCGGCGACGGATCGTATGCAACGCGGCCTCGACACCCGCAAAGTATGCGATCCAGTCGCAGACTTCCAGAGGCATTCCGCGGCGCCGGCTCCATTTGGAGAGCCGCACCTTGCGCCCTGACCCGTCCCGCTACGCCGTCCAGTCCGACCCCGACCGCAACTTCCACTTCCGCCGCTTCATGACCGCCCGCCCGTTGACGGCGCGCGAGCTGGAGCTGGCCGCCGACATCGAACTCGCGCAGGGCAATCCCCGCCGTGCCGACATTCTGTCATGGAAGGCGCATCTCGCGCGGACGGAGGCGTCGGCATGAGCAAGCGCCTGACGCCGATCAATGCCGTCGACGGCACCCCATGGCAGGACGTGCCCGGAGCGGCCGGCCCATGCCCGGTCAACGTCACCCTGTCAGCCACTGAGCTCCTGGCTCTGCGCGATCATCACGATGCGTTAGCACGCGAGGCGGACGGCCGCGCACTGATACGCGGTGTGTGCGAACAGCACTTCCACGAGGCCCGCGCCGCCTACTTCGAGTCGTTTGTGAAGCAGGTCGCACCCGACATTTTGGGAGCAGAAGTCTACCGCAGGTGGATGTCGTGATGCGACCCGCGGACATCCTCCGACTGCAACGCGGCGCCGAGCACGTCCACACGCTCGGGCCGCGTGCCGTCGCCGAGTTGCTGGCGCAGGTTGCGCGGGAGGGCAGGGACCTGCCCGGTACGCTCGACCTGCTGGACGACTGGCGCGCCGGCCTGTCGCCCGAGATGATCCGCGCTGCCGGGGGCGACCGATTCGCATGCCGCATGCTGCTGCAGGTGCAGGCGTGACCGCCCTCGCCCTGGTGGCCGCGGGCTACGCCGTGTTCCCCTGCCGGGCTGACAAGTCACCCGCCACGCCTCGCGGGTTCAAGGATGCGGTGCGTTCGCCCGACGAGGTGGAGTCGTTGTTCCGGCGCTATCCCGGCCCGCTGATTAGCGTGGCCACCGGCGCCGTCTCCGGTATCGACGTCCTCGACATCGACCTGGCCAAGGCCGCCGAGATCTGGTGGGACGAGAAGCAGGCTTTCATCCCACGCACCCTGACCTACGAGACCCGCAGCGGCGGGCTGCACCTCGTGTTCCGGCACGCCGCCGGCGGACGGTGCTCGGCCTCGGTGATCGCGCAAGACGTCGACGTGCGGGCGGACGGCGGATACGCGATCCACTGGCCCAGCGCCGGCTGCCCGATCCTGGACCGCTCGCCCGTGGCCGACTGGCCCGAGTGGCTGCTGGAGGCTCGCCGCGCGCCGGAGCCGCCGCCGAGGCCCGCTGTGCCCCGACTGGTCCTGGAGGGCGACGCCGCCCGTCGCTACGCCATCGGCGCCCTGCGCAAGGCTGTGGAGCGGGTGGCGACAGCAGGGGAGGGGAGGCGGAACGACACGCTGAACGCGCAGGCCTTTGCTCTCGGCCGCTTCGTCGACAGCGGGGAGCTGCACGCGAGCGAGATCGCGGTTGCCCTGGCCGTCGCCGCCAGCCACGCCGGCCTGACCGCTCGCGAGGCAGAACGCACACTGGCCAGTGCCCTTGGCGCGCGGGGTGCCCATGGACTCTAGGTTCGACGCCTATGACCTGGCGCGCGACGCGGTGCGGGAAGCCGAACGCCGCAGCCAGCAGGAGCGGGACAAGCCTCTGCCGGCCCCGCTCGCGTTCATTGACCCGACGACGCTGCACGGCCTGGCCATCCCGGAGCGGCGGTGGGTGGTACCCGGCTGGCTGCCGTCCGCGGCCGTGACGCTGCACTACGCAGCCGGCGGGGAGGGCAAGACGCTGCTGGCGCAGATGCTCATGACCTCGGCCGCCACCGGCACGCCGTGGCTTGGCTTGCAGGTGACGCCATGCCGGGCCATGGGGCTGTTCTGCGAGGATGACGCCGACGAAATGCACCGCCGGCAGGACGCGATCTGCCGGGCCTATGGCGTCGAGCTGCGCGACCTTGGCGACATGCGGTGGTCCTGCCCGGTGGGCGACGACAACACCCTGATCCGCTTTGAGGCGGACGGCACGCCGGTGATGACGGACCGGTTCGCAGACTTCGTGGCGCAGGCCAAGGTATTCCAGCCCGGCCTCGTGGTGCTGGACGTGGCGGCCGACCTGTTCGGCGGCAACGAGAACATCCGGCAACAGGTCTCGACGTTCCTGAAGTTCTGCCTGGGCGGACTGGCCAGGGATCTGCAGGCGGCCGTGCTCCTGAACGCGCACCCGAGCAGGGCAGGGATCGCCAGCGGGGATCTGGACGGTGGCTCGACGGGTTGGAACGGCGGCGCCCGCTCCCGCTGGGCGCTGGTCACGCCACGCGAGGAGGGCGAGCCAGTGGACGAGACGGCGCGGGTGCTGACGAAGCGCAAGGCAAACTACAGCACCCGGGGCGACGAAATCCGGCTGCGGTTCCGCGACGGGGTGCTGGAGCGCGAGGGCGGGCTGGGTATCGGCATCGTGGCGAGCCTGGAGCGGCGGAACTGCGAGGCGGTGTTCCTGGAGTTGCTGGACAAGACCGTGCCGACCGGGCGCCACGTCGGGGAAAGCCGCAACTCCGGTAACTACGCGCCCAGGGTTTTCAGCCAGCACCCCGACCGCCAGGGCTTCACCAAACGGGACTTCGAGGTGGCCATGAACCGCCTGTTTGCGGCTGGCGAGATCCGTGTCGAGCACTATGGCAAGCCGTCTGACAAGACCCACCACGTCGCCCACGTGACCCCCGGCGAAGGTCCGGAACAGGGGGGCGAAGGTGGGGGCGAAGGTTAGGGCGAAGGTGTTGCGCGAAGGTGGGCGAAGGTCCCGGAAATCCGAGGCGAAGGTGGGCGAAGGTGGTGTGTCCCCTACTACGTAGGGGTGCGCTGCCCGACCTTGGGGGTCCGGGCGCGCCCTAAGCGGCCGGCTTGGCGAAAGCTCAGACCGTGATCCGGAGCAGGTGCTTGCCCGCCGTGGTGTGCGCTGCAGTGGTGTCGAGCGCGGGCGCGGCATCGGCAGGTGAGGCTCCCGGCGCCGTGGCTGCCCCTGTTGTGCTGGAGCGCGAGATGTCCGGTGTCGAGGCTGACATCCCATTCGCGTCCGGGCGGATAACCGGCGGCAGGAACTGATAGCCGCCGCCGACGGTGCTGATGCTCATGGAGGCCTCACGGTGCTGTGAGGGGATCATGGCAGGTCGTTGATTACCGAATGATTAACGGACAGCGGCTATGGTAGAAATCACCGCCCGAGAAATCGCTGGCCCGTTCGTCCTGATGGTTCCGGTGCAGCTCCCGGATTGGCGGTCTCGTTCCCCACCATCCCAGCGGGCCTTTGGGAACCATTATGGGAACGGAAAGCCGGGGCAGAAATTAGGCAAACAGAAACAACGATCTAGCATGCACGCTTGGCGGAGGGGATGAGATTCGAACTCACGGTACGGGTTGACCCCGTACAACGGTTTAGCAAACCGCCGCCTTCAGCCACTCGGCCACCCCTCCGCCGGGACAGCGTGCAACACGGCGTTTGCCATGGTATTCTAGGGGCTCGGGAGGCCGGCGTCAAACGCTGCGCCGGCCTCCCCGCCCAAGCCTTGGGGATGGCCTCAGATGGCAAGGGCCTGGGCGACGCGGCGGGCGAAGGCGGCAGGGTCGCGCGGGGACTCGCCGTCCTGCACGCGGGCCAGGTCGAGCAGGGTGTGGGCGGCGTCCGTCAGGTCCTCGCCGGCGGCGGCGCGTTCCGCGAGCCGCCGGATCAGGGCGTGGCGGGGGTTCAGCTCCAGGATCGGCGGCGGCGTGGGCATGGCGCGGCCGGCGCGGCGCATCAGGCGCTGCATCTGCAGGTCGGGGCCGTGCTCGCTGGCGCCAAGCACCACGGCGCTCTCGGTCAGGCGGTCGGTGCCGCGGACGTCGCCGACGTCGGCGCCGAGCGCAGCCTTGAGGGCGGGCAGCAGGGCGTCGAGAGAGGCGGAGGTCTCGCCGGTGGTGGCGGCGGGCTCCAGCTTCGACAGGTCGGCGGCGCCCTGGGTGACGCTGCGGATCGGCTTGCCGTTGTAGGTGTCGAGGCGCTCCGGCCAGAAGGCGTCCACGGGATCGGCGAGCAGCAGCACCTCGACGCCGCGGGCGCGGAAGCCTTCGAGCTGCGGCGAGGCGGCGAGGGCGTCGGCGTTGTCGCCGGCGAGGATGTAGATCGCCTCCTGGCCGGGCTTCATGCGCGACACGTAGGCCTGGAGGGAGACGAGGCTGGCGGCGGGTGCCGGCGTGTCGCCGCCGCCGACCATGGGGTCGGAGTCGTGCACGATCTCGGCGTCGGCGATGCCGTCCGGAGCGGGGGCGCCGATGTCGAGCGGCTCCGGCGCGCCGGGAAAGGCGTCCTCCAGGCTGGCGTCGTCGAGCGCGGTGCCCTCGGGGGAGGCGTCGTCGGGGGTGTCGGGCGCGGGCACGGCCGGGGCGGCCAGGACCGCGGGCGTGGTGGAGCGGAACCGCATCAGCTCGGAGAGCGCGGCGCGGTGCTCGCTGTCCTCCCACACGCCCTCCTTGAGGACGGGGCCGAAGTTCTCCCAGAAGGTGGCGTAGGAAGCCTCGTCCCTGGCGCGGGTCTTCAGCTCGGAGAGCACGCGGTTGGTGACGGCCTTGCGGATGCGGGCGAGCACCGGGGTGGCCTGGAGCATCTCGCGCGAGACGTTGAGCGGCAGGTCCTCGGTGTCGACCACGCCCTGGACGAAGCGCAGCCAGGGCGGCAGCAGCTTGGCGTCGTCGGTGATGAACATGCGGCGCACGTGCAGGCGCACGCGGCTCTCGCGCTCGCCCTCCACCGGCTCGAACGGGCGGGCGCCGGGGACGAACAGCAGGGCGGAGTACTCGACGGTGCCTTCCGCGCGCCAGTGCAGGGTGGCCCAGGGCGTGTCGAAGGCATGGGCGAGGTGGCGGTACAGTTCGGTGTAGGCCTCCTCGGTGACCTCGGACCTGGGCTTACGCCACAGGGCAGTACCCTCGTTGGCGGCGACGTCCTCGCCGTCGCGCACGATCACGATCGGCAGGGTGATGCCGTCGGCCCATTTGCGCACGATCGACTGCAGGCGGTACGGCTCCAGGAACTCGTCGGCGTCGGCCTTGACGTGCATCACGATGGTGGTGCCGGCGGTGTCGCGCTCGGCCGGCGCGATGGTGTAGTCGCCACGGCCGTCCGACGACCAGCGCCAGGCCTCCGTCGTGCCGGCGCGGCGCGAGGTGACGTCGACGCGGTCGGCGACCATGAAGGCGGAGTAGAAGCCCACGCCGAACTGGCCGATCAGGCTGGGGGCATCGGCCTGCTTCGTGCCGCCCTCGGAGAGCGTCTGGCCAAAGGCGCGGGTGCCGGAGCGGGCGATGGTGCCGAGGTTGGACAGCAGCTCGTCGCGGCTCATGCCGATGCCGTCGTCGGTGACGGTGAGCGTGCGGGCCTCCTTGTCGGGAACGATGCGGACCTGCGCGGCCTCCGGCGAGCCGAGGGCGGCGTCGGTCAGGGACTCGAAGCGACGGCGGTCGGTGGCGTCGGCGGCGTTGGCGACCAGCTCGCGCAGGAAGATCTCGCGCTCGGAGTAGAGGGAGTGCACCACCAGGTCGAGCAGGCGGCCGACCTCGGCGCCGAAGGCGTGGCGCTCCTCGCCGGCAGGGGCCGTGGCGTCGGGAGTCGTGGCACCTGCGTCGCTCATGGTCGGGCTCCCTCCGGGTGGCGACCGGCACCGGTCGCGGCGGGGGCCATATGCGCTCTGGGGGAGGCGGGTTCAAGCGCAGGCAGGCCTGGGCTCTGCCTTAAACTCCGCTAAAGGCCTGAGGCCTTTGGACACCCATTACTTAGATTATGTCTTAATGATCTAGGTGTTTGGTCCCGGGGGTCGTGACGCTACTTTGACCCGCGAGGGAGAGGATGCGCTATGGCAGGCAGTCTTCACGGCTCAGCCCGAACGACGCCGCGAGTTCGAGCCGGGCTCCAAGCATCGAAAGAGACCACCAGCACCCTGGCCCAGCGCTGCGGCCTGAGCTGTACCACCGTCGCCAAGTGGCGTACCAGGACGAGTACGGCCGATGCACCCATGGGTCCGACGGCGCCGCACAGCACCGTGCTGACCCCAGCCGAAGAAGCCATGGTGGTCGAGTTTCGGCGCCGCACTCTTCTCCCGTTGGATGACGTGCTCGGCTGCTTACGCGATAGCATCCCCAACCTCACCCGATCCAGCTTGCACCGCTGCCTGGAACGCCACGATATCTCCCGCCTGCCCGAAAACCCGGAGCAGGCATCAAAGCGAGGCAAGTTCGCCCAGACGGCCATCGGCACCCTCCACATCGACAGCAGCGAGTTGCGTCTGGCGGGGGGCAAGCTGACCATGGTCCTGGCCATCGACCGTGTGTCCAAGTTCACCTACGTCGAATTCCGCGACGATGCCGGGAAGATGAACGGGGCCGAGTTCCTGCGCGGCGTGGTCGAGGCGTTCCCCTATGCCATCCACATCGTGCTGACCGACAACGGAATGGCTTTCGCCGATCTGCCCAGGAACCGGAACGGCCCGACCAGGCGACACCTCGGCGCCCACGTCTTCGACCGGGTCTGCGCCGAGAACGGGATCGAGCACAGGCTGACCAAGCCCTGCCATCCCTGGACCAACGGCCAGGCCGAGCGCACGGGACGCACCGTCAAGGACGCCGCCATCAAGGCATTCCACTATCCCGATCTCGAAAGCCTTGAAACTCACGTCCTTGCTTTCGTGTCGGCATACAACTTTGCCAAGCATCTCAAAGCCACAAGGTGGAAGACCCCGTTCGAAGCCGTCTGCCACACCTGGACGACAACCCCCGAAATCTTCAAGCTTGACCCACTTTACCTCATCCCGGGACTAAACAAGGTTCGAGTCCCCCCTCTCGCACCACGCAGCCTCCTCCCGCGCCGGGGGCGCCGGGACATCGGCGGCTGGGTGCCAGCCACCGGCGATCCGTCGGTGCCGGACCGGCCTGTGCGTGCTCCGCGTCCATCCGGTCGCAATCGCCGAAGGCCATCAGCTCAGGTTGTTCTTTCCCGATCAATTGCCATCTGGAGTTGAGAGAACCGGAGTCCCGCCATTTCCGTCAGCTCCGGGCGGGTCGGGGAACAGGATGCCGGGCATCACACTGGACGCGGCTCCGGCCGCCAGCATCGGGCTGTTCCGCCGGATCGGACTGTTCACGCGGCTGCTGATCCTGGTCGGCGCCGTAAGCCTGCCCAGCTTCGCGGTGATCGCCCTTCTGGTGGTGGATCTGCACGAGGAGCGGCACAGCCATCTTGGCACGGACGCGCTGCACGAGGCGAAGCTGGTCAGCAACGCCGTGGGCAGCACCACCGAGACGGCGCGGCAACTAATGCTAAGCGTCGCATCGACCCCCGCCGCCAGGACGCTCGACCCGGCCTGCGCCGCCCAGGTCACGCTGCTGCACCGCGCGCTGCCCGCCTACGCGTTCATCGCCGTTCTCGCCGGCGACCTGCGGCCCGTGTGCGGCACCGGACCTGCCGCGGCGCCCTCGGACGCGGTGCTGCACACGGCGCGGCTGGTGCTGGGCAGCGGCGGCTTCGTGGTGGACCGCTACAGCGTCGGCGCGGAGAGCCCCGAGCCGTTCCTGAGCGTCGGGCTGCCGGTGCGCGACCTGGACGGACGCGTGGCGGGCGTGGTGGTGGCCGGGCTGTCGCTGGAGCAGATGACGCGCACGCTGGAGGCCATGCTCACGCCGGCGGACCGGGCGATCCTGCTGACGGACCGCGAGGGCACGGTGCTGGCGCGGGTGCCGCGCCTGGACGGCGCGGTGGGGCAGCCGTTCCGGCCGCAGACGCGCTTCCTGCTCGGCGAGCGCCAGCCGGGCGTGGCCGCGATCCATGCGCTGGACGGCCAGCAGCGGGTGGTGGGCTTCGTGCCGCCGGCCGCCGCGGCCAACGGGCTGTATGTCGGCGTGGGGCTGCTGGTGGAGCCGGCGGACACGGACCTGGTCGGCGCGACGCGACGCGGCGTGGTGTTCGCGGTGGGCGCGGCGGTGCTGGCGCTGGGCGCGGCGATCGTGTTCGGGCAGAGCTACGTGCGCAGGCCCACGGCGCAGCTCCTGGCGGCGGCGGTGCGCTGGCGCGGCGGCGACCTCGCGGCGCGCGCGGTGCTGCGCGAGGACCCGCGCACCGAATTCGGCAGCCTCGCGGCCGCGTTCAACGACATGGCGGAAGCGCTGGGCCGGCAGCGCGGCGAGCTGGAGGAGCTGAACGAGTCGCTGGAGGGCCGGGTGGACGAGCGCACCCGGGCGCTGTCGGCCAGCCACAACCGGCTGCAGGTGCAGACCGTCGAGCGCGAACTGTCCGACTCGCGGCTGCGCCAGGCGCAGAAGCTCCAGGCGGTGGGCGAGCTGGCGGGCGGGCTGGCGCACGATTTCAACAACCTGCTCGGCGTGGTGGTCGGCAGCCTCGACCTGCTGCGCCGCCGCGTGCCGGCGACCGAGGTGGGGCAGCAGCAGCTGATCGCCGGCGCGATTGCCGCCGCGGAGCGGGGCGCGCGGCTGACCGCGCAGCTGATCGGCTTCTCGCGCCGCCAGCGCCTGCTGCCGCAGCCCTGCGATCTCAACGCCACGGTGGCGGCGATGCGGCCGATGCTGGCGACCACGCTCGGGCCGGCGATCAGCCTGGTGTTGCAGCTCGACCCGGCGCTGCCGTCGGCGATGGTCGATCCCAACCAGCTCGACACCGCGATCCTGAACCTGGCGCTCAACGCGCGCGAGGCGATGCCGCATGGCGGGACGCTGACGGTGTCGACCGGGGCTTCCGTGCGGGCGCACGACGCCGTGCCGGGCGAGGGCGGGCTGGTGGCGATGAGCGTGGCGGACACCGGTCTGGGCATCGCCGCCGACGTGCTGCCGAGGGTGTTCGAGCCGTTCTTCACCACCAAGGGACCGGGCCGCGGGTCCGGGCTGGGGCTGTCGCAGGTGCACGGGCTGGCGCAGCAGTCCGGCGGCGACGTGCGGATCGCGAGCGAGCCGGCGGCGGGCACGTGCGTCACCCTGCTGCTGCCGCGGGCGGGCGTGACGGCGGCGCCCGCCTCGGTGACCACGTCGCAGCGCGTCCTGGTGGTGGACGACGAGGCGGACGTACGCATGCTGACGGCGGAGATGCTGGAGGAGGACGGCCACGTCGTGCTCGTGGCGGCGGACGCCGAGGAGGCGCTGCGGCTGCTGGAGGAGCAGCCGGTGGACCTGCTGCTGGCGGACTACATCATGCCCGGGATGAACGGGGTGGAGCTGCTGCGCCGGGCCGCGCAGATCCAGCCGGGACTGCGGGTGATGCTGGTCACCGGATACGCGGAGCTGGGCGGGCCGGGCGAGACGGCCGGGCTGCGCACCGAGCAGGTGCTGCGCAAGCCGTTCCGGTCAGCCGACCTGCGGCGGCGCGTGGACTTGGTGCTCGGGGACGCCGTGGGGTGATGTCGGCGGCGACCGGGCGGGATGGCGAAGACAAGCAAGGTTGAGGCTCTGCCTCAAACTCCGCCAAAGGCAAGCCTTTGGAATCCAATACTTGGAGCATGATCGGTTCAAATCGGGTCGATCCTGTTAAGATGCCAAGAGCATGACAGCAAGTCAGCGACGCTCAATGACCCGATTTGATCCGGCTACGCTCTAAGGGATGGGTTTCCAAAGGCCCCTGGCCTTTGGCGGGTCCGGGCAGGGCCCGGCCTTGCTTGCTGACGGGCCGAGGTAAGCGGTCGACCAGGCGCAGGCGGCGATGATGCAGGCCAGCGGCACGATCGGCACCAGGTAGCGCGGTTCGACGTGGACCGGGGCGTAGAGCGCGACGAAGCCCGCGCACACCAGCCACAGTCCGCGCAGGCGACGGAGCGTGTCCGGCGGGAGGGCCGGGCGCCTCGGGGCCGGCGCCGGGCCTGCGGCGGCGCGGCGGTGGGCGGGCCACCACGCGGCGGGGAGCCAGGGCGACAGGATCGCGGCGAGGGCGATCAGGCTGCCGAGGAGCCGGGTCAGCACGTCGGCGGCGATCCAGAGCGCCGCGGCGGCCCGGGTGCTGGCCGAGGGAGCGTGGCGCAGGGCGGACCACTCGACGTTGAGGCGGTCGAAGGCGGGGCGCGGCCAGCCGGCGTAGACCATCAGCGCGCCTACTGTGTCGACGGGCTGGAACGGCAGGGCCAGGAACTCGTGGCGCAGGTTGCCGAGGGTGGCGAGCAGCATGGCGCCGGGGTGGCGCAGCCAGGCGCGTCGGTAGAGGCGGCCGGCGGCGCTGGCCATGGCGGGCGCGTCGAGGCCGGCGGCGAAGAGCTGGCGGTGGAGGTCGTCGATCCGGCCGTACTCGCCGGCGCCGATGGTGGCGCGGGCGGCGGCGTCGAAGGTTGCGTCGGCGGCGGCGTCCGGGGTGGCCGGGCTGGGCGGGGAGGCGGGGCGACCGGGAGCGGGCAGGGGCGGGGCGGATGGTTCGGGGGCGAGCAGGTCGGGGTGGCGGCGGAGCAGGGGGAGCACGGCCTGCACCATCACGGTCTGACGGCTGGTGGTGAGCACCGGGCCGGCGCCGCGGCCGACATTCCAGGCGATCTGCGCGGCGGCGACGGAGAGGGCGGGCAGCACGACCAGCAGGGCGTGGAGCAGGGGCACCGGGACGGTGCGGCGGCCGCGACGTGGGACGGCGGAATGGGGGGCGGCCGGGTCGGGGAGCAGGGCCAGCGGGAGATAGGCGAGGGCGAGCAAGGGGGTGGCCTCGCGCAGGGTGGTGGCGAGGGCCAGCATCAGGCCGGCGGCGAGCGCGGGGCGCAGGCTTGCGCGGCCCGGGGGCGTCGAGGGCGTGGTGCGCGTCGGGGGGGTGGCAAGCGCCAGGGCGGCGCCGGCAGCCAGGGCAGCGTAGAGCGCGTCGGTGAGGATGCAGAGCTGCACCACCACGCCGAAGCCGGTCGCCGGCAGCAGGGCGGCGGCCAGGGCCGGGCCGGGCGCCGCGCCGAGGCGGAGCGCGGCGCGGCGGCTGGCGGCGGCGAGGGCGGACAGGGCAGCGATCTGCAGCAAGACGGTGGCGAGGCGCCAGTGGGGAGTGAGGCTCTGCAGGGCAGCGAGCAGGACGGGGTAGCCGCCCATGCGGAACAGGGTGATCGGCGCGGGGGCCTCGCGCAGCAGGGCGGGGCCGGTGGGCAGGGCGTGGCGGAGCTGAGCGGCGTAGGCGATGTAGCCAGGGGAGTCGGGGGTCTCGATGACGCCGAAGACGGCGAGAGCCGCGAGGACGGGAAGGGCGGCGAGGAGGGCTGTGGCCGGGATAGCGATCCACTCGGTCCGGGAAGCGGGCATTCAGCCGATCCGCGGGATGGGCGCATTGAAGATTTCGAACGTTACATTGAGAAAGTCGAGCGCCACAGTACTTTCCGGACCCCAGGCGTAACCTTCAAGAAGCTGCATTCTGCCATTGCCCATGAACAGGACAAAGCCGAGACTATGTTCAAGGCCAAGAATGCGAGCATGTGTTGCATAGCCCAGCACGCGCGGGGTAATTACCTGCAAAGCATCAGCAGGAACCGCAAGCGTAGTGAAAAACCCACAGCCACTGTTCTCGCGTGTTACAACAGCAGTTTTCTCAAGTTGCTGGTTTAGTTCTCCAGCAAACTCGGGAGTTTCTAGAAAGATGGCATGCAGTGCTGCCTGCTCCAGCTTCGTGAACATGGTCATATGTGACCACTAGCACGACGAACATTGCAGGCTGAACATTCGTGTCGGGTTCACCCTCCACGAGGGCGAGCCCAGTCAGGGTTTGGCTTTTTAAGCAAGGCCGGTCCAGGGGCGGCTCGCCCCTGGCGGGTCTGGGCGGAGCCCAGCCTTGCTTGCTGCCTGGTTGGCGTGAAGCGAGCCGGCCTCAAACTGACTCACTAACCCTCCACCTTGCGCCCTGCGGCCGACTCGGCCATATCCCGCACGCCGGCGCAGGCCGGTAATTCGCACGCGGGGCGACTTTCCCGGGCCTTTGGGTCCGGGTCCGGTGCCGTTCGGCTCATGTCGACGGCCAGGCTCCGCGGAGGTTCAACCGGACGACAGGAAAGGTCACGCCGATGGCGATGCCCGACTACACCCTCCGCCAGCTCCTCGAGGCCGGCGTGCATTTCGGCCACCACACGCGGCGCTGGAACCCGCGCATGGGGCCGTACATCTTCGGCATCCGCAACCAGGTGCACATCCTCGACCTGCAGCAGACAGTGCCGATGCTCGACCGCGCGCTGCGCGCGACGCGCGACGTGACGGCGGCGGGCGGACGCGTGCTGTTCGTCGGCACCAAGCGCGCGGCGGCGGAGCATGTCGCCGAGGCGGCGCGGCGCTGCGGGCAGTACTACGTCAACCACCGCTGGCTCGGCGGGATGCTGACCAATTGGAAAACGATCACGGGCAGCATCAAGCGCCTGCGCCAGATCGAGGAGATGCTGGCGGGCGACGTGACGGGGCTGACGAAGAAGGAGGTCCTGGAGATCACCCGCGACCAGGAGAAGCTGGAGCGCTCGCTGGGCGGGATCAAGGAGATGGGCGGGCTGCCCGACATCCTGTTCATCATCGACACCAACAAGGAGAAGCTGGCGGTCGAGGAGGCGAACAAGCTGGGCATCCCGGTGATCGCCATCCTGGACAGCAACTCCGACCCGGTCGGTGTGACCTACCCGATCCCCGGCAACGACGACGCGATCCGCGCGATCACGCTGTACTGCGAGCTGATCTCGGGCGCGGTGCTGGACGGCATCAGCGCGGAGATGGCGGCGTCGGGGCAGGACATCGGCGGCGCCGAGGAGCTGCCGATGGCGGTGATGCCCGAGGTGAGCATGCCGGAGCCGCTCGCGACCGTGAGCTGAGCCTGGCTGCCGGCCGCACGGCCGGCGCTGCGGGTGGGGCGAGCGGGGAGGTCGTGCCGGAGATGCCCACGCGAGGGTGTTCCGGGGCGCGACCTCCCCGAATCGATTTTGCAAGGCTCAGTCCGGGCCATGGGCGCGGGCGAGAGCACAGGAGAGAGTGCATGGCCGAGATCACGGCGGCTCTGGTGAAGGACCTGCGCGAGAAGACCGGCGCGGGCATGATGGACTGCAAGCGCGCGCTGACCGAAAACGGCGGCGAGACCGAGGCGGCGATCGACTGGCTGCGCAAGAAGGGCCTGTCGCAGGCGGCGAAGAAGTCCGGGCGCGTGGCGGCCGAGGGGCTGATCGGCGTGGCCTCGGAGCAGGGCCGTGCGGCGATGGTCGAGGTCAACGCCGAGACCGACTTCGTGGCGCGCAACGAGGCGTTCCAGGGGTTCGTGTCGGCCGTCGCGAGGATCGCGCTGGGCAGCGGCGAGGACGTCGAGGCGCTCAAGGCGGCGGACTATCCGGGGACCGGGCGCACGGTGGCCGAGGAGCTGGTGCAGCTTGTCGCCACGATCGGCGAGAACATGACGATCCGGCGCATCCGCGTGCTGGGCGTGCAGCAGGGCGTGGTGGCGTCGTACGTGCACCAGCCGCTGAAGCAGGGCCTGGGCAAGATCGGCGTGCTGGTGGGCGTCGAGGGGGCGTCGGAGATCGAGGCGCTGGAGCTGCTAGGGCGCCAGGTGGGGATGCAGGTCGCGGCGACGCGGCCGGAGGCGCTGGACATCACCGGGGTCGACAGCTCGGCGCTGGACCGCGAGCGCGCGGTGCTCGCCGACCAGGCGCGGGCGTCGGGCAAGGCGGAGGCGATCATCGAGAAGATGGTCGATGGCCGCATCCGCAAGTACTACGAGGAGGTGGTGCTGCTGGAGCAGGTCTGGGTGCATGACGGCGAGAGCCGGGTGAAGGCGGTGGTCGCCAAGGCCGGCGCCAGGTTGTCGGGCTTCGCGCGGTTCACGCTGGGCGAGGGCATCGAGAAGGCGGAAAGCGATTTCGCGGCCGAGGTCGCGGCGACCGCGGGGGTCGCGGCGCAGTAAGGAAGACAGGTTAAAGGAAGGTGTGACGCTTATCGTTCGGAGCGATGAGCGTCACCGACTCAAGGTTGAACCCTCGTAAGGTGGACAACCATTGATAGTGAGTTGCGAGATGGTGTACATACCTATTCGTTGAAACCCGACGTAGATATGGAGACTTTGATGGGTGATATAGAGGATTTACATAAGTTAGCTGATTTGAGAGATCGAGGCATTATAACTGAACAAGAATTCAATAGAAAAAATCTAGTATACTCAACAAAGAAGCGTCTTTTATAGCTTCAACGCGAGTTTCGCGCAAAAAACGTGGCTTATGGTGGAAAATACCACTCGGCTTAGCAGCATTGATATTCCTTGTAAATGTTATCGACAAAAGTACAGACAGTCACTCACAGCCGTCAGTTACAGAAAATCAGCCTAGAGAGGGTGGTGCTGTAGAAATGCACGCTGCCGCGGTCGCAGTTCAGCCAACGGAGGAAGAGCGGCTAAAATCATCAATGCCCCAAGATCAGCTCGCGTTAATTGCAGCGGTAGAGGCTGCACGTAGACAATATGCAGCCGGGTCAAATGATATGGCAAAGGGCTCATCTCGTCCGCTGCGAGCTAAAGCTTTATGTGCGTCTGTTTCGAGATATTCGGCAAGTAGTTGGGTCGGCAAAGTCTATTCTCTGAGTACAAACGGAGACGGAAAAGGTACTCTTACTATCGATCTAGGCTCTGATATTTATATAAAAACATGGAAAAATGGCTTGTCTGATGTAATGGATAAGACACTTATCGATCCTAATTCACCTTTTTTTGTGGAAGCAACCAAATTAAATGAAGGATAGCTCGTAAAGTTCAGCGGAACTTTCTTTCATTCAGATTCTGATTGTATCGAAGAGTCTAGTATGTCTCTATCAGGATCTATACGAAGCCCAGAGTTCATAATGAAATTTAGGCGCCTGTCGGCATTATAGGATTGTATATTGCTGTTAATCCTAATTCTTAGTTGTGGATAAGCGTCATCTTTGAGTCCGTTTTAAAGATAATTCCCTGTTAGTTGCAGGACCGCTCGTTGCCGAGACTACGGCTTCCAAGTCAGTCACGCAGATTGTCAGATATGGTCTCAAAACCAAATTGCGCAGGTCCAGGGGCGCTGCCCCTGGCGGGTCCAGGGCAGAGCCCTGGCCTTCCCTCCTGCCACTTGTCTGACTTGTGAGGCGTGACGCCTGACCCTATACCGGGGCGCCTTCACAGCCGCGGACGCGCATGCCCGATCATCCTTCCTACAAGCGCGTTCTGCTGAAAGTGTCCGGCGAGGCGCTGATGGGGCGCAGGGATTACGGCCTCGACGTGGACATGGTGCGCCGGGTGGCGGCGGACGTGGCCGACGTGGTGGCGACCGGCGTGCAGGTCTGCCTGGTGATCGGCGGCGGCAACATCTTTCGCGGCGTTTCGGCGGCAGCGGGCGGCATGGACCGCGCGCAGGCGGACAGCATGGGGATGCTGGCCACCGTGATGAACGCGCTCGCGGTGCAGAACGCGCTGGAGCGCTGCCAGGTGCCGACCCGGGTGCAGTCGGCGATCACCATGCCCAACATCTGCGAGCCCTACATCCGCAGGCGCGCCGAGCGGCACATGGAGAAGGGACGGGTGGTGGTGTTCGCCGCCGGCACCGGCAACCCGTTCTTCACCACCGACACGGCGGCGGCGCTGCGGGCGGCGGAGATGCAGTGCGACGTGCTGCTCAAGGGCACCCAGGTGGACGGCGTGTACTCGGCCGACCCCAGGCGCGACCCGACGGCGCAGCGCTTCGAGGAACTGACATACCATGACGTGCTGAGGCGCGACCTGCAGGTGATGGACGCCGCCGCGATCAGCCTGGCGCGGGAGAACGGGCTGCCGATCGTGGTGTTCAACATCCACGCGCCCGGCGCCTTCGCGCAGGTGGTGCGCGGCGAGGGCCGGTTCACCCGGATCGTGGAGCCGTCGTGACCTGGGTCCTGCGGGCGGCTGCGGCGGCTTGCGTGCCGGGCGGGAGTTTGGCTGCGGCCGGGGTGCCGCCGGCCGGCGCGTGCGTCTGCGGCCGCCTGGCGCTGCGTGCGCGGCTGGGTGAGCGGCGACGTGGGCCGGCCGTCGTGATGGGGAGAGCGGGATGCCTGCGGATCTGACCAGCCTGAAGGCCGACCTGACGCGCCGCATGGACGGGGCGATGGAGACGCTGCGCCGCGACTTCGGCGGGCTTCGCACCGGGCGCGCGAGCCCCGGGCTGCTGGAGCCGGTGAAGGTGGAGGCGTACGGGTCGGAGGTGCCGATCACGCAGGTCGGCACCATCGGCGTGCCGGAGCCGCGGATGATCACGGTGCAGGTGTGGGACCGCACGCTGGTCGGCGCGGTGGAGCGGGCGATCCGCGACTGCGGCCTGGGGCTGAACCCGGCGGCGGACGGCCAGACCGTGCGGGTGCCGATCCCGCAGCTCACGGCCGAGCGCCGCGTGGAGCTGGCCAAGGCGGCGGGGCGCTACGGCGAGGGCGCGCGGATCGCGGTGCGCGGCGTGCGGCGCGACGGCATGGACCAGATCAAGGGCTTCGAGAAGAAGAACGAGATCGCCGAGGACGAGGTCAAGGACTGGGCCGACGAGGTGCAGAAGCTCACGGATTCCTACGTCAAGCGGATCGACGAGTCGCTCGTCGACAAGGAACGCGAGATCAAGCAGGTCTGAGCCGGGCCGTGGCGCGTAGGGACAAGCAAGGTTGAGGCTCTGCCTCAAACTCCGCCAAAGGCAGGCCTTTGGAATCCATTTGCTTGAGAGATGGGTTTCCAAGGGCCTCAGGCCTCTGGCGGGTCCGGGCAGAGCCCGGCCTTGCTTGCTGCAGGGCTTGGCGACCCGAGCCGGAGGACCGCATGTGCCCCAGGACGTTCCGCAATGACTGGCGAACCGGCCGTGCAGCCCTTTCGGGCTGTCGCCCTGGGCGGGGGCGTGCCACGCCACGTCGCGATCATCATGGACGGCAACGGCCGCTGGGCGGCGGCGCGCGGGCTGCCGCGGGTGGCGGGGCACCGGGCGGGCGCGCAGGCGGTGCGTCGCGCCGTGGAGTCTGCGATCCGTAGCGGGGTTGAGTGGCTGACCCTGTACGCGTTCTCGTCGGAGAACTGGCGGCGGCCGGAGCCGGAGGTGTCCGACCTGACCGGCCTGCTGCGGCACTACCTGCGCCATGAGGTCGCGGAATTGCACGCAGAGGGGGTGCGGCTGCGGGTGATCGGCGAGCGGCACCGTTTCGACGAGGATCTGCGCCACGAGCTGACGCGGGCGGAGCGGCTGACGGCGGGCAACGTCCGGCTGAACATGACGATGGCGCTGTCGTATGGCGGGCGCTCGGAGCTGGTGGCGGCGGCGCGCGCGATCGCGCAGGCGGCGCGCGACGGCCGCCTCGATCCGGAGGGGGTCGACGAGGCGGTGGTGGAGCGCTTCCTGTTCACCGCGGGGATGCCGGACCCGGACCTGGTGATCCGCACCAGCGGGGAGCGGCGGCTGTCGAACTTCCTGCTGTGGCAGTCGGCCTATGCGGAGCTGGCGTTCCCGGACGTGATGTGGCCGGACTTCTCCGATGTGCACTTCGCCGGCGCGCTGGCGGAGTTCGGGCGGCGCGAGCGGCGCTTCGGGGCGCGTCCTGGCTGAGGGGACGCCCACGGGTGCGCCGCCGCGGGCGGGCAGGTCCTCCGGGCCTGGCATTGCCGCGGGGAGCGCGGACGAGGCGGCGCGCGGCCGGCGGCGCGCCGGGGAGCTGCGCCTGCGGGTGATGTCTGCGGCAGTGCTGGCGCCGCTCGGGCTGGCGTGCATTTGGGCCGGGGGTGCGGCTTGGGTGACGATCGTGCTGCTGGCGGCGGCGGGGCTGGCCTGGGAGTGGGTCGCGCTGTGCCGCATGGCGGCGGCGCAGTGGCCCGGCGCGGGTGTGCTCGTGGCGCTGGCGGTGGCGCTGCTGGTGGTGGCGACGTCGCGGGGCGGGGCGCCGGTGGGCGGGGACGGGTTCGCGTCCGCCGTGGCGCTGCTGGTGCTGGCCGGGGCGGCGCTGGCGCTGGCGCTGGCGCCGGGCGGCCGGGTCGCCGCGGCGGGCGGGGTGGCGTACCTGGGGGTGGCGCTGCTGTCGCTGCTGTGGCTGCGCGCCGACCCGGTGGCGGGGCGGGCCAACCTGCTGTTCGTGATGCTGCTGGTGTGGGCGAGCGACATCGGCGCCTACGCGGCGGGCCGCTCGATCGGCGGTCCGAAGTTGGCGCCGCGGATCTCGCCGGGCAAGACCTGGTCGGGATCGGCGGGCGGGGTCGTGGCGGCGGCGCTGACCGGCCTGGCGGTGGCGTGGGCGTTCGAGCTGTGGGTGTTCCCCTCCGGCCCGGGCGTGGCGGTGCTGGCGCGGGCGGCCGGGGTCGCGGCGGTGCTGGCGGCGGTGTCCCAGCTCGGCGACCTGGGCGAGAGCGCGGTCAAGCGCCGGTTCGGGCAGAAGGACTCGGGATGGCTGATCCCGGGCCACGGCGGATTGCTGGACCGGCTGGACGGCGTGCTGGCGGCCGCCCCGGTGGCGGCGTTGCTGGCGCTGGGTGCGGGGCGGGGGATGGCGGTGTGGCGATGACCGGCGCGGGCGGGACGGTGTCCGGCGAGACGGTGTTCGGCGGGACGACACTCGGCGCGGCGGGGCCGGGCGTGGCGCACGGTGCAGGGCGGGTGCGCACGGTGACGGTGCTGGGCAGCACCGGCAGCATCGGCCGCAGCACGCTCGACCTGCTGGCGGCGAACCGCGACGCGTTCCGGGTGCGCGCGCTGGTGGGCAACCGCAACGTGGCGCTGCTGGCGGAGCAGGCGCGCGAGATCGGCGCCGGGCTGGCGGTGTGCTGCGATCCGGCGGGTTTTTCCGAGTTGTCGGCGCGGCTGGCAGGCAGCGGAGTCGAGGCGGCGTGCGGGGCGCAGGCGGCGCTGGACGCGGCGGCGCTGCCCGCGGACTGGACGATGGCGGCGATCACCGGAGCGGCGGGGCTGCACCCGACGCTGGCGGCGATCCGGCGCGGCGGGTCGGTGGCGCTGGCTAACAAGGAGGCGCTGGTCTGCGCCGGCGAGGTGATGCTGCGCGCGGTGCGCGAGGCGGGTGCCACGCTGCTGCCGGTGGACTCCGAGCACAACGCGATCTTCCAGGCGATGGCGGACGGCAACGCCGGCGCGGTGGAGTCGATCGTGCTGACCGCGTCGGGCGGGCCGTTCCGGCTGGCCTCGCGCGACGAGATGGCGCTGGCCACGCCGGAGATGGCGCTGCGCCACCCGGTCTGGTCGATGGGCGCCAAGATCAGTATCGACAGCGCGACGCTGTTCAACAAGGGCCTCGAGGTGATCGAGGCGGCGCGTCTGTTCGCGATGGACGAGCAGCGGATCGAGGTGCTGGTGCATCCGCAGTCGGTGGTGCACGGCCTGGTGCGCTACGCCGACGGCAGCGTGCTGGCGCAGCTCGGCAGCCCGGACATGCGCATCCCGATCGCGCACTGCCTGGCCTGGCCGGGGCGGATCGCGACGAACTCGCCGCGGCTGGACTTTGCCGCGGTCGGGCGGCTGGAGTTCGCGCAGCCCGACCCGGTGCGGTTTCCGGCGCTGCGGCTGGCCCGCGAGGTGCTGCGCGCGGGACAGGGGGCGGCGGCGGTGCTGTCGGCGGCCAACGAGATCGCGGTGGCGGCGTTCCTTGCGCGGCGCATCGGGTTCCTCGACATCGCGTCGCTGGTGGAGGCGGTGCTGGACCGCCTGGGCGCGCCGGCGGCGGATACGCTGGAGGCGGTGCTGGAGGCGGACGGTGCTGCGCGGCGCGAGGCGGAACGGTTCGCGGTGGCGCGGGCGGCCTGAGCCTGGGTTGAAGACAGCAAGGCCAGAGGCTCTGCCTCTGGACTCCGCTCAGGGCTGAGCCTTGAGAATCCTGTCGTTTGGGACAGGATATCCACCCGGAGCGACGGGGTTTCCGGTCCCGGGGTTCCCAGAGGGTTCGGCGTTTTGGCAAGGTCCGGAGGCCCCGCCTTCAAGCAACAGGCCTTCGGCCCTGCCTGCTTTCCTTGGGCCTGGCTGCCCGGTCCCTATATTCTCCTGACCCGATCTGGACCCGAGCCGATGCATTTCCTGCCCTCCCCGATCCGTGCCGTGGCCGCCTTCGCGGTGGTGCTGGGCGTCCTGGTGTTCATCCACGAGCTTGGCCACTACCTCGCGGCGCGCTGGCGCGGGGTGCATGTGGAGGCGTTCTCCATCGGGTTCGGGCCGCGGCTGTTCGGCTGGACCGACCGGGTGGGAACGGAGTGGAAGCTGAGCCTGCTGCCGCTGGGCGGCTACGTGAAGCTGCACGGCGCGGCGCGGCCGGAGGACGTGGGCGAGGAGGATCGGGCCGCCTACCAGTCGGGGCGGACGCTGTTCGAGAAGAGCGTGGCGTCGCGGGCGATCGTGGTCGCGGCGGGGCCGGCCGCGAACTTCGTCCTGGCGGTGGTGCTGTTCGCGCTGCTGTTCGGGCTGGCGGGGCGGCCGGTGGCGCAGTCGGTGGTGAGCACGCTGGTCGCCGGCGGGGCGGCCGAGACGGCGGGGCTGCACGTGGGCGACCGCATCCAGGCGATCGACGGCCGGCCGACGCCGCGTTTCGAGGACCTGCAGGCGGTGGTGGGCGCAAGCGCGGGGCAGCGGCTGAGCTTCTCGGTGCTGCGCGACGGCGCGGTGCAGACGCTGCCGGTGGTGGTGGGCAGCAAGGGCCCGGAGGGGCATCCGGTGGGGATGCTCGGCATCGGTAGCGCGGCCGTCGAGTTCGAGCGGGTCGGGCCGGGTCGCGCGGTGCTGGACGGCTTCGGTCAGACCTGGAAGGTGATGCGCCAGACGGTGGTGGGCTACGGGCAGATCTTCAGCGGGCAGGTGAGCACGCGCGAGCTGTCCGGGCCGCTGGGGATCGCGCAGATGTCGGGTCAGGTGGCGGAGCTGGGGTTCGCGAGCCTGGTGTCGTTCATCGCGCTGCTGTCGGTGAACCTGGGGCTGATCAACCTGTTCCCGATCCCGGTGCTGGACGGCGGCTACCTGCTGTTCTACGCGGCCGAGGCGATCCGCGGGCGGCCGATCCCGGTCCGCGCGCTGGAGTACGGGTTCCGGGCGGGATTCGCGCTGATCGCGTGCCTGTTCGTGGTGGTGACGTGGAACGACCTGTCGCACCTGGGGGTGATGCACTGGGTGGCGTCGCTGTTCGGCTGAGTCGCCGCGGCCGGAGGCAAGACAGGCAAGGTTGAGGCTCCGCCTCAAACTCCGCCAGGGGCGAGCCACCCCTGGACCTGTCTTATTTCAGTAAAGCCAGTCCAGGGCGGCTCGCCCTGGCGGGTCTGGGCAGGGCCCAGCCTTGCTTGTTGCTCTTTTCCCTGTTCGCTTGCGGCAGGCCAACCCCGGGATGCGAGGCGGTTCCGTCACTTACCGGTGCTTCTTGCGGACACCCCGCAAAGTCGGGTAGCCCCTCGCACGGATGCGTGCTCCTGCCGTGTCTGCACGACCTCTCCCGGTACGGGTCAGGGGCGCGGTGAGGGGGATGTTCTTGGTTCGCAAACGTGCGGCGCTGCTTGCCACCGCCTGCCTGATGCCCGGTGCCAGCCTGTCGCCAGCCCTGGTCGGGCATGCCTGGGCGCAGGGGGCCGGGGCCGGTTCCGCCGGCAGCGCCGTGCAGGGGCCGCCGATGGCCGAGGTCCCGGTGCGCACTCTGCCGGCGCGTCGCGTGCCCGAGGCGCGCAATCCTGACGCGGCACGGCCCGGCCGCACCGGGCCGGGCCGTGCGCCGGGACAGGACGCGCCGGGACGGGAGGCAGCGCGCAGAGGCGCCCGCCCGGTGGTGCGGCGCGAGGGTGGTGGCGACCCGATCCGTGCGATCTCGATCGAGGGCTCGCAGCGCATCGAGCAGGGCACGATCCGGTCCTACATGCTGGTGCAGACAGGCGACGCGTTCGGATCGGACCGCGTGGACCGCTCGCTGCGCACGCTGTATGCGACGGGGCTGTTCAAGGACGTCAGCATCCACCGCACCGGCACCACGCTGGTGGTGCGGGTGGTCGAGAACCCGCTGGTCAACCAGATCGCGTTCGAGGGCAACAGCTCGCAGAAGGACGACGTGCTGCGCCCGGTGCTGCAGCTGCGGCCGCGGGCGGTGTACACCCCGCAGCTGGTGCAGGCGGACCGGCAGCGGCTGCTCGACCTGTATGCCAAGCACAGCCACTACGCGGCGACGGTGGAGCCGCAGATCATCCGCCTGCCGCAGAACCGGGTCGACGTGATCTTTCGCATCAATGAGGGCTCCGAGACGCTGGTGAGCCGGATCACTTTCGTGGGCAACCACGCGTACAGCGAGACGCGGCTGCGCGAGGAGGTCTCGACTCGCGAGCAGGCGTGGTTCCGCTTCCTGTCCAGCGCCGACCAGTACGACCCGGAGCGGATCAACTACGACAAGGAGCTGCTGCGCCGCTTCTACCTGCGCAACGGCTACGCGGATTTCGAGGCGAGCAGCGCCACCTCGGAGCTGTCGCCGGACCGCAAGTCGTTCTTCGTGACCTTCACGATCCACGAGGGCGAGCGCTACCACGTCGGCACGGTGAAGGTGGATAGCCAGGTCGCGCACCTGTCCTCGGACAAGCTGCTGCCGCTGGTGGCCGCCAAGCCGGGCGACATCTACAACGGCGACGCGGTGCAGCGCAGCACCACGCTGGTGCAGAACCGGGCGGTGGCGCTGGGCTTCCCGTTCGTCGAGGTGAACCCGCGCGTCGCGCGCGACAAGGAGAAGCGCACCGTCGACCTGCTGTTCGACGTGGTGAACGGGCCGCGGGTGTTCGTGGAGCGCATCGACATCAGCGGAAACACGGTGACCCGGGACAACGTCATCCGCCGCGAGTTCGCGCTGGCCGAGGGCGACGCCTACGGCGACGCGGCGAGCAAGGCGACCAAGCAGCGGCTGACGGACCTGGGATACTTCAGCAGCGTCAACATCACGACCTCGCCGGGCTCGTCGGCGGACCGGGTGGTGGTGAACGCGGCGGTGGCGGAGAAGGCGACCGGCGAGCTGACGCTGGGCGGCGGATTCTCGACCGACGCGGGCGTGCTGGGCCAGGCGGGGCTGCGGCAGCGCAACTTGGTGGGCACGGGGATCGACGCGAACCTCAGCGGCACGCTCGCGCAGCGCGAAAGCCAGGTCAACCTGTCGGCGACCGACCCCTACTTCCTGGACCGCAACCTGGTGGCCGGCGCCGACATCTACCTGGTCAACAACAACAACCTCAACATCGCCAACTACAGCGAGCAGCGGATCGGCGCCTCGTTCCGGCTGGGCTACCAGTTCAACGACCACCTGGCGCAGGCCTGGACCTACACGATCACCAGCCGCGACGTGAACAACGTCAACAGCACGGCCTCGATCTACGTGCAGGACGAGGCGGGACGGTCGCTGCTGAGCATGATCGGGCAGACCCTGGCGCTGGACTACCGCGACAGCCGGTCGGACGCGCACACCGGCTTCATCGCCAAGCTGGGCACCGATTTCGCGGGCCTCGGCGGCGACGCCAAGTACGCCAGGGTCAAGCTGGACGCGACGTACTTCATCCCGCTGGACTTCATCACCGGCAACAGCGACTGGGGCGTCGCGGTGTCGGGCAGCGGCGGGTATCTGGCGACCCTGGGCGGGCGGGAGCGCATCATCGACCGTTTCTTCCTGGGCGGCGACAACCTGCGCGGCTTCCAGGACGGCGGCGTGGGTCCGCACTCCGTGCCGGTGAACGCGCGCAACGGCAACCCCGCCTACCTGGCGAGCGACGCGCTGGGCGGCGAGGTGATCTACACCCAGTCCACCGAGCTGCACTTCCCGCTGCCGATCTCCGCCGATCTCGGGCTGTCCGGCCGCGCCTTCGTCGACGTCGGCGGGCTGGAGGGTCTGAAGCAGGACGTGTTCACCTCGTCGCGGCAGGCGGTCGGCACCAACGATTTCACGCCGCGCGTCGGCACCGGCGTCGGCGTGTCGTGGAAAAGCCCGTTCGGGCTGATCAACGTCGATCTCGGCTACCCGGTCGTGCGGCAGAAATACGACCGCCAGCAGATTTTCCGCTTTGGTTTCGGCACGAGGTTCTGATTTGCACATGCACCGCACCATCTCCGCGCAGTCCACGATCCCCCTCGCCGCGAGATCGGCGCCCGCAATGCCCCGAGCCCGGCGCCGGCCGGCGCTGCGCCTGGGCACCGCGCTGGCGGGGCTGCTGATCCTGCCGCTCGCAGGTCCCGCCCGGGCGCAGGGCTGGTTCACGCCGAACCAGCCGGCCGCGCCCAAGGCCGCGTCCGCGCCCGCGCCCCGTCCGGCGGCGGCGCCGCGCGCGGCGCAGCGCCAGGCGCCGCCGCCGCAGATGGTGCCGATCCAGAACGGACCCGGCGGCCCGCAGGACGACGGGTCCCAGCAGGCGGATGCCGGGCCGCAGCCGGTGCTGCCGCAGCCGCCGGTGCCCGACCTGCCGCCGCTCGCCAAGGGGACGCCGCCGCCGGCGGCTTTGATCGGCGTGCTCGGCGTGCCGGAGATCATGCAGGACAGTACCGCCGCGCGTCAGGTGCAGAAGGAGATCGGCACGCGCCGCGAGAAGCTGAACGCCGACGCGCAGAAGGAGCAGCAGGCCTGGCGCGACATGCAGCAGTCGCTGCAGGCCGACCATGCCAAGCTGACGCCCGACCAGGGCCGCACCCGCGAGCGCGAGCTGCAGGAGCGCATCACGGCCGCGCAGAAGCAGTTCCGCGACCGCAACCGCATCATCCAGGAGGCGGCGCAGGTCGGGCTCGGCCAGATCGAGCGCACGCTGATCGGGGTGATCCGGCAGGTGTCGGAGAGCCGCGGGATGAACCTGGTGCTGCACCGCAACCAGGTGGCGCTAAACGTCAACGAGTTCGACATCAGCAAGGCGGTGGTCGAGCAGCTTAACAAGGTGCTGCCCTCGGTGCTGATCCCCGCGGACGGGGTGGACCCGGCGGCGATGGCGGCGGCGCAGGCCAGCAACGCTCCCCCGGGATCGGGCAACGTGTCCGCGCCGGTGGCCGTGGCGCCGGCGGCCGCGGACCCGGCGCCGACGACCCCTGCCGTGGCGGCAGCGCCGGCAGCCAAGCGCTGAACGGGATGACGCCGGAGCGCGCCGGCGCCGGCGACCCGCGGTTCTTCGCGCGTACCGGGCCGCATGATCTCGCCGCCGTGGCCGCTGCCGCGCAGGCAGGCGCGGTGGTGGGCGCGTGCGCGCCGTTGCGCGGCGTGGCGCCGCTGCAGCTCGCCGGACCTGGCGAGGTCAGCTTCCTGCACAACCGGCGCTACCTCGACGCCCTGCTGGCGACCCGGGCGGGGGCGGTGATCGTGTCGCCGGAGCTGGCGGCGCGGGTGCCGGAGGGGGTGGCCGCGCTGGTGACGGCGGAGCCGTATGCGGCGTGGGCGCGGGTGGCGGCGCTGTTCCACCCGCTGCCGCCGCTGCGGCCCGGGGTGCACCGCTCGGCCGTGGTGGAGGCGGGCGCCGCCGTCGATCCCAGCGCGGAGGTGGGCGCCCACGCGGTCGTGGGCGAGGGCGCGGTGATCGGCCCGCGCTGCCGGGTGGGAGCGGGTGCCGTGATCGGCGCGGGCGTGGTGCTCGGGGCGGACTGCCGGGTGGGCGCGCTTGCCAGCGTCAGCCATGCGGTGCTGGGCGAGCGGGTCTACATCTACTCCGGGGCGCGGATCGGTCAGGAGGGCTTCGGCTTCGCGCTCACCGCGCAGGGTTTCCTGTCCGTGCCGCAGCTCGGGCGCGTGGTGCTGGAGGACGACGTGGAGGTGGGGGCGAACAGCACCATCGATCGCGGCGCGGCGCTGGACACGGTGATCGGGGCAGGCTCGCGCCTCGACAACCTTGTGCAGATCGGGCACAACGTGCACCTCGGCCGCTGCTGCGTCGTGGTGGCGCAGGCGGGGATTTCTGGGTCGACCGTGCTGGAGGATTTCGTCGAGGTCGCCGCGCAGGCGGGTTTGACGGGGCATCTGACGATCGGCCACAAGGCCAGGATCGGCGCCCAGGCCGGCGTGATGGCGGACGTCGCGGCCCGTCAGGCGGTGGTGGGCAGCCCCGCGATGCCGGTGCGCGAGTTCTTCCGCAACGTCGCGGTGCTGCGCAGGCTGGCGCGGCGCGACCGACCGGACGGCGGCGCTCCGCCGGAGCAGGGAACAGGCTGAGGATGGACGGCACGCACCCGCACGACGACCCCGCCGGCTCGGCAGCGCTTCCTGCGGTGAATGACGCCGACGCGTCCGGCGAGATCGGCGAGACCGTCGACGTCGCCCGGATCATGCGGGCGATCCCGCACCGCTACCCGTTCCTGCTGATCGACCGGGTGCTGGAGATGGTGCTCAACCGCTCGGCGATCGGGATCAAGAACGTCACGATCAACGAGCCGTTCTTCGAGGGGCACTTTCCCGGGCATCCGGTGATGCCGGGCGTGCTGATCATCGAGGCGATGGCGCAGACGGCGGCCGTGCTGGTGGTGGAGACCATCGGGCCGGACGCGGCGGGCAAGATCGTCTACTTCATGAGCATCGAGGGGGCGAAGTTCCGCCGTCCGGTGGTGCCGGGCGACCAGCTCCGCATCCACATCATCAAGGAACGCAGCCGGGGCAACGTGTGGAAGTTCCACGCGATCGCGCGTGTGGACGGGGTTTCGGTGGCAGAGGCGACCTACGCCGCGATGATCATGGACCGGACCTCGCCCTGACCGCACGCTGAGCCGGTCCGGGCCGCGCCGGGCCCTGGATGCGTTGCACCGGATGCGGATGTCCGGACCTTCGTGCCCGGGCGGTGCGGCCGGAGCCACTTCAGGGGTGCCGGGTGCGGCAACGGCACCGACCGAGCGCCTGCCCGATGCCTGACGTGGAGCCTTGTATGTCCCACCCGACCAGCGTTGCCGAGGCGGCGCTCGCTGACACCGTGTCCGAACCGGCGTCCGGCGTGGCGCAGGATCGGCAGCAGGGCGTCTCGGCGGCGGCGGCGATCCATCCGACGGCGGTGATCGAGGACGGGGCGAGCGTGGCCGCGGGGGCCAGCATCGGCCCGTGGTGCCACGTGGGGCGTGACGTGGTGATCGAGGCCGGGGCGCGTCTCGTGTCGCATGTGGTGGTGGACGGGGTGACGCGGATCGGCGAGGCGGCGGTGCTGTTCCCGTTCTGCACCGTCGGGCTGGCACCGCAGGACCTGAAGTACTGCGGCGAGCCGACGCGCTGCGAGATCGGCGCGCGCACCCAGGTCCGCGAGCACTGCTCGGTTCACCGCGGCACCGTGACGGGCACCGGGATCACGCGGGTGGGCGCGGACTGCCTGCTGATGGCGGTGGTCCACGTGGCGCATGATTGCGCGCTCGGCGACGGGGTGATCGTGGCCAACAACGTGGTGATGGGCGGGCATGTCACGATCGGGGCGCGGGCGGTGATCGGCGGCGCGTCGGCGCTGCACCAGTTCGTGCGTGTCGGGCGCATGGCGATGGTGGGCGGCGTCACCGGGGTGGAGGCGGACGTGATCCCGTTCGGGCGGGTGATCGGCAACCGGGCGCGGCTCGCCGGGCTCAACCTGGTCGGGCTGCAGCGCTCCGGGCTGGACAAGGCCGGGCAGCAGCGGCTGCTGTCGGCGTTCCGGGCGCTGTTCCCGCGCAGCCTGGACGGCGTCGCGGTGTATGCGGATCGGTTGCGCCAGGTGCGCGAGGAGCACGGCCAGGACCCCGGGGTGGCAGAGATCCTGGCGTTTCTGGAGGCACCGAGCGGGCGCGGCGTGATCGGCGCGTCGACGCGGCGCGACGAGCAGGGCTGAGGCTGGAGGAGGCAGGCCGGAGGCTCTGCGTCTGGACTCCGCTCAAGGCAAGCCTTGGAAACCCAACACTTAAGTCAAGGGATCAAAGGGCCTCGGCCCTTTGCGGGTCTGGGCAGAGCCCAGCCTTGCTTCCTGGCAGATCGACACCCGGTGCCGCCGGTATCAATTGAGCAGGACGGAGATCGCGGCGACGGCACGGGCGCGATTGAGGCCGCTTTCTCGCTCGCAGATGCGGATGGCATCGCGCAGCGTACGGGCGGACTCGGGGAGGTTCATCGATGCGGCTTCCTCGGCCAGCATGCGCAGGCATCGGCAGATGCCAAGCGCGCTGTACTCGTGACCGGTCTCGTCGTTGTCCATTGCGGCGGTTCCAGCGCGTCTGCCTGGCGCGCGGCGCGCCGAGTATGTAGAAGCAGACGGGCTATGAAGATGCACATACGGTTGTATTTTTGTCAAGATTTTCGCTGAAAAGTGGTAGAACGCCGGGGTACTCCAAGGCGGAGGCATGACCTGCCTGGGCATCCTGGCGGGTGGCGGACCGCTGCCGGGGCAGGTTGCGCGCGCGGCGCTGGCGGCCGGCCGGGCGGTGTTCATCGTGGGGTTCGAGGACTTCGCGGAGTCGTCGGTGATCGGCGCCTACCCTCACGCCATGGCCCGGGTGGGCGCGGCCGGGCGCATCCTGTCGCTGCTGCGCGAGGCGGGGTGCCGCGACCTGGTGCTGGTGGGGCCGGTGCGGCGTCCGTCGCTGCTGGACCTCAGGCCGGACCGGGAGGGGGCGAAGATCCTGGCGCGAATCGGGCGGGCGGCGTTCTCCGGCGACGACGGGCTGCTGGCGGCGCTGGTGCGGGTGTTCGGCGAGGAGGGGTTCCGGGTGCTCGGCGCGCACGAGGTGCTGACCGAGGCGCTGGGGCCGGCGGGGCAGATGGGGCGGGTGGCGGCGGACGCGGCGGCGCTGGCGGACCTGCGGCGCGGGGTCGCGGTGGTGCGCGCGCTGGGCGAGGCGGATGTCGGGCAGGCCTGCGTGGTGCAGCAGGGCATCGTGCTGGCGGTGGAGGCGATCGAGGGCACCGACGCGATGCTGGCGCGCGCTGGCGCGCTGGCGCGTCCGGGTCCTGGCGGCGTGCTGGTGAAGATGGCCAAGCCGGGGCAGGACCGCAGGGCGGACCTGCCGACGATCGGGCCGCGCACCCCGCACGCGGCGGCCGCGGCGGGACTGCGCGGGGTGGCGTTCGAGGCGGGGGGAACGCTGCTAATCGACCGTCAGGGGTGCGTGGCGGCGGCGGACGCGGCGGGGGTGTTCCTGCTGGGGTTCGATCCGGGGAGGATCGGGTGAGACAGGAAGACAGGGAGGGCAGGCAAGGTTGAGGCTCCGCCTCAAACTCCGCCAAAGGCTCGCCTTTGGAATCCACTTGCTTAAGGAATGGGTTTCCAAAGGCCTCAGGCATGGCGGGTCCGGGCAGAGCCCGGCCTTGCTTGCTGCCCTCCTGCAACGAGGTCTGTCTCCCATGCTTGATGCGCGGCACCCTGGGCGGGTGAGTGCCACCGGTCTAAAGGAATGACATCTGAAGGCTGCGGCCGGCAGTCCAGGGCAGAGCCCCGGCCTTGCCTTGGCTGCGCCGCAACACGGGACACGACGATCATGGCCAAAAGCTATCTGCACACGATGATCCGGGTGCACGACCTGGAGGCGAGCATCGGCTTCTACGCGCTGCTGGGGATGCGCGAGCTGCGGCGCACCGAGGTGCCGGCCGGAAAGTACACGCTGGCGTTCATCGGCTACGAGGACAACGCGCACGGCCAGGCGGAGATCGAGCTGACGCACAACTGGGAGCAGGCGGAGGCCTACGACGTCGGCACCGGGTTCGGGCACCTCGCGGTGGGTGTGCCGGACGTGGCGGCGGCGTGCGAGGCGGTGCGCGCCGGCGGCGGCAAGGTCGCGCGCGAGGCCGGCCCGGTGAAGCACGGCACCACGGTGATCGCGTTCGTCGAGGACCCGGACGGCTACAAGATCGAGCTGATCGAGCGGGCCTAGGGCCTGCCTGTGCCTGACGTGCCGGCGTCGGGGATGCCGGCGTCGGGCGGGCGTGCGGCGTGGCCGCGGCCGTGCTGAACCCGTTCGACTACGTCCTGCCGCGCACCGTGCGGGTGGGGGTGACGGGGCTGGCGCGGGCGGGCAAGACGGCGTTCCTGACCTCGCTGGCGGCGAACCTGCTGGCGCACGGGGCGGGGCTGGAGGTGCTGCCGTCGCTGGTCGGGCGGGTGACCCGGGTGTCGCTGTCGCCCGCCGGGGTGTCGGGCCTGCCGCGCTTCGACCAGGGCGAGCACCTGGCGGCACTGGCGGGCGACCCGCCACGCTGGCCGGAGCGGACCGGGGCGGTGTCGCTGCTGGCGCTGGATCTGGAGGTCGCCGGGCAGGGCGCCGGCTCCATGCTGCCGGCGCGTCGGCTGCGCCTGGAGCTGCTGGACTATCCGGGGGAGTGGCTGCTCGACCTGCCGCTGCTCGCGCAGGATTTTTCCACGTGGTCGGAGTCGGTGCTGCGCCGGCTGGAGGCGCCCGAGGTCGGCGAAGCGGCGCGCGAGTTCCTGGCGTTTGTGCGCGCGCTGCCGTCGAGGGTGGCGGCGAACGACTCGCTGGCGCTGTCGGGGCAGCGTCTGTACCGCGCGACGCTGCGGCGGCTGCGCGACGAGCTGGGGCTGTCGTTCCTGCAGCCCGGGCGGTTCCTGATGCCGGCGCCCGGGCCGGAGCCGGTGTGGGGGGCGTTCTTTCCCTTGGTCGGCGCGCGGGAGAGCGGCGGGCTGGCGGCGCTGCTGGCGGGGCGGTTCGAGGCGTACAAGGCGGCGGTGCGCGAGGACCTGGTCTCGCCGCTGTTCGGGTCTCTGGACCGGGTGGTGGTGCTGGCGGACCTGCTGAGCGCGCTGCACGCCGGGCCGGCGGCATTCGCGGATGCGGAGGCGGCGCTGGCGGCGGCGGCCGGGGCGCTGCGCTGGCGGGGATCGTGGCTGGAGGCGCTGGGATCGCTGGCGATGCTGCGCCTGCCGCCGCGGGTGATCCGGCGCGTGGCCTACGCGGCGACCAAGGCGGACCACGTGGCGGACCGGCAGCGCGGCAACCTGGCGGCGCTGGTGCGCTCGATCGTGAGTGGGCCAGGGGTGGCGACTGCCAGTTTCGCGATCGCGTCGGTGCGGTGCACGGAGGATTTCGTGTGGACGCTGGAGGGGCATCCGGTGTCGGCGGTGCGCGGGCGGCAGCTGGGGGACGAGCGGGTGACGTGGTCCTACCCCGGCGAGGTTCCGGACCGGGCGCCCGACCTGGGGCACGAGGGGGAGTTCTGGGCGCATCCGTTCCTGGCGCTGCCGCAGTTCGAGCCGATGCGGCTGCCGGGGCAGGGGCGTGCGGGGGTGCCGGCGGTCGGGCTGGACGGGCTGGTGGCGTTCCTGCTGGGGGATCTGCTGTGAACGGACGGACGCAAGGAAGGCCAGGGCTCTACCCTGGACCCGCCAGGGGCGAGCCGCCCCTGGACCGGCGTTTTTGGGGTCTTGCTTATGTGTGCGGGTCTGGGGGCGCTCGCCCCCAGCGAGTCCAGGGCAGAGCCCTGGCCTTTGCTGGGGGTGCCACGTGAGAAGGCCGACGCCAAGGATCGAGACGGAGGGCGAGCCGGTCGCGCCGGCCCAGGTGGTCGAGGTGCTGGCTGCGCCATCAATAGATGCGCCGCCGCGGCCGGCACCGCGGGTGGAGACCGAGGGCGAGGCGGTCGCGCCGGTTCGGGTGGCCGAGATGGCGGCTGCGTTGCCGACGGAGATCGCGGTGGTGCGGCCGGCGCCGCGGATCGAGGTCGAGGGTGGGCGGTCCGGGCGGCTGGAGGCGCCGGAGTTGGTGGTGCCGGTGGTCAGGGCGGCGCGGTGGGGGATGCCGGCGCTGGCGCTGGCGGGGTTCTCGGTGCTGGCGGTGGGGTTTTCGGGGTTGTGGGCGGCGAACTTCGTCAGCGAGGAGTTCGCGCGCAGCGAGGCGCTGGGGTGGGCGACGCTGGGGGTGGCAGCGGCGGGGTTCGGGCTGCTGCTGGCGGGGGTGGCGCGCGAGGTGGCGGGGCTGCTGGCGCTGCGGGCGGTGGACCGGCTGCGGCGGGACCTGGCGGGAGGGGACGCCGTGCGGCGGGCGCGGGCGGCTCTGGAGTGGGTCGGGGGGCTGCCGGAGGGCGAGGCGCTGCGGCCGGCACTGCGCGGGGCGAACGACCCGGACGCGATTCTTGCGTTGTTGCGGGCGGGGCCGGAAGCGATGCTGCGGGCGCAGGCGGACGCGCTGGGGCGCAGGGCGGCGCTGCAGGTGGTGGCGGGGATGGCGGCGACGCCGGCGCCGGCGCTGGTGGTGCTGCTGGTGACGTGGCGGGGGCTGCGGCTGATCCGGCAGGTGGCGGCGGTGTACGGGCTGCGGCCGGGGGTGGTCGGCACGCTGGGGCTGCTGCGGCGCACGGCGCTGGCGGCGACGGCGACGGCGGTGGTCGAGGTGGCGGTGAACACGGCGGCGCACGCGGTGTTGTCGACGCCGCTGCTGACGCACCTGGCGGGGGAGATGGCGGGGGGTGCGGTGGCGGCGCGGCGGATGGTGGTGCTGGCGCGGGCGGCGGCGGTGGCGTGCAGCCCGGTGCCGAGGGAGTAGGATGGGCGAAGTGACTTCACCTCTATATTAGGGCGAAATTACGCTTTGCCACAAATTTCAGAACGACATCACTATATACCATGCTTTTATACCTTTATGTGGACCGCAGATAATGGCCCTCTGTGTCAGTATAGTAGGCCGTATAATTGTGTTAAGGCTGAGAGAAAATACCCGAAACAAGTCGGGTTTGTTCGAGGTCTTTACGATCTACCCGGGATTGTCCAAGGGTCTCGATCGTACCTTGAGGACGAGTTTTTCAAACCCGTCGATTGCTTGGCTGCTGAAGCAACTGCTTACATGATTAAAAATAGAACCATTGTGCTGTCTGACAGGCTTAGATCAGGATTTGCAAGACTTCTAACTAGTTTTTACCACAGAACACCTGATCGAATTCGAGAAATGAAAGTTGCTGCTCAGGAAGTAATGGAAGAAATAATCCAGAAATCTCGGAAAGATCCACTTACACTCTACAAACCGGAAGCAATCGGAAAATTCTCGGTAGGAAAAATAGAGGAGATCCTTCGCAAGGACGTTGCTGAGCGTGCGTGGGGACTCGGTTTACGGAACGTGACAGATAGTAAAGATTCAAATGAGACAATTTTAAATATGAAATGGATGATTTGCTAACTTAATAAAGCAAGTCATCCACTTCTAACATCTGATAAGCCCCTGGTGATGACGAATGGATTTGCTCAAAAAAAATGGACATCTTTGCGTTGCTCTTGGGCCTAAGCGGCTTTTCATTGCCACAAACAATTTTGAAACTTACCAAGAAATAGTAAGTGTTGGATCAGACAAACTCGCAAAGACATTCAATGATAGAGTGGTGCGTCAGGCAGTCCAAAATGTCTATGGATCAAACGATGCTCAACTTAGATTTGTGGAAAATAGATTGAGAAATGTTACATCGGAAAAACCCGCAGCTATTGACAGGTCAGACAAATGATTATGCCGTGATCAAATATCTTATGATTTGAAGTGCGGGTCTGGGGGCGCGGCCCCCAGCGGGTCCAGGGCAGAGCCCTGGCCTTCCTGCCTTGCCGGCGCGCTCGCATCCAGCGCCCCTTGCAGCATGTAGGCCGCCGCCATCTGGTCCACGACGGCGGCGCGGCGCTTGCGGGTCATGTCCGCCTCGCCGATCAGGAAGCGGTTCACGGCGCTCGACGACAGGCGCTCGTCCCAGAGGGCGGCGGGCAGGCCGGTGAGCGCGGAGAGGTCGCGGGTCCAGTCGCGGGCGGCCTGGGCGGCGGGGCCGAAGCTGCCGTCGAGCGAGAGCGGCAGGCCGACGACGAGCGCGCCCGCGCCTTCGCGCCGCGCGAGGGCCGCGATCTCGCGGGCGTTGGCGGAGAGTTTTGTTCGTGCGATCTGGGCGTAGGGGCTGGCGAGCATCAGGGAGACGTCGGACAGCGCCAGGCCGATGGTGCGGGCGCCTGGGTCGATGCCGAGGATGCGGCTGTCGCGGGGCAGGGCCTGGCGCAGCTCGGTCAGGTTGAACAGGGGCATGGCGGGGGTTATGGTCCGGGGTTCGCCTTCCCGCCAGGAGCCATCCCGACGCCATGACGCATACGCTGGACGACGCGACGATCCGTCGCATCGCGCGACTGTCGCGCATCCGGGTGTCGGACGCCGAGGTCGTGCTGCTGGGCGCGGAGCTGGGCAGCATCCTGGGCTGGATCGAGCAGCTCGACGAGGTGGACGTCACGGGCATCGAGCCGCTGACCGGCGTGGTGCCGACGGCGCTGCGGCTGCGCGAGGACTTGGTGACGGACGGCGGGTATGCGGACCGGGTGCTGGCGAACGCGACGGGGGCGGAGGGCGGGTTCTTCACCGTGCCGAAGGTGGTGGAGTGATGCTGACGGAGCTGACGCTGGCCGGGGCGCGGGATGGGCTACGTGCAAAAGCGTTCTCGGCGCGCGAGCTGGTGGCGGCGCACGTGGCGGCGGTGGAGGCGCACAACCCGCGGCTCAACGCGTTCATCACGGTGACGTCGGAGGCGGCGCTGCGGCAGGCGGACGCGGCGGACGCGGCGCTGGCGGCGGGCACGGCGGGGCCGCTGGCGGGGCTGCCGATCGCGATCAAGGACCTGTTCTGCACCGAGGGGGTGCGGACCACGGCGGGCAGCCTGATGCTGGAGTCTTTCGTGCCGCCGTACGAGAGCACTGTGACGGCGAACCTGCTGCGCGACGGGGCGGTGTTCCTGGGCAAGACCAACCTCGACGAGTTCGCGATGGGCTCGTCGAACATGACGTCCGCTTACGGCGCGGTGGAGAGCCCGTGGCGGGCCAGGGGGAGCAACCAGGTGCTGGTGCCGGGCGGCTCGTCGGGCGGGTCGGCGGCGGCGGTGGCGGCGCGCATGGCGCTGGGGGCGACGGCGACCGACACCGGCGGCTCGATCCGCCAGCCGGCCTCGTTCTGCGGCATCGCGGGGGTCAAGCCGACGTACGGGCGGTGCTCGCGGTTCGGGATCGTGGCGTTCGCGTCCTCGCTCGACCAGGCGGGGCCGGTGGCGCGCACGGTCGAGGACTGCGCGATCCTGCTGGGCTCGATGGCCGGGTTCGACCCGCGCGACAGCACCAGCGTGGACCGCGCGGTGCCGGACTTCGCGGCGGCCTGCGCGCGAGGGGTTCGCGGGCTGCGCATCGGGGTGCCGCGCGAGTACCGGATGGACGGGATGCCGGAGGCGATCGAGGCGCTGTGGCGGCAGGGGCTGGCGTGGCTGCGCGAGGCGGGGGCGGAGGTCGTCGACGTGTCACTGCCGCACACGCGCTACGGGCTGGCGACCTACTACATCGTGGCGCCGGCGGAGGCGTCGTCGAACCTCGCGCGCTACGACGGGGTGCGGTTCGGGCGCAGGGCGGCGGGGCACGATCTCACGGAATTGTACGAGGCGACCCGGGCGGAAGGGTTCGGCGAGGAGGTGAAGCGCCGCATCCTGATCGGGACGTATGTGCTGTCCGCGGGGTACTACGACGCCTACTACCTGCGGGCGCAGAAGGTGCGCGCGCTGATCCTGCGCGACTTCACGGAAGTCTTCGCCCGGGTGGACGCGCTGGTGACGCCGACCGCGCCGTCGGCGGCGTTCGCGCAGGGGGCGAACATGGACGACCCGATCACGATGTACTTGAATGACGTGTTCACCGTGCCTGCGAGCATGGCGGGCGTGCCGGCGATGTCGGTGCCGGCGGGGCTGGACCCGGCCGGGCTGCCGCTCGGCCTGCAGGTGATCGGGCGGCCTTTCGACGAGGAGACGGTGTTCGCGGTTGGCGCGGCCATCGAGCGTGCCGCCGGGGCCATGACCCTGCCGGTGCTGGGAGCAGCCGCGTGAGACCCATCGACCTGACCAACAAGACCAAGTCCGAGCTGGACAACCTGCTCGACAACTACCGCCGCAAGGGGCTGACCAGGCACCCGGTGTTCCTGGAGGCGTTGCAGCGGCGCGAGTCGCTGTTCGGCAAGACGCTCGATTTCGAGAAGACGCTGGAGGCGATCCGGCAGTCGGCGCGCGACGGCGTGTGCCTCAGCTACGACGACGTGGCGGTGCGCACCGGCGGCACGGTGAGCAAGCTGCACAACCAGCTCAGCGCGCACCTGCTGCGGCTGGCCGAGTACGCCAAGGCGAAGGGCTGGCCGATGATCACCTCGGTGGTGGTAAACAAGAAGAACGTGAGCACCGGCGAGATGGACGCCGCCGCGCTGGAAGGATTCATGAAGGCCGCGGTGCAGCACGACTATCTCGATGACGAGGTGGAGCCCGAGGCGCTGCAGGCCTTCGTGCGCGAGCAGCAGGAGAAGACGTTCGAGTGGGCGAGGAGCCAGCCGGAGTGAGCCCCCTGGTCGAGGGTGCGGCCGGCGCCCGGGAGATTGAAGGCGCCACCGGCGTTTGGGAGGTCGAGGGCGCGAGTGGTCCCTGGGAGATCGTGGTCGGGCTGGAGGTGCATGCGCAGGTCACCAGCCGGGCGAAGCTGTTCTCCGGCGCGTCGGCGGAATACGGGGCGGCGGCGAACACGCAGGTCAGCTTCGTCGACGCGGGATTTCCCGGGATGCTGCCGGTGATCAACGCGGAGTGCGTGGCGCAGGCGGTGCGCACCGGACTTGGACTCGACGCGCAGATCAACCTGGTGAGCCGGTTCGACCGGAAGAACTATTTCTACGCCGACCTGCCGGCGGGCTACCAGATCAGCCAGTTCGCGCATCCGATCGTGGGCGCGGGCGTGGTCGAGGTCGAGCTGGAGAGCGGGGCGCGCAAGGCGATCGGGGTGACGCGGCTGCACCTGGAGCAGGACGCCGGCAAGTCGCTGCACGACCAGGACCCGTCGCGCTCGTTCATCGACCTGAACCGGGCGGGGGTCGCGCTGATGGAGATCGTCAGCGAGCCGGACATCCGCTCGCCGGAGGAGGCGGGGGCGTATCTGCGCAAGCTGCGCTCGATCCTGCGCTACCTGGGGACGTGCGACGGCAACATGGACGAGGGCTCGATGCGGGCCGACGTCAACGTGTCGGTGCGCCGCGCCGGCGAGCCGTTCCGCACGCGCTGCGAGGTGAAGAACGTCAACTCGATCCGCTTCGTGATGCTGGCGATCGAGGCGGAGGCGAAGCGGCAGGTGGGCGTCTGGGAGTCGGGCGGCGAGGTCGCGCAGGAGACGCGGCTGTTCGACGTGGCGCGCGGGCAGACGCGGTCGATGCGGTCCAAGGAGGACGCGCACGACTACCGCTACTTCCCGGACCCGGACCTGCTGCCGCTGGTGCTGGAGCAGGCGTGGGTGGACGGGCTGCGAGCGGCGCTGCCGGAACTGCCCGATGCGAAGCAAGCGCGGTTTCAGGGCGAGTTCGGGCTGCCGCGCTACGACGCGGGCGTGCTGGTGATGGAGCAGGCGACGGCGGACTTCTTCGAGGCGGTGGCGCATGGGCGGGACGCGCGGTTGGCGGCGAACTGGGTGATCGGGGAGCTGTTCGCGGCGCTGAACCGCACCGGGCGCTCGATCGCCACGAGCCCGGTGAGTGCGGCGTCGCTCGGGGCGCTGCTGGACCTGATGGCGGATGGGACGATCAACGGCCGCATCGCCAAGGAGGTGTTCGAGGCGATGGCGGAGACCGGCGAGGCGCCCGGCACGATCGTGGAGGCGAAAGGACTGCGCCAAGTGGTGGACACGGGCGCGATCGACGCGGCGGTGGAGGCGGTGCTGGGGGCGAACCCGGACAAGCTGCGCGAGTACCTGGGAGGCAAGGACAAGCTGTTCGGGTTCTTCGTGGGGCAGGTGATGAAGGCGATGGCAGGCAAGGGCAACCCGGCGCTGGTCAACGAGGCGCTGAAGCGCCGGCTGGCGCAGTAGGCAAGCAAGGTTGAGGCTCTGCCTCAAACTCCGCCAAAGGCTCGCCTTTGGAAACCACGACCTAAGGGATGGGTTTCCGAAGGCCCCATGCTTGGAAGAGGGGGCCTTTGGCGGGTCCGGGCAGGGCCCGGCCTTGCCTACTCGCTTCTGTCGACCGGCTCGAACCTGAGCCGGCCCTCGACGGGTTCGCTCCACATCGCCAGCGGCCGGACCCAATGGTCGCCGGTCTGCTGCGAGTTGTAGGTGACGAACCACTCCTCGGTCTCGCTGTGCCGGGCGACGCAGAGCAGGGTGTAGAGGCCTCCCCGATAGTGGCGGTACGGCCCGGGCGCGGGCCGCGCAGGAATCGACAGGCGGAGATGGTCGGCGGGGCAACGCACCTGTCGACCGTCGGCCTCCACGGTGGTCATTCCGGAGTCGAAGGCAAGCAGGCGGCAGGACTGGCCTGCGACCAGGGGCGCGTCGGCGCCGACGGTGCAGCGCAGCGTGTCGCCGACCTGCCAGACTGGATCGTTGGCCGTCGGGTGATTTCTGTTCATCGGATGTCAACGCGGGATGCGGCAGTGTGGTGCGGCCGATGCGGTCGCACCCATGTGGACTGTGGCACAGCGACGCGGTTGCGGAATAGGATGGCTCGGCGCGGACGGCCGTGCAGGGAAGGACTCGACACGAACATTGTCTTCACGGGAACGGCGGCACGCCGCGCCTGTGTTCTGCGCCGGGCCCGAGGTCCGGGCCGTGCCTGAAGCTGCGCCGAGCGAGCAACGCATTCCTGGAAGCTGTCGATGTCGTCCCTGCCTGACCGGCTCAGCCTGCTGCGTTTCGCCCCGAAGGCGGAGGAACTGGCGCCGTCGCGACTGGTCGACCTGCCGACCGTGTGCGTGCACACCAATGCGGGCGAGGTCGACGACGGCGGCGTGACCCGCACCAGGCTGCAGGGGCTCTACCACGCCCGGCAGGCGCAGCTCGACCCAATCGGGCTGGTGGCGCTCTCGCCGGGCACCACGGTGATCGGCAACCATTCGTACCTGGTGCTGACCGACAACGTGCTGATCGAGGACCAGATCTGGCCGGGAATGCACGACAGCCCGGACATCCTGACCAAGCTGCTGGCGGCGCCGCTCGGGCTGGTGCAGATCGACGACCCGGTGCTGCTGATCGCGCGCTGGGGGGCGGTGTCGGTGTGGGGGCACTGGCTCGGCGAGCTGCTGCCCAAGGTGGTGATGGCGGAGGCCGCGCACCCCGGGCGGTTCCGCTACGCGATCCCGGTCGACATCATCCGCCGCACCGAGGAGCGCAGCTTCTCCACCGCGGTGCTGGAGTCTCTGGCGGCGTACGGGATCGGCGAGGACCGCATTCTGCCGCTCGACCACCGGTTCAACCACCGTTTTTCCCAGCTGTTCGCGATGACGCCGGTGTGGTCGCACGTGGCAATGCACCCGGCGGCGCTGGATGCGATGCGGTCGCGGATCCGGGGCGTCCCGGGCTCGAAGGCCGGCCGGCGGCTCGGGCTGCTGCGCCGCGACGTGCGCACCCGCAACGTGTTCAACGCCGACGAGACGATCGGGGTGCTGGAGCAGGCCGGGTTCGGGCTGGTCGAGATGGGGCACGTGCCGTTCGTCGAGCAGGTGGCGGCGTTCCGCGAGGCGGAGGCGGTGTTCGGCGTGCTCGGCTCCGGGCTGACCGGGCTGATCTACTCGCCGGACGGGGTGCGGGCGATGAGCGTGGCGCCGGCGAACTGGCGCGACGTGTTCTTCCACGCGTTGCTGCAGGCGCGCAGCGGGCTGTACTCGGACGTGCTCGGCACGCCGCTGTGGGACGGCGACGGGGTGGACCGCGACGCGCCGTTCTTCCTGCGCCGGCGCGACATCCTGACCGGGCTGGAGCGGATCATGCTCCCCGAGGCGGAACTGGCGCCGCGCGGCCTGGTGCACGTGTGCGGCATGGTGCTGCCGCGCCGGCTGACCCACGCGGTGGTGGACTTCGAGTTCCGCGTCGGGCCGAACACCACGACTCGGCCCGAGGATGGCTGGGCGGGGCCGGAGCTCGAAGCGACCTGGACGCTGGGGGCTTCGAGCCGGCTCGTGCTGCCGATGCCGGAGGTGTCCGGGCCGCTGCTGCTGGAGCTGGTGCTGTCAACGTCGCTGGCGTTGCCCCATTTGGTCTCGAGGCCGCTGCAGGTGAGCGTGGGCGGCGTCGATCTGGCGCCGATCGTGGTTGCCGGCGCCGGCACCTACAACGTCGAGCTGCCGCGGGCGTGCGTGCGCGACGGGCGGCTGGAGTTCCACTTCCGCCACCCGATCGTCACCTCGCCCCGCGACCTGGGCGTGAGCCCGGACGACCGGCCTCTGGCGATCTCGTTCCATCGGCTGCGGGTGAGGCAGCTCCGGGAGTAGGGAAGCAAGGCCGGGCTCCGCCCGGACCCGCCAAAGGCCGGAGGCCTTTGGAAACCCGCTGCTTTGGGCCGGCGGCACCACGCGCAGCGGTGTGCCGCCAAACGGATGCGGGTCTGGGGGGCTCGTCCCCAGCGGGTCTCCGCTTCCAGGCCATGGGGCAGAGCCCTGGCCTTTCTTTCAGGTTTTGCGGGTCAGCGGTGGGACGAACAGCGGTGCGGTGTCCCACGGGAACAGGATCCACGTGTCCTGCGGCACCTCCGCGACCCAGGTGTCGGCCAGCGCGCGTCCGGCCGGCTTGGCATAGAGGCAGGCGAAGTGCGCGTGCGGCAGGATCTCGCGCACCAGCCGCGCCGTGCCGCCGGTGTCCACCAGGTCGTCGACGATCAGGAAGCCCTCGCCGGTGCCGGCGGCGACCGGAGGCTTGATCAGCGTGGGGGTGCCGAGCGATTCCTCGTCGTAGCTCAGCACGGCGACGCTCTCGATCAGGCGGCAGTCCAGCTCGCGGGCGACGATGGCGGCCGGGATCAGACCGCCGCGGGCGACCGCCACGATGCCGCGGAACGGCGGCAGGGCCATCAGCGTGGCGGCCAGGCTGCGGGCGTCGCGATGCAGCTGGTCCCAGGTCACGGTGGCGTAGGTGGGGGCCATCAGGGCTGGGCCATCGGTGCGGTCCTTCGGCGGGGCGCCGGGCACCTGTGCGGTCCGGTCATGCGACGGATCAAGCAAATCCCGCGCTGGTTGCCAAGCGCGACGCGCGCGTGCCAGCCTTTGCCGTCCGGGCCAACGACGCCGGCACGGGCCGCGGGCCGCGTGGCCCTCGTCATCGCGTCGCGGGATCCGGACACGCGGCGCGGAGCAGGCGGTTCGAGGCAGAGCCTCTGTTGCGCGCAAGCCGGCGGCGGTCGCGGCGCGCCGACACCGAGGAGAGCGGACGACATGGGCGACACACGGCCGGCGCATCGGCTCCGCGACTTCCACCATCCCGGCCGCAGCCCGGTGTTCGCGACCCACGGCATGGCGGCGACGTCGATGCCGGCGGCGACGCTGGCGGCGGTGGACGTGCTGCGCGGCGGCGGCAACGCGATGGACGCGGCGGTGGCGGCGGCGGCGGTGCTGGCGGTGGTCGAGCCGCACTCCACCGGCATCGGTGGCGACTGCTTCTGCCTGTACAAGCCGGCCGGGCGCGCGGTCGTGGCGCTCAACGGCTCGGGGCGGGCGCCTGCGGCGGCGAGCCTGGAGGCGCTGCGGGCGGCCGGCTACACGGTGCCGGACCTGCGCTCGGCGCACACGGTGACGGTGCCGGGGGCGGTGAGCGCGTGGCAGACGCTGCTCGACGCGCACGGCACGCGGGGCCTGGGCGATCTGCTTCAGCCGGCCATTGGGTATGCCGAGGACGGGTTCGCGGTGACGCCGCGGGTGAGCGCGGACTGGGGGCGCGAGGTCGACAAGCTGCGGGCGCAGGGCGCCGCGTCCTTCCTGCCGGAGGGAGGCGCGCCTCTGCCGGGCGACGTGTTCCGCCAGCCGGCGTTGGCGCGCACGTTGCGCGGGATCGCCGAGGGCGGGGCGGCGGGGTTCTACGAGGGCGAGGTGGCGGCGGACATGGTCGCGACGCTGCGGGCGCGGGGAGGGCTGCACACCGAGGCGGACTTCGCGGAGGGGCGCGCCGCTGCGATGTTCGTCGATCCGATCCGGGCGGACTGGCAGGGGCACACGGTCTGGGAGTGCCCGCCGAACGGGTCCGGGCTGGTGGCGCTGATGATCCTGGGCATCCTGGAGGCGCTCGGCCCGGCGCCGGACGGGCCGCTCGGCGCGGTGCGGCTGCACCGGCACATCGAGGCGGCGCGGCTGGCGTATCGCGACCGCGACGCCTTCGTGGCGGACCCGTTGCAGGCCGAGGTGCCGGTGGCGCGGCTGCTGGACCGCGCGTACCTCGCGTCGTTGGCGGCGCTGATCGACGACCGCCGCGCGATGCCGGTGCTGCCGCTGGCCGGCGAGTCCGAGCTGCCGCGGCACCGCGACACGGTCTATCTCAGCGTGGTGGATCGCGACGGCAACGCGTGCAGCCTCATCAACTCGCTGTTCATGAGTTTCGGGAGTGGCATCCTTGCCGGGGAGTCCGGCGTGATGCTGCACAATCGCGGCTTCGGGTTCCGGCTGGAGGAGGGGCATCCGAACTGCATCGCGCCTCGCAAGCGGCCGATGCACACCATCCTGCCGGCGATGCTGACGCAGGCCGGCGAGGCGGTGATGCCGTTCGGGGTGATGGGCGGGCACTTCCAGCCGATGGGGCAGACGCTGCTGCTGAGCAACATGCTGGAGCACGGGCTCGACGTGCAGCAGGCGATCGACCTGCCGCGGCTGTTCCCGTTCGCGGGCAAGGTCGAGGTCGAGCGCGGGGTGCCGGAGACGGTGCTGGCGCAGCTCGCGGCGATGGGGCACGCGCCGGAGCGGCTGGAGGTGCCGCATGGCGGGGCGCAGGCGATCTGGATCGACCGGGCGCGGGGCGTGCTGGTCGGGGGGTCGGAGCCGCGCAAGGACGGGATGGCGCTCGGGTACTGACGGCGGGGCGAAGGAAAGGCCAGGGCTCTGCCCTGGACCCGCTGGGGGCGAGCGCCCCCAGACCCGCGCACACAAGGAAGAACGCGAGGTGCCGCCGGTCTCGTCGGGGTTTCCAAAGGCGAGCCTTTGGCGGAGTCCAGAGGCAGAGCCTCTGGCCTTGCTTGCTAGCTCCCGGCGGAGACGATGTTCGACACCGCACGGCGCAGGCTGGCGATCCCGGTGTCGGTGTGGCGCGACGGGTGGACGCGGTTGGTGAGCAGCGTCCAGGCGAGGCCGCGCGGGCGGTCGATCCACAGGCCGGTGCCGGTGAAGCCGAGGTGGCCGATCGTGCCCGGGGAGCAGAGCGCACCGCCGGACCAGCCCTCGTGCGGCAGTTCCCAGCCGAGGCCGCGCGGCGTGGGCTGGACGCGGTGCGGGCGGACCATGAGGTCGAGCGCGGCGGGGCTGAGCCAGGTGCCCTGCAGGATGGCCAGCGCCTGGTCGAGCACGGCGTCGGCGGTACCGAACAGGCCGGCGTGGCCGGCGAGGCCGCCAAGGGCAGCGGCATTCTCGTCGTGGACCTCGCCGCGCAGGACGCGGTCGCGCCAGCGGCAGTGCTCGGTGGCGGCAGCGCGCTCCGGGCCTGGGGAGGTGGCGAAGCCTGGCGGGAGGCGTGTGGCGAGGGGGGCGTCCAGGCGCTCCACAAGCAGGCCGAGCAGGATGAAGTTGATGTCGGAGTACACCGGGGGGCCGGCGGGCCAATCGCGCTGCAGGACGAGGACCTTCAGGGTCGCGGGGTCGCTGCCCCGGCTGTAGATCGGCTCCACGGCGGGCAGCGCGGTGCGGTGGGCGAGGCAGTCGCGCAGGGTCGTGCTGCGGACGAAGTGGTCGGGCTGGTACTGGCGCAGGTCGGGAAGGTGGGCGGAGAGCGGGTCGTCGAGGTCGACGAGGCCGCGCTCCACGAGGCGCAGGATGGCGGGGGTGGTCAGCAGGACCTTGGTGAGGCTGGCGAGGTCGAACAGGGTGTCGGGGCGGATCGGGTCGGGCACGGCGGCGGCGAGGCTGGCGACGCCGGCGTGACGGGTGGCGCGGGCGCCGTCCGCGCGGACCACGCCGAGTGCCGCGCCGGGGATGCGCCCGGCGGCCAGCGCCGCGGCGACGGGCTGGAACGCCTGGTCCAGCACGGTCTCCAGGGTGGCGGTGGTGGTCACGATCCGCGCCGCGCCGAATGTGACCGGTCAGGCAAGCAAGGCCAGAGGCTCTGCCTCCGGACTCCGCCAAAGGCTTGCCTTTGGAAACCTGGACTCAAGGGATGGGTTTCCAAAGGCCCCATGCTTGAAGGAGGGGGCCTTTGGCGGGTCTGGGCAGAGCCCGGCCTTGCTTGCTGACAGGTCAGTGGTCGGGGCCGCAGGCATCACACGTCCAGCTCCTCGACGGTGCGGGCGCGTTCCTGGATGAACTGGAAGCGAAGCTCCGGCTTGCGGCCCATCAGGCTTTCGACCACCTCGTCGGTGCGCAGGCGATCCTCTGCGACGGCCATGACCTTCAGCAGGGTGCGGCGCTTCGGGTCCATGGTCGTCTCCTTCAGCGCGCTGGGAGGCATCTCGCCCAGGCCCTTGAACCTGCTGGTTTCCACGCGGGCGTTGGCCTTGAAGGCGGACTTCATCTTGCGGGCGCGGTCGGCGTCGTTCATCGCGTACACCGACTTGGCGCCATGGGTCAGGCGGAACAGCGGCGGCTGGGCGAGGTAGATGTGGCCGGCGCGGATCAGCTCCGGCAGCTCGCGGTAGAAGAAGGTCATCAGCAGCGAGGCGATGTGCGCGCCGTCCACGTCGGCATCGGTCATGATGATGACGCGGCCATAGCGCAGGCGGGTGGCGTCGAAGCGGTCGCCGACGCCGCAGCCGAGCGCCTCCACCAGGTCCTTCAGCTCCTGGTTCTGGCGCAGCTTCTCGGTGGACGCGCTGGCGACGTTGAGGATCTTGCCGCGCAGCGGGAGGACGGCCTGGGTGGCGCGGTCGCGGGCCTGCTTGGCGGAGCCGCCGGCGCTGTCGCCCTCGACCAGGAAGATCTCGGTGTCGGCGGCGTTCTCCTTCGTGCAGTCGGCCAGCTTGCCGGGCAGGCGCAGGCGGCGGGTCGCGGACTTGCGCGGGGTGTCCTTGGCCTCCTTGCGGCGCAGGCGGTCCTCGGCGCGCTCGATCACGAAGGCGAGCAGGGCGTCGGACTGCGCGGGGTGGGCCGCGAGCCAGTGGTCGAAGCGGTCGCGCAACGCGGTCTCCACCAGGCGCGCGGCCTCGGGGCTGGTCAGCTTCTCCTTGGTCTGGCCCTGGAACTGCGGGTCGCGCACGAAGGCGGAGAGCTTGGCGGCGAGCACGCCGGAGATGTCGTCGTTGGTGACCTGGGCGGCGCGCTTGTTGGTGCGCTGCTCGCCCCAGGCGCGCAGGCCGCGCAGCAGGGCCGCGCGGAACCCGGCCTCGTGGGTGCCGCCCTGCGGGGTCGGCACGGTGTTGCAGTAGGAGTGCAGGAACGCCTCGCCCGCCTCCATCCAGGCCAGCGCCCACTCGACGCGGCCGGTGGCGGCGCCGCCGGAACCGGAGGGCAACGTGGCCTCGCCGGCCCAGATCTCGGGGATGGCGCGCGGCGTGTCGGCGATGTCCGCGTCCAGGCTGTCGCGCAGGCCGCCGGGGAAGTGCAGCTCGGCCTCGGCGGGGATGTCGGCGGGGCGGGGGAGCGCGGGGTCGCAGGACCAGCGGATTCGCACGCCGCGGAACAGGTAGGCCTTGGAGCGGCACAGACGGTAGAGGCGGGCCGGGCCGAACTGCAGCGCCCCGAAGATCTCCGGGTCGGGGTGGAAGCGGATCTGCGTGCCCCTGCGGTTCTGCACCGGGCCGGCGTTCTGCAGCTTCGTGGTGGGTTTGCCGCGGCTGTAGGTCTGGCGCCACAGGATGCGGTCGCGGGCGACCTCCACCTCCATGACGTCGGACAGCGCGTTGACCACGGAGCTGCCGACGCCGTGCAGGCCGCCGGAGGTCTCGTATGACTTGCCGGAGAACTTGCCGCCCGAATGCAGCGTGGTAAGAATAACCTCTAAAGCACTTAACTTCTTGTACTTCGGGTGGGGGTCGACCGGGATGCCGCGGCCGTTATCGCGCACCGTCAGGGTGTTGCCGGCGGCAAGCGAGACCTCGATCAGGCTGGCATGGCCGGCGACCGCCTCGTCCATCGAGTTGTCGAGGATCTCGGATGCCAGATGGTGGAGGGCGTTCTCGTCGGTGCCGCCGATGTACATGCCGGGGCGGCGGCGAACCGGCTCCAGGCCTTCGAGGACTTCGATGTCCTTGGCGGTGTAGGTGTCCCGGCTGGCGTCTGGCGGGGCGAACAAGTCGTTCATGCTGCGTTCCCTATTCCACCGCACCGTAGTGGCGTGGGGGAACAGGGACAAGACGGATGCCGGGGACCATCGCTCAATCGAGCCGTAGCGCCGGCTCCAGGAATACCGCCACTGCAAAAGGGGGCATCGACTGCGTTCCGGCCCGAGAACGGGACCTGCGACACAACGGCGGGCGTGTGCCGCAGGTGGGGGGCAGGACCGTACTGGCCGCCACGAGCCTCGGGGGCGTCCAAGGCCGGTGCGTCCGATCCTGCCTGCCTGGTCTCAGCGCGTGCCCTTGCCGTCGCCGTCGCGCATCTGGCCGGTCGGCTCCTGCACGTGCGCCTCAAGGAACCAGAGCTGCTTGTCGATGCCGCGCGAGACCTCGGTGAACAGGTCGGCGGTGGAAGGGTCGCCCGCCTCGTCGGTGTCGTCGATGTTCTCGCGCACTGCATTCGCAAAGGCAGCGTAGCGGTCGATCAGGGCGGCGAGATGGTCGGCGATGGCGTAGGTGTCGACGGGATACGGGGTCAGCTTGGACCTGCCGGCGACCTCGACGGCGGTGCCGCGCGCGGTGCCGCCGAGCTGGGTGATGCGCTCGGCCATCATGTCATTCCATTCGTCTTGGTCGGTGCGGAAGCCGTCCAGCATCAGGTGGATGCCGATGAACTGCGGACCCTTGAGGTTCCAGTGCGCCTGCTTGGTGATCAGCGCGAGGTCGATGCCGTCCGCGAGGCGCGCGCTCAGGGTCTCGATCGAGACGGCCTTGGCGTTCGACTTGGTGGCGTTGCGGGTCTCGTGCATGTGGGTGCCTTCGCTGCTCTGCGACTTCAGCTCGGCGGGGTTGCTGGCCATTGGAGGCTCCTGTGCGGGTTCGCGGGACGAACGCGGCGGCCCAGGGGGCGTTCCTCCCGACGCAGGATTGTCGACCCGCAGGCAAGCAAACAGGGCTGGGCTCTGCCCAGACCCGCCAAAGCCCCCTCCTACAAGCAGGGGACCTCTGGAAACCGGTTTACTTGAGTAGGGGATTCCAAAGGCTCGCTTTTGGCGGAGTTTGAGGCAGAGCCTCAATCTTGCCTGCTTGCTGCACTGCGCCCGGTCGTGCTCAGGGCCGCGGACGGTGGATGTCGTGCACCACGATGCCCTGGTCCTCGCCGGGAACACGGAGCCAGTCGCCGCGGGCCAGGGTGCGCTGGGTGTCGCGGTGCCCGGCGTTCCAGTGGTCGCGCATCGAGGCCGCGCTGAAGTCGAAGTCCTTCATCTGCCCTTCGTGGGCGGCGCCCTGGTAGATGAGGTGCAGGATGGCGAAGCTGGGCAGGTGCTCCAGCTCCACGCGCAGCGCCCGTTCCTCGGCGGACAGCTCCGCGTCGGGCAAGCGGGAGAGCAGGCGGCGGAGCTGCACCTTCCGCTTGTGCTGGGTCATGTAGTACTCGGTCACCAGGCGGGTGCGGCTCGAGTACATGATGTCCTTCTGCCGGGCGAGCACCTCGCCGAGGTCGCGCGGGATCTGGCCGCGGGCGCTGAACAGGTCGACCTGGAACACCAGCATGCTGTCGTCGCCGGCGTGGTCGAGCAGGTGCTGCAGCGGGGTGTTGGAGACGAGGCCGCCGTCCCAGAACCAGTCCTCGCCGATCTGCTGCATCGGCAGGGCGGGCGGGAGCGCGCCGCTGGCCTCGATGTGCACCGGCTCGATGCGGGTGTCGGCGCTGTCGAAATAGGCGAAGTTGCCGGTGGCGACGTTGACCGCGCCGACGGCGAAGCGGATCGCGCCGGAGTTCAGCAGGTCGAAATCCACCACCTCGGCCAGGGTCTGGCGCAGCGGCGTACTGTCGTAGAAGCTGGTGGCGCCCGCGGCGCCGCGGCCGGCGAACCAGGGGCCTGGCATGTGCGGGGTGAAGAAGCCGCTCTGGCCGAACGCCGTGGTCACCATCGACGACCAAGTGTTGTAGAGGCGGCGGGCGAAATCGCCGTCCGGGGCGGGGCCGGCGACGGACTGCGAGGTCACCACCTCCCAGAACTGGCGCAGTCGCTCCAGCCGCTTCTCGCGGGGGTTGCCGGCGATGATCGCGGCGTTGATGCCGCCGATCGAGACGCCGGTGATCCAGGCGGGGTCGAGGTCGGCTTCGTGCAGGGCCTGGTAGACGCCGGCCTGGTAGGCGCCGAGCGCGCCGCCGCCCTGCAGCACCAGCGCCACCTTGCCGGCGTGGGGGGTGACGTCCGGCCGGTATGCGGCGTCGGTCGGGGCAGGGGGCGGCATGGCGTTCATTCCGGGCGGCGTCCGTGCGTTCGGGGCAGGTGCTGCGGCACGCCCCGGATGGGCGGACCGGCGGCGGCCTGCGTCTTCATGTCGTCATATGGGGCAGATCGGGCCGCAGGCGAAGCCGCAGGCTTTGCTCGCTGGTGCCAGTGGCTTCCGGGTGTGACCGGTCGGGAAGGCAAGGTTGAGGCTCCGCCTCAAACTCCGCCAGGGGCGAGCCGCCCCTGGACCTGCTTGACTTGAGGAAGGCCAGTCCAGGGCGGCTCGCCCTGGCGGGTCTGGGCAGAGCCCAGCCTTGCTTGCTGATGGGTCACTCCAAACGGCCGATGGTATAAGCTCCGGCCCGGAATGGGGAGGGTTTGCCATGAGCCTTGCGCGACGGGTGGCGCTGGTCACCGGCTCGACGAGCGGCATCGGCCTGGGCATCGCGCGGGCGCTGGCCGGGCAGGGGGCGTCGGTGATGCTGAACGGGTTCGGCGAGCCCGACGCGGTGGAGGCGATCCGGGCGGGGATCGAGCGCGAGCACGGGGTGCGGGTGCTGCACCACGGGGCGGACATGACGAAGCCCGCCGAGATCGCGGCGATGGTGGCGGAGGCGGAGCGGGCGTTCGGCGCGGTCGACGTGCTGGTGAACAACGCGGGCATCCAGCATGTGGCGGCGCTGGAGGATTTCCCGGTCGAGCGCTGGGACGCGGTGATCGCGATCAACCTGTCCTCGGCGTTCCACGCGATGCGCGCGGCGATCCCGGGGATGCGGGCGCGGGGCTGGGGGCGGATCATCAACATCGCCTCGGCGCACGGGCTGGTGGGGAGTGCCGGCAAGAGCGCGTACGTCGCGGCCAAGCACGGGGTGCTGGGCCTGACCAAGGCGGCGGCGATCGAGTTGGCGGATGCGGGGGTGACGGTGAACGCGATCTGCCCGGGGTGGGTGAGGACGCCGCTGGTGGAGCGCCAGCTCGAGGCGCGGGCGGCGGCGGAGGGGCGGGCGCTGGCGGAGGTGGAGCGCGACCTGCTCGGCGAGAAGCAGCCGATGTCGCGGTTCACCACGCCGGAGCAGATCGGCGGGCTGGCGGTGTTCCTGTGCTCGGGTGCGGCGGACACGATCACCGGGGCGCCACTGTCCATCGATGGCGGTTGGGCGGCGCGGTGAGCCTGCGCAGCGGCGGCGTGCGGGCGGAGTGGGGGACGCCGTGACCGTTCTGGTGACGGGGGTGGCGGGGTTCATCGGCGCGCATGTGGCGCGGGCGCTGCTGGACCGCGGCGAGCGCGTGGTCGGCGTGGACAACCTCAACGACTACTACGACGTCGAGCTGAAGCGGGCGCGTCTGGGGCTGCTGAGCGGTGCGTTCCGGTTCGTCGAGGCGGACGTGTCGGACCGGGCGGCGATGGCGGCGCTGGTGGAGTCGGAACCGTCGATCGACCGGGTGGTGCATCTGGCGGCGCAGGCGGGGGTGCGGCACTCGATGGTCGACCCGTATGCCTATGTGACGGCGAACGTGATGGGACACGTGGTGGTGCTGGAGGCGGTGCGCCGGCTGGCGGGGCTGCGGCATTTCGTGTTCGCCAGCTCGTCGTCGGTCTACGGGCTGGAGGCGGGGCTGCCGTTCCGGGAGAACGCACGGGCGGACACGCCGACCTCGCTGTATGCGGCGACCAAGCGCGCGGACGAGCTGATCAGCCACGCCTATGGGCACCTGTATGGGATCGCGCAGACGGGCCTGCGGTTCTTCACGGTATACGGGCCGTGGGGACGGCCGGACATGGCGGTGTACATGTTCGCGCGCGCGATCGTGGAGGGTCGGCCGGTGACGCTGTACGAGGGCGGGCGGCTGCGGCGCGACTTCACCTACATAGACGATATCGTGATGGGGGTTCTGGGAGTGCTGGACCGGCCGCCCGAGGGCGGGGTGCCGCGGCTGCTCAACATCGGCAACAGCCGGCGCGAGGAGGTGGCGCGGCTGGTGGAGCTGCTGGAAGCGGCGCTGGGTCGGCGCGCGGTGATCGAGTGGCGGGAGCGGCCGGCGGCAGATGTGCGCGAGACATGGGCGTCGGTGGCGGCGATCGAGGCGCTGACGGGGTATGTGCCGCTTGTATCGTTGGAGGATGGTATTGGTCGTTTTGTGCGGTGGTTTGCAGATTTTCGGGGTGGGGTGCAGAAAGGTGGTTGACCGCGGGGGGTGTGACGCCTAAATCCCTGTTCACCGGCGGCGAAGAAA
>JAABUV010000442.1_pt1 | contig 62510 bp, 55 predicted proteins | sample 5559971 | NCBI WGS metagenome assembly JAABUV01 (sample SAMN10711881, study PRJNA513362) | rock metagenome | isolation source: Antarctica rocks | place: Antarctica: Victoria Land, Knobhead nord | collected 2015-12-19 | reverse complement strand
CCGTGTTCAACATTTGCGTCGGCTGGGACGGATTGCAAGCCAACGGAAACGGCTTTGTGCCGCTCTCGCTGGCACAGTTCAGTCTGTAAGACTAGCACCATTGGTTAGCTATACCCTAACCACTCCCACTCCCGCTGCTTCCGCTGCGTCCAGCAGTTTTCTATCGAGAGAGAGCAGCGGGATACCAAGGTTTTGCGCGCAGACGATCATGTAAGCATCATAGGCATACAAATTGTATGTCTCTGCCAATGCTACGGCTTGCAGCACGTCCACGTCAACAAGGCTCAAAGGAAGCCCCCGGTACTCCCATATCGCCGCCGCAGCCTGAGATGTTCCGATACGGTGGCGCTTCAACATCGCCGTCAGCGCGTTGCCGAACTCCCAGTGTAGAGAGAGCGGCGCGTAAAGGATTGCCTCTACCGTCGCTTCGATGATGGCTTCTTTTTCCGGCTCGTTGAGCGTAACCGCGATGATACCGGAAGTGTCCATGCAGATGTCCATGCTTGATTCTGCCTATTGTACCTCGCCCAGAGGCGTTTCGCCCAGCATCGCCTGCGCTTGGGCGGCGAAGGGGGAGCGCAGGGCGAGGGCGATCTGGGTTTCGATCAGGCCCTCGGGGATGCCCATGTCATAGCGCGTCCCTTGTACTTGGGTCAGCACGTATGGCTCGCGCTCGGATAGCAACGCTTGAGCCGCTGTCAACTGTATCTCGCCGCGCTGGCGGGTGTCGCTGTCGATCAGGTGGCGCAGGCAGTCGAAGATGGCGGGCGTGAAGGCGTGGATGCCGAAGAAGCTGAGGAAGCGGCCGTCGGACAGGCCGGGCGTTTGGAGGTTGGCCCGCGCGAACTCCACGGTGGGCTTTTCCGCCATAGCGCGAATGCCGTAGACCGTCGGCGAAGACTCTGCGAGCGGCAGGCCGGCGATGATGCCGTAGCGCGGGGCGTCTTGGGCGGCCACGGCGAAGACCGAGGAGACTGAGCAGCCGTGCGCGGCACAGGCATCCATGACCTGCCGGGCGCAGCGGATGTCGATATCCGAGAAGTAGACGTGGTCGCCCAAGGTCAGCACGAACGGATCCTCCCCGGCCCACGCGCGCGTCTGGTAGACCGCGTGGCCGTAGCCGTCCTGCGTTTGCTGCACGGCGACAAAGACGCGCCTGGCGAAGTCCGGGTCGGCGGCGAAGTGGGTGCGTATCGGTTCGGCGTTCGCCGCGTTGGCGACGACGCATATCTCCTCGACGCCCGACGCCCGCAGCTCTTCGGCGAGTATCTGGATGACAGGCTTGGCCCGCCCGTCCACGTCTACCAGGGGGAACAGCTCTTTCTGCACCGTACGCGTGGCGGGGGCCAGCCGCGTCCCGCGCCCCGCCGCCGTGATCACGCCTTTATAGACACTCTTCATGTATAGACACTCTTCATGGCGTCGCGTCGCGCCAGAGGACGCGGACGTCCACGGCCCTCATACCGGCCCGCCGGGCGGCCTCCATGCCGGGGTCGCCGTCCTCGTAGACGACGCAGTCGGCGGGAGCCACCCCCAACCGCTCGGCGGCCAGCAGGAACAGATCCGGCGCGGGCTTGCCGTGTGTCACGTCGTCCGCCGTCACGACCACGTCGAAGAGCAGCAGCAGGTGGGTGGTGGTCAGGGTCTGCGTGACGACGCGCCGGATGCCGCTCGACGCCACCGCCATCGGCACCTTGCCGTGGTAGGCGCGGGCGACATCGGCGACGGCTTTGATCTCCTCGATGGTGTGCAGCCTTTCGAGGTAGCGCCGCTCCTTGTCTTCCTCGGTCCGGGCGGTGTCCAGCCCGTAGCCGAACTCGCGGTTCAGGTCGTCGATGATGGCGCGGTTGGGCCAGCCGCCCATGCGATAAAAGTTCTCCTCGGTCAGATCGGCCCCGAACGACTGGAGCGAGGCGGCCCACGCTTTGAAGTGGCTGGGCATGGTGTCGGCGAGGGTGCCGTCACAGTCGAAGATCAGGGCCGTGAACGGGGCGGGCGGGGCGATGCGCGTGATGTCCATGGTTGTTTGAGGGGTCCTATCGTCTCGTCTGGCCGTAATAGGCGTCTTTGCCGTGCTTGCGCAGAAAGTGCTTGTCCAGGATAGACTGCGGCGTGGCCGCGGCGGCGGGGTTCAGGGCCTCGGTCTGCTGGGCGAGCCGGGCGACTTCTTCTAAAACGACGGCGTTCTCGACGGCCTTGGCGGGCGTCTCCCCCCAGGCGAAGGGCGCATGGTAGGAGAGCAACACGCCCGGCAGGTGCAGCGGGTCGAGGTGATTGTCGTGAAAATGCTCGGCGATCACCACGCCCGTGTTCCACTCGTAGGCCTCGCGGATTTCCAAAGGCGTCAGCGGGCGGCAGAGCGGGATCGGCCCGTAGAACGTGTCGGCGTGGGTCGTGCCGTAGCAGGGAATCTCGCGGCAGGCCTGCGCCCAGCTCGTCGCGTGGCGGGAGTGCGTGTGGGCGATCCCGCCGATGGCCGGGAACCGCTGGTAGAGGCAGACGTGCGTCGGCGTGTCTGACGACGGGCGCAGGCGCTCGCCGGGCAGAGCCTCGCCCGTGTCGAGTGAGACCAGCACGATGTCCTCGGGGCGCAGCGTGTCGTAGGGGACGCCGCTCGGCTTGATGGCGACCAGGCCGCGCTCGCGGTCCACGGCGCTGGCGTTGCCCCAGGTCAGCACGACCAGCCCGGCCTTGACCAGATCCAGGTTGGCGAGACAGACGGCCTCTTTGAGCGGGTGAGTCGACAACTCAGACATCGCGTACCTCGTCCCGGATCGCCAGCAGACTCTTCATCACGTCCGAAAGATCGTCCCGTGTCCCCCTCACTCCGAAGGCGTCGTGGAGGCGGCGATAGAGCGTGTACAGGCGGTCGTACACGGCCCGGCGCGCGGGGTCAGGCTCGAAGACGACCGGGTGTAGCCCGGTCATGGCGTCCATCGCGTCGGGGAACGAGGGGTGGGCACCCGCCGCCACGGCCCCGGCGATGGCGGAGCCGAGGGCGGCGGTCTGAGCGGAGCGGGAAATAGAAATCGGGCGGCCCATGACATCGGCGTAGACCTGCATGATCAGCGGGTTCTTGACCGAAATGCCGCCGCAGTTGGTGATGCCCCTGACGGCCTGCCCGCCTTCCTCGAACCGCTCCATGATGACCCGCGCGCCGAAGGCCGTGGCCTCGATCCACGCCCGGTACATCTCGGCGGGCGTGGTCTGCAAGGTCAGCCCCAGTATGGCACCCGTGAGGCGGGGGTCCACCAGGATCGTGCGGTTGCCGTTGTGCCAGTCCAGCGCGAGCAGCCCGCTCCCGCCGGGCAGAAGATGAGCCGCGCCCTCGGTTAAATCCTGGTGGCCGTGGCCGACGGGCTGGATCTCCTCGACGAACCAGTTGAAAATGTCGCCCACGGCGGACTGGCCCGCTTCCAGCCCGTAAAAGCCCGGCAGGATGGACTCGGGCACGATGCCGCACAGGCCGGGGATGTCCGCCAGAGGCTCGCCCAGCGGCGCGACCATCATGTCGCAGGTTGAGGTGCCGATGTTCTTGACCAGGATGTTGGGCCTGATGCCCGACCCGACACCGCCCAGGTGGGCGTCGAACGCCCCAACGGAAACGGGGATGTCCTGGGACAAGCCCGTTCGCTCCGCCCATTCCCGGCTCAGCGTCCCGGCGGGCTGGCCGATGTGGTACGCCCGGTCCGGGAGCGAGCGGCGCAGGCGCACCAGGCCGGGGTCCAGAGCGGCCAGAAATTCTTCGTCGGGGTAGCCGCCCCAGTCCGGGTGGAACAGGGCCTTGTGCCCCGCCGCGCAAATTCCGCGCTTCAAGCGGTCGGGGTGGGTCTCGCCCGCAAGCACGGCGGGCAGCCAGTCGGCGTGTTCGACCCAGGTATGGGCGGCCTCGAAGACGTCCGGGGCGGCGCGCAGGCAGCGCAGGGCTTTGGCCCAGTACCACTCGGAGCTATAAATGCCGCCGCACTTCGCCAGGTACTGTGGCCGGACTCGGGCGGCCAGCGCGGTGATCTCGGCGGCCTCGGCATGACCCGTGTGGTCCTTCCAGAGGTACACCAGGGCGGCTAGGCTGCCGTCAAAGCCCGCGTCAAAGGCCAGCGGTACGCCCTCGGCGTCCACGGGGATGGGCGTGGAGCCGGTCGTGTCCACGCCGATGCCGACGACCTGAGCGGGCGCAAAATCGGGCCGGGCCGATGCCGCGCTCAGGACGCCCTGGATGACAGATTCCGCCCCGTCCAGATAGTCCTGTGGATGCTGGCGGGCGACATCGGGGTCGCGCACATCCGTGAGAACGCCCGACTTGCCGTGGGGGTAGGGGAAGACGCTGGAGGCCAGCTCTTCCCCGGTCTGCACATCCACGAGCAGGGCGCGCACGGAGCTTGTGCCGTAGTCGAGGCCGATGGCATATTGAGGCACGGAAAAACTCCTGTTTACTCGAACTCGATCATGGCCTTGACGACCCCGTCGCGGTAGTCGGCGACCAGATCAAAGGCCTCGGGCGTCCGCGAGAACGGGAAGCGGTGCGTGACCATGACGCCGACGTCGATCTCCTTGTGCGCGATCATGTCGATGGCGCGCTGGACACAGTCGTTCTGGCGGCGGACGTTCTGGATACAAATCTCCTTGCGCCGCAGCAGGTTGATGTCGAAGGACACGCGGTTGCGGTCGCCGGGAATGCCGACCAGAAGCAGCGTCCCGCCGGGTTTGAGCATCTCGACCCCCTGGTCCATCGCCTCCTGCGCGCCGCTGCACTCGAAGACGGCGTCCAGCAGTTCCGGCTCCCCGAGCTTGACCAGCCCGACCACGTCCTCTTTGTCCGGGTTGCCCGTCCAGTCGGCCCCGGCGCGGGAGGCCACTTGGAGGCGCGCGTCGATCAGATCGGTCACGTAGATGCGGCCCGCGCCCCCCGCCCGCGCGGGCAGCAGTACGCTCAGGCCGATGGGGCCAGCCCCCAGGATGCCGACGTCCGCGCCGGGCCGCAGACCGGCGAGGGCCAGGGCGTAGAGGCCGATGGACAGCGGCTCGACGAGGGCCGCTTCCTCAAAAGTCATGGCGTCGGGGAAGGGATAGCAGCTCCGCTCCGGCATGACCAGAAGCTCCGCGAGGCAGCCTTCCACTTGCTGCGGGCAGCCTAAAAAAGTCAAAGCGCGGCACGTGTGCGGACGGCCCGCGCGGCACTGGTCGCACACGCCGCAGGGCCGGGCGGGGTCGAAGGCGATCCTGTCGCCCGGCTTGACGCGCGTGACAGCCGCGCCGACTCGCTCCACGATGCCCGCGCCCTCGTGGCCGACCGTCCACGGGTACTCGACTCGCTGGCTGCCGATGCCGCCCTCGGCGAAGTAGTGGACGTCCGACCCGCACACGCCGACGCGGGCCATCCTGATGAGAACGTCGGTGTCGCGGACGAGAGCGGGCGCGGCCACGTCCTGCATCTCCATCCGGCGCGTCCCGGTGAGTCTCATGGCCCGCATCGTGGCCTGCTTCGTGGCCTGCGTCATAGCGATCGCAGCTTCCAGGCGGCGTCGCTCCAGCGCAGCTCCTGGCGGAAGGCGAGGGGCTTGGTGTCCTCGTTGATCAAGACGGCCTCGACGCCGACGATCTCCGCCCAGTCGATCATCTGCTCCGCCGAGAGCGCGAGCGAGAAGCCCGTGTGGTGCGCGCCGCCCGCCAGTATCCAGGCCTCGGCGGCGGCGCGCAGGGACGGCTGCGGCTTCCACAAGACGCGCGCCACGGGGAGGCCGGGCATGGGGTGCGGGGCGGGGGTGGCGTCCACCGCGTTGATGATCAGCCGGAAGCGGCCCCCTAAATCGATCAAAGAGGCGTTGATCGCAGGCCCGGATGCCCCGTCAAACACCAAACGGGCGGGGTCGGCCTTGCCGCCGATGCCCAGGGGATGAACCTCGACGCGGGGCTTGGCGGCGGCGATGGAGGGGCAGATTTCGAGCATGTGCGAGCCGAGGACAAGCTCGTTGCCGGGTTCCAGGTGGTAAGTGTAGTCCTCCATGAACGACGTGCCCCCCGCCAGGCCGGAGGCCATCGTCTTCATCGTGCGGACCAGGGCCGCCGTCTTCCAGTCGCCCTCGCCGGCGAACCCGTAGCCGTCGCCCATCAGCCTCTGGGCGGCCAGACCCGGAAGCTGCGCCAGCCCGTGCAGGTCCTCGAACGTCGTGGTGAACGCGCCGAATCCGCCCTCGGTCAGAAAGGCGCGCAGGCCCAGCTCGATCCGCGCCTGCTCCCGGACGCGGTCGCGGGCCTGGCCCCCGGCGCGGATGTCCGGCGCGAAGTCGTAGGTCTCTTCATATTCGCCCATCAGCGTGTCGACTTCGGCGTCCGAGAAGCCGTCCATGCGGCTGACCAGGTCGCCGACGCCGTAGCCGCTGACGGACCAGCCCAGTTTGATCTGCGCCTCGACCTTGTCGCCCTCGGTCACGGCGACCTCGCGCATGTTGTCGCCGAACCGGGCGACTTTGAGGCTCTGCCCCGCCGAAGCCGCCACCGCCACGCGCGCCCAGTTGCCGATGTCGCGGCGCACGTCCGGGTCTTCCCAGTAGCCGGCGATGACCTTGCGGGCGATCCCCATGCGCGCGCCGATGAAGCCGTATTCCCGGTCCCCGTGGGCGGACTGGTTCAGGTTCATGAAGTCCATGTCGATGCCGCCCCAGGGGATGTCGCGGCTGAACTGGGTGTGCAGGTGCAGCAGGGGCTTTTGCAAGGAGGCCAGCCCGGCGATCCACATCTTGGCGGGCGAGAACGTGTGCATCCAGGTGATCAGCCCGGCGCAGGTGTCGTCGGCGTTCGCCTCGCGGCACAGCGCCCGGATAGCGTCCGGCGTGGTCAGCACGGGCTTGAACACGACGCGCACGGGTACTTCAGGGGCGGCCTCCAGCCCGGCCACGATCTGCCGGGAGTGCTCCGCCACCTGGCCCAGCGTCTCGGGTCCGTACAAATGCTGGCTCCCGGTGGCGAACCAGAGCACGTAGTCGCGGGGTGTAGTCATCGTAAATGTTTTCCCGATCTTAGATCAACCTGATGTGGCGCGCGGCCAGTGTTCGGCGATATGTGCCAGGTCTTTGGCATCTTCGAGATAAGTTTCGACACAGCCGCAGTTCACACAGACGTACTGGTTCATCTTCCGTAGCGGCCCCAGAATGCCCTCTCCGGTGTGGAGGGCGATCTTCTCTTTCCCTTTGATGCCCGCCCCGGAGCGGACATCGCGCGAGCCGCACCTAGGGCACTGGCCTGTTCTCAATCTTGCTCCTGTTTCATGCCTTGCTCCTATCGATGCTCGGCGGGAATGCCGGGTCGCGCCGCAGTTTTTCGATCTGCCGCGCATGATAAGCCGTGTGCGTCCGCCCCAGTTCCAGCATCTGCCCTGCCGTGAGCGTTCCTAGTACGGGGTGCGAGTATCGCGGCTCGTCGCCCCGCAGAGGGTCCAGGGCGAGGCGCATCTCGGTGCGTATGCCCTCCCAGCGCGCCAGCAGGCCGGGCAACGGCACGTCCCCGCGCGGCTCGACGGCGGGTGACGGCAACGGCAGGACGGCGTCGCGCCGGAACGCGCTCAGGACCAGGGCACGTCGGGAAGCACGGGGCAGGATGCGGAACATCCGCGCCTCGGACTCGACCACCCCGGCATCCTTGGCGCGTCCGACAGTCTCGTCGCTCAACACCAGATGCTCGACGATCTGCCGGACGCTCCAAGTGTCGGCGTCCGGTGACCAGTTTAGCTGCGCGGCGTCCAGTGCCAGCGCACTGCCTCCGAGGGCCGCGCGCTGGCGCTCAATGCTGTCGAAGCGACCCTGGAGTTCTGGAAGCACGGTGTCTCTTTCTGGCCGGGCCGCCGTCAGCGTCCGGCGGTCGGGCGGCGGGCGGCGAGGGCGGCGTACAACTCGGCCAGGTCTTTCGCCGCCGGACGCAGGTGCCACGCGCCCCGCGTGCCGTCGAACAGCTTGGCCCCGTTGTAGGTGTCCGGGGCCGGGTAGCCCGCGCCGTGCCAGTAGTTCAGGCCGGCGAGGTAGGGCCGCGTCCGCAGCCAGGCGAGCTGTGGCCCGAGGACCGCCCGCTGCTGGACGTCCGAGACAAGCCCCTGGGTGCTGTAGCCGAACTCACCCAGGATCAGCGGCAGGCGGCGGACGCGCTCGATGCCCTCGACCTCGGCCTGGAACGCCGACAGGGCGGCGGCGGGCGCGATCTTCGGGTCCTGGCCGACGTAGCTGTCCGTGGTGACGCGGCCCATCCGTGCCAGCGTGTCCGGGTACAGCGTCATGGGGCGGGCGGCGATGTAGCCGTTGGTCGAGCGGACCGTGGTGATGACGCCCTTGACGCCCGCCTTCTGGAGCGCGCCCTGGGCGGTACGCGACGCCTGAAGGAAGAAGCGGTTGTACTCGTCGGTGGTCGCGTTGGGGGCGTCCTTCCAGGTCCACGAGCTGCCCTGCGGCGAGGTCCGCGCCCAGTACGGCCCGTTCTCCGGCTCGGGCAGCGGGTCCAAAATGTCGCCCGCCCGGTACAGGTCCGGGTGGGCGGCGACAAAGGCCGTCAGCCCGTGCAGATAGTCCGCCGGCGTCATGGTCGCGGGGACGCCGTAGCTGCCCTCCCAGGCGTTGAACGCGCAGCGGAACCAGACGTGTTTGCCCGTTTTTCGGACGGCCCGGACCCAGCGGGCCAGGTAGTCGGGGTAGTCATAGGGCGTGTCCACGGCGATGTGCGTGACGTGCAACGTGGCGGTCAGGCGGACATCCTGGTCCATCTGCGCGTCCCCCAGCGGGTTCGTCACCGTGTCCCGGCTCTCCTTCATGGTGTCCACACAGGTGATGGGGGCGGGACGCGGCGCGGCGGCGCGGGCGGCGGGCAGAGCGACCGCGAGCAGCAGGAGCAGGCTTGAGAGCATGTGCGTTCTTCGAGTCGCTACTTTTGACACGTTGCTACCCCTCGACAAATTGCGCCCGCCGCCGCCGGGATAGCCTAACGCCCGAGCCGACCGACGAATTCGCTGTATCGGTCAATCGGCCCCTTGAGCGGCGTGTTCCGCTCCGTCCACCGGAGTGGCTTATAAAAGCGGAAGACAGGAGGGGGCGTCCTCCCGTGAGAGCGGTTCAAGATGAAGAAAACCGGGATCGGGCTGAGGGCGTAGAGCAGCATCGCGAGGGGGATCGTGGCCGCCACGATGGTAAGTGGGCTGATGGCCCGCCGCGTCCGCGCTTTTGGCTCGTCCTCTCTCATCTGCCGATCCTTCCCCATGCCGCGCCGCGAAAACAGCATCCGACACTGAGGCTCCGGCCCCCATTATACCAAACAAGACCGCCGGCGTCAAACCGGGGCGGCGTGGGAAAGCCCCGCTGCCTGGCAGCGGGGCTTCTCTTCCGTGTTCCTGGTCGGCCCTACTGGGCCGCGCCGGCGTACTGGTCCGCCGACTCGACCGTGCCGCCGTTGACGCCGTTCTGCGGGTTGGTGTTGACCTGGCCCGCGTAGGCGTTCGGGTTGCCGGCGTTGTAGTCCGGCAGGTACTGCTGGACCTGGTCGGCGGGGACCTGGACGCCCTGGGCGGGGGCCTTCAGCCAGTGGACCTGGTGGTTGGCATCCCGGTAATAGATCGCGCCCTTGTTCGGGCCTTTTTCTTCCTGGTAGAGCTGAGGCTTGCCGCCCGGAGCGCCGTTCGCGGCGGCGGCGTTGTTGGCCTTGTCCTTTTTGTAGATGTAGAACAGCAAGGCCGCGCCGGCCAGCAGGACGAGCTTCTGCTTGCCGCTCAGTCCGGGCTTGGCCGGGGCGGCATTGGTGTCGGCCATCGGTCCGGTGGGGGCGCTGTTGTCGGTCTGCTGGGCGTTGTTGCCCTTGTTGCCGCAGCCGGCCGTCATGGCGACGGCCGGCAAGGCCAGCGAGAAGGCCAGGGACACAGCGATCCATCGGGAGCGTGGTGCGCGCGTCATGTGCATGTCTCCTTCGTAAGTCGCTCGTCGGGGAGCGGCTTCGTGACCCCGTTGTACCCAAACAGGGGGGCGCACAATCACGCCGCCTATGTCGCTGTGGCCCGTGCTCGGGGCGGTCGGCGTGCCGATGGCGGCGTTGTTGAGCGTGACGCCAAGGGCCGCGCCGGGCTTGTCCACGCTCAGGCTGACCCGGCGCCGGTACCGGCCCGCGCGCGGCGCGCGGATCAGATAATCGAACTGTGACCCGGCCCCGATGAAGCGCACGTCCGGTCCGCGCGTCGTAGCCGGTCTTCGCCCGCGCCGACCGGGGCACCGGTGTCCGAGGCGCGCATCCAGAAGTCCTCCAGCGGCCACCCCTAGGCGTCGGCCCGCGCGCGGCCTTTGGTGTCGGTCAGCGCGTAGAACCCGCGCGACGTCTTGACCATGTCCACGAAGGCCTCATCGCGGGACCAATCGATCTCGCCGTTCAGCCCTGCGCCGAGCGGCACGGCCGCCGGGGGAGGCGTCACCCGAGGCTGCGCGCCCGCGGGGGCGGGGCCGCCCAAGGCGAGCGCAAAGCACAGGGCTAGGGAGAGGACCGACGAACCGAACGACGAACACGGTGGGTACACTCTGGGCATGAACAGCCGGCCCCCCATTTCTTTTCTTCGCCCGACTTTGGACGCGCCTGTCTGCGTCGCCATCGTCATCTGCAACGAGATCATCGAAGACAAGCGCACCAGCAACAAGACGCTGGTCGGCTTGTTCAACTCGGTCGGCGTCTCGGCCCTGCCCGCCACGCACCCGCGCCTGTTCCTGCTGGCCTCGCTGACCAACGTACACGGCGACCTGCCCGTGTCCTTCAGTGTCCGAAGCCATTCCGGGCGCGAGCTGCTGCGCGTCGAGGGTTCGGCGAACAGCGGGGGCGACCCTCTGGCCGTCGTTGACCTTGTGCTGGAGGTCCTGGGCCTGACGGTCCACGAGGAAGGCGTTCACTTCGTGGACGTGCTTTCCGGCGACAGCCTGCTGGGCAGCCGCCGGTTCACGGTGACGCGGCAGGGGGGCTAGGAGGCCTCTGTCCCTCGATCGCCGCCCGCTTCGTCTGGATCGCCTTCAGCCGGGCGGCGTCGAACTTGGGCTGGCGGTCGAACGTGTAGATGCCGTTCAATTCGGGGTGGACGTCGGTGAGCTGGGTGTAGCAGTAGCCGAACATGTGCGGGTTATCGAGCAGGACGCCGCAGACAGCCTCGAAGCGCGTGTAGAAGTCCTCCAAAGAGGTCGGCCCGCCGCCGTAGCCCCAGGACGTGCCGGCCAGCTTCTGCTCCGACTCGACCACCCACTTGAAGCCGCCGAACTCGCTGACGAAGTAGGGCTGGCCCTCGTAAGGCACTGACCACTTGGTGCCGTCGTTGGCGAAGACTTTACCCTCGGCCATGTCGGCGTGGCGCTTCTGGAAGTTCGCCAGGCCCGGCGCGAACTCCGCCTCGCTGATGTAGTCGTGCGCGTCGTAGATGTCCGCGCCGCGGACGCGGTGCGCGTAGCCGGACGTGTCCAGGACGGGCCGCGACGTGTCCATGGCCTTGGTCGCCAGGTACATCCCGCGCGTCACGTCGTCAAGCGCCGTGATGCCGTCGCCGATCTCCTGCCAGGTCTCGTTGAGCGGGCACCAGCCGACGATGCTGGGGTGCGAGTAGTCCCGCTCCAGCGCTTCGAGCCACTGCGTGATGTAGGCGGCGTCCATGCGCTGGTGGTCGGTGTTCGGCCCCAAATTGCCGCACCCCCAGTCGCCGAACTCGCCCCAGACGAGGTAGCCCAGGCGGTCGGCGTGGTACAAGAACCGTTCCTCGAAGACCTTCTGGTGCAGGCGCGCGCCGTTGAAGCCGGCGTCCAGGCTCATCTGGATGTCGGCGGCCAGGGCGGCATCGGTCGGCGCGGTCATCACGCCGTCGGGGTAGTAGCCCTGATCCAAGACGAGCCGCTGGAACAGCGCCTCGCCGTTGAGATTGACCGTCTGCCCGTCAATCGCCACCGAGCGCAGCCCGGCGTAGCTCGATGCCCGGTCCACGACACTGCCCCCGGCGTCGCGCAGCTCGATGTCGATGTCGTACAGGTGCGGGTTGGCGGGGGACCAGAGTTGCCGACGGTGTCCGGGAATCGACAGCGTCAGGCGCGGGGCCAGGTCCAGATGAGCGGCGACCGAGGCTTGGGCCACTTCGCCATCTGCATCTTTGAGCGTCGCGTGGAGCGTCATGCCGGGTCGGTTGCCCGTCAGCGGCAGCTCCAGGTGGAACGCGCCGTTCGCAACATCCGGCGTGATCCGGGGCCGCATCAGGGCCGTGTCGGGGACGGGTTCGAGCCACACCGTCTGCCAGATGCCGGTCGTGCGGGTGTAGTGGCAGCCGTGCGCGGCGTACTTCTGGGACTGCTTGCCGCGCGCCTGCGGGCCGCGCCAGTCGTCGCGCGCCCGGACGGTGATCGTAACCGTGTCGCCGCCCGAAACGCCGTGCAGTGGGACCGAAAACGGGGTGAAGCCGCCCCGGTGCCGCATGGCCTCCACGTCGTTGACCCAGACGGTGGTGTCATAGTCCACGGCCCCGAAGTGTAGCAGTATCTTCTTATCGGCCCACGCGGACGGCACCTGCACGGTCTTCCGATACCACACGGCCAGCATGAAATCCACATGGCCGACGCCGGAGAGCACCGACTCGGGGCAGAACGGGACGGTGATGGTGTCTTGGAGGTGGTAGCTGACCAGATTGCGGGCCTGCCCGCTGTCGCCGGGGTCGGTCTCGAACTCCCATTCGCCGTTCAGGCACAGCCAGTCGGGGCGGACGAACTGCGGGCGGGGGTACTCGGGGCGGGGGATGTTCACGCGGGCTTCTCCTTCGGTCTTCGTCTTCGCGCCTCGGCGGCGCTCGCGCTATGATACTTCCTGTCGCCCACGATGTCAACCGCCCCCCCGCGCTTCCGTCCACGCGCCGCGTGGTGTATAATGGGCAAGAACATCGGGAGAGCATTCCAGAGGCCCCCCGCCCCGACTCTGGGGAGCTGGAGAAGAACGGCAAAGACGGTAGAAAGCCCTGCATGAGCAAGCCCGCGCCGCACTGGACGCGATGCAAAGCGAGATGCAGGGCTACTTTGACGACCGTTCGGAAGCATGGCAGGAAGGCGAAAAGGGCAAAGCGTTTCAGGAGATACTTGACCGGGTGGACGAAGCCCGCAGCGCCGTTGACGATCTCGCGCTTGAATAACCGCAGCTTGGTTTCCGCTATGCTTCAACCAGGCACGGCCAAATCGCTGCCCGTTACGGAAAAGCCCGATTGTTCGATAACGCTCCGAAGTTTGGTCACGCCGACCCGCTTGGCATCATAGCGCACGACCGCCCGCTTTGAGGCAAAATCTATGCTTGCCTCGTAAACCCCCGGCGTATTTTTCAGCGCCTTTGCGATGGAGAGGGTACATTCGGCGCACGTCAGGTTGCCGACCGTGAAGGCGACTTCCTGCGACGGCAACGACTCGGCCACCATCGGCGCTTTGGACTCGGCGCGGCTTACGGCATAGGCGGCAAGATTGGGGTAGGCCAGAGCGCCCACCGTGAACACCGCCACCACCCACAAAAGCGTCTTGTTGAAGCGCCTTGCGCGGGCGGTTTTTTGTGTCGTATCGCACTCGGTTTTGCAGCCGGATTGTTGCGGGCGATAAGTGAAATAGAAACCCCCGGCCAGAAGCAGCAGGGTCAGGCCGACGAGGTAAGGCCGATAGGGAGCCAGAGCCGCGCCGAGGCCCAGAGTTCCCGCGCTTGCCGCGCCGAGGATGAGCGGCAGGATGCAGCAGGACGAGGCCGCGACCGCCGCCAGCAGTCCACCGAGAAGCGGCAGAAAACCTTTGTTGTTCATGCGGCGCGCCCTGCTTCCGATTGCATAGGCGGGCAAGGTGCATCGCCATAAGAGCAGAACACGCAGCAGTCACCCGGCTTAGGTTTTAGACGTTCACCGCAGCCCTTGCAGGTATAGAACCAGGCGCAGGCATCTTCCGGCATCTGTTCGCGGCTTTGGAATCCACAGGCGGGGCAAGTAATCGTAGACGAGAGAGGCGGCGTTTTAGTCATGGCGTTTTATCTTTCCGGGACTTCAACGTGATTGTACCATAGTTGCCATTATGGAAAATGTTTCAGAGTAACGGCCAAGCATTGAGAAGCAGCCGAGGCCGATCTACCCGCAGCCACCCCGCTTGACTTGAAACCGCCAGTATTCGCAGCCACCAAAAACCGCCCCCGCCAGCTTGTTTTACTTGCTATCGGTGCAGGTGTTCCAGCATGACGGCCAGCCGCACGACGCCGACCGGCAACCATGATGGCAGCGCCGGTTTGAGCAGCGCGGCCAGCACCACGACAAGGCCGAGGATAAACAGCCCATCAAGAGGAGCCGCGCTGCCGCCCGTAGAGGCGACCATAGGGCCGATAGACCGGACGAAGGGAAGGACGCCGCAGCGACCGCCAGACCCGCAGCCACCACGGAGCGGCCAGCACGTCACCGGTAGCGGCCAGCACCGCCCTTTGAGCCGTCGCCATGTCGCGGCGGAGCAGTTCCGAGGCCAGGAGGCGGCAGCGATCTAGGAGCAAATGGGCCGCAGCTTCGACGGCCACGCAATCCGAGACGGCATGACGGGAGGCGACCGCGAAGGGGTAGACTGTGCCATACTCGTGTAGCAGTTCCGTTGACCGGGCGAGCGTGTCGCGCGTCGTTTGCCCGATCTTGACGACACCGGACAGGCCGGGGTTTGTCAGAACATAGACCCAACCGGGATTCACTACCAGAGCCGCCGGTAAAGCTGTTCGTGCCGAGTCACGCCACCGCACCAATTATGGACATTCCACAGATACAATATGAGCCGCTGGTCCGGGCCGCGCTTGATGAAGACATCGGGCCGGGGGACATCACGACGACGCTGTGCATCCCCGAAGGGACGCGCGCGGCGGCGACCGTGCTGGCGAAGCAGCCGGGAATCGTCGCCGGGCTGGCGCTGGGGGGGCTGGCGTTCAAGCTGCTGGACCCCGGCGCGGTCTGGACGCCCCTGGTCCGGGACGGCGACCGGGTGGGAGAGGGGCGGACGCCGCTCGCTCGGGTCGAAGGGGACGCCCGCGCGCTGCTGACGGCGGAGCGGGTCGCGCTGAACTTCCTACAGCGGCTGTCGGGCGTGGCGACTCTGACGGCGCAGTTTGCCGCACAGACGGCGGGGACGCGGGCGCGGGTCGTGGACACGCGCAAGACGACGCCGGGCCTGCGGATGCTGGAAAAGTACGCGGTGCGGATGGGCGGGGGGTTCAACCACCGGCTGGGCCTGTACGACTGCGTCTTGATCAAAGACAACCACATCCGGGCGGCGGGCGGCATTGGGGCTGCCGTGGGCCGGGCGCGCGCCCAAGTCCCCCACACCATGAAGGTCGAAGTGGAGGCTTCCACGCTCGCGCAGGTGGACGAAGCGCTCGAAGCCGGCGCGGACATCATCCTGCTGGACAACATGGCGCTGGAGACCATGCGCCGGGCGGTCCAGACCATCGGCGGGCGGGCGGTCTCGGAAGCCTCGGGCGGGCTGACGCTGGACCGCGTGGCCGCTATCGCGGCGACGGGGGTGGACGTCCTGAGCGTCGGGGCACTGACCCACTCGGCCCCCGCGCTGGACATCTCGCTGGACTTCGCCGAATGACCGCCTTCGGCTCGCCCCGTCGGCACGTCGCCGAATGCGGCTCGACCAACGATCTGGCCCGCGATTGGGCGCGCGACCCGGGCGGGGCGGCCCCGTCGGGGGCGCTGGTCACGGCGGGGTACCAGACGCGGGGCAGGGGGCAGCGCGGACGGCAGTGGCAGGCGGGGCCGGGGCAGAGCGCCTTGATGTCGTTCGTGTACCGCCTGCCGCCCAAGACGAACGCCCACGAGCTGGGCCTGCTGACGGCGCTGGCCGTCGCCGAGGCATTGGGATCGCTGGATGCTCGGCTGGACGCCAAGCTCAAGTGGCCCAACGACGTGCTGATGGACGGGCGCAAGGTCGCGGGGGTGCTGGTGGAGGTCGTGGGCGCGGATGCCGCCGGTTTCGCCGTGCTGGGCATCGGCGTCAACGCCAACCAGGAAGAATTCGCCGGGGCGGAGGGTTTCGTGTACCCGCCGACCTCGCTGCGGCTGGCGGCGGGGCGGGCGTGGGACATCGAAACCGTCGTCGACGCCGTCGCCCGAAGCCTGACGCTGTGGGAGGAACGGTGGCGGCGGGGCGGCTTCGGGCCGGTTTTGGACGCCTGCCGCGCCCGCCTGGCGGTCGGCGCGACACTGCGGCGGGGGGGACATCCGGCCGCCCTGGTCGGCCTGGGCGCTCAGGGGCAGGCCCGTGTCCGGCGGACGGACGGAACTTTCGCCGAATGGGCTACGGTAGACGAAGGACACCCAACGCCGGAAACGCCCGCCGCTGGGGTATCATAGACGGGCGTTCGCGCATGCCCCATCAAAGGTTAAGATCGTATGCTGAAATCTCGCTGGCTGAGCACCTTCACCGTCATCGGCGTCGTGCTGATCGTGCTGGGCATCGTCGGGCTGGTCCTGGGGCCGCGCTTCATCTACGATCCGGGACAGCCCGTGACCGGCAAGGAACCCTGGTGCTACCTCGCCATCGGCGCGCTGATGGTGCTGAACGGGATGCTGACGCCCCCGCCTGTCGAACCCAACGCGCCGCCCGCCGTCGGCGGGAACGGTCGGCACCCTGCTTCTCGTGCCTCGGAAGGCCGCGCGGTTGCGGCTTCGACGACCGACAAGAGCGAGTAAGTGCCGCCACACGCGCCCGAACATCAACGAGACCGACACACAGAGGTTGTTAGAGATCATGTTATCGCAAGTGATACGCTGTACCGACTGCGGAACCGTCTTCAAAGGCGTCCCGTCCTGGCTTTCCACGGCGAAAGTCAAGTTTAGCTGCACCAACTGCCCCAAGCGGCCCTCGCGGATCGCTCGCTTCGACCCGCCCGCTGCCCCGAGTGCCGCCCTGCTGGCCGAGCCGGATGCCGACCTGGACGCCGTGGAGGTAGACGACGCGGACGAGGAAGCCGACCTGGACATGGATGCCGTCGAACTCGACGCCGTCCAGGACGACAAGGAACCGGACGAGAAAGATATCTAACCCTCCCGGAGGGAACCGAACCCGAAAGCGCCCCGCCGCCACAGTTGATGTGGCTCGGCGGGGCGCTTCTGTGTTCGGGGGGCGGGGGACCTCATCCGCCTCTTTGCTAATCCAGCGCCTCCGGCTCGCGGGAGGTGTCCGCGGCGGGACCCGGCTCCGCGCCCGGCGCGCGCCCGCCGCCGCGCATCCCCTGCGGGCCGCCGCTGTCGCGCGGCCCGTTCTGATCGTTCTTGTCCGTGCCGCCGTAGGCCAGGGCCTCGGCGGGGATGCTGCGGTGCCAGACGACCCGGCCCAGCCAGTTGGCGAAGTCGTCGAACAGCAGGTAGACGCTGGGGATGACCAGCAGGGTCAGGAAGGTCGAGACGATGACGCCGCCGACGACCGTGATGCCCAGCGGCTGCCGGAAGCCCGCGCCGCGCCCGATGGCGGCCGCCGTCGGCAGAGTCGCGAAGACGATGGCGAACGACGTCATCAGGACGGGCCGCAGCCGCGTCGGGGCGGCCTCTAGGATGGCGTCCAGCCGCTTGTAGCCCCGCGCGCGCAGCGTGTTGGTGTAGTCCACCATCAGGATCGCGTTCTTGGTGGCGATGCCGTTGAGCATGATCACGCCGATGGCGGTGATCAGCGAGAACGCCGTCCCCGTGATCAGCAGCGCGGCCAGTGCCCCGACCAGCGCCTGCGGCAGGGTCAGCATGACCGACAGCGGGTAGAGCATGTTGTTGAACAGGGCCGCCATCAGCATATACGACAGGATGATCCCCAGCAGGACGGCTTGAATCAGGAACGGGAACTCGTCCGAGGACGTCTGGGCATCGCCGCCCCAGGCGTAGTCCACCTGCCCCAGCTTGCCCTGGGCCGCGAGGGCCTTGAGCTGCGGGTCGATGTTCTTGAACCGGACGTTGTTGACCTGAGTCCCCGGCGTCAGGTAGGCCGTGACCGAGACCTGGCGCAGCCGGTTCAGGCGGTCCACGCGGGTCGGCCCGGCCCCCATGCTGATGTTGGCGACGTCACCGAGCTGGACCGGGTTGCCGTTCTGGAAGCCGACCGGGATGGTGCCGACGGTGAATGTGCTGCTGCGGTCCGGCTTCGCCAGGATGACGTCGATGTTGTACTCGTTGGCGTCCTTCGGGTCGCGGTACTGGGCGGTGATGTTGCCTTGCAGGGCGGCGGAGACGGTGGTGGCGACATCGCTGACGTTAAGGCCGTACTGGGAGGCGCGGACGCGGTCCAGGCGGATCTGGACCTCGGGCTGGCTGGCCTTGAACGACAGGTCGCTGCCGTAGGTGCCCGGCGTCTTGTCCACGATGCCCTGCACCAGGGCGGCGGCGTGGAGGAGCTGGTTGAAGTCCGTGCCGACCATGTTGATCTGCAAGGGGGCACCGCCGCCGCCGAAGCCGTTGACCTCGGAGGACTGGATCTTCAGGCTGCTCCCGTTGCCGGGGATCGTCTTGACCAGCCCGCGGATCTCCCGAGCGACGTCGGAATCGGAGGCGGACCGCAGCGTGTTCTCGCCCGTGTGCTTGACCCAGAACTGCGCCCGGTCCAGCGGCGCGGCCTTGTCGAAGAGCGAGACCTGAATCTGCGCGAACTGGGTGCCCGTGTCGCCCGATCCCGCGCCGCCCGAGGAGTTGCGCCCGACCGAGGTTTGGAGGTACTTGACGTCATTTTTCAGCTTGCCGTCCGCGCGGATGCGCCGCTCGATCTCGTCGGTGATGCCCTTGGTGACGGCGAGCGACGTGCCCGCCGGGGCCTGGACGCTCACGGACACGAGGTTCTGGTCCTGCGCGGGCGAGAACCGGAAGCCGAGCTTGGGGAAGATCAGGATGACGGCGGCCACGAGGACGAGGTTGCCGACGATGACGACGATCCACGGGCGGCGCAGGAACGTGCGCAGGAGGTTGCGGTAGAAGCCCTCGAACTTGTGGTAGCCGCGGTTGAACCAGCCCGCGAAGCCGCGCTGACCCGCGCCGCTGCTTTCCAGCGACTCGCCCTTCTGGAACCAGCGCGAGGCCAGCATCGGCGTCAGCGTGAACGAGACGAACAGAGAGATCAGCACGGCGACCGAGATGGAGACGCCGAACGACCGGAAGAACTCGCCGATGATGCCGCCCATGAACGCGATGGGGACGAACACGACCAGGTCCACGGCGGTCAGCGTCAGGGCCGCCAGGCCGATCTCGCTCCGGCCCGTGATGGCCGCCTCGCGCGGCTCCTGCCCCAGGGCCAGGTGGCGCGAGATGTTCTCGATGACGACGATGGAGTCGTCGATCAGGATGCCGATGGCGAGCGACAGGCCCAGCAGCGTCAAGGAGTTCAGCGTGAAGCCGAAGGCGGCGATGGGCAGGAACGTCGCGATGATGCACGTCGGGATGGCGATGGCGACGATCAGCGTCGCCCGCAGGTTGTGCAGGAACAGGTAGACGATCAGCACGGCCAGCAGCGCGCCCAGGAACAGGCCCACGACCACGTCCTTCAGGTTGTCGCGGACGTTGGTCGAGTCGTCGCGCGTGACCACGAACGAGACGTCGGCGGGGATGAACTTCTTAACCGCCAGGAGCTGCGCCTTGACGCCGTCGGTGGCCTTGAGCGTGTTGCCGTCGCTGGTCTTCTGGATCGTCATCGTGACCGAGTCCTGCCCGTCGAGCGTGCTCTCCACGGTCCGCTCGACGGTGGTGTCGGAAACGTCGGCGATGTCGGCCAGCCGCACCGACCGGGTGCTCGCGGCCCCGCTGGCCTGAGCCGGGGCCGTCGCGCCGCTGGGCAGGCTCGACGTGCCCGCGCCCGGCAGGGCGACGTAGAGGTTTTTCAGCTCGTCCACCGACGTGAACTCGCCCAAAAACCGGATGGAGGCGTACTGCTTGTCGGTCTGGATGTAGCCCGCCGAAACGTTCTGGTTGGCGTTGTTGATCAGCGTGGCGAGCTGGCCGATGGTGACGCCGTAGGCGGCCAGCCGGTCGGCGTGGACCGCGACGCGGATCTCACGCTCTTCGCCGCCGAAGACGTTGACGGCGGAGACGTCCGGGGCCTGCTGGAGCCGCTCGGACACCACGTTGTCGGCCAGCACGCGCAGCTCGCGCGGGCTGCGGTTGCCCTTCATGGCGATATACATGATGGGCTGGGAGGCGTTGTCGCGCTTGGCGACGCTGGGGCTGTCGGCGTTGATGGGCAGCCGCTTGCGGACGGCGTCCACCTTCTGCCGCACGTCGGCGGCCGCCGTGTCCAGATCCGTGCCGAAGTAGAACGTGCAGGTGACGACGGAGACGCCGGACTGCGAGGTCGAGTCGATCTGTTTCAGGCCGGAAACGCCGCTGATCGAGTCCTCGATAGGCTTGGTGATCAGCGTCTCCATCTCCTGCGGGTTGGTGCCGGCGTAGGTGGTGTTGACCGAAACGACCGGGAAGTCCACCTTCGGGTTCAGCTCGGCGGGCAGCCGCAGGTAGCTGATGATGCCCAGCACCAGGAACGCCGCCACGATCATCAGGATCGCGATCGGGCGATTGATCGCCAGTCGTGTTGCACCCATAATTTAATGCTCTCTACTGCTCACAAGAACCCTCTAGGTTAGGGCGTCGCCTGCGCGGTCCGCCGGCCATGACCGCCGCCCGGCCCGCCCGCCGGGTCGCCGTTGGCGTCCACCAGTGTCAGTTTGTCGCCCGCCTTCAGCCCCTGCTGGCCCACGATGACGATGGTGTCGCCCGCCTTCAGCCCGCCGGTGATCTGGGCCTGCTGCTGGTTCTGGATGCCGACTTTGACGGCGCGGGGCTGGGCCGTGCCGTGCGGGCCGACCATGACCACCTGCTGCGCCGACGTCTGTGTGCCCGCCGCGACCTGCTCGTCGCTGCTCGTGTTGGGCTGGAAGCCCTGCGTGGAGGCCAGGGGGACCAGAGCCGTGGCCGGGACCAGGGGGACGTTGCGGGCGACGCGCGTGACGATCGATCCGCGCGCGAACATGCCGGGCCGAAGCTCGTTGGAGGGGTTCGAGACCGTCACCCGCAGCGAGAACTGGCGGTTCGTGGCGCTGGCGGCGGGGTAGACGGCGCTGACCTTGCCCCCATACGTCTTGCCCGGCAGGGCGTCTACCTGTACCGTCACGGGGTTGCCCACGCTCATGCTGGCGAAGTCGGTCTCGGAGATCGTCGGCTCGTAATACACCGTGCCCAGGCCGACGATGCGGACGAGGTTGGTGCCGGGTGAGGCGACCTGGCCCGGCTCGACCTCGCGGGCGGCGACGATGCCGTCGATGGGCGAGCGGATGAAGGCGTTGGCGACCTGCTGCTGGTTGAACGCCAGAGTCGCCTGCGAGGTCTGCACGGCGGCCCGCGCCTGGCGCACGGCGGCCTGGGCGGCCACGATGTCGTCGCGGCGCACCTGGACCTGCTGCTGGTTGGCGACGGCGTTGGCGAGGTTCGCCTGCTGCTGCTGGAGCTGGGCCAGCGAGGCGGCGACGTCCTCGACCTGGGCACCCGCCTGGGTCAGCGACAGCGACTGCTGCGCGTTCTGGTAGGTCTGGACCTGCACGGCGTAGTTGGTCTGAGCCGTGTCCAGATCGGCCTTGGCAATGGCCCCCTGGGCGAACAGGCTTCTGTTGCGGGTGAGGATCGTCTGGGCGTTGTCTAGGTTGGCTTTCGCCAGGAGGACCTGGCTGCGGCCTTGAAGGATCTGCTGCGGCCGGCTGCCGCCCTTGACCTTCCGGTAGTTCTGGTTCGCCTGCGACACCTGGGCGCGGGCCTGGGCGACGGCCTGCCTCGCGGTCTGGACCTGGAGCGTGTAATTGGTCTGCGCCTGGGACAGCTTGGCGACGTTGGAGGCGACGTTCGCCTGGGCCTGGGCGATGTTGGCCTGGGCCTGCCGGACGTTGGCTTGGAGGTCGGTCGTGTCCTGCTGGACGACGATCTGGCCGGCCCGGACCGTCTGACCCTCGCGGTAGTTGACCGCCAGGACCCGGCCCGCCGCGCGGGCCGAGAGCTGCACGTCGGCCAGCGCCTGGATGTTGCCCGTCACGGGTACCGAAGACGCGATGGTCCCGGCCTGTACCGTCGCCACCTGGACCGGGACGCTGCCGCCGGGGTCGCCGACGCCGGGTTTGTGCCCTTTCGCCTGGGCCGCATCTTTGTTGCGTCCGCCGCAGCCGGATCCCGCCAGCGTCCCGATGAGGAAGATGCCCGCCGCCGCCACCGCGGCCCGACTGTGTCGTGTGTTCATGTGTTTCAGCACTTCTTCTAGCGCCCCCCGATGGCGCGCGTGAGCTGCGCCAGCGATGTCTGGTAGTCGTACTGCGCGTTGAGCAGATTCGACTGCGCCTGCGCGAGCTGCGCCTGGGCGTTGACGACGTCGAGGATCGTCCCGATCCCGTTCTGGTAGCGGACGTTGGCCAGGCGGCTGGCCTCCGCGGCCGTCCGCGCCCCCAGCCCCGCCGAAGCGGTACGCGCCTGGGCGTCGCTGATGTTGGACAGTGCCTGGCGCACCTCGACGGAGACGTTCTCGCGGAGCTGGCCGCGCGTGACGAGCTGGGCGCGCAGGTCCGACTCGGCTTCTTTGACCTTGGCCCGCGTACTGCCGCCGTCGTACAGGGGGATGCCCAGCACGGCGGAAAGGCTGACCGTGCTATGCGAGCCGGAGGAAACGTAGCCGTTGTAGTTGCCGCCGGCGACCAGGCTGAGCGAGGGCAGCAGGCCGGCCCCGGCGAGCTTGATCAGCTTCTGGGCGATGGACACGTTGTTGTCGGCCTGGCGCACCTCGGGCCGGTAGGCGTAGGCGGTCAGCGTCAGCCGCTGCTTGTCGAACGCCTGGTCCAGCGGCGGCAGGGCCGGCTCGCGCAGGACGACCGGGTCGTCCGGGCCGATGCCGAGCAGGTTGTTGAGGTTGACCAGGGCCAGGGCCAGCGTGTTGCCGGCCGAGCTGAGCTGCTGCCGGGCGTTGGCGAGCGTGGTCTGGGCGGTCAAGAGGTCGTACTCCGCCGACGCGCCCGCCGTGACGCGCGCCTGTGTGACCCGGACGCTCTCCTGGTCCGCGGCCACCTGCTGCCGGTAGACGACGACCTGGGCCTGGTCGCGCAGGATGTTGAAATACTGGTCTTTGACCGACAGCGCGGTCTCGTTCCGCACACGGTCCAGGTCGATGGCGTAGAAGTCGCGCGTGATGCGCTCGACGTCGCGCGCGGCGGGGACCAGGCGGAAGATGTCCAGGCCCTGGGTGACGCTCACCCGCGCGCTGTAGTTGTTGTTGTGCCCGCCGCCGCCGGTGCTGAACGAGCCGTTGCCCGGCTGCTGCCCCGTCCCGGTTCCTGTGCCCGTCCCCGTGGTGTCGCGGGCAACGATGGGGCCGGTCGTGCGCGCCGGAGGCGTTCCGCCCCCGGTCGCGGCGGCGAACTGCTGCGCGATGGCGGGCAGGTCGGTGCTCCCGTCGGAGCGTAAATGGGGGGCAGCCCCCGCACCGGTGGTCAGCCCGGTCGTGCCGAACGTGCCCCCCGTCCCGGTGGAATCGGTCCCCCCGGTGCCGCCTGTTCCCGTGCCGGCCGTGCCCGTGCCCGCCGTCCCACCGGACCCCAGGGTGGCATTGGTGGGGACCGTGTTGGTCGTACCGGCACCCGCGCCCGTCCCCCCCCCGGTCGTCGTGCCGCTCCCCGAGGTCGAGGTGGAGCCGGCGCCGGTGGCCGTCCCGCCGCCGCCGCTGCCGACGACCGCCCCCGCATTGCCGCCGCCTGTGTCGATGACCACGGGGATCTGGCCGCCGCCGGGCAGGACCCCGGTGCCGTTGCTGCCGCCCGCCGCCGTCCCGAAAGTTTTGTTGCTTGAATACGTGTCCACGAGGTCCAGGCGGATCTGCGGCAGCCCCTGCGCGTCGGCCTCGTTGATGAGCTGCTGCGCTCGGACGAGCTTCTCGCGGGACAGCGTGACCGCAGAGTTGCTGCCCAGCGCGATGGCCAGGACCTGGTCCAGCGTCAGGACGCGCGTGCCGGGTGCGAGCGGGGCCGTGGTTACCGCCGTACCCGGCCTGGGGATGATCGGGGGGGCGACCGTGACGGCGGGCGGCGTGGCGACAGCGGGCGCAGCCGCATTCGGCGGGGCCATGGGTACCAGCGGGGCCGGAGACTGCGCCCCGGCCCGTGCGGCGGCCACGGACAGCAAACCGAGGGCCGTGAGCGCGGTCCGAAATCGCCTGTCTGGATGCTCTCGTTTCAAGAAGCCGCTTCCTCCGCTTTGCCGTCCTGGGTGTCGGCCTGAATCTGGCGCTCAAGATGCTGTAGATCTGCCAGCAGTGTCACCATGAACTCCCGCAGGGCGTCGATCTTGACCAGCATCAGCCCCTTCTCGTGGGGGGCACCCATGATCAGAATCTTGTCGCCGGTCTCGATGCCGTATTTCTTGCGCGCCTCGACGGGGATCACGATCTGGCCCCGCTCGCCGACCGTGGCCGCGCCATAGAAATGGTCCTTCAGGCAGAACTCTTTGTCACCAGGCTTGCTCATGGGGTTATGTCTCGGAAAGATGAAAGGAACATGAAAAGAACATATAAATCATATAAATCATGTAAATCACACTAATCACACGCATTATGTCCCGTCTGACACGCAATGCCAAGGCCGCCGAATCGCGCGCAGCAGCAACTCCACGATGGCCTTCACCTGCTCCCGTACACGCTGCGGCTCTTCCAGGTTCGCCTGCGTCAGGTTCCGTGGCAGGAACGCCTCCGTGGCCCCCAGCAGCGCGTCCGCCGTGCGCGCGATGTCGCCGGCGATCTCGAAGCTGCCGTCATCCTGACCCGCCGCCAGCAGCCCGGCCACGAGTTCGGTCTCCCGCGCGCGCCACAGGGTCGCCTGTTCGCGCAGGCCCGACTGCTCCCGAATCGCCGTTCGCAGCTCCTCCAGGGTGTGACGTTGTCGGCAGACCCGGTCGAGTCGCAGAAAGACCCGCTGCGTCAGCACCTCCCGCAGCCGCGCCTCGACCGGGGCGTCGGACACGGCGGTGTACTCCTGCCGCTCGATGACCGCCTGGTTCGCGCGGGCGATGGCGGCGACGGCGATGTCGGCCTTGCCCGGAAAGTGCAGGTAGATGGTGCCGACGCCGACCTCCGCCTCTTCGGCCAGGTCGTTCATGGTCATCTTGCCGTAGCCGTAGCACGTGAGCAGGTGCTCGGCGGCGTCTAGAATGGCCCCGCGCGTCTCCTCCCGCGCCGTCTGGCGGCTTGTTCTCCGGTGACCAATGAAGGATTGCGTCATTTATTCAGCATTGTACCCGGTGCCGGGCACAACGCAACATGAATTCCGCAGCCACGGGCGCTCGTTTTCAGGAACCCGGCGGCTTGCCTCACGGTTGAAATGCCGTAGCCCCGAGGAGGACGCCCGTGTTCCAGCATCTGCGCGAAGACATCCAGACGATCTTTCAGAAGGACCCCGCCGCCCGGTCACTCGCCGAGGTGCTGACCTATGCCGGCTTCTGGGCCTTGTTCCACCACCGCATCGCCCATCGCTTCTATCAGCGGGGCTGGTTCTTTCCCGCCCGGCTCGTTTCGCAGTGGGGCCGGTTCTTGACCAACATCGAGATACACCCCGGCGCGACTATTGGGCGGCGCTTTTTCATCGACCACGGGGCGGGTGTCGTGATCGGCGAAACGGCCATCGTCGGCGACGACGTGCTGATGTACCATGGCGTGACCCTGGGCGGCACGTCGCTGGAGCGCACCAAGCGGCACCCGACTGTGGGCAGCAACGTCCTGCTGGGCATGGGCGCGAAAGTTTTAGGAAACATCACCGTCGGCGACGGCGCGCGCATCGGCGCGAACGCCGTGGTGACGCGCGACGTGCCCCCGAATACCAGCGTGGTCGGCGTACCGGGCCGAATCTTGATTCAAGACGGCAAGCACATCTCGGAGCGGACCACCGCCCAGGTCATGGACCAGGCGCTGGGCAGCGTGGACCCGATGGGCGAGATCATCCGCCGGTCGCTGCACGAGATCGAGGCGCTGAAGTGCCGCCTGGAGGCGGTCGAGGAGGAGCAGCACCCCGACCGCATCCTGCGCGCTTTGGATGCCGTCTGGGCCAATATCCCCGCTAAGTCGCTCTCGCAGCAGTTCGACGAGATGTGCAATGACGGCTGGGAACCCTGCCCCGACGAGAACCTAGCCGGCGAGGGCATCTGAATTGGCCCTCCCCCTGTGCCTGCCCCGCGCCCTGCCGCCCGGCGGGATGGTCGGCGTCGTCAACCCGTCCAGCCCGGTCGAGCCGGAGCTATTGGACGCGGGCGTGGCCGTTCTCCAGTCGCGCGGCTTCCGCGTGGTCTCGGCCCCCCACGTCCGTGACCGCGACGGCCACCACGCCGGCTCGCCCGCCGACCGCGCCCGAGATTTTTTCGACTTCTACGCAGACCCCGCTCTCGACGTGCTCTGGTGCGCGCGCGGCGGCTCGTCCGCCTGCTGCCTCTGGCCGCTGCTGGACTGGCCCGCGCTGGCCGCATTGCCGCCCAAGATGGTCATCGGCTACTCGGACACGACCTCGCTCCTGCTCCCCTTGAATCAATGCGTCGGCACCGTCGCCCTGCACGGGCCATTAATGTTTGAGCTAGGCCACACCCCCGCCGATGCCCTGGACTGGCAGCTCGGCCTGCTGCAAGACGCTCGGCCTGGGGGACTGGTTCCGGGCCGGGCCGCGCACACCCTCATCGGAGGTCGGGCCGAGGGGCGGCTGTCTGGCGGCTGCCTGTCTCTGGTCGCCGCCACGTTGGGGACGCCGTATCAGATCGACGCGCGGGGCGGGCTGCTGCTGCTGGAAGACATCGATGAGGCCCCGCACCGCGTCGAGCGGCTTCTGGTGCAGCTCGACCAGGCGGGCGTACTCGGCGAAGCGGCGGGCTTCGTCATCGGTGACGTGACGCGCTCGGACCAAACAAACGCCCTCCCGCTGTCGCGCCTCTGGTCCGACCTGCTGACGCCCTACGGCAAGCCCGCCGTGCGCGGCTTCCCGTTCGGCCACGTGTCCCCGAACTACGCCCTGCCGTTGGGCGTCCGCGCCCGCTTGGACGCCGACGCGGGGACGCTGACGCTGCTGGAGGCGGCGGTGAGCCTCCTCTGAGCCACAAAAAAGCCGGGGGCAAAATGCCCCCGGCTTTCCTCCTCGCGCTCCGCCCGCCGTCCTACTCGCCTTGCTCCTGCTCTTCCAAAAACCGCTCGGCGTCCATGGCCGCCTGGCAGCCGGACCCCGCCGCCGTCACGGCCTGCTTGTAGACCGTGTCCTGCACGTCGCCGGCGGCGAAAACGCCCGGCACGTTCGTCACGGGGCTGCCCGGCGTGGTCACGATGTAGCCGTTCGGGTCGGTCGCGAGCTTGCCCTCGAAGATCTTGGTGTTCGGCGAGTGACCGATGGCGATGAACACGCCGTCCGTCGGGAAGAACGTCTCGGCGTCGGTCTTCAGGTTGTGCAGGGTCAGCCCCGTCACCTTGCCCGCCTCGGGATCGTGAATCTGCTTGACGACGCTGTCGAAGACGAACTCGATCTTGGGGTTGTCCTGGGCGCGCTTCTGCATGATCTGCGAGGCGCGGAACGAGTCGCGCCGGTGGATGATCGTGACTTTGGAGGCCATCCGCGACAGGTAGTTGGCCTCTTCCAGGGCCGTGTCGCCGCCGCCGACCACGACCACCTCGCGGTTGCGGAAGAAGAAACCGTCGCAGGTCGCGCAGGCCGACACGCCCTTACCGTACAGGGCCGTTTCGGAAGGCAGGCCCAGCCACTTGGCCGACGCGCCCGTGGTCACGATGGCGGTCTTGGCCCGGAACTCCTTGCCGTCGTCGGTCTGGATGTGGAACGGGCGGTGGGAAAAGTCCACGTCGGTGACGTTCTCGGTCAGGAACTCCGCGCCGACGCGGGCGGCCTGCTGGCGCATCTGGTCCATCAGCTCCGGCCCCATGATGCCCGACGCGAAGCCGGGGAAGTTCTCGACGTCCGACGTGATCATGAGCTGGCCGCCGGGCAGGTTAGGTGCCCCGCCCTCGATCACCAGGGGGCGCAGATTGGCCCGCGCCGCATAGATCGCCGCCGTCAGCCCGGCGGGGCCGGAGCCGATAATCACCACGTCGCGCGCCTCGGTCGTCCCGTTGTCCTGGATGGTCATGGTCACGGATTGCCTCTTGTTTGGGTGCTGTCGGGGCGGGCCTGTCTTGCCCGCACCTACTCTTTGTAACAGTCCGCGCCGGGCGCGGGTTCCCTGGCGGCAGGTGTAAAACAGGACAGGCATGGAAAAGCCGGAGCGGGACGAATCCCGCTCCGGCGCGTGTTATCGGTCCCCTGCCAACGACTATTGCGGCGTCGAGCGGGGTTTATGCTTCTTGGCGGGCGGCGGTGCCCCGAGCGACTTGAGATCGGCCATGTTTTCCAGCTCGAAGTGGAAATCGAGCACCTCGCCGATGTCGATCGCGCCCTGGGCGGTGAACTGCTCGCGCTCGTCGTGGGTGACTTCGGGCGCGGTGTCCTTGAGGATGCCCTCCTCCCACTCTTCCTGTTTCAGAAACTGCTCGCCCATCTTCTTGCAGCGCGAGCAGCGGAACTTGACGTACACGAAGCTCGGGCCGAAGAGGCGCAGGTAGTACCCGTGCTGGACCACGTCCTTGGTGATGACGCGCTGGCCGCAGTTGCACTTGATGGACGTCCGCATGTTGCTCATGAGTGTGTACCTCCCGGTGGACAGGCGATGAATGCGATGCATGGAATGCGAAGCATACGGGAGCGTTTGGCGTGGTGTCTGTACGCCGCTATTATATCATATAATGGCATCTTCCGGGGCGGCCTGTACCAGTTTTTTGGCCCCGATGCTCGCCGCCGCCGCTTCCCCCAGCTCTTCCCCTAGGGGACGCTCCCGCTGGCGCGCGAGTTCCCGCCGCAGGCGCAGCAGGGCGACGTCTTTCCCCTTTGATTCCAGCATGACGTCGAACGACGGCAGCGCGTCGGCCCCGACCGCCTCCCGGAACAGCACGAACTCCAAGGGGTTGATGAAGTCCGCGTGGGCCTTTAACCGGGGCGCATGGAGCTTGGTCACGGTCTTGTCCCGCCCCGTCGGCCCTTCCTCCTTTTCGACGGTCGCCTCGAAATCGGTGGACGGGGACGAGTAGTGGATTTTAGGCGTCACGCCTTGGGGCCACGTCGCCAGGGCCGCTGTCAGTGCCTCGCGCATGGGCAGCGCCTCGGGGTTAAAGCAGAAGTGGTGCAGGTTGTCGAAGACGACCGGGCAGCCCGTCGCCTCGTGAATCCGCAGGACGTCGGCGACGCCGTAGGAGACGTCGTCGTTCTCGACCACGAGCCGCGCCCGCGTCCGCTCGGGGAGGTCTTTGTGGCGGCGGATGAACCGGGCCAGGCCCGCGTCCCGATCCCCATAGACGCCGCCGACGTGGGTGACGACGACGGCGTCCGGCCCGCACCCGAGGGTGTCCAAAATCCGCGCCTGGGTGTTCAGGTCGGTGACGCTCTTGCGGGCCACGTCCTCGTCCAGCGCGTTCAGCAGGATGTACTGCGACGGGTGCAGGCTTAATCTGATGTCGTACCCGCGCGCCAGCGCCCCCAGATCGGCCAGTTCATCCTTGGCCTCTTCAAGCTGATTATGAAACTGCGGCAGGTCGGGGTGGGTGAGGTAGGGGGCGATGTCCGAAGACATCCGGTACATGTGGATGTCGGTCTTGTGCAAATAGTGGAAGATGTCGCGCAGGTACTCGACGCTCTGCCGCACGTGCGGCCCGCTCCCGTGCCGCCGCGCGTCGTTCGAGGGCATGGCCGTGTCCGCCGTGATCGTCGCCAGATTCCCCCCGTGCCCGATCACCTTCACCGCAAAGCCGAAACGCATGAGAAAAGCCTCTTTCGGGAGCGTTATACCCTAAACAGGCGCGCGGTATGATCTTGGGACCGGGGCTGAAGCCTATCAGATCAACGCCTTCCAGAGCGCGGGGTCGAAGGGGAGGTCGGTTTGGGCGCGCAGGGCGGCAAGGTAGTCGGCGGCCTGGGCGGGGGCGAGCGGGCGGGCGGCGGGGTCGAGGGCGTCGCCGAACAGGACGACCTGGGCGGAGGGCAGGTCGCCCCGGCGGTTGCAGCGGCCCGCGCGGCGGATCAGGTTCTCGGGCGGGCACAGGGTAGACAGCAGCACGGTGGCGTCTAAATCGCTCGACTCCAGCGCGCCGCCCGTGGTCAGCAGCAGGTAGCCCTCGCCCTCTTTTTCCAGCTCGCGGAGCTGGGCGTAGACCATCCGGCGGGCCTGCGCGGGCTGGGCGGGGTGGTACAGGTAGACCGAGTGCGGGTAGGAGGGGGCCAGGCGGGCGTGGAGCAGTTCGGCGTCTTCTATCGCCTCGGTGACGGCGAACACGCGGGAGTTCTGGAAGTAGGCGCGGCGGACTTCGGCCTCGATCAAGGCCAGCGGGTCTCCAGTAGGCTTGTAGGTCAGGACGGGGGGTGTGCCGGGCCGGCTACCAGGGGCGGGCAGCGTGTCCAGAAAGCCCAGTTCTTCAGCGAAGGCGGGCGGCAGCGTACACGAGCCGACCAGGACATCCAAATCCTCGGCGAACAGAAACTCGACCAGGCGGTGGAAGCGGGCGAAGGCCTCGGGGCCATAGCCGTGGGCCTCGTCGAAGAAGAACAGGTCCCGGCGGGGGGCATCGGAGTCGGTGTCGGCCAGGGCGGCGGGCAGGGCGTGGACGCCGCCGCTGCCGAAGAACAGCTCCCCGAAGCGGCTGAAGGTGGTCAGGATCAAGTCCACCTCGGCCTCCAGGGGGTTCGTGACCACGTGGGGGTCTTCCGAGCCGTCCGGGAAGAAGCGGCGGCACTGGCTGCCGTCCGCCCCGGCGTCTTCGTTCCCGGCGTCTTCGTTCCCGGCGTCTTCGTTCCCGGCGTCCCTCCCGTCCCCCACGGCGCTGTCCAGGCAGAGGGTGCGCGCGGTCTCGTCGGCCAGCACCGAGGAGCGCAGGTAGGGGACCAGCCGGTACAGGGCGTCGTCGAGCGGCGAGCCGTCCGGCCCGATCAGGAACAGTCGGCGGGGGGCACCGCCGCGCCGCAGGCCCAGGGCGGGGATGACGACGGCCTCGGTCTTGCCCGCGCCGGCCGGGGCGAGCAGCAGGCCGCCCAGGTCGCCGTCGGGGCGGGACAGGCGCGCGTAGAGGCCGGCCTGCCAGGGGCGGGCGGTCGGCAGCGCGCCGTCGGTGGTCGAGCGGTAGGCGGCGGAGGCGATTTCAAGGGCATCATCGGGGGCGTCCGGTTGGGTCATCGGGGGCATGGTAGCGTCATTATAACACGAGTCGCCGCCGTTGTGACGCGCCCGGCGCTCTGTCAGCCACGACACCATTCACCGCCGCTGCACCCGGACGCCGCGCCACGGGCGGGGCGGATTCGTGGTATAATGCCCCGTGCCCTTCGGGGCAAAACTGCACACGCTTTCGACCGCGCTTTTCAGCCGATTTTCGAGGAAATCCCGCACACATGATCACCGTCCAGGAAGTCAGCAAGTCTTACGGCACCCGCACCCTTTTCGACCAGGTTTCGGTCAAGTTCACGCCCGGCAACCGCTACGGACTGACCGGCCCCAACGGGGCCGGCAAGTCTACGTTCATGAAGATTCTCACCGGCGACATCGAGCCGACCAACCGCGGCACGGTCAGCCGCCCGCGCCGGCTGGGCGTCCTGCGCCAGGACCAGAACGCCTTCGACGACACGCGCATCCTGGACACGGTCATGATGGGCAACCCCACGCTGTGGAACGCCCTGGGCGAGCGCAACAGGCTGTGCGAGGCCGAAGAATTTACCGACGCCATGATGGAGCGCCTGGGGGAGCTTGAGTCGCGGATCGCCGACGAGAACGGCTACGAGGCCGAGACCGAGGCGGCTGAGATGCTGCGCGGCATCGGCATCCCCGACGACAAACACCAGGACCTGATGGCGACCTTGCCGGGCGACTACAAGTTCCGCGTGCTGCTCGCCCAGGCCCTGTTCGGCGGGTCCGAGGCGCTGCTGCTGGACGAGCCGACGAACTACATGGATTTGGAGACCATCCACTGGCTGGAAGAGTTTCTGTTGGACTACAAGGGGACGCTGATCGTCATCTCCCACGACCGGCACTTCCTGAACGCCGTGACCACGCACATCGCCGACATCGACTACGACACCATCATCAACTATCCCGGCGGCTACGACGACATGGTGGAGCACAAGATGCAGGCCCGCCAGCGCATCGAGAGCGACAACAAGGACAAGGGCAAGAAGATCGCCCAGCTCCAAGAATTCGTGTCGCGCTTCGCCGCAGGCCAGCGCTCGTCCCAGGTCCAGTCGCGCAAAAAAGAGATCGTCCGGCTCGCCCCCACCGAGCTGAAGAAGTCCAACATCCAGCGCCCGTTCATCCGCTTCGAGCAGAAGAAGCCTTCGGGCCGCGAGGTCGTGACCGTGGTCGGCCTGTCCAAGTCGTTCGGCGACCGGCACGTCCTGCGGGACATCAACCTTGAGGTCTCGCGCGGCGAGAAGATCGCCATCATCGGCCCCAACGGCATCGGCAAGACGACCCTGATCCGCTGCCTGGTCGGCGATCTGGTGCCCGACGCGGGGACGGCGAAGTGGGGGGGCGGGATGACCTGGGGCTACTACCCGCAGGACTACCGCACCGAGATCACCGAGGGTATGCCCGCCCTGGACTGGATCATGGGCTTCGACGAGGAGGCGCAGGGCCAGCAGTACGTCCGCGGCCTGCTCGGGCAGATGCTGTTCAAGGGCGACGAGAGCCTCAAGTCTACCGAGAAGCTTTCGGGCGGCGAGGCGGCCCGCCTGCTGATGGCGAAGCTGATGCTCCAGCGCCACCCCGTGCTGATCTTCGACGAGCCGACCAATCACCTGGATTTGGAGGCCGTGTCCGCCCTGGCCGAGGGCCTGTCCGGCTTCGCCGGCACGGCCTTCGTGGTCTCGCACGACCGGGACCTGATCTCCGAGGTCGCCACCCGCGTCCTGTCGTTCTCGCCCCAAGGGCTGCTGGACTTCCGGGGCACCTACGACGAGTATCTGGAAGCGCACCCGCTGGCGGAGCGCGCGCGCAAGGGCGGCCGGTAGCCTCGGCAAGCGCCTGCACCCCGTTGCTTCTTCTGAATCGGGTGCTCTGACGGCCTGAAGTACAGGGCTGACTTATGTTCAGTGACATTACACCCGAGGACGGACCGCGCACGGCGCTGACCGCCGCCTCGGCGACACGGCTGCCCGTCGAACCCGGCGAGGCGTCCGCCCTGCTGGGGACGCTGCTGGAACAAACGCGGGATGTCGTCCTCCTGGCCGACGCGCCCCTGCCGGACCTCGCCGCGTTCCGCGTGGCATACGTCAATCCCGCCTTCGTGCAGTCCGGGCTGGGCAAGGCCGTCCGCGGCCTGCCGCTTTCACAGACGCTGACGGTCTTCAGCGAGGCGTTGTCCCGCCCCGCCCTGCTCGCCCACGTCCGGGCCAGCCTCTCGGCGGGTCTGCCGGTCCGGGGCGAGCCGCTCACGGGGGAGCAGGCGGGGCAGCCGCGCCATGCCCTGCTGGACATCACGCCCGTCCCGACCCCGTCCGGCCCCCACTCGCTCGACGGCCCCTGCCGGTGGCTCGTCTGCCTGCGCGACGCGGACGATCAGCGCCTCCTGGAGGCCGCGCTCCGTGGGACACAGGGCCGTTACCAGTTGCTGGCCGACACCATGGCGGACGTCGTCAGTCTCCACGACACGGACGGCACCTTCCTGTATGTCACGCCCTCCATCCTGAAGCTGACCGGATACAGTGTCGAAGAGACGCTGGGCCGCAGCTTCTTCGACTTCGCCCATCCCGACGATCTCGCGTGCCTGCTCAGCGGCGTGGCACGGGAAGACCCCGCGCAGGACTCGCCCCGAGTCGAGTGGCACCGCCTGTGCAGGGACGGGACGTACCTCTGGATGGAGACGACGGTCACGCGCGTCCCGGATGACGCGGAGCAGCCTTATCGCATGGTCTGTGCCTCACGGGACATCTCCACGCGCCGGCAGGCGGAGGACGACCGGCGGGAAGAGCAGACGCTGCTCCAGACGCTGATCGAGAGCCTGCCTGACCAGATGTACGTCAAGGATCGGCAGGGGCGTTATCTCCTGGACAACGATGCCCACCGCCGCTGGCGTCGGCTGGGGGCGGGTGAGATCTTCGGCAAGACGGTCTGGGACCTGTTCCCGCCCGAGCTTGCCGCGCTGTACGAGGCGGACGAGCGTGAAGTGCTCGAAGGCGGCCACCCGATCCTGAACCGTCAGGAGCCGACCTTGGACGGGGATGCGAAGCGGCGCTGGCTCTCCACCACGCGGACGCCGCTGCTGGCCGAAGACGGCAGCGTGATCGGGCTGGTCGGCATCAGCCGCGACGTCACCGACCTGCACGAGGCCGCCGAGGAGCTGCGCCAGAACGCGGATAAGTACCGCCTGCTGTTCCAGGCCAACCCCCAGCCGATGTGGGTCTATGACGTCAAGACGCTGGCTTTCTTGGCCGTCAACGACACCGCCCTGGCGCGCTACGGCTACTCCCGCGATGGGTTCCTCGGCATGACCCTGGCCGACATCCGCCCGCCCGACGATATGCCCGCGCTGATGCAGAACCTGTCCTACGCGCCCGAAGACCGCCAGGTCTCCGGCCCCTGGCGGCACCTGTGCGCCGATGGATCGATGATTCTGGTCGAGATTCACTCACACCCGATCACCCTGGACGGCCGGCAGGCGCGGCTCGTCATCTCCAACAACATCACCGAGCGCCGACGTGTCGAGACCGAGGCGGAGCAGCTCCTGGCCCAGACCAAGCACCTGCTGGCCGAAGCGGTGGAGCGGGCGGACCGTGACCCGCTGACGGGCCTGTTCAACCACCGCGCCTTCCACAAGCGGCTGGAAGTGGAAGCCGCCGCGTCCCGCCGGAGCGGGCGGCCCCTGTCCATCGCCATGATGGACATGGACAATTTCAAGTTCTTCAACGACGGTTACGGGCACTCGGTCGGCGACGAGGTGCTGAAGCGGGTCGCCCGCGCCCTCCACGCGGCCTGCCGGCCCGGCGACTCACTGGCGCGATTCGGTGGTGACGAGTTCGCCCTGCTGATGCCCGGCGCGGGCGCGGAAAAGGCCGTCCGCCTGGCGGACGGCCTGGTCTCGAGCCTGACGGGCGTCGGCTACCGCCCGCCCGGTTACGACACCATTATCCCTCTGTCGCTTTCCATCGGCATCGCCGTGTTCCCCGACGACGGGCCGGGCCGCCTGGATGCCCTCGCCGCCGCCGATGCCCGCCTGATCCGGGTCAAAACGGGGGGGGAGGCGCGGGGCGAGCTGACCGGGCGGCTGCGCGGGCGGCTGTCGTGTTCGGCGGCGGACTTTTCGATGCTCAATGCGCTGGTCACGGCGGTGGACGCCAAGGACCGCTACACGCGCCGCCACTCCGAGGACGTCATGACCTACTCGTTCGGCATCGCCCAGGAACTGGGACTCGACGAGGACGTGCAGCAGCAGACGCTGCTGGCGGCCCTGCTGCATGACGTGGGCAAGATCGGGGTCCCCGACCACGTGCTCCGCAAGCCGGGCAGGCTGGCCGAGGAGGAGTACGAGGCGATCAAGCAGCACCCGACGATGGGCAGCGTGATCGTGGGGGCGGTGCCGGGCTTCGAGGCGGCCCTGGGCGCGATCCGCCACCACCACGAGCGGTGGGACGGGGGGGGCTATCCGTCCGGCCTGCGCGGGGAGGAGATCCCCCTGATGGCCCGTCTGATGGCGGTGGCGGATGCGTTCAGCGCGATGACGACCGACCGGCCCTACCGCAAGGGCATGGACGCGGCCCGCGCGGTGTGCCTCCTCCAAGAAGGGTCGGGGACGCAGTGGGACCCCGCCTGCGTCCAGGCCTTTCAGACCGCCCGCCGCAAGATGGACAACGGCTACGAGGGGTGAATCGCCCATGCCCGCGGAAGGCCACTGCGACCCGTCTCGCCTCTACCACGTGACGCCGCTTCACTACCTGCCGCACATCCTGCGAAGCGGCGCGCTCTACGCCAAGAGCGTCCTCGCGGCCTCCGGCATCCGCCCCCGCGCCTCGGCAGCCCGCCGCGACCGGATGCTCGGCCTGGCCGACTGGGTCCACCTGTCCCTGCGCCCGGATACGCCCCTTCTCCGCGACAAGATGGGCCGCGGCTATCCGCACGCGCTGCTGGCCTTCGCGCGCGAACCCGTCCTCGCGCTCCCCCAGGTCGCCCTGCTGCCGTTCAACACCAAAGCGTGGCGCTCGCGCGCCGCGCTCCAGCCCGTGACCGAAGAGGCGGAGAAGGCGGCCCTGCTGCGCCGGCACACCGAGTCTGGCCGCCCGCCCAGCCTGGAGGTGCTGGTGCATTACGGCCTGGGCCTGACGTCCTTGACGCAGGTGGCATTCCCGAGCGACGACGAGCGGCGGCAGGTGGCGGAGCTTCTGAGGAGCCTCGCCCTCATCCCGCCCGCACCCCTCGTCACTATGCCCGCTCTGTTCCCGCGTGTCGAGTACCGCCCGACGACCGGGGACGCGCTCGCCGCCTACTTCACCCGATGCCGCGCCGCCGGGGCGCTCCTGCCGCCCCCGGACATCCCCTTTGACTGATGCCTTTGAGTAGCCTCCTGCTGACGCTCTGGCGGCACGTCGCCGCGACGGGGGTGCGCTACGGCGTGAGTCCCTGGGTGTTCGCCGCGCTCTACCTCGCCCACCACCCGCTCTTTTGGGGGACGATGGCCTGGCTCGCCGCGCGCGTCCGGGCCAAGAAGCCCGCCCGTGCCGTGGCCGCGTTGGGCGTCTTCTTCTGGTTCCTGCCCTATACCTACGTGTTCGTGTTCGGGCGCGGCCTGCCCGTATGGGCCTACGCCCTGGCCGGGGCCGCGATCCTGGTCGGCGGGGGCCACGCGCTCCGCGAGCTGCGCCGCCGGATCAAGCCGCCTCCCCTTTAAACTTCCCTCTGATGTGCTATACTGTCGTACTTCATGCGGGGTAGGGGGAGAGCAACACCGTGGCGCTTGCGCGTCCCGCCCCGATGGGGGCCGATCCGAGTCTTCTGCGCGGGACTGCCCGCTGTGACCGGCGCACCAAGAACCTCGTCCGGCGGCTGCGGCCCGGCGATGTGGCCGTGCTGGACCACTGCGACCTGGACGCCCTGGCCGCGCGCGCCCTGGCCGACGCGGGCGTGGCCGCAGTCGTCAACGCCCAGCCGTTCATCTCGGGCAAATACCCGAACCGCGGCCCCGCCGTGCTGCTGGCGGCAAACATCCCCCTGTTCCAGCTATCCGACCCGTCCCACTTCAGTCGCCTGCGCGACGGGGCGATGCTGACGCTGGACGCGCGATGGGGTGTCTCGCAGGATGGCAAGCTCGTCGATGGTCTGGCGCAGTGGGACGGCGTGCGGGTGGCCGACGAAACGGCCCACGCCCGCGCCAACCTGGGGGCTGAGCTTGAGAAGTTCGCCCGCAACACCCTGCAATATCTGGACGCCGAGAAAGACCTGCTGCTGGACCCGACGGGCGTCCCGGCCCTGCGCCGCGCGCGGCTCGCGGGGCGTCACGCCCTGGTCGTCGTCCGGGGCGAGGGCTACCGGGAGGACCTGGCGAGCCTGCGGGGCTATCTCCACGACGTCCGCCCTGTCCTGATCGCCGTGGACGGGGGAGCGGACGCGCTGCTCGCGATACGCCTGCGGCCCGACATCATTCTGGGCGACATGGACAGCGTCTCCGACGGCGCCCTGCGCTGCGGGGCGCAGGTCATCGTCCATGCCTACAAGGACGGCACCGCGCCGGGCCTGGAGCGGGTGCGCGCCCTGGGCGTCGAGGCAGACGTCTTCGCCGTGCCGGGCACGAGCGAGGACGCCGCCCTGCTGCTGGCCTACGAGCACGGGGCGGACCTGATCGTCGCCGTCGGGACGCACTCGAACCTGGAAGACTTTCTGGACAAGGGCCGGGCGGGCATGGCGAGCACGTTCCTGGTCCGCCTCAAGGTCGGGCCGCGCCTGGTGGACGCGCGCGGGGTGGACAAGCTGTACCGGCCCCCGCCGCCGGTGGGCTACTTTTTAGCACTCGTCCTGTGCATCCTCTTCCCTTTCGTCATGGTGCTGCGCTACTCGCCGCTGTGGGGCAACATGATGGCCCTGGTCCGCCTCTGGTGGCGGCTGCATTTGTAACCAGAGGGGGCGGAACCCCTCCCTGGCGGTGAGCCGCCGACACGGGGCTTTACACACCACACTCCATGCCCGACTTCCGCTACCACATCTTCTATCTCGGCCTGATGTTCTTGATGCTCGGCTTTGGCGTCTTCGTCGGCGCGTCCGTGATCGGGCCGGCCCAGGTCCGGGCGCAGACCAACTCCATCGCTAACCTTCGGCAGCAAGCCAACAAGATTCTCCAGGACGGGGACCAGGCGCGGGACCGGCTCGCCAAAGACGAGGGCATCCTGGCGGCCCTGCGGCCCGGCCGTGTCCGGGGCAAGCTGGCCGGCAAGCGCGTCGTCGTGGTCCAGACCGGGGACTACCCGGATGCGGCGACGGACGCCGCCACGGCGGTCAGCGACGCGGGGGCAACCGTGGTAGCGACCGTCGTCCTGACGCGGGGGTGGGAAACGCTGAACCCGCGCCAGCGGGACGCGCTCGACGCCGTCGCCCCCGTCGGGGCAGACACGGCGGCTCAGGACGCCGCCCTGCTGTCGGCACTGGCCGGGGCGCTATCGGACGGGACCGACGCAGGTGTTGCGCCCGCGCGAACCTTGGAAGCTTTGCAAGGGCAGGGCCTGATTACGCTCTCGGGCGACCTGTCCCGGCCCTGCGGCCTGTTCGTGGTCGTCGGCGGCGGTTCGGATGAGACCGCCCCGCCCCGAGTGGACGGGCCGCTGCTGGCCGGCTTCCGCGAGTCGGCCCCGTCCGCCCGCGTCGTCGGCTGCGAGTCGTCGGCGGCGTCCTTCTCCTCCGTCCTCGCCTTCCAGTCGGCCGGCATCGCCAGCGTGGACTGTGTCGACCTGCCGCTGGGCCAGCTCGACCTGCCCTTCGCCCTGCGCGGAGACATCGGCGACTACGGCGTCAAGCCAACGGCCCGCCAGACACTGCCCGAAGCCCTGGGCGGGGCGCCCGCGCCGTGAGGACAACCCAAAGATGAAGTGGACACCCCGAGGATGAAGATGCCCCGATGAACGTCTGTGCCCTCGTCCCCGCCTTCAACGAGGCCGCGCGGATCGGCCTGACAATTCAAGCCCTCCGCGCCCGCCCCGAGATTTCCCAGATCGTCGTTCTGGACGACGGTTCGACCGACGGCACCGGAGACCAGGCACGTGCGGCGGGGGCGTCCCAAGTGATCTCGACCAAAAATGGCGGCAAGGGGGCGGCCTTGATGGCGGCCTACGCCGCCGCTCGCGGGCGGTTCGACGTTTACCTGCTGCTCGACGCCGACCTGGGCGCGTCGGCGGGCGAGGCGGTCAAACTGCTGCCGCCACTGCGGCGCGGCGAGGCCGACATGGTCGTGGGGATGCTGCCGCCCGACCCCGCCTTTGCCGCCTCGGGACAGACGGGTGGGCTTGGCTTCGTCGTGCGCCTCGCCCGGTGGGGCATTCTGCGCCGGTCCGGGCAGACGTTCCGGCAGCCGCTCTCGGGCCAGCGCGCCGTCCGGGGGGCTGTCTTGGAGGCGATCGAGGGCAAGTTCGCGGCGGGGTTCGGTGTCGAAGTGGATTTGACCGTCCGCGCCCTCGCCGCGGGCTACCGCGTGGCCGAGGTCGAAACCGAGTTCCGCCACCACGTCACCGGCGGCGACTGGGCCAGCCTGCGTCACCGCGCCCGTCAGTTCCGCGACGTGGCGCAGGTGGTGCTGGGGGCGTAGGGCAGGGCCGGGGCCTACACTTCCCGCAGACTGTCCAAAAACTCCAGGCTTTTCAGATCACGTTCCAGGCGGAAGCGCAGCGTCCGGCGCAGGGCCAGGCGGACTTGGTCCATGCTCTTGGGGCCGGCGGGGGGCAGGGCGGCCAATGCCTGGCCGCCGTCCAGACCCAGGCGCTCCAATGTTTGCAGCAGACGCAGCGCGCCCATGCCCAGGGGACTGTGGTCCTCGTTGCCCTCGGGGTGGGCGTGGCGGGGGCAGAGCGCGCCGCCGCCCGACGCGGACAGGGCGAACAGCTCGTCGCGGGCGAAATCGCCCGGCAGAGGTGCCCCACACACGCCGCACTCGGCGAGGTTGGGAGCGTAGCCCAGGTCCCCTAAAAGCTGTATCTCGAACCAGCGGGCGGCCAGTTCGGGCGGCGTGACAGCCTCGGTCTGGTGCAGGCCGGACAGCAGCAGGCCGTACAGCCGGGGATTGGGAGCGTCGTCTTCGACCGACCGGCCTACTAAATCTGCCAGATAAAGCCCGTGGGCCAGGCGATTGATGTCGAGCCGCAGGCGCGGGAACGACTGCTGTACCTCGACCTGGGTGACTATCTCCAGCGACTTGCCCGATGCCAGCCCGAAGCGGGTGCAGGTCAAAACTTCGGTCGCGCCGGACAGGCGTGAGATCGCTTTGCGCGCCCCCTTGGCGATGGCCGAGAACCGGCCTTTGTCGGGCGAGTAGAGTGTGAGGATGTTGTCCGTCTCGCCGAAATGCAACCGGCGCAGCACGACGGCCTCGGTGGTGTACGCGGGCATGGGAGGCTTGCCTACTCGCTGTCTTACTCGTAGTCCTGGGGGCGGTAGGCGTCGAACAAGGCAACGCCGGACGACGTGCCCAGCCGGTTCGCGCCGGCGTCCAGCATTTCCAGAGCCGTTTCGACCGTTTTGATGCCGCCCGACGCCTTGATGCCGATGGGGGACGCGCCGACCGCGCGGCGGATGCGGCGGATGTGCTCCGCCGTGGCCCCGCCGCCCGCCGTGCCTGTTGATGTCTTGATAAAGTCCGCACCTGAATCGCGGACCATCCGGCTCGCCAAGTCGATCTCCTCATCGCTGAGATAGCAGGTCTCGATGATGACCTTGAGCAGTACGCCCCCCGCGCCATCAGCCCGGCCATGCGCGCGGCAGGCATCCACCACGCCCCGCAGGTCCTCCATCACCGCATCGAAGTCGCCCGACTTGAACCGCGACAAGTTCAGGACGGCGTCCACCTCCTGCGCACCGTTGGCGATGGCGTTCTTGGTCTCGTAGACTTTAGAAAGCCGGGTAGCCGTGCCGAACGGGAAAGCAACCACCGTGCAGACCTTGACGTCGGACCCATCGAGCACGCGGGCGGCGGCCCCGACCCAGCAGGGGAGGATGCAGACACTCGCGAAGTGCCGCCGCCCGCTCTCCTCGCACAGCCGCAGCGTCTCGTCGCGGGTCGAGGTGGGCCGCAGCAGCGTGTTGTCGATGGTCTTGGCGAACTGTTCTTTGGTGTACATGGTCAGTTGAACCCACCCCGCCGCAAGCGGCGACCCTCCCGCAACGGGAGGGTGGGCTGAGAAGTGGACAAAGGGTTTGCCGCGTCTTCGGCGGCCTTATCCGTGAAAGGCACCAAAAAGGCACAGAAAACCCTGTGTCACCTTCAGGCATCCCTCCCGTTGCGGGAGGGTGGCGGGCTGGCCCACCGGGTGGGTTCTTGCCGGGTCCCTACCGCGTCGCCGCCTTCCACGAACCCACCAGCGCGGCCAGTTGCTCGCCCGCGTCGGGCCGGCCCGCCGTTTTGTGCAGAAAGTCTACGAGGGCACTGCCGATGACCGCGCCGTCCGCCGTTTCCAGCACCTGCCGGACGTGGGCGGGGGTGGACACGCCGAAGCCGACGCAGACGGGCTTGTCCGTGGCCGCCCGGATGCGCGCGATCAGGGCCGCCAGCTCCGACGACATCTCGGCCCGCGCCCCGGTCACGCCCGTCCGCGAGACGCAGTAGACGAACCCGCTGGCATTGTGGGCGATCAGCGCGATGCGGGCAGGCGTGGATGTCGGGGCGACTAAAAAGATCGTCGCCATGCCCGCCGACTCGGCGGCGGCCTTCCACGGCGCGGCCTCCTCGGGCGGCAGGTCGGTCAAGATCGCCCCATCCGCGCCGGCCTCAGTGAACGCCTGGGCGAACCGCGCCAGCCCGTAGCGCAGGGCCAGATTATACGACGTCATCAGCACAAGCGGCACGTCGGTCAGGGCGCGGGCGTCGCGGACGGCCTGCAAGACGGTGTCCGGCGTCACGCCCCGGTCCAGCGCGCGCTGCGAGGACGCCTGGATGCTCGGCCCGTCGGCCAGCGGGTCGGAGTAGGGGATGCCCAGCTCCACCACGTCCGCCCCGGACCGGGCAAGGGCGGCGATCAGGGCGGGCGTCCCCTCTAGAGTTGGGTCGCCCGCCGTCAGGAACGTCACCAATGCCCCCTCGCGGGCGGCTTTGAGGCGGGCAAACGTCAGGTCAAGGCGGTTAGGCATAAGTAGTACATTCGATGCAGGGAGGCACCCGGCACTTCCAGTGCCGGGATGACCTAAACCGCCGCCACTTCTTGCTGCTGCTCACGAATGGTTCCATGCTTCACAGCAGGCCCAGGCGGGTGGCGACGGAGTCTACGTCCTTGTCGCCGCGGCCCGAGAGGCAGACGATGACGCGCTGTTCGGGGGACATCTGCGGGGCCAGCTTGCGGACGTGGGCGAAGGCGTGGGACGTTTCGAGGGCCGGGATGATGCCCTCGGTGCGCGAGACCCACTGGAAGGCGTCCAGTGCCTCGTCGTCGGTGATCGAAACGTACTCGGCCCGCCCGATCTCCTTGAAGAAGGCGTGCTCGGGGCCGACGCCGGGGTAATCCAGGCCCGCCGAGACGCTGTGGGTGGGCCGGACCTGGCCGTACTCGTCTTGGAGCACGTAAGAGGCCGAGCCGTGCAGGACGCCCTTGGTGCCCGCCGTCAGCGTGGCGGCGTGGTTGTCGGTGTGGGTCCCGTGCCCCGCCGCCTCGACGCCGATGAGCCGGACGCCGACGTCGCGGACGAACGGGTAGAAGATGCCCATCGCGTTCGAGCCGCCGCCGACGCAGGCGACCACGGCGTCCGGCAATGCCCCCGTGTCTTCCAAGAGCTGCTGACGGGCCTCGATCCCGATGACGGATTGGAAGTCGCGCACCATCGTGGGGTAGGGGTGCGGGCCGGCGACGGTGCCGATGATGTAGTGCGTGTCGTGGACGTTCGTGACCCAGTCGCGCATGGCCTCGTTCAGGGCGTCTTTGAGCGTCTTGGTGCCCGACGACACGGGCCGGACCTCGGCCCCGAGCAGCTTCATCCGCACGACGTTGAGCGCCTGCCGCTGCACGTCTTCTTCGCCCATGTAGACGACGCACGAGTAGCCGAACAGGGCGCAGGCCGTCGCCGTGGCGACCCCGTGCTGGCCCGCACCGGTCTCGGCGATGATGCGCGGCTTGTTCATGCGCTTGGCGAGCAGAATCTGCCCCAGCGCGTTGTTGATCTTGTGCGCGCCGGTGTGGGCCAGATCCTCGCGCTTGAGATAGACCTGCGCGCCGCCCAGCTCGCGCGTCATCTTCTCGGCGAAGAACAGCGGCGTGGGGCGTCCGACGTAGTTCTTGGCGAAGTAGTCCACCTCGGTCTGGAACAGCGGGTCGGCTTTGGCCTGGGCGTAGGCCTCCGTCAGCTCGTCCAGGGCCGGGATGATCGTCTCGGGCACGAACCGCCCGCCGAACTCGCCGCCGAACCGCCCCTGCGCGTCGGCGACGTAACGGTCGGCAGGGGGGGGAGCTGTCTGGGCGGCTGCTTCGCGCTCTGCGGTGCTTGGCATGGGGTGGATTCTTTCCGTGTAACGTGTAAAGGGCATTGTAGCACCGCAGGCGGGTGATGTCAACTTGGGGGCGAGGGCCTTTCACCCCTGCCCCAAGTCCCACGCGCGCACGGCCCGGATGAACGCCCGCACTTTCGCGTGGTCCTTGACGCCCGGCGCGGACTCGACGCCCGAGGACACGTTCACGGCGTAGGGGCGCACGGCGTCGAGTGCGGCTGTGACGTTGTCCGGGGTCAGGCCGCCGGCGAGCATCACGGGCCGGTCGGTCAGCGCCTTGGCGCGGACGGCCAGCGACCAGTCGAACGTCTCGCCTGACCCGCCCAGCCTGTCTTTGTGATAAGCATCCAGCATCACGGCCCCGACGGCATCGGGATAGGCCGCGATCTCGGCCAGGCTCGACTCGTCGCGCATCCGAAACGCCCGAATCCGCCACGCCGCCCCGCGCCGGAAGCGGCTCTTGTCGGTCGTGTCGGCGTAGTGCTCGACGTATTCGGCCAGATACTCCTCGGCGTCCTCGGGCCGGTGCGCGACCACGACGCGCTTGACGAACAGGGGCAGGGAGGCGCTGATCACGTGGTAGACCTCGGGCGGCACGAAGCGCGGCGTCCCCGGCACGGCGATGAACCCCAGCGCGTCCGCCCCTGCTTCAGCCGCCGCCACCGCATCCAGCCCGTTCGAGATACCGCAGATTTTAATGCGTGTCACAGTTGCTTGCTCCAATGTGCGAGGGACGTAAGCTCTCTCGCTTAATTAGTGGTGCTGCGTAGCCAAGCCACGTAGCCAAGCCAGGTTGCCATGCTGAGTAATTGCGGGCCGAGTAGTTGAAAACTGCTCGCTAGGAGAGGCACCCTTCGGGTGTCTAGGGCGAAGATGTCCTCTCCGTCGTCCGCAGGACGCTTCACCCAGCGAGTAGTTTTCAACTACTCGGCCCGCTCGGCCCGCAACTCGGCCTGTGACCACTCGGCCCGTGACTACTCGGCTGCTCGGCACACCCCGCGTGACGTCACCTAATATGCCTCCCGCACGGCGCGGACGAACGCGCGCATCTTGTCCGGGTCTTTGACGCCCGGCGCGGATTCGACGCCCACGGTGACGTCCACGGCATAGGGGCGGACGCGCGCGACGGCGGCTCCGACGTTCTCCGGGGTCAGGCCGCCGGCGAGGATCACCCGCTTGCCGTATTGATGGGTCTCGCGGGCCAGCTCCCAGCCGTAAGCGTCGGCCTGCCTGTCCCCACCCGTCCAGCTTGCGGGCGCGGGCGCGTTGACGTTCAGCAGGTAAGACTGGGCCGCACCGTTAAAGCCCGCCACGCGGCGCAGATCGCGGTCGCCGCCGACATGGAACGCCTTGATCTTGCGCCCCATGTCCCAGTTCTCGCGGATGATGTCGGTCCACACGCTGTCCTGGTAGTATTGAATCTGGTGGAACAGGGTCAGGACGCGCCGCCCCTCCATGCGCCAGGCGAGGGCCGTGGTGCGGTCGAAGACGCCGACTCGGACGATGTGTTCGGGCAGGCGCGCGGCGATGTCGCAGAACTCCATCGGGTCGATGACGCGCGGGCTATTCTCGTCGCAGTGGAAGCCCAGCATGTCCGCGCCCGCCTCCACCGCCGCCTGTGCGTCCCGCGCGCTCGTGATCCCGCAAATCTTGGTCAGTGTCACGCCCCTATTGTACCTGCCCCGGACCCGCCGCAGACTTAACACGCTCTTAACGCGCTCTTAATGTTACCTCGTTCCGATTTGGGTATCATCTCCGTGCGACCCCGCCCCGTTCAGACGAACCGCAGACGATGGGGTAGGGGCAAGGAGAAGTCCATGACCATGACGGCACCCGCCCCGAATTTCCGGGAAGAGACCCCCGAGGCGCGCGAAGCCGTGCCCGGCGTCCTCGGCACGGACGAGCTGCGGACGCTGAACGCCTATTGGAGCGCGGCGAACTACCTGTCCATCGGGCAGATCTATCTGCTGGACAACCCGCTTCTCAAAGAGCCGCTGCGTCGCGAGCACATCAAGCCGCGCCTGCTTGGGCACTGGGGGACTACGCCCGGCCTGAACTTCATCTACGCCCACTTCAACCGCGTCATCAAGCGGGACGACCTGAGCGTCATCTACGTCGCCGGGCCGGGGCACGGCGGGCCGGGCCTGGTCGCCAATACTTATTTGGAGGGCACGTACAGCGAGATTTACTCCGACGTCTCGCAGGACGAAGCCGGGATGAAGCGGCTATTCAAGCAGTTTTCGTTCCCCGGCGGCATCCCTTCCCATGCCGCGCCGCAGACGCCCGGCTCGATCCACGAGGGCGGCGAGCTGGGCTATTCGCTGTCCCACGCCTACGGCGCGGCCTTCGACAACCCCGATTTGATCGTCTGCTGCGTCATCGGCGACGGCGAGGCCGAGACCGGGCCGCTGGCGGCGAGCTGGCACTCCAACAAGTTCCTGGACGCCCGGCGCGACGGTGCCGTCCTGCCGATCCTGCACCTGAACGGCTACAAGATCGCCAACCCCACGGTCCTGGCGCGCATCCCCCAGGCTGAACTGGAAAGCCTGCTGGTCGGCTACGGCTACAAGCCGCACTTCGTCGTGGGCGACGACCCCGAGAAGATGCACCAGTGCATGGCCCAGACGCTGGACACCGTTCTGGGCGAGATCAAAGGCATTCAAACGAAGGCGCGCGCGGGCGGCGACTCGGCACGCCCCGCCTGGCCGATGATCGTCCTGCGCTCGCCCAAGGGCTGGACCGGCCCCAAGGAAGTGGACGGCAAGAAGACCGAGGGCTACTGGCGCTCGCACCAAGTGCCCATCGAGGACATGAACACGCCCGAGCACGTGGCGCTTTTGGAAGAGTGGATGCGGAGCTACCGGCCCCAGGAGCTGTTCGACGAAGGCGGGACGCTGCTCCCCGAGCTGGCGGCCCTCGCCCCCGTGGGCGACCGGCGTATGGGCGCAAACCCCCACGCGAACGGCGGGCTGCTCCTTAAAGACCTGCACCTGCCCGATTTCCGCGATTACGCCGTCGCCGTGGACAAGCCGGGCGTGACGGTCGGCGAGGCCACGCGCACCCTGGGCGTCTTCCTGCGGGACGTGATGAAGGCCAACGCCGACAACCGGAACTTCCGTGTGCTCTCCCCCGACGAGAACAACTCCAACCGCCTGGGGGCCGTGCTGGACGTCACCAACCGCGCCTGGGAGGCCGAGACGGCCCCCGATGACGATCATCTGGCCCCCGACGGGCGCGTCATGGAGATCCTCAGCGAGCACACCATCGAAGGCTGGCTCGAAGGGTATTTGCTCACGGGCCGGCACGGATTTTTCTCGTGCTACGAGGCGTTCATCCACATCATCGACTCGATGTTCGGCCAGCACGCCAAGTGGCTCGAAACGAGCCGCAAGCTGCCCTGGCGGCGGCCCATCGCGAGCCTCAACTACCTGCTGACGTCGCACGTGTGGCGGCAGGACCACAACGGCTTCTCGCACCAGGACCCCGGCTTCATCGATGTCGTGATGAACAAGAAGCCCGAGATCGTCCGCGTCTACCTGCCGCCGGACGCCAACTGCCTCCTGTCCGTGGCCGACCACTGCCTGCGGTCGCGCGACTACGTCAACGTCATCGTGGCCGGCAAGCAGCCCGCGCTGCAATTCCTGGACATGGACGCCGCCGTGAAGCACTGCACGGCGGGCGTCGGCATCTGGGACTGGGCATCGAACGACCGGGGCGGCGAGCCGGACGTGGTCATGGCCTGTGCGGGAGACGTGCCGACGCTGGAGACACTGGCCGCCGCGGACCTCCTGCGCCGGCACCTGCCCGATCTCAAGGTCCGCGTGGTCAACGTCGTGGACGTGATGACGTTGCTGCCGCACTCCGAGCACCCGCACGGGTTGAACGACGGCGACTTCGATTCGATCTTCACCCCGAACAAGCCGGTCATTTTCGCCTACCACGGCTACCCGTATTTAATCCACCGGCTGACCTACCGGCGCACAAACCACGACAACTTCCACGTGCGCGGTTTCAAGGAGAACGGCACCACGACCACGCCGTTCGACATGGTGGTCCTGAACGACCTGGACCGCTTCCACCTGGCGACCGACGTCATCGACCGTGTGCCGTCCCTGGGCTACCGGGCCGCCTCCCTGAAGCAGATGCTGCGCGACAAGCTCACCGAGCACCACCTGTACGTCCGCGCCCACGGGGAAGACATGCCCGAAGTGCGCGACTGGACGTGGACGGGCGACGGCACGGCGGCACATCAGCCCAAGACCGAGGACGACAATTAAGAACAGCTAGGATGAACGTGTGAAGGGCAACCGTATAAGAGGGCGAACACGAGGTTCGCCCTCCTCTCTATGAAAGCCTCTCCATGAAAGCCTCTCCATGAAAGCCTCTCCATGAAAGCCTCTCCATGAAAGCCTCGCCATGAAAGCCTCGCCATGAAAGCCTCGCCATGAACGTCCTCGCCCTGAATGCCGGCAGCTCCAGCCTGAAGTTCCGCCTGTTCCGCGTCGCGCCCGGCGGGGAGGACGTGCTGACGGAGGGCGAGGTCGAGCGCCTTGACGCGGGGGCGTTCCCCGAGGCGGCGGCGCAGGCCGTCGCGCAGTGCCGGCCGAGGGGCATTGACGCCGTGGGGCACCGGGTCGTGCACGGCGGGGCGCGGTTCTCCGCGCCGACCCGGATCACCCCGGACGCGCTGGACGCTTTGCGCGGGCTGGCGGACCTGGACCCGCTGCACAACCCCGTCGAAGTCTCGCTGATCGAGGCCGCACAGCGTCTGCTGCCGGATGCGCCCGCCGTGGCAGTCTTCGACACGGCGTTCCACCGGACCCTGCCCGAGACGGCCTGGCGCTACGCCCTGCCGACCGACATGGCTGACACGCTGGGCCTGCGCCGCTACGGCTTCCACGGCATCTCCCACCGCTACGTCTCCGAGCGGCTGATTGAACATCTGGGGCGCGGCGCGGAGGGGACGCGGCTGATCACCTGCCACCTGGGCAGCGGGGCCAGCGTCTGCGCCCTTTTGGATGGGCAGAGCGTGGACACCAGCATGGGACTGACGCCTTTGGAGGGCCTGGTCATGGGGACACGCTCGGGCGACGTGGACCCCGGCCTGCTGCTGTACCTGCTGCGGTCGCAGGGCATGACACCGGACACGCTGGACGACTTGCTGAACCACGAGAGCGGGCTGAAGGGCCTGTCCGGGCGCGGCCCGGACGTGCGCGATGTGGAACAGGCGGCCCAGGGGGGTGATGCGCGTGCCGCGCTCGCTTTGGAGATATTCGCCTATCGGGTGCGGAAATATCTGGGCGCTTACGCCGCCGCGCTGGGCGGCCTGGACGCGGTCACCTTCACCGGCGGCATCGGCGCGCGATCTTCGGACATGCGCGGGCGCATCTGCAACGGCCTCAACTTCTTGGGCCTGAGCCTGGACGGGGTCGCCAACGGGGCTGCGGCGGGAGACCATCCCGCGCGCATCAGCGGGGCCGATGGGGCAGTATCGGCCTGGGTCATCCCCACCGACGAGGAGCGCCAGATCGCCCGCGAGGTCGCCGCGCTGCTCGGGCCAGGCGGGTAACTCCCGAACAGAGGGCGCGATGGCCCGTCACGGCATCCGCCGCCGGGCGGGGGCGGCGACGCAGCGGAAGCCGGGGCACCGGGTACAATGCCGCCTATGGACGTTTCCGACGCGCCTCTGCTGCGAATCAATGGAGCAACGCTGGTCAGGGGCGGCCGGCACGTCCTGGACGATCTGCATTTGGAGGTCGCCGCCCGGCAGCACACGGCGATCATCGGCCCGAACGGGTCCGGCAAGTCGTCGCTGGTCAAGCTCATCACGCGGCAGCACTACCCCCTGGCGCGCGCCGATGGACGGCCGGCTGTCACGATCTTCGGGCGCGAGCGGTGGGACATCTTCGCCCTGCGCTCCCTGCTCGGCATCGTGTCCGCCGACCTCCACGCCGCCTTCGTCGGTGACGCGGGCTTGAGGGGGCTGGACGCCGTCGTTTCGGGCTTTTTCGCGGCCCAGGGCCTGGCGTCACACCACGCCGTCACTCCCGACATGACGCGGCGGGGGGCGGAGGCGCTCGCCCAAGCCGGGGCGGCATTCTTGGCGCAGAGGCCGCTGGCGACGATGTCCACCGGCGAGGCCCGGCGCGTCCTGATCGCCCGCGCTCTGGTCCACGACCCGCGCGCCCTGCTGCTGGACGAGCCGACCACGGGCCTGGATTTGATCGCCCGGCAGCGGTTCCTCGAAACGCTGGGCGGCATCGCGCGGCGGGGTAAGACGATCTTGTTGGTCACGCACCATGTCGAAGAGGTCCTGCCCGACATCGGGCGTATCATACTGATGCAGGGCGGCAGAATCTTCCGGGACGGCGACAAGGCCGATGTGCTGACGTCGGAGAACCTATCCGCGCTCTACGATGCCCCCATCGAAGTGCGTGAAAGCGGCGGCTACTACGCGGCTCGCGCGCTGCCGCGCGCCGGGCAGGTACAATAGCCCCCGTGAGCAATATCCCCGTGAACGGCGTTCTGAACATCGACAAGCCTGCGGGCATGACCTCGCACGACGTCGTCGCCCGCGTCCGGCGGGTCGCCCAGACCAAGCGCGTCGGCCACGCCGGGACGCTGGACCCGGACGCAACGGGCGTCCTCCTGGTCTGCCTGGGCCTTGCCACGCGGCTGTCGGACTTTTTGGCCGACGAGGGCAAGTCTTATCGTGCGACGCTGTCCCTGGGCGCGACGACGGACACCGAAGACGCCTCGGGGGTGACATTGACGCAGACCAACGCAAGCCACATCGCCGAGGCCGACCTGCGCGCCGTTTTGCCAGAGTTCATCGGGGACATCGCGCAGATCCCCCCGATGGTCAGCGCGGTCCACCACGAAGGCAGGCGGCTCTACCAACTGGCGCGCGAGGGTGTAACGGTGGAGCGCGCCCCCCGCACGGTCCGCATCGACGGCATCACGCTCAGAGACTGGACGCCCGGCGTGGCTCCGGCGGCGACGCTGGACGTAGCCTGCGGCAAGGGAACTTACATACGGACGCTGTGCGCGGACATCGGCGCGGCCCTGGGCGTGGGGGGCCACATGGCGAGGCTGCGGCGGACGCGGGTCGGGGCCTTCTCGGTTGACAGCGCCACACCGCTGGACGCTCTGACTGGAGACGATCTGCTTGAGCTGCTGGTACCGCCCGCCGATGCGCTCGCCGAAATGCCCAAGCACCTGGCCGGCGACGCCGACCTGGGAAACATAAAACACGGGCGCGCGCTCGCCTCGGCCCTGCCGCCGGGCACCGTCGCGCGGGTCGTGGACGCCGCGAACAGCCTGGTCGCGCTAGCCCGCGCCGACGGGGAACGGCTGCACCCGTTCAAAGTGTTTCCCCCATAACAATGCGCGTCATTCACCCACTGCAAAGTCTCGAAACCCCGCCGGGCGGCACCGCCGTCGCCATCGGCGTCTTCGACGGCGTCCACCGGGGGCATCAAGAGATCCTGCACCAGACCGTGCGCGAGGCCCGGTCCCAGGGCCTGACGCCGCTGGCGCTGACCTTCGACACGCACCCCTCGGCCCTGTTCGCGCCGGACCACTCGCCCCCGTACATCGCCTCCTTGGCCCAGCGGATCGCCCTGATGGGCGAACGCGGGGGCGGCTTGGAAGCCGTCGCGGTCGCGCGTTTTGATGCCGCCTTCGCCGGCCTGTCGCCGGCCCTGTTCGTTGCCGACATCCTGGAAGGGGCTTTGGGCGCGCGGCACGTGCTGGTCGGCGCGGACTTCTGCTACGGCGCGCGGCGGGCGGGCACGGTGACGACGCTGCTGCAAGACGGCGCGCGCAAAGGCTTCGCGGTCACGGTCGTGCCGCCGTTCCTGCTGAACGGGGGCCGCGTCAGCAGCACCCAGATTCGCGGCCTCGTCGCGGCGGGCGACCTGCCCGGCGCGCGGCACCTCCTGGGCCACCCGTTCGTCGTCGAGGGCACCGTCGTCCACGGCAAGCATTTGGGGCGGACGCTGGGCTACCCGACGGCCAATCTATCGCCGATCCAGCCCGGCCAGCTTCTGCCGGGCGACGGCGTCTACGCCGCCCTCGCGCGTCTGGCCGACGGGCGCGTCGTGCGGGCCGCCGTCAGCGTCGGCACAAACCCGACCACGGACACCGACGGGGGCCGCAAGGTCGAGGCCTTTCTGATGGACGGCTTCACGGGCGACCTGTACGGCCAATCTCTCGCGCTGGACTTCCGCGAAAAAGTCCGCGGCGAAACAAAGTTCGACGGCCTGCCCGCTCTGGTCGCGCAAATGGGCCGGGACGTGGCCGGCATTGAAACGCTTTTGGCTGGTGCCGAAGTCTGACCCGGCGATGGAAATGATGGGCGGCATCAGCACCTAGCGCGGCGTCAGCAGGAAGGCGCGCGGGTGGCCGCCGGCGAGGCCGACGCCGGCGATCTGGCCGCGGGCGTTGACGGCGCGGGCTTCGGTCAGGAGCCAGCCGGAGCCGGGGGGCAGCAGGTTGTTCAAGTCAACGATTTGGCCGTCGTGCCACAGGACGGCGCGGCGGGCGGGCGAATCGGGGGCGGGGGCGGCGTAGCCCACGGCGTCGCCCGCGTCGCTGACGTCGGCGGCGGCGCTATCGGCCATGCCCGGCAGCGTCCCCAGGTCGCGCATCTGGCCCTCGGCCCACAGGAAGGCGTGGCGGGTCTCGCCCGGCCCGGTCTCCGAACAGCCGGCGATCTGGCCGCGCGCGTTGATCCGGCAGGCCAGGCTGTTCGCGCCGCCCAGCGTCCCCAGGTCCTGCATCCGGCCGTCCGCCCAGAGGAAGGCGTGGGTCTGGCCGAACGTCGCGGTGTCCGACTTGCCGACGACGACGCCGCCGTCGTTGACGCCGTAAGCGGCGCTGTATGCCCCGCCTAATGTGCCCAGGTCGCTGATGTCGCCGCCCTGCCAGAGGAACGCGCGGGCGATCTGCGCCCGCCAGCGGTCGTGGCCGCCGGTCTCGGCGATGCCCACCACCTGACCCGCGCGGTTGACGCCGCGCGCCTCGCTGTAGGGGTAGCCGGGCAGCGACCCGACCCGGTGCGGCGTCCCGTCCCAGACAAACGCCCGCCCGCGTCCGGGGATGTTGAACGAGGTCCCCGCCGCCCGCCCGTCCCCGCTCAGGCCCGAAGCAAGGCTGAAGTGCTGCTTGGGCAGCGCCCCTAGGTCCACGCCCCGTCCATCCCAGAGGACGCCCCTCGCGGTCTGCCCGATGCCCCAGGCCGTGCCCGCGACATGGCCCGCGTCGTCCAAGGCGACAGCGTCCGTGACGCCGCCCGCGTCGCCCAGGTCGATGATCGCATAGGACAGCGGCGCGGCGTCATGGGCACCGGCCTGGGTGCCGGACAGGCGGGACGCCCCCGCCGTCGTCAGCCGCCACGGAATCAGCAGGGGCAGGGCGGCGGCTAGAATCCAGCCCAGCCGCGCGCGACCCCCTTGCCCCGCCCGAGCCAGGCCCACCAGGCGGCGGCGCAGGCCGTGGTAGCCCGGAGACAGACTCAGCGCCGGGGCGGGTTGTTTTCCTCCCCCGGCCATGCGGAGCAGCAGACGCCCGTAGGACGCCGTGGACGCGCCGGTCGCGCGCAGTGCCAGGGCGTCGCAGGCCTCCTCGCGGGCCATAGCCCACTCGGCACCTGCCCACCAGGCCAGCGGGTGAAAGAAGAAAAAGATGCCAGTCAGCGTCGGCAGCCAGGCCAGCAGCAGGTCGCCGCGCCGCGCGTGGGCCATCTCGTGCGCCAGGGCCAGCCGCAGCTCGTCCGGCGTCAGTTCGGCGGCCAGCCCGACCGGCAGCAGGATCACGGGCCGGAGCAGGCCGACGATGCAGGGGGCGGTGACTGCCCCGCTCTCCAAGATGCCGGGGACGCGCCGCAGCTTCAGCGCCGCGCCCAGCGCGGCAGGATCGACGCCGGGCAGCGGCGCGGGGCGCGACATGCGTACTGATCGTTTCGCGACCACCGCCCGGCGACCCAGCCGCCCCGTCTGCCAGGCTATCCCCCCCAGCCAAGCCAGCATCAAGCCGAGCGGCAGGGTCATCGGGGCAGGGGATGGCGGCGCGGGGGCGGGTGACAGGGCGAGGGCCGGCAAGACGGCAGCCCGCGCCGCTGCCATGTTCTCCCCGCGCGTCGCGGGGGCGGCGACGATCCGCGCCGGGGCCGGGGCGAGTCGGACCGCCCGTGCGGGCAGGACGGGCAGGGCCAGCGGCGCGGCCCAGCAGAGGTCCAGGGTCAGCTTCAAGCAAGCCAGCCACCAGAGCCACGCGCGCAAAGGGGCCGGCAGGCGTGGAGCCAGGCGGCACATCGCGCCGACGCCCAGCGCGAACAGCCCGCCCCACAGGCAGGCGTGGCACTCGCGCGTCGTCCAGGCCGATGCGCCGGTTTGGAGGCCATCCAGCAGCGAGATCAGTTCCCCGCGCATCGCCTTTAACTCCCTTCGGCGGCCTTCTGCGTCTCGGCGCTTTTCGTCTCGATGCCGCCCAGAAGGCGCTGCAAGTCGGCCATCTCGCGCTCGGACAGGCCCTGCGCCTCGGTCAGATAGGCGACAAACGGGGTCAGCGAGCCGCCCAGAGTCTTTTCAACGAACTCATGCACGAGCGACTGCATCAGCTCGGTCTTGGGCACCGTGGGCCGGTACTGGAACGCGCCCTCGTCCTTGCGCCGGGACAGGAAGTTTTTCTTGCGCAGGCGCTCCATCATGGTTAGGATCGTGGTCCGGGCCAGGCCGTGGGACGCGCCGAACCGCTCGGCGACCTCGCGGACGGTGACGGGGGCGTGGTCGGTGACGTAGCGCAGGAGGGACAGTTCTTGGTCCCCCAGCGTGGGCGGCTTGTTCATGCGGTGCGGCTTTCTGTAGAGGCGGCGGAACGAAATGGGTACAGCCCCAGTATATCATAGGACTACACCCGTCGTCAAGAGGTCGCGGGCGTCAGGCCGTTGATTCGCGCCCCGACGCCTGGGTACAATAGCAGAGCCTTATGAAACTACTCCCCACACTTTTCGCGCTGCTGCCGGCCTGCGCCGTTTTGTCCTTGGGTACGGTCCGTGCCCTGCCCGCGCCGCCTGTGCTGCTGTTGAGGCCCCCGGAAGAAGCGCTGATCGCCGCCCCACCCACACCCTTCTGGAGGATGCCCGCCCCGGCCCCGGCTTTTCAGATGCTGCCGCTGTGGGCGCTGGGCCTGTCATCCAACGCCTTCCTCGACCCGAGTCTGCGGCTCGCCGACTGGCGCAGCGCCTTCGACACCGCCGCCCTAGGCGCGTTCGACGTGCCGCTGCGCGACGACCCCGACGAGCGGCAGAACATCCTGCTGTCCGCGCAGGCCGTGGACAACGTCACCCTGGCCCCCGGCGCGGAGTTCTCGTTCAACGCCCTGGTCGGCGAGCGGACGCCCGAGCGGGGCTACCGGGAGGGGCTGATGTTCGACAATGGCCGCGTCATACGCGGCACCGGCGGCGGCATCTGTCTCGTCGCGACGGGCCTGTACAACGCCGCCCTGCGCGCGGGCCTGACCATCGACGAGCGGCACCCGCACTCGGGCCTGGTCAGCTACGCCCAGCCCGGCTGCGACGCCGGCATCGTCTACGGCCAGGAAGACCTGCGCTTCCGCAACACGACGACGCGCGCCCTGACCATCCAGGCCCGCCCCGTGGGTGACGACCACGTCGCGGTGCGCCTGTTCGGCCACCGGCCCCCGGCGGGCCACCAGGTCATCGTCAAGCCCACGGCGCTGGACCGCATCGCCCCGCTAACCGTCACCAGACTCGACCCGGCCTTGCTCCCCGGCCAGAAGGTCATCGACCAGAAGCCGCGCGCGGGCTATGACGTCACCCTGGCCCGATTCTGGACCGTCAAGGGCCGCGTGGTCCGCCGCGAGATCGTCACGCGCGAACACCGCGATGCGCGCCCCGAGATCGTCCGCATCGCCGTCCCCGTCCCCGTGACCCCGGTTGTTCCCATCGCCCCGGCCGTGCCCGCGACCCCGCCGACCGCCCCGATCCCCGCTCCGGCGGGCGATGGGGTGAAGCCTCTTCCGCCGCCCGCGCCCTCGGAGACCAGTCTTTGACAGACGTGCTGGATGCCCTTCCCCAGGCCGCCGCCCGCGCCGAGGACTTGCGCGCGGCGTTGAGCCATGCGAATTACTGCTACTACGTGCTGGACCAGCCCGAGGTCGCTGACTCCGAGTACGACAAGCTCCTGCGCGAGCTGACGGAGATCGAAACGGCTCACCCCCAGCTTGTCACCGCCGACTCGCCCACCCAGCGCGTTGGCGCGTCCCCGCAGTCGGACTTCCAGCCGCACACCCACCGCCAGCCGATGCTGTCTCTAGGCAACGCTTTCAACGACGACGAACTGCGCGCCTTTGATGAAAAAGTAAAGCGGCACCTGGGGCTGGCCGCCGACGCCGCCATGGACTACGTGGCGGAACTCAAGATCGACGGCCTGGCGATCTCGCTGACCTACGAAAACGGAGTGTTCCAGACCGGTGCGACGCGAGGCGACGGGTTCGTGGGTGAGGACATCACGGCCAACCTGCGGACCGTGGCGAGCGTCCCCCTGCGCCTGCGCGGCAGCTTCCCCGCTTCCGTCGAGGTCCGGGGCGAGGTGTATCTGGACCACGCCGAGTTCGCGCGCATCAACCAGGCGCGCGAAGAGTCGGGCGAGCCGGCCTTCGCCAACCCGCGCAACGCCGCCGCAGGCAGCATCCGGCAGCTCGACACGTCGGTCACGGCCAAGCGTCGGCTGACCGTCTTTTTGTATGCCCTGGGGGCGGTCAGCGGCCCCGTCGCCGGGTCCCAGGCGGAGCTTCTGGAGACCCTGAAGACGTGGGGCCTGCGCGTCAACCCGGATGTGCAGACGTGCGCCGGGATTGACGCCGTGATCGCCTTTGTCGCCGAGTGGACCGACAAAAAGGCAACGCTGCCTTACGACATCGACGGCATCGTGGTCAAGGTCAACGACTTCGCGTTGCAGCAAGATTTGGGCGCGGTCGCGCGGACGCCGCGCTGGGCCATCGCCTTTAAGTTCCCGGCGCTGCAAGGCCGTACTAGAATCATAGACATCGTCGCCCAGGTGGGCCGGACCGGGGCCATCACGCCGGTCGCCCTTGTTGAGGCTGTCACCCTGCCGCCGAACTCCGTGGTCCAGCGCGCGACGCTGCACAACCAGTCGGAGATCGACCGCAAGGACGTCCGCGTCGGCGACACGGTGCTCATCCAGAAGGCCGGCGACGTCATCCCCGAGATCGTCCAGGTCGTCTTAGAGGCCCGCCCCGAGGGCACCACACCCTACACGCTACCCCCCCACTGTCCCGCCTGCGGAACGGCCCTCGTTCGGCCCGAAGGGACACCTGTCACGCGCTGCCCCAACAGCGCCGCCTGCCCAGGCCAGAACGTCCAGCGCTTGATCCATTTCGTCTCGCGCCGCGCGCTGGACATCCAGTGGCTGGGCGAAAAGCACGTCGCACAGTTGATCGAATCGGGCCTCGTCAAAGATGCGGGCGATCTTTATTCCCTCAAAAAAGAAGACCTGCTGCCGCTGGAGCGCATGGGCGACAAACTGGCCGACAACATCCTGGCGGCCATCGCGGGCAGCAAGCATCCGCCGCTGCCGCGCCTGATCTTCGCCCTGGGCATCCGGCTGATCGGCGAACACGCGGGGGAGATACTCGCCCGCCGCTTCGGGTCGCTGGAGCGGCTCCAGGCCGCGACCGTGGAAGAGCTGTCTGCCGTCTACGACATCGGCAAGACAACCGCCGAGGCCATCGCCGCCTTCTTCGGCCTGCCCGAAACGACCGAGCTGCTGGACAAGCTCAGGCGCGCGGGCGTCTCGGCCTCGGCAGACGGCTTCGCCCCGCTTTCGGACACGTTCGCGGGCAAGTCGTTCGTGTTCACCGGCTCGCTCCAGACGATGACGCGGGACGAGGGCGAGGGCCTGGTGAAAAAGCTGGGAGGCCGCGCGGCGTCGTCGGTCTCGGGGAAGACGGACTACGTGGTGGCCGGGGAGAATGCAGGCAGCAAACTAGAGAAAGCCCGGACGTTGGGCGTCCCAGTGCTGACCGAGGAAGAGTTCCACGCGCTGACACAAAGCCCGGAAGCGCCGCCGCAGTCGGAAGCGCCGCCGCAGGCGAGCAGTTGAAAACCGCTCGTCCTGGCCGCTTCAGCGGCAGGCAACGAAAAAGGCCGCGGGAGCACAAATCTCCCGCGGCCTTTTGTCTTGCACACACGCCGCCAAGGGCGCTACTTCTTCTGCGCCACGGTGGCGTGCAGGTAAGCCTTCTGGCTCTGGATGGCGGTGTAGTTGTCGCCCGTCACCCCGTACTGCTGGTTGACCGCCTCCTGGGTGGGCAATGCCTCGACCACGCCGATCAGCGAGACCGGCTTGCCAGCCTCTATGGGGACCTTGCCCGCGCCCGCCGCGGCGTCCATGCCCTTGTCGAGCAGGACCAGCATCTGCTGGGTGTCGCTCGGGCCGACGAAGAAGGCGCGATCGGTCAGGACTTTACGGACCGTCACATTCGTCAGCTTAGCGTTGTGCCCGACGAACGAGGCCGGATCGGCGGCCGCGGCGAAGACGACCACGTCGCTCAGGGGGACGCCGGGGACGCTCGCCTGGCCGGGCTTGGCCGTGGCGACGTCGGTGCCGCTGTGGACCTTGATGCTTTTGCCGTCAGCCGTCGCGTCCGCGGGTGCCGGTCCAGGCGGCACCGGCTGGGGGGTATCAGTGGCGTCGGGCGGCGGCATCACGGGGGCCGCCGTCTGCGCGGTCTGCGCTTCCTGGCCTTCGTGGTGGCGGTGCAGGAAGGCGAACAGCAGCAGGCCCAGGAGCAGCAGGGCGAGCAGGGGCAGCAGCCAGACCGGGAGGCCCTTTTTGCCCGGATCTTGGTAGACCTGTGCGCCGTCCTCGGCCCCGTTGCGCCCCTCGCCGCCGGTGAATTTTTCTGCCATGGTTATGAATGCCTCGGACGGCCCCGCCTGGCGCACGGGCGCGGGGCGGGGCCGTTTCCTCATTGGGAATGGTCGATCAGCGGGTAGTACCACGCCCCTTACCGTCCGTCACGGCGTCGTCGATCTCCTCGACCTCGACGTCGGTGCGGCGGACCGTGTCGCGCACGGTCTCCGTCCGGTCGGTCGCCGTCTTGCCCACGACCACTTCCTCGACCACGCGGGCCTCTTTGGCGACGACGGGCACTTCGGCGGTCTCGGTCACCGCGAAGTTCTGCTCCTTGAAGCCGCCGTCGGCGTCGGTGACGGCGCGGTCCACGGGGCGGCGGTCCACGGTGACGTGCTCCTCGCGCAGCGAGACTGTCTCGGTGACGGGCCGCTCGGTGATGGAGGTGTGGATGCGGGCACCGCCGCGCTGGATCTGCCGCTTGCCGACTTCCAGCTCTTCCTCGACGACCGGGACGACGACCTGGTCGCCTGCGCGCACCGTCCGGTCGCCTGCGGCAACCGTGGCGTCGGCGCGGGGCGGCGTCTTGGCGGGTGCCGTGGTCTGAGTCGCGGCGGCTGCTCCCATGCCTGCGGCCCCCAGGGCGGCCCCGGTCGCCATGCCGGTGCCCTTGCGGGCCGAGCGGACGGCGGAGGCGTCGTGGATGTCCAGCGCGTGATGGCGGTTCATGATGTCGCGGGCCGTGTCCGCCTTGTCGTCGCTGACGTGGGCGATCTCCAGCGCGTCGCCCGCCTGGACGCCTTCGGCGTAGAGCCGCGCATCGGCGTTGGGGACGCCCTCGCCCTCCAGCTCGCGGATGAGGCCGTCATAAGCCCCCTCGCTGTCGCCGGTGAAGGGATACTTCATGTCGATCCGGCTCCGGTCGAAGCCGCTGGCTTCCAGGTCGCTCAGTGCTGCTTCTGCGTCCGCGCGCTGCTCGAACAGGCCGACTACGGTGCTTGCCATATGTGTTTCTCCTCAGGTTTAGTCGCCGGGGCCGCCGGATGATCACCAAAACGGCCCGGTCTGGCCCCCACTTACCCGCCCGCCTATGGCCCCAAACGGGGCTGGCAGGGCCGTTTCTGCTCGCACTCGGAACGAGCAGGAAAATTTTTCGGTGCCGCCGGATTTATCGGTGCCGCCGGGGGGACCGCGGGCGGTTTCCGGGTTTTCGGGAGTTGTGTGCTATAATGGAGCCGGCAGAGACAGGGTCGCCACCCTCGGTGTGCCCGCCTCTTGTTTGTTCTGACGTCCCCAGGAGAGATAACGTAAACTTCATGCTGAACTTGTTCGGGCGGATGTCGGGCCGGTTTTCGCGCAACATGGGCATCGACCTCGGCACAGCCAACACCCTGGTCCACGTCCAGGGGCGGGGCATCCTGCTGCGCGAGCCGAGCGTGGTCGCCATCAAGAAGCAGACCAACGAGGTGCTCAGTGTCGGCGAGGAAGCCAAGCGGATGCTGGGCCGGACGCCCGGCTCGATCATCGCCATCCGCCCCCTGAAAGACGGGGTCATCGCCGACTTCGACCAGACCGAGCGGATGCTGCGCTACTTCATCGAAAAGGTGCATCGGCGCAAGGGCTTCTTCCACCCCATTGTCGTCGTCGGCATCCCGTCGGGCATCACCGAGGTGGAGCGGCGCGCGGTCATCGAGGCGACCAAGAAGGCCGGTGCCAAGGAAGCCTATCTGATCGAGGAGCCGATGGCGGCGGCCATCGGGGCGGGCCTGCCCGTGTCGGAGCCGATCGGGTCGATGATCGTGGACATCGGCGGCGGGACGTCCGAGGTGGCCGTGATCTCGCTGGGGGCGATGGCCGCCGCCCGCTCCATCCGCATCGCCGGGGACGAGATCGACGAGGCCATCGTCGCCTACGTCCGCGCGCAGTTCAACCTGTTCATCGGGGACCGCACGGCGGAGGAGTGCAAGATCACCATCGGCTCCGCCGCGCCGCCGACCGGGGGCGAATCCGAGACGCAGATGCAGGTGCGCGGGCGCGACCTGCTGACGGGCCTGCCCCGCTCGACGATGATCACCTCGCAGCAGGTCCGCGAGGCCATCGCCGACCCGATCAACGCCATCGTCGAGACCGTCAAAGAGACGCTGGAGGACACGCCCCCCGAGCTGTCCGCAGACATCATGGACAACGGCATCGTGCTGGCCGGCGGCGGCGCGCTGCTGCGCGGCCTGGACCGCCTGATCTCGCGCGAGACGGGCATGCCGGTCCACATCGCCCCCGACCCGCTCTCGTGCGTCGTGCTGGGGACCGGGAAATGCCTGGACGAGGCCTCGCGCTCCAGCGCCCTGCGGAACGTGCTGCTGACCGAAACCCGTCTGGGCCATTACACCTCACCGGGCCGCTGACACCTCCTGGGTGGACGCGCCGCACGCCGCGCCAAAATTCTGGTTATGAATGGCGCTGCGTGTGGTATAATGTTCGCGAAACCTCCCGCACTTCGGGTTTCGCTCAGGCGTTATCTGTTGCCCCAAAGAAGCGGCCTTCCGCTTCGTTCCTGGCTCCCGGCCCGCCATCATCCCCGACACGCGCTCTATGCACGGCTACTCTTTCGCACTTTTTATCCGCGCGTTTTTGCTTTCATTCATCGTGTCTTGACACAGCGCGCCCGCCGTGCAAACCCCCAAGCACGGACACCGCCTGCGCTACCCATTCTCCGCACACGACTTACTCCCAGCGCCCATCCCGATCAAAGGTAACAACACAGCACATGGCAAACGATTCCGAGAGCAGCACGACCAGCCCTCTCACGCAGGAACCCCCGCCGCCTACTCCCCGCCCCCCCCGCGCCAGCCGGGAACCCCGTGAGGGCGGCCGCGAGAGTCGCGAGAACCGGGAGGGTGGCCGCGAGGCGCGCGACGGGCGGGATGGCGGCGGTCGTGACAACAACGCTCGGGAGGGCAATGGTCGCGAGGGCAACAGTCGGGACGGCAACAGCCGTGATCCCGGCGGCCGTGATGCCGGCAGCCGCGACGCCGAAGCCACGGGCGAGTCCGGCCCGCGCGGCGCGGAGGCCGACAGCGCGCTGACCAAGTCCGGCGTCCTGGAGATCCTCCCGGAAGGGTGGGGCTTCCTGCGCCAGAACAACTTCGACCCCGGCGCGCAAGACATCTACGTCGCACAGGCGCAGATCAAGCGCTTCAACCTCAAGACCGGCGACACCGTCACGGGCCAGGTCCGCCCGCCCAAGGACACCGAGAAATATTACGGCCTGCTGCGCGTCGAGACTGTCAACAGCGTCTCGCCCGATCAGGCCCGCAACCGGCTCAACTTCGACGACCTCGTCCCGATCTACCCCGAAGAGCGATTCGTGCTCGAAACCGACCCGAAGAACCTGACCGCCCGCGTGATCGACCTGATCGCGCCCATCGGCAAAGGACAGCGCGCCATCATCGTCGCCCCGCCCAAGGCGGGCAAGACGACCGTGCTGAAGTCCATCGCCAATTCCATTACCACCAACCACCCCGAGGTGCATCTCGTCGTGCTGCTGATCGATGAGCGCCCCGAGGAGGTCACCGACATCCGCCGCTCGGTCAACGGCGAGGTCGTGTCGTCCACGTTCGACGAGCTGCCCGAGAACCATATGCGGGTCGCCGACATGGTGCTGGAAAAGGCCAAGCGGATGGTCGAGGTCGGCAAAGACGTGGTCGTCCTGCTGGACAGCCTGACCCGCCTTTCGCGCGCCTCGAACCTCACCGTCACGCCCTCGGGCCGGACATTGCAGGGCGGCCTGGACCCCGCCGCCATCTACCGCCCGAAACGTTTCTTCGGCGCGGCCCGTAACATTGAGGGCGGCGGCAGC